>ERZ840517.11-NODE-11-length-326445-cov-17.879218_pt1 | contig 326445 bp, 315 predicted proteins | sample MGYA00519876_ERZ840517 | MGnify/ENA primary metagenome ERZ840517 (study PRJEB31850, sample SAMEA3708882) | human gut metagenome | biome: human gut; feature: human-associated habitat; material: faeces | place: China | collected 2014 ... | reverse complement strand
TCAGACATTCCTTCAGGCATGTATTTATCAGAGACATAACAAAATAAGAAATCACGTAAAAACTCTGCGTTCTTCGGCAATTATCTTAGTTCGCTGCTGGCAGAATAAGTTAGCTTATCGGCTGCAAAATACCATTACATATTGCTGACATAATAAGCAATATGTAACACAACAGCAGCTTCGGATGTGCGAAGCTGCTGTTGTGTTATTTTATATATTCTAACAGTTTATTCATTTGAAGATATAGGCTTTCGCCACCGACTGCTTTCAAGACAACAGATATATAGCCATTGCCCTCTTTGTCCTTTGAATACAAGATCAAACAAGAACCAGCCTTCTGCGTTGTTCCGGTCTTACCTCCAATGACCTTTACACCTTTCGGAGCTGTTGCTGTTCCGATCAAATAGCGATCTGTCGTCTTAAAATATTTCGTATGTTTTTCGCCTTCTTTGTCAGTATATTTTGCCTTATAATTTGGTTGATTAATAATATCCATAAATGTATCATACTGCAATAATTCATGAAAAACCAAATACAGGTCATATACGGTAGTATAATGCTTATCGTCATGCAGTCCATGCGGGTTGACAAAATGCGAATCAATTGCACCAAGATTTTTCACTTCATCATTCATCATGTCAACAAACTTTTCTACACTGCCGCCAACATGTTCTGCAATGGCTACTCCTGCATCATTTCCCGAAAAGACCAAAAAAGAATACAAAAGATCACGCAATACGATCTTATCTCCTTCTTTAAAACCGCACAACTTAGCACCATATTCCGTAATATTGGCTGCATCATGACTAAATGTGACTGTATCATCTAAATTACCGTATTTCAAAGTAACAAGTGCTGTAACAATCTTAGTAATGCTTGCCGGATACATTCTATCATAAATATTTTTGGAAAATAGCATCTTTTGCTTCGTATCATTTACGATCATTGATGCTCCCGCTGTCATAACACTATCACTGCCCTCTTTGGACTGTTTATTTTTAGGGATCACACAGATATCTTGTGAAAGATAATCCAAAGAGTACGCACCGCCACTTGCCACTACAGTACCTGTTTGCATTTGAGGGCGATAATTCAAGCTGCTCTCTCCGGATGAACCGCATCCGGAAACACACAATGTAACCGCTAAAAATAATGCGGTCAATCTGCCGTATTTTTGTATTGTATTTCTCATTCTGCCAACCCTTCTTTTCTAAGCACTTCGCGCCATTCCAAATCTCCGCGGTCTAATGCTTTGACAAGTAGTTCTGCTGTTGCCAAATTCGTTGCAAACGGAATATTATAGGTATCACACAAATGGATCACTGTATTTACATCCGGTTCATGTGACTTTGGAGATAACGGATCCCGCAAAAAGATCACCATATCTATCTCGTTATGTTCGATCTGTGATGCCAATTGCTGTTCACCACCCAAGTGACCGGCAAGATATTTATGCACCGACAGATTTGTTACCTCCTCGATCAACCGACCTGTCGTTCCCGTTGCATATATATCATGCTTACTCAATATTCCGCGATAAGCAATTGCAAAGTTCTGCATTAATATTTTCTTTGCATCATGCGCTACCAACCCAATATTCATATGTTGTTCACCCCTTTAATTCTATCAAAGTATTTTTAGGAAATATATCCCGCTATAATTCTAAATCCATATCAATGTCCCGCTCTGCATCACTTCCATACATATTACGCATAGAAAATCCACCTTTGCTGGATTTGGCAGGTTGTATGCTGATATTCATGATCAAACCTATTCCGATCATGGATGATAACATCGAACTCAGTCCATTGCTCAGAAACGGTAATGGAAGTCCGGTATTTGGGAACATAAAAGTTGCAACACTTATATTTGCAAAAACCTGAAACATATACATAGATGCTACTCCCATTGCAATCATCTTCCCCAATAAATCCTGTGCCTTTCCAGCCACACTAAAGCACTTAAAGATCACAATCGCAAGCAGTATCAAAATCAAACAGCAGCCCAGGAAACCAAACTCTTCTCCAATGACGGACCAAATAAAATCACTCTCACGTACACCTACGCTGCTATAGTTTCTACCGACTTTAGCATCTCCGCCATCTTGCAAAAACTTGCCATATATTTTGCCCGAGGCTATTGCTCGAATAGAGTGCAGCTGCTGATAATTATATTTCTCCGAGTTTGGAAAGGTATCCGGATACAACCATGACATGATTCGATTATACTGATACCCTATCAACAGTCCATTATGTGGCTGCTGAATATACCAAGCACCTACAATACCAATTGGAACAAACAGCAATATGATCGGCACTATAATGCGATAGGACAACCCCGCTGCAAATATCATTACGACCATGATAAATGCAACGACCAGACTGGAACTTAGGTCAGGCTGTTTTAAGATCAATAACATTGGAACTGCTGTTATTACTAACGTCAATACTAATGTTTTAACCTGGAACATTTTACTGGACCGCCTTACTAAGAAAACTGCCAGCGTCAAAATAAATATAATCTTCATTAACTCTGTCGGCTGAAATGTCAGTCCCAGCATACGAATCCAGCGCTTGGCATCTGTACCATTGTTAGTTCCCAGCGGCGTATACGTTGCCAAAACAAGTATAACACCTATTACATAAAATATTGCTGTAAACTGACAGATAAAATGATAGTCTAATACCGACAAAATGGCAATGATCACGATTCCCATGCAGATTCCCATGATCTGGCCCTTCATATAAGACATTCCATCATCTTCTCCACCTGCCAGTCGAACTGCAAATGCACTGATCATACATAACACCAGTACAACACCAAGAAGAGAAATATTGTAACGCTTCCAGTCATATTGTTTGATACGATTTATCATCTTAAATTCATCCCCATTTACCCAGCATGTTTCAATTTTGTGTCAACAGTTTATCCGCAGCCGAACCTATTCAGATTCTTTACTTGCGGAAATTTCTGGATCCTTTGATCGGAATATTAGCCAACAATGCATTGACTGTCTCTGACCCAACTTCTGTTTTTGCCATTTTGATATCCAGCTCATCCGTATCAATATCCAAGTATTTGGATATCACCTGAATGATGTCATTTTTCATCTGATCCATTAACTCTGGAGAGCAAACAGCGCGATCAGAAGTAATGGCAACTTTTAGTCGATTCTTAGCAATATCACTGCTCGAACCGGAACTCTTAAAAAAATTTGAAAAAATACTCATATCTTCTCCTCCATACGCTATATGCGCAGTAATATTATTTCTTAAAAATTGCCTTTAACTTTTGGAACAATCCATTAGTTGCTTCCAGATTCAAGTAAGGCACTTCCTCGCCCAAAATACGATGACAAATATTCATATATGCCTGTCCTGCCTGACAGTCTTTACCAACGAGCGGCTCACCTTGATTGGTTGAAATAACAATATTTTCATCATCCGGCACAACGCCGATCAGATCAACAGCCAGGATTTCAACAACATCTTCGCTTGACATCATATTTCCCTCTTTGACCATATCGGTACGCAAACGGTTAACTACCAAGTGAGTAGATCCAATCTCATTTGCCTCTAACAGACCAATGATACGATCTGCATCACGGACAGCAGACACCTCCGGTGTCGTTACAACCAATGCACGGTCTGCTCCTGCAATCGCATTTTTAAATCCCTGCTCTATACCCGCCGGGCAATCCATTAATATGTAATCAAATTCTTCTTTCAGATCGTCCGCAAGTTTTTTCATCTGCTCTGGTGTAACAGCTGTTTTATCCTTAGTCTGTGCGGATGGCAGCAGGTAAAGATTTGGATAGCGCTTGTCTTTGATCAACGCCTGCTTAATACGGCAGTTGTTCTCAACAACATCAACCAGATTATACACAATACGGTTTTCCAGTCCCATAACTACATCTAAGTTACGAAGTCCTATATCCGTATCGATCAATACTACCTTTTTGCCCAACATAGCAAGACCGGTTCCGACATTTGCCGTAGTTGTTGTCTTACCTACACCACCTTTACCGGATGTAATTACGATTACTTCACCCATTGTTTACCTCATTTCTGCATACGCCACTCTGTCTTGATTACTCTATTACTTCTATAATTTCGGATCATGCCCGTATGCTGACACAATCTCGCAAATTATATTGTACCAAAAAGCAATAAGGAAATCCACTTTTTTCGTGAAAAATCACGAAATTACAATCGAATATCCCCCATCACATCTTTATCCAATGGTTCAATATAAATATTTCCATCTTCCCAAAATGCAATCTTGGTTTCTTTTTCTTTCTTCTTTCTTGGCTTATCCGAGGAACGTGCAATCGTATCTGCGATACGGATCTGCACCGGATCCATATCCAGTGCAACAACAAACGCATTCGTATTTCCGGAAGATCCTGCATATACATTGCCCTTTAAGGATCCAAGAATGATCACATTCCCCTTAGAAACTACTTTTGCCCCTGCTTTGACATCTCCAATGATGATAATGCTGGTTTCCACATCCAACACCTGTCCGGAGCGAAGATTTCCTTTGAAAAACTGTCCTGTACTGTAGTCAATCTCTTCCTGTCTGTTTTCTATGCTATTTTGAAATGCTGTCTCCAAAGCCTCGTCCTCTTCCATGATACACGGAATCAGTAAATGGCAATTTTCCTGAATACAGTCTACCAGCTGCATCTTCTCATCATCGCTCAGCTTTTTCCCTTGAAAAGATACTGCTTTCGTCGCTTCTCCCCAAAAGGCTGCTGACTCCTTAAATTTCTCGCTGACCGCCTGCTTAAGTTCTTCAAACGCAGCTTCCTCGTTCAGTACAATAACAATGCCTGACTTGGTGCCTTTCATTGCTACTAATTCACTCATAGATCTCCTCCATTCCTCATACGATAGATTAATCCGTATGCGTTGTATTGGATTCCGGCATTTTAATCTTACCGGATACTTTCTTTTTGTTCTTACTAAAGTAATATTTATAAACATCTCTTGCCGTCTGTGCAGCATTGGATGATGTAAAACCGTTAGGTATTACGCAAGTTACAGATATTTCAGGATTCTTGTACGGTGCATAAGAGACAAAATATGCATGGTTAGCATGCAATTTACTCTGCTGAGCCGTTCCTGTCTTGCCGGCGATCTTTACTTTCATTCCGCTGAACATAGATCCAATGGAGCTTCTGCTTCCATTGACCACTCGATACATTCCGTTATGAACTGCTTTCCATGTCGAGTTAGCAATATTCACCTTATTACGAACCTTTGCATGATTATCCAGTATCACATTGCCATTGACATCCTTTACCTGATCGATCAAGGTCAGATCATAGCAGGTACCACTGTTGGCAACCGTTGTAACATAACGGGATAACTGGATCGGCGCATAACTATGTGTTGCCTGTCCAATTGCGGAACGCACAGCATCTGTCTTGGAGAAGTTCGGCCCACTTTCCGGAAGTTCGACACCGGATTTATCTGTCAATCCAAACATATCCGCATATTTTTTTAGCCGCGATAAACCGCGCGCATTATTTACCTGCCCGTGTGTAAGACCGCTCAGTTTATATCCTACGGTATAGAAAAAGTAGTTACAAGACACTTCCAACGCACCAGATACGTTAATGCTTCCATGACCTGCCGTACTCCAACATTTTGGAGACGGTGTGATCTTATCAAACGTAACATTATCATGGATCATTGTTCCGGTACTGATCACTCCTTCTTCTAATCCCGCTACAGAAGATACGACCTTAAAGGTAGATCCCGGTGCGATCTTTTGCTGTGTTGGTCGGTTCATCAGCGGAGATGAAGTATTCTGTGTTAAATATGAATAAAAATAATCCGAATCAACCTGATTTGCCATCTTATTATTATCGTAACTCGGATAAGAAACCATAGCCTTTACATCACCAGTCTTAGTATCTGTTACAACGATGGAACCCGAACACGGATCCAGGCCAAGCTGTCCCGGCGTAATCTCCAGTTTACGGATCTTACCGGTCAAGAAAGAATACGGTGATGTAATACCATGCTTAACCTTACTGTATTCCTGAGCATTGTATTTGATATCACCTTGATCAAATAACAGCAGGCAGCAGTCCTGCCCTGATATTTCATAATGATAGATCAAATAACTGTATACCATCTTACTGTATGTTGTATCATCTTCCAACAGTTTTAATCCATAATCGACCAATTTTTTGTATATTTCTTCCGTACTGTAATAGGAATCACCAATCTTTAGCACACTCAGATCAATCCAATTGGCAGAAATTGCATACTGCAAATATTGACTGAGACTAATCTTCCCATTTTGGTACTTTTTATAGGTATCATCTGACGTATCTATGTCATCCGTCAAAACAGTCCCCTCATTCTTCAACGCAGTATAAAAATATGAAACGAAATCCTGCATGTCTTCCGGAAGCTGTTTGTAAGTTTTTTTGCTGTCCGCTGCCAAATATGTCTTTAATCTGCTCATAATACGTTTGGATTTTGTCTTATATTTTTTATATATTGCTTTTTCCAGATCAGACGCATCTTTCTCTGTGAATCTGGTGACATCGATCACATTATTCTGGATCAATGCATTGTATACATCATAAATTGGAATTCGAATTTCAGAAGCACTGCGGCCACGACTTCCTGCATCAGATCCATTGCTGATCTTTGATAACAAAATTCCGGCAATATGCTCCTCCAAGAGATTGTAACACTCCTTCTGAAGCTTTGCATCAATCGTAAGATACAAATTATTTCCCGCAACAGGATCTGATTTTTTCGTCACATCCAGTACACGGCTTGTTCCACTATTGATCGACAAAGTTTCACTGCCTTTTTTGCCCTTGAGATAATTTTCACAACTACTCTCAAGACCGGAGATACCAATCTGATCAGATGTCGTATAATCTGTATTTGGGTCTTTCTGCTTTAATTCCTCCAGTCGCTCCGTTGTCACAGCTCCGGTATAGCCTAATATATGTGCAAAATATTTGCTATCTTTGTATACACGTGTTGTATCATCTGAAATATTTACGCCGGGAAGATCAGCACTGTTTTCTTTGATCGCTGCAACAGTAACATCATCGACATCGTTTGCCAATGTGATCGTTTCATACATTTTATAGCGATTCATAAACATTGCATATCGTACAGCCATAATTTTTAATGCAGTATCTTCATCATATTTTTTATCGATCAAAAACTTTGGGCTGTTCGATCCCTCATCATAACGAAGATACTCAAATAACTCCCTGGCAGACATATCACGCTGCTCCTGTGTAAGCTCTTCCACCCTTTTAGCGGAAAAGATTTCTTTTTTGAAACGAAGCAAAGCGTTTCCGGATAATGTGTATTCTAAGTTGCCTTTCTTGTTTTTATGAATATAAAATTCTACGGATAATGTACCATCATTTTTCTCAATTAATTGGATCAAACGGTAGATCATTGCATTTTTATCTTTGGACGACAGACCTTTGGTCTTATCATTTTCCTCAAAGATCACGTTATGCGATAGTGCATTATAGGCCAATAACTTTCCATTACAATCATAGATATTTCCACGTGTTGCTTTAATCTCGCGTGTTTTTGTTGCCTGTTGCTGGGATTCCTTCTCATATTCATCCCCTTTCACAATCTGAAGCTGAAACATGCGATTGATCAACAAGGCAAACAATAATATGTATACCACTAAAACAGGCAGCAGGCGCACTGAAAAAAACACCTTTAAATATCGTTTTATGGTATCTAACATGATGCTACCTCTCTTTCTATCCCTCAAAAGGCTTCTTTGGTTTCAACAATACTTCTACCGGCGGATTGATCTTGGCATCCAGCTTATGAATAATGCGGAATAACACCGCACCTAAAATGACCGTATAGATCATCTCCGGCAATATCACACTTTTCACATAGAAAAGTATGTTTAATCTGCCGCGTAACATAAAATTACAGGCATAATATAACACACCGTATATGACATCGCTGCCGGCAATGGCAACAATAGGTACAGTCAGATCCTCCTCAAAGTACAATTTGCTGGCAGCACCACACAAATATCCAACAACAGAATAGATCAATATTCCGATACCGATCACACTGCCGTATAAGGCATCAGTAAGCAATCCGCTGATCACTCCGGCGAATATACCGCACTTTCGTCCATATAATAATCCTGCAGCAACAGTCACTACCAAGATCAGATTTGGCACCATATGTGCGATCTCTATATAACGAAAAACGGTTGTTTGCAGCAAGAAATTTATGATAAGCAGCACAAATATTGTTATGTAACGCCTCAATTCAACATCTCCTTTAATTCGTCTGAATTTTTCACTTTAGTAATAACCAGCACCATATCCAATTTGCGAAAATCTGCTGCAGGCGTCAGATATGCCGTCTGTGTCAAATTGGATACATCTTTTTTCAGATCATGCACGTATCCGATCAGGATTCCTGAAAGATATTTATCACTGATCTGAGATGTGACAACTTCATAACCATCTTCGATCTTAGCATTGCCGGATATACTACTAACCTCTATCACACCATCATTCATTAACTGCAGATTTCCGCTTACAATGCAGCTATCTGATGTTTTTAAAAAGGTACCATATACGTTACTGTCATCATCAATGATCGAGCGAACAGTAGAATACGACTTTTTAACATCTGTAATGATACCAACCAGTCCGTCTCCTGCCATTACATTCATATTAACGGCCAGTCCATCTTCCGATCCTTTATCAATAATAAAAGTGTTGTACCAATTATCAGGATCACTACTGATAACTCTTGCAGCTACTTTCGGATAACTTGCATACTGCTCGTCTAACTTGTACAGCTTACGGAAATCTTCCAGCTCATACTTATCCTGTTGCAGCAAGCGGTTTTCTGCTGACATTTCATCTAATTTTTTTTGCAAAGCATCATTTTGTTTCAACAGTTTATTCATTGTGGTAATATGCTTTGTCTGTTTAGCAATCTTACGTCCTATCGTATTAATACCCCTCTGCATCGGTGTGATCACACCGCCAACTGCTGACTGTACCGGTGCCATTTTGTCATTGAAACGAAATGAAACAACAATCATCAAAATACTGACCACTGCGATCACTGCTAATATATATTTAGGGTCAATGGTAATTTTCGTTTTTTTACGCATTTTCTGATCCTTCCTCAAACTGCATTCTTATTTCATAAGAGTTACATATTTTGCTGCCTGTTTGCTATGCTCTGCAAAATACCCCAAACCGGAAACTGCCGTTTCCTGCGGCTTGTCCGAGATATTGACAGCCACTCCGGTTTTTGTCTGAAGCAGTGCCGCCAGTCCATGAATCTCAGAGGAGCCTCCTGTCAAATAAATGCCACGTTCCTTTATGTCCATGGATATTTCCGGAGGTGTATGTTCCATAATGGAACGCGCCTGCGTTATGATCGTCTCAAAAAACGTAGTTGCAAGTGGTGCAACCTCTGCACTCGTAAGCGTAATCTCACCAGGAAGTCCCTTCACAACATCTCTGCCTACCAACTTCATGGAGCGATCCAGTGTTGTCGCGGCGATCAGCTCTTTTTTTGCTTGCTCTGCAGTCTTACAGCCGATCAAAAAGTTGTATTCCTTGCGCACATAACTTCGAATAAGCATATCCAATTCATTTCCACCGGACGGCAAAAGCTTACTGACTACAATTCCACCTAGAGAAAGTACCGAAATTTCTGTTGTGTCAGCACCTACATCGATGATCATTGCCCCACGCAGCTTCTCTACATCCAAACCAAGTCCAAATGCATTAGCAACCGGTTTATCTACTAAAAAAACTTTCTTTGGTTTCGTTTCACCGCGGGAAATGATCTGGGAATATGCCTGTTTCTCAACTTCCGTGATATCAGCCGGAACTGCCAGATAATACTCACAGCCTTTGATCTTCTTTTTACCGGACAAAGAATAGTTCATGTAATTCCACAAGGCGATCATATCCTGCATATGTGCGATCACGCCATGCTGCAGTGGAAAAGAAACATGAATGCTTGGCGGTTCTTTTTCATACATTTCATAAGCTGTTTCGCCAATGGCGATTGGCTTATTCTCTTTGCCAACAGTAGAGACTACATTGCGTTCCAATATTACAATGCCATTTCCTTTTTTATAGATTTTGATGGTACCGGTTCCAAAATCAATACCATATGTCTTTTGTGCCATGGAAATTCTCTCCTTCCCATCCCTTAAACGGGTTTGTCCATATATCCGCTCTCGCGGAAACTAACATAGCGGTTGTCCCCTATGATAATATGGTCAACCAGCGGGATTCCAATCAGATTTCCCGTTTCTATGATTCGTTTTGTCAAAATAATATCGTCTTTGCTCGGTGTCGGATCTCCAGACGGATGATTATGTAACAGTAAAATACTGACCGCCTTGTGCTTTAGCGCATTGTAAAAGATCTCACGTGGAGCTGCTAATGATGCGTTAAATGACCCATTGGATAATTCCAAATCATCCTGCACCGCATTTTTCCCATCTAAGATCAAAAGCCGAACCTGCTCCGTCTCCAAAAAACGCATCGATAAATATGCTCTTGCTACTATGGCAGGATTATCACAAAGCAGGATTTCTTCGCCGTCTAACGATCTCATCATGCGTTTCGTGATCTCAGTCAGGCAACGCAGCTGTATCGCTTTGACTCTCCCGATTCCTTCCAATTCCTGCAGTTGTTCCTGCGACATCTGAAATAGTCCGCCAATCCTTTTACCCGGAATTTGCTGCAACACTTTCTGTGCCAATTCTGTAGACCGCAATCCACCACAGCCGGTTCGAATAATGACTGCCAATAGTTCCGCATCCGACAACACTTGTGGACCATACATAACACATTTTTCGTATGGTCGTTCCGAAGCCGGCAATTCTTTCATGGTTTGTATTGTTTTTCCCATAGTACCTCCTGTTGTCAGAAGGCTCTCCTTTGCACACTCTTCATCTTAGCATAAATTATTTTCTTTGTATAGAAGCATACCTCAAAAAAGAAATGACTTTTTCGTGAATTTTCGACGCCAAATCCTATGCAGGATCAGAACTAAATCTGTCTTTTATGGTAATTTCACAAGGTTTTCCTGTACAAGGTACTGTAAAGACATTGTAATGCCAAAACGAGCATGATACCATGTAAGCCCCCCCTGGAAATAGACCGCATACGGCGGTTCGATCGGCCCATCTGCGCTAAGCTCGATCGAAGAACCCTGTACAAATGCACCTGCCGCCATAATAACATCACTATGATAGCCGGGCATAGCATATGGCTCCGGTGCCACATGGCTGTCAACCGGAGAGCCGGCTTGTATCCCTTTGCAAAAAGCAATAACTGCTTCCGGAGATCCAAGTGTAACCGCTTGAATGATATCATGACGGCTCTCTGTGCCATCCGGGACAACCGGGAAACCTAATCCTTCATATACATTTGCCGCAAAAATCGCGCCTTTTAATGCGCCTGCCGTTACCGTTGGTGCCAAGAAAAATCCTTGAAAAAATGCTTGATTTACCCCCAACGTCGCACCGACCTCTTTGCCAAGTCCCGGTGCAGTCAACCGATACGCACAAAGATCCACTAACTTTTCTTTACCGACAATATATCCGCCGATCGGAGCCAGTCCGCCACCAGGATTCTTGATCAGAGATCCTACACAGAGATCAGCACCGACCTCAGTTGGTTCTATCGTTTCGACGAATTCTCCATAGCAGTTGTCAACCATACAGATAACATCCGGTTTAATGGATTTAATAAATGCGATCAATTCGCCAATGCGTTCCACAGAAAGTGTCGGTCTCGGATCATATCCCTTGGAACGCTGAATAGTGACTAACTTTGTATTATCCCGTAACGCTGCCTTGATCCTTTCAAAATCAAAGCTTCCATCCGGCAGCAGATCTACCTGTCGATAGGATATACCAAATTCTTTGAGAGATCCCGGTGGATTCACTTCTCTGGTCCCGATCACGCCCTCCAATGTATCATAGGGTCTGCCCACCGGTGAAAGAAGTTCATCGCCCGGACGAAGCATTGCCGACAATGCCACCGTAAGCGCATGTGTTCCACAAGTAAGCTGTGGACGTACCAATGCAGATTCTGCCCGAAAAACATCTGCATAAACTGCTTCTAAGGTCTCACGGCCAAGATCATCATAACCATACCCTGTTGATGACTCAAAACAGGCAGCACTCACTCTGTTTTTCTGCATTGCTCGAAGCACCTTGATCTGATTTAGTTCCGCCACTTGATCGATCTGCGCAAAACGATCTTTCATTCTGCTGCTGATCCCGTGACAGTAATCATAGACCTCTGGAGAAATCCCCGCGTCCATATAACTTTTTTTCAGTAAATTCATTGTATCCATTGTAATTGCATGTTCCTTTCTTAAGCCTATATATTTAATTCGAATATTAAAACGCTGTTACTGATCTGCCGGCAAAATATGAGCGTTCTTCAGATCCTCTATCATATATTGCAAAATAGCATCTTCATTTTCATACGTTTCTTTATCAATCCAAGTTACATCCCGTTCACGCCGAAACCAAGTAAACTGACGCTTTGCAAAATGTCTGGTTTCACGCTTGATCCGTTCAAATGCTTCCTCAAAAGAACAGCTCCCCTGCAGTGCATCAATAATTTCTTTATAACCAAGTCCCTGCATCGAAACCATATTCGGAGTGATCCCTTGCTGCAATAATCCTTTCACTTCGTCCACTAAACCGTCCCGCCGCATCACATCAACTCTGCGATTGATACGGTCATATAAGATTTCCCGTGGCAGACTGAGTACGTAATATCGAAACTGATACGGTGATTTTCTTTGCCGCTCCTGCTCATTATGTATTGATATCTTTTCCCCCGTCTGATGATTAAATTCCAGCGCACGTATCACACGTTTCACGTTGTTAGGATGAATCTCGTCCGCGGCCTCCGGATCGATTTTGGCCAATCTGGCATGCAGCACATAACTCCCCTGTTCTTCTGCAATCTTTTGCAGTTCTTGACGATACTCTATGTCCGTATCTGTTTCCGTAAAAGATATATCATACAATACAGATTGAATATAAAATCCGGTACCACCCACTAATATCGGGATCTTATGTCTGGCATAAATATCTTCCATTGCCTCTTTGCATTTCTGTTGAAATGCCATCACATGAAAGCTGTCTGAGGGATCCATAATGTCGATCAAATGGTGCGGTACTCCATCCATCTGTTCCTTTGTGATCTTCGCCGTGCCAATATCCATTCCGCGATAAACCTGCATCGAATCTGCAGATATAATTTCACCCTGTATTGCTTTGGCAAGACCGATCGATAATGCTGTTTTGCCAACCGCGGTCGGTCCTGTCAATATAATAAGCGGTCTTTTTGTGCCTGTGTTGTCCTTCGCTGTCATTCTTTTTCCTCCAACTTGTCAGATCAAAAGATCAGACGATTCGTTTAAACTTCTTTTCGAGTTCTCTTTTGGTCATTCGTATCATCGTCGGTCTGCCATGCGGACAATGATATGGATTATCCAAAGACATTAGCTCTCTCATCAGCTCTTCTGCCTGCCTAAAATCCAGTTCGTTATTTCCTTTTACAGCCGCCTTGCAGGACATGGATGCTATTTTGTCAAGCAGGATTTCCGGGGTGTCGACACCACGCTGCCTTCCACAAAGCGCCAAAGCTTCTACAAACAATGCCTGAACTTCTATTGATGGCAAATGTGCCGGTATACCGCTGATCGCATACTCTCTTCCACCAAAAGATTCGATTTCAAAACCAAGCTCACGGAACAATTCCTGATGCTCCTTTAATGCCTGCTCTTCCTGCATCGACAAGCTTAAGATCATCGGTGGCTGCACCATTTGGATCATCGGCTGTTTCTCTTGGAGTTGTTTCATAAAGCGTTCGTATAACACTTTTTCATGCGCCGCATGCTGATCTACCAAATACATCGCATCTTCATACTGTAATATCCAGTAGGTCTGAAATACCTGTCCAACAATGCGAAGTTCCCGCAGTGCTTGATCTTCTAATGCTCCCTGCTCTTCAAACATGCTTGCCTGCTTGACATTTTCGATCGTTGCCGCCGCTTCCACCGCAGGGGCCTGTGGCTTTTCGTCGGTCTGTTTTTCAGATTCCGTTGCTGTCACAGAGACCTGTGGATCGTCCTTGGATCGTTGCTCCGCAGAATAGACCGGTGCCTCCTCACGAAGAACCGCCTGAAGATTCGGCACACTCTCGGATTTTTCAACAGATTGCTGCGATATCGGTTCGCTCACAATTTTTTGAGCATGCATGATTCCTAACTGTTCCGCTTCTTTCTTTTCTCTTTCTGTCAGATCCGCACCTATTGCGTTTTGTTTGGATCCCCGTTCGTCGGCAGCAATTACGCCACCCTGCACTTTTTCTTCCTGCCTGCGTTTTTTTTCAAAAAATTCTGCGCCACGTTCGCTATTTGATACTTTACTTTTTTCAGTAACTAAGGAAACCTCCGGAATAAATTCCCTTTGCTTAAGCCCCTCTGAAACTGCATGAAACACGCTCTGAAAAATTTCTTTTTCTCTGGTAAAACGAATCTCCATCTTCTGAGGATGCACATTCACATCAATATAAGCCGGATCTATTGTAAAATGCAGAGCTGTAAATGGATAGCGATGCTGCATTGAATACGGTGCATACGCCTCCTCAATCGCGCGATGTATCACTTTGCTCTGAATAAATCGTCCATTAATAAAGTAATTCATATAATTACGGTTTCCTCTGGAAATAACAGGCTTACCAAGGAATCCCTCAACTTCACAAAACACTTCTTCCCTATGCACTTCCAAGAGATTTGATGCGATATCCCGCCCATAAATATGGTAGATCACATCTTTTAATTTGCCATTACCCGGCGTGCTGAGTTTGGTCTGATTCTGTGCAATAAAACGAAACGCCACCTCCGGATGAGACAATGCAAGGCGCTCTAATACCGTGCTGATATAACTGGTCTCTGTCGGCGATGATTTCAAAAATTTCAGTCTGGCCGGCGTATTATAAAATAAATTGTGGATCAAAAACGTTGTCCCTTCCGGACAGCCAACTGCTTCTAGCGTTTTCTCTTCACCACCCTGTATCACATATCGATTTCCCATTAATGCTTCTTTTGTCTTAGTCACCATCTCTAACTGCGAGACTGCTGCCACGCTGGCCAACGCTTCACCGCGAAATCCCAGACTGGAAACTCCCAAAAGATCTTCAACTCCCTTGATCTTACTGGTCGCATGCGGCGTAAAGGCAAGCACAATATCCTCTTTGGCAATTCCGGTTCCATTATCAGTGATACGGATCAACTCTTTTCCGCCATCCTTCACCTCGACCGTAATCGCATTTGCCTGCGCATCAATCGCATTTTCAACCAATTCTTTTACCACTGCCATCGGCCGTTCTATCACTTCCCCGGCAGCGATCTGGTTGATCGTATTTTGATCTAATACATGAATTTTCGGCATAAGTACCTCACATTCTTTCCTTCAATTTCATTTGCATACGATACAATATGTTCATCGCATCGATCGGCGTTATCTCGGACAGATCCAGATCATGCAGTTCCAAAATAATATCATCCATTTTGATATTAGTATTAGAGGCATCAAACAAAGAAATCTGTTCCATGTTCTCTTTCTTTTTGCGTTTATGTTTATGGGCTGTCTGCTGTTCCACGCCATATGGATACTCCGGCAGCTCCTCCGTCTCTACCTCGATCTCTTTTGCCTTTGCTGTAATATCATTATCCGACAACTGCTCCACCAGTTCCCTGGCACGGCGAAGCACCGTCTCCGGCACCCCCGCAAGTTTTGCTACCTGAATACCATAACTGCGATCTGCACCCCCTTTTACAATTTTACGTAAGAATACAATATCCTCTCCCTGTTCCTTAACGGCAATGCAATAATTATCTACACTCGCCAGTTTTCCCTCTAATTCTGTCAATTCATGATAATGCGTTGCAAACAATGTTTTAGCACCGAGAAGTTTGGTATTGGCAATATGTTCGATCACTGCCCACGCAATGCTTAAGCCGTCAAACGTGCTTGTTCCACGGCCAATTTCATCCAAAATGATCAAACTCTCTTTCGTCGCATTACGCAGTATATTGGCTACCTCTGTCATCTCTACCATAAAGGTACTCTGACCACTCGCCAGATCGTCCGAAGCCCCGACACGGGTAAATATACGGTCTACTACACCTATTTCTGCAGAACTTGCCGGTACGAAAGATCCGATCTGTGCCATTAAAACAATAAGCGCTGTCTGTCGCATATAAGTTGATTTACCCGCCATATTCGGGCCGGTAATTATGGCAATGCGGTGCTTTTTCTCGTCCAGTTCCGTATCATTGGCCACAAACATGTCATTTGGAATCATTTTTTCCACCACAGGATGTCTTCCATTCTTAATAGATATTGCCCCTGAACGGCTGATCACCGGACGGACATATTGATTTTGCTCTGCAACAAGAGCTAATGAAGTAAACATGTCGACAGCCGCAACAATCTTAGCAGCGAACTGCACCCTTCCGATTTCCGCATAAATACGTTCTCTCACCTCATTAAATACATCATATTCCAGATTATTTAATTTATCTTCTGCGCCTAAGATCATATCTTCCAGTTCTTTTAACTTGGGCGTCGTGTAGCGCTCGGCATTAGCAAGCGTCTGCTTTCTGGTCCATTCCTCCGGAACCAGCTCCTTATAAGAATTAGTTACCTCTAAATAGTATCCAAACACTTTATTGAATTTGATCCGCAAGTTTTTGATACCTGTGCGCTCTTTTTCTGTCTCCTGCAGTTCACTGAGCCACTCCTTGCCATCTCGTTTAGCTGCCCGTAACTTATCAATTTCCTCGTTGTAACCCTCACGAATGATACCTCCCTCCCGCATAGCAAGCGGAGGTTCATCCTCTATAGCCGCCTGTATCAGATTACAGATATCTTTAAGATCGTCCAACTCCTCACCGTACTGTTTTAGGTGTGAATGCTCAAACGTCGTTAAAATATATTTAATCGACGGAAGCATGGAAAGCGACTGCCGAAATGCAACAAGATCTCTTGGATTTGCACTACGGTAACTTATCTTACTGATCAAACGCTCCAGATCATAGATTGGTGCCAGATACTCCCGCAATTCTTCGCGGTTTATAATATTTTCATTTAATTCTTCTACCATGTCTAACCGACGGTCAATCTCCTCCGGATCGACCAATGGCTGTTCGATCGAATTTCTTAACAAACGTGCACCCATAGCCGTTTTCGTCTTATCCAATACCCAAAACAAAGATCCGCGCTTCGCTTTCTCGCGCATTGTTTCACAAAGTTCGAGATTTCTTCTGGTGGCACGGTCCAGTAACATAAACTGGTTGGCTGCATATGGTTTGATCGTTCGAATATGATCCAAAGAGATTTTCTGCGTCTCCGTCAGATACTGCATAACTGCGCCTGCGGCAACTATTCCAATTGAATAATCATCTAATCCCAATCCACTTAAAGTACTGACACCAAAATGTTCCTGCAGCGCTCTGCGGCAGCCGTCCTCATCAAAATACCAGTGATCGATCGCTGACACGGTTATTCCGAGTCGCCCCCGCAGATCTTCAAGATCAATACCGGATACCACAAAACTATCGTTGCAGATGATCTCCGACGGCATTGTCTTACCAATCTCATCCAACAGTTTATTTTCTGTATCAAACTCTGTCACGTAATAATCTCCGGTTGTAACATCTACATACGAAACACCATACGCATTGGTCGTATATACAATACACATCAGATAATTATTTCTCGACTCATCCAGTGTATTAGTATTCAAATTTGTTCCTGGCGTTGCCACGCGGATCACCTCACGTTTGACCAAACCTTTGGCTAACTTCGGATCCTCCACCTGTTCACAAATCGCCACTTTATAGCCCTTGCCCACCAATTTGTCAATATAAATATCTGCAGAATGAAAAGGAACACCACACATAGGCGCGCGTTCCTCTAGGCCACAGCTTTTGCCGGTTAATGTCAGATCTAATTCTTGCGAACAGGTCTTGGCATCTTCAAAAAACATCTCATAAAAATCCCCTAAACGATAAAAGAGAATACAATCTTTGTATTCTTCTTTGGTTTCCATATATTTCTGCATCATTGGTGTAAGTGGCATGATATCCTCCGTTTATCTGTCTATTATGGTCTGCGCTTCAAAGTCCGCAGCACGAATCCTGCAGCTTACAGGCATCTTCCCCGTTCGACTCTATTTGAAATAATGAGCAGCACGATAAGCCGAGTTCTGTATTTGACAATCATCTATCTAGACCTGCTGTTGCCAACAGGTTCAAGCAACCTACCCGGAACACGACGGGCCGCCGTATCATCCCTGTTCGGTCTTGCTTCGGATGGGGTTTACATCTGCCATTTTTGTTACCAAAAATGCGGTGAGCTCTTACCTCGCCGTTTCACCCTTACCTATAAAGGCGGTTATTTTCTGTTGCACTTGCCTGGGAGTCGCCTCCACCGGACGTTATCCGGCATCCTGCCCTATGAAGCCCGGACTTTCCTCACCTGCGGCCTTTCGGCACTTGCAGCCGCGATTGTCTGTGCTACTCATTCAGAGCATATTTTAGCACGTAGCTCCTAAAAAGTAAAGTCTCCTGCCATCCGGATAAACAAGCAAAATTTCTTATTTGCCATCCTTTTGACAAGAGACTTCAAGATCCTATTAGATGAACAGATAATATACTGCACCCACGCACTGACACAACAAGATCAAAGGCATTCCTACAACAAAATACCAATGTTTTGTCTTGTGGCGAAACAAATACATTCCCGCCCATGTTCCGATACTCCCTCCAAGCAGACTCACAATGAATAACGTGCGTTCCGGGATACGGAAACGATGCTTGATCGCTCGCCTCTTGTCAGAATACATCACATATAATCCGACTATGTTCATAAGCAACAGATAGCCGCCGACCACAATTGGTTCCATCGCTTACATCTGCTCCAAATAAGCTGCATAACCAAGTTTATTTAATTTTTCATCTTTGGCAACCACCTGATCCTTTAAGCCTTCTTTATAAGCAGCCAGTTTATCCTGCAACGCAGTATCTGAGATTGATAACATCTTTGCTGCCAAAATTGCTGCATTTGCTGCTCCATTGATAGCAACCGTTGCAACCGGTATTCCAGAAGGCATCTGTACAATAGAGTACAGAGAATCTACTCCACCGAGTGATTTTGTATGAATCGGAACGCCGATGACCGGAAGTGGGAAGATCGCTGCACACATTCCCGGAAGATGCGCTGCTCCACCAGCACCTGCAATAATAACATCAATGCCTCTATCTTTTGCAGTTTTTGCATATTCTACAAAAACATCCGGCTCTCGATGTGCTGAGATAACATTCATCTCATAATCGATTCCGAAATCTTCCAACATTTTTGCAGCTTTGCTCATAATCTCAAGATCTGAATCACTACCCATTAAAATTCCTACTTTTGCCATTTCTACACCATGCCTTTCTCGTTCAGTCATAACTGTTATTCTTCCTCTAGCAAAAACTCCGCCAGCACTGCATTGCTGACATCCCGTCCCCGCTTTGTCAGATAAATTCTATCACGATTCTCATTTTCTGCCAATAGGTTATTTTCCAAAAGCATCGGCAGAACCGTTTGGTATTGTTTCCGAAAATCAGTGCTAAACCGCTTATTGTATTCTGTCAACGAAATCCCGGAAGTCATTCGAAGTCCCAAAAATACAAATTCTTCCATTTGCTCTTTTTTCGTCACAACATGTCGTAAACCGGAATGATCTTGCGGCAATTCCTGCAGGTAGACGGACAACTCTGTTTCATTTTGAAATCTTGTCCCTTCAAAATAAGACGATGCTCCAAGCCCTAAACCTAAATAATCCCCCATACGCCAATAGGTTGTGTTGTGTACACATTCTTGGCCGTTCTTCGCATAATTCGAAATTTCATATCTGTGATAACCGCAATCAGCCAGATATTCCTCCGTTATTTCGTCCATTTTGCGCTCGGTATCTTCATCCGGCAAGTCCAAAAGACCTTTTTTAGCCTGTGCAAAAAAGGCTGTCCCCTCTTCCAAGATCAAACTATATGCTGATATATGTGCCGGAGAAACGGCCGTGACCGCCTGCAGTGTCCTGCGGTAACTTGCTATATTCTGCCCCGGAAGCGCAGCCATGATATCAACATTAAAATTTGTTAAGGAAGCCTTGTGCAGCAGATCTACGGTCCGCAAAAAATCTGCAAACGAATGTATCCTGCCTAGCCGCTGCAATTCTGCGTCATCCGCAGACTGCAGGCCCACACTTACCCGGTTTACTCCCATCTCCTTTAGTACACTAAGCTTGTCTGCATCCACTGTTCCCGGATTCATCTCCACCGTAAATTCAACATGGCGAGTCTTATCCGGCTGATACAAGCTCATAACCGCCTTTTGCAGGGTCTGTAATTGCCCGACAGAAAGACTTGTCGGTGTTCCTCCACCCACAAACAAACTCGTTACTTCATAATCAGATATCCGCTCTTTCCAGTATTCGCATTCACGAAGCAGCGCCTCTACATATAGCGTTTTGGTCCGTTCCTCTGCCGGTGCCGACAAAAAATCACAATAGTAGCATTTCTGTACACAAAACGGTATATGTAGATATATCGCTACTTTTTTCTTTGTCATAATGTTCTCCTATGCTCTCACAGTACACACCACAAAATATGCCGGTTTGAATTTATTCTTCATCCAATTTCAAAACACTCATAAATGCCTGCTGCGGAATTTCTACATTGCCAAACTGACGCATTCTCTTCTTTCCCTCTTTCTGTTTCTCTAACAGCTTTCTCTTACGGGAAATATCACCACCATAACATTTTGCCAATACGTCCTTACGCATCGCCTTTACCGTCTCTCTGGCAATGATCTTGCTGCCGATCGCCGCCTGAATTGGAATTTCAAACAACTGTCTCGGAATCTCTTTTTTGAGTTTTTCGCACATTTTACGGCCGCGTTCATATGCCGTATCTGCATGCAAAATAAAGGATAGCGCATCAATTTCCTCGCGATTGATCAAAATATCTAACTTCACTAGGTTCGACGGAACATATCCCTTCATTTCATAATCTAACGATGCATAGCCTCTGGAACGGGATTTCAGTGCGTCAAAGAAATCATAAATAATCTCGTTTAACGGCAGCTCATATTTTAAGACCGCACGAGTCTCCTCCAAATATTCCATTCCAAGATAAACACCTCGACGTTCCTGACAAAGATTCATGATCGCTCCAACATATTCTGTCGTAACCATAATCTCTGCTGTCACAACCGGTTCCTCCATATGTTCAATCTCAGAAGGATCCGGGAGATTAGACGGATTGGTCACTTCGATCATCTCGCCATTGGTTTTATATACGTGATAGATAACACCCGGTGCTGTCGTCACAAGGTCCAGATTATATTCACGTTCCAAACGTTCCTGTACAATTTCCAAATGTAACAGTCCTAAAAATCCACAGCGGAATCCAAATCCCAATGCCACGGAAGTCTCTGCTTCAAATTGCAATGCAGCATCGTTAAGCTGAAGTTTCTCTAGAGCATCCCGAAGATCCGGGTATTTCGCTCCATCGGATGGGTAAAGTCCGCAATAAACCATTGGCTGAACCTTTTTATATCCCGGAAGCGCCTCTTTGCAAGGGTCACTGGCAAGCGTAACCGTATCGCCCACTCTTGTATCCTGTACATTTTTCAGACTGGCTGTAATGTATCCAACCATTCCCGCCGACAATTCGTCTGTTGGGATAAACTGACCGGCACCAAAAATACCAACTTCTACCACTTCTGCCTTGGCACCTGTTGCCATCATTAATATCTGCTGCCCTTTTCGAACGGTTCCATCAAAAATGCGGCAAAAAATAATAACACCTTTATACGCATCATAAATAGAGTCAAAGATCAAAGCCTGTAATGAAGCGTCCGGATCACCATTCGGTGCAGGGATCTTTGAAATGATCTGCTCCAGCACTTCATCGATATTCGTTCCCATTTTTGCTGAGATCAATGGTGCATCTGATGCATCCAAACCAATAATATCTTCAATTTCTTCTTTTACCCGCTCCGGTTCTGCACTCGGCAGATCAATTTTATTAATGACCGGCATGATCTCCAGGTCGTGATCCAGTGCCAAATAACAGTTAGCAAGCGTCTGCGCCTCAATTCCCTGCGCTGCATCCACGATTAAGATCGCACCTTCGCATGCCGCAAGACTACGTGAAACTTCGTAATTAAAATCTACATGTCCCGGTGTATCGATCAAGTTAAAAATATACTCCTCGCCATTTTTCGCCTTATAAACAATGCGAACCGTCTGCGCCTTGATCGTAATTCCACGCTCCCGCTCCAGATCCATATTGTCTAACACCTGAGCCTGCATCTCTCGGCTGGTCAAAAGTCCTGTACGCTCAATAATCCGGTCTGCCAATGTGCTTTTCCCATGATCGATATGCGCAACGATACAAAAATTTCTAATATGTGATTGATTCGTTTTCTCCATTATTATCTCCATTCTGCCGGAAAGCTTTGTAACATATGCTTTCTGTATTTTCTTTTGCGCATAAAGTATAGCACAGTTACCCTGTTTCCCGCAAACAAAATTGCAAAAAGCGGCTTCCATTTCCTTTTGTACCCATAAATTAGTGAAAATACCGTTTTCTCTGTCAAAAAATGGGAACCGTTATTTGTTTTTTCCGGAAAGCACCTGATGCAGCACATCTGCTAACGGTGTCATTGCATTTTTGGCTTCTTCCACGGTATTATTTTCATTACCAAGCTCTATCAATAGAGAGTGCTGCTTCATATGTAGATTGTAGCGATAATTTTTCAGATAGATCGGCTTTGCAAACCCCGGGTATGTTTTCATGCAGGCAATCTTCATTTGAAGACTAAAGGCTAGATTTGCCTGTAGATTATCATTATGTAAATATGCGATGTTTCCCTTTTGATTACGGGACAATCCATTAAAAAACATGACCTGTGCGGTACGTTTTCCTTTAATAGACGTTAATCTGTGCACTTTATTGCCCACACCATCCCGGTGAAGATCAATGATCACCTGTATATCCGGATATTTTTGAAGCAATCTCTTCACTCCATCGCCAGACTGATTATACGCCTTATTGCGATCAATATTTCCTTTCACCATATCATATTTTGTTTCATCATGAATCACATGATATCCGTATTTACACGTTAATATCTGTGCCAGCTCTTCCCCAACTCCCACAATGCTGTCTTCATCTTTATTTGCACGGCTATTTGCAAATCGTTCCGATGCCGCATGCGTATGATAGATCAATATTTGTGGTGTCTTTTTTTTCTTTATTTGCATCGACATCTTTAATAGTGTTTTTGGTTGAAATATCTTCTTATCTACGGAAGTCGAAGAATCGATAATATAAAAATTCTTCAACAGATACTTCAGGTCCATATTTTGGTATAGTTTAGAAACCTTTTTTTGTTCTGACGTTTTGTTTCCCTTATAAGCAGTGAACAACTCTTTCTTTTGTACTTCCCTGCGTTTTGGTGCTTTTGATGTACTATTGACGGCAGTCTGCCTTGACGGTGAGACTGCTCTGTTATACTTTGTAATGTCATTGCTTTTATTATTAAATACATATAATACTTTCCCTGTGGCACCGGCTTTGGACGCAGATATTTTCTGTGATGATGTCTTCGTATTTTTCATCTTAACTAATGAGCTTTTCCCCGCTTTTTGCTGTTTCCATGCTGCCACTGTTGCCGCATTATCCTCTCCATTCCTTTGATCCTGCAGATAGTGTAATAGCGCCGTCTGTCCTGTAAGCAGCGAACTACCGGACTGTTTTTCGGCCATCTTACTGCTGGAAAAGCCAAATCCAACTAAATCCTTTTCCACCTGATCCTTAGCTTTGGCAAGCAATTGATACTGTCTATGCAGTCCAACGACCAAAATCCCGCTCCAAAGCAGAATCGACAAAAGTATGGTAAGTTTAATCCCGCATTTAATGGTCTGCCAACTCGTCCGATCCATGTTTCCTCTTTTCTATGCAAGTTTCCAAGGGTTTCTATCCTAGCTTATGATGCAACATAAGAAACTATTCCATCCCCGACTGGAATTGATCAATCCCTCCGGCGATCAGCTTTCCGATCTCACGAATCTGCATTTCAATATCTTTAGGTGTAACAAAAAGATCTTGAATGGACTGTTTACTAATATCCCTTAGAAACGTATCTATATCCTGCTCAGCCAGACCTTCTTTTTGGAGAAATTCTTCCATTGTGTTAATAACAATAGTATTAGCATCAACCACCGTAGGTACACCAATTGCGATTACAGGTATTCCCATTGTCTCCTGATTTACCGGAAAACGATGATTTCCAATACCTGCTCCCGGCGAAATTCCTGTGTCCGTAATCTGTATCGTGTGGCATAATCTACGCACGCTGCTGGTGGCCAGAGCATCAACGACAAGCAGCACATCAGGTTTGACCGTGTTAATAATACCACCTAGTATTTCACCACTCTCAATTCCGGTCTGTGCCATAACCCCTGGAATCACTGCACTGAACATAACAGCAGGGTCTGTTTCCAGATGACGATTTACTTGAATGTGTTCTACAACATAAGGGCCGAGTGCATCAGGAGTTGCGAAACGATTTCCTAAACCGGTCACTAACACTGATAAATGATCTTTCACCGGCAGCAGACAATCTAAAATTTTATATATTTCTTTTTGGATCGTCTCCTGTGCTTCCAAGGATTGAAACTCCAGCGTAAAATAATCTCCAACCGGTTTTCCCATTTGTTCTGCCCCATGCTGATCTTTAATAATGACACGTGTCACCAAAAGTTCTCCACCAGCCAAAGTATGCTTTTCCAAGCATACCCCATCAATCTCCACGGAATCTTCCGGAAAACTTTCTCGAACTTCAATCGCCAGATCCGTATGTTTCTCCATTGCCCTGTTATCCAACACCATTCCTCCTCACAACAATGCTATAATTATTCTTACTCAAACTTTCCATACCGGAAGTTTGAGTTATTCTTAATTTTTCCACTTTTTTGAAATTTATGTATTGACATTCCTTGCTATATTCTTTATTATATATGAGTATGTTTACTCAAAGCCGACCGTGTCCGGTTTGATGAAACACAAAGATTTCACGATTGGGAGGTGTAAAAGAAATGGCTAACATTAAATCAGCAAAGAAGAGAATATTAGTTGAGCGCAGAAATGCTGAGCGTAACAAAGCAATCCGCTCCAAAGTTAAGACTGCTATCAAAAAGGTAGATGCTGCAATCGCTGCTAACGATAAGGCTGCAGCAACAACAGCTTTAACGGCTGCAATTTCTGAGATTAATAAAGCTGCAAGCAAAGGTGTTTATCATCAGAAGAATGCTTCCAGAAAAATCTCTCGCTTAACAATTGCAGTAAATAAAATTGCATAATTCTTTTTAGAAATATTACGGAGAAAAGCCATCAATGGTGTGGATGGTTTTTCTCCGTTTTTCGTTGCAGTTTTCTTACTACTATTTTTTCGTTCCTATTTTCTCACTATACTACTCCATGTATCAAGACCGATCCGGCTTATTAAACTTAAATTTTAATCTGCAACACTTTTAATCCTTAAAACCGAATCTTACTTTTTATCTTTGATCACAAGACTAGAATCTTACTTTTCATGCCCGCTTTCCGCAATAAACGACAATATTTTTTCTGTTTTCCTTTCACCGCTTTAACAATAATCTTTCCGGATTTGCCAGATGAAAAGGCTTTTGTTCCAACTGTGCGCAATTTTTTACCGGAAATCACCAGTTTCTTTAACTTTTTATTTCCATAAAAAGATTTTGTACCGATCTTCGTCACCGATCTGCCCAATGAGGCAAATTTTAGCTTTCGGTTATAAGCAAATGCTTTATTTCCGATAGCTGTAACATATTTACCAATGATCACTTTTCGAAGATTATTGTGTTTATAAAAAGCTTTGGAAGAGACTTTCACAACACGGTACTTCACACGATTCTTTGTGACACTAGCCGGAATACGCAACACCGATATAGATTTATCTGCTCCGGTAACCGTTACTGTCTTCCTCTTCACCGATAAAACCCGATACGTGATCTTACGTACGGTAAAGGTATCATTTTGCGCCTTTCCTAACTTCTTATCCGATCCTTGAAGAGGATTCTGAATAATTGTTTTATTCGGTGTCTGAGGCGGATTCGATGCTGAATTGTTTGGAACATCACTTGGCATTGGTGCAGCAGATACAGATGGGTCTAACGGTGTATCACTTGATGACGGATCGTCTGTTGTCGAAGGATCCATCGGCTCTACACTTGGTGACGGAATCTCAGAAGCTGATGGAAGTGTTGGCGTTGGAAAAACTGTCCGTTCACGTAAATATAGACAAAATGTTTTGTCTCCGTACATAGAACCGATTATACGGCGGATTATTTTATGTGTCTCATCTCCCTTTTCGTACCATCCGACAAACTCATAACGATCCGGTATATCTAATTGCACTGCTGTCGGCAGCAGAACTGTCCCGCCATATGTATAACATGGCGTCAACTCTTCCAATGCAATAATATCATCGTAATCTCCAAAATCATATGTGATCGTATAACTCTTTTTATTGGTGGTCCATTTTCCATACAACGTCATATTTTCAGATACAGAAATTCGTTCTCCCGCATCACAGAATCTCGCATCTAGTTCTTTTGATGTATACCAGCCATCAAAGCAATATCCTTTTTCTTCCGGAGTGAACGCTTCTGTTTCTTTGCCGTGAGTTACAAATTGTTCTTCAATCTGACCATCTAACCAATAACATATACTATGTTGAGGAACTAGTGTCATATCATCCATCACAGAAAAAGGGAGATCTCCAGAATAATTCATACCGTTTTCACTGGAATATCTGGCAACATTTCCTACACCTTCCAGTTCTGTAGGAAGAGTGATCTCCTCTTCATAAATACACTCTTTCTCATAATATGGTTTCTCAGTTTCAGACATAACAATAACACGATATGTTTTTCTTTGGAGATGAATGGTCACCTCTGTGGAACCATCCCGTCGGATTGTTGTATTAAGAGCATTACTATCAACCACCTTAAATCCATGAAATACTTTCTCCAGTGAATCCATTTCATAAAAGTCAAACAAAGCCTGTCTGACCGAACAATTAGTCTCTCCCTGCAGATGAAGCACTTCTTCGATTTCTTTGTCGCCTGCAACATTTGTTTTACATACCCGAATCCGAAACGGTGTATCGGTTGCTGTTTTCCACACTCCATATAACGTATGATCTCCTTCTGTATCAAATACATTCTTAAGGTCATCTCCGGTATGATAACGTTTGCCACTTCCATCACGCTTCATACTCCAACCCGCGAACGTATAACCTGCCAACTTATATTTATTGTCTGGAATCAAGCATTCACTTTCATATTGGTAAAAAATGGGATTCATCGTTCCGCTTACTGCATCTTCTTCCTCCTCAAAATTGGCATCGAATATAATATTACCTTGTACCGGTCTCCAAACAGCATACATTCGGATCACCTCATCTTTAACCCGATAAAGGCTTTCTAATCGATCTCCCGCCTGGTAACAGCCTGCATCTTCTCTATCCATAAATTTCCAGCCAACAAACTGATACCCTTTCTTGTCACTGGTACATTCCGGCATATCCAATTCTTCATCATATGCATATTCTTTTTCTATAACAACTTCATTGGAATGATCGTCCAACATATACTTAACCTTATAACTATCCGGTTTCCATACCGCATACAAAATCTGATCATGATTTGGTATATGATACGTTTCTCCTGCCTTGATGTATATTTGTGTACTACCGCGATCTGCTGTCCATCCTAAAAATTCGCAACGCTCTTTCTTCGGTGTTTCCTTAGGAATTGTGATCGTCTCTTCATATTTCCCTTTCAATTCCCTGTATTCTGCCGGCAGGCTTCCACCTTCCAAATGAAACTGCAGTGAATAGGAATTACGACGATAATATACGGACAGCACAAGACTTCCGTCTCCTTTAATACGTCCGGATAATGTCGACGATGTCGCATCAATATAGTATCCGGGATATAATTGCTCTACATTCTCAACAGAAATCTCTTTACCGGTATAACCATGAAAAGCATACGAAGCTGCTTTTTCAAAAAGTCCATCGAGTTTTTCTTTGTAATATTCAACATGATACTCTACAACATCTGCTTTCCAGATTGCATACAATGTTGCATCTTCAGAAAATGAAAACGCAGACTGTCCCTGCACCGCATTGGGATCTGTAGACCATCCTGCGAATTGATATCCCATGCGATTTGGCATCTTTTGCACGGTATAAGCAGCTTCGCCCCAATGTGCATACCATTGTTTTGTCCCGGAACAATCCAAAAGATTTAAAAATGATGCTCCATTTTGAAACAGTACAGAACCATCTTCTTTGTCTGACCACCCCTCAAAAGGACATGCAATAGATATCTCATCGTCTCCAAATACAGCATCTTCTGCTTGCAGATCAAAACGAACTTTAATATTCCGTTTGAAAGAATTCAACGGCAACGTATAAGTCAAACCATACCGGCATCCCTGCATCGGTTCCATTTCTCCTTCTGTCGCTCCATTACCATCAAATAACACATCATACGTGATCGGACTAAAATACCGATAGACCGTCGTTCCCTTTGTCAAAACACGATCTGAGGTATCCGAACGATATACATATCCCAAATAATACGCTCCTTCTTCGGTATTATCGCCCACCAGTTCTCCTCCGGAAATAAATTTCTGATAAGGACACTGTATCTGATGCGAACCTAAAACAACATCTTTTGCTGCCGTTGATTTTACAACATCTACAACTGTCACTGCATAATCGGCATAATCAAAAAAACGATAAACAATTGTCTGTGCCGCACCGACTGACTGTCTCGTTGCACCAATATAACGTACACCCTCGTAATATGTATCCGGTAACGGCACACTTCCTCTGGACGCACCGTCTGCTGTCGTGGCATATTCCTGCATCCATTCTGTTCTCCCAAGCTCAATGCCCTTACTATCCCGTATCTTATCAATACATATCACGGAATACTTATTTTTTGTCAACGTGTATCTGGCATAGAGTGTCTTATTCATAGGCAGCAAAGAACCCTCTTCGTATTTTGTTCCCCCCTGCTTTTGGTCATACCAGCCTTCCAGATCCATCGTATATCCTGTTGGTGCACACAGTTTTGGCAGTTTATACAAATAATAATGAGAACCATCAAAATATGCTGTACCAACCTGCTCAACGGTGCAACTGCCCGTATTGATAGCAATCTTCTTTTGAGAAACATCAATTGTTTGTGCCGGATAGATCGTGTATTCATAAGAAGTGCCTGTTGCTACATGTTCGCATACAGAAATCAGCTCTCCATTCCCCCGAAGTGCATGCAGCAGAGAATCCTTCTGTTTTGCTAACTGCTCTTGTGTTTGAAAAGAATACTGCGTCGTCCTTGAAGTTTCTGTACCTCGTACGATTTTACGTGTAACAACCGAATACTCTTCCGGCAATTTCTTAGACATATAATTACGCATCATACCCGTAATAATGCCAAAACGTGGAGAGGTATACCCCAATATATTAATTGAAGAATAAGAATGCACCATCGAACCAAACTGTCCCTGCTCTCCGTCCACTTCTGTTCCAATATACTTCCACGTACCATCTGCAGTTTTGTTCCAAGTATCTGCAGCATAGGTAATGACATCATAACCAAGCGATTGCTTTAATCGCACTTTCACACCAACAACCGATACAGATGGATCTGCTGATTGTTCCAATTCATTTTGATACGTTCCTATCTTGTCCTGACCGTAAATGACATTCTTTTCCAATGCGCTTTGTGCAGATGCCGCTTTCTGCTCAACCGTAAGCAGTCCGGTCAGGCAAAAAAACATTATAACCATTATTTTCGCTGTTCTGGTCATTTTCCCTCCATTCCAAACAGCTTACATACGTATTTTTATATCCCATATTATTAATAATTATATCGTATAACCAAAAAAAATCTATTGATAAATATTACAAAAAAACAGAGAATAACGTGTGATTATTCTCTGTTTTATACAATATCATTCATATGTTACTTCTCGGTTTCCTTTTTTGAATACCGCGAAAGTTCTATAGAAATATTCTTTTTAAGGGTGGTCCATGCATCTTTATGTTTCACATAATATTTCGGGCACATCTTTCCTGTCACATCATAATGCCTGATAATATCAGACGTATCCATCCCATAGTTTCCGCATAACCAGGCACACAACTGGATCAAAGCGGTCTGTGTAGCCGCAGAAAACTTGCCGGATTTATTTGGATGACAACATTCAATAGAAACCGTATCTTTATTGCGATCATTTGATGCATAAGAAATCTCATCCAGCGGAATGCACTGTACGATTGTCCCATCCAAACCAATGATAAAATGACTGCTCACTTTATATTTTGTCTGATCCGGCTTGTCCTTTCGACTTTCGAAATAATTACGGTTTGCCATCGCATCAGTACCGGGATTCGCTGTATAATGAACAACGATTCCATTGACTTTTTTTAGCTTAGTCTGTGGTCTGGAATTTTTATTAGGAGTAAGAAGCGCAGGACGTATTTCCGGCTTGGTAACCTTGACAAACAACGCCTGTCTTTCTTTCTCTTCCTGCTTTCTCCATTGCTCTGCCCGAATCGACCGGTAGGCCGTCAAACTGCCTGTAAGCAGTAACAGCACAACTAATGTGACAGCACTGATCAGCGCAATCTGACGCTTCATTTGTAATTTTTGCCTTGCAGTCCATTTCTTCATCGGTCATTCACTTCTTAATTTCCTTCAATGCTATAGTTTGGTGCTTCCTTTGTAATGTGAATGTCATGTGGATGACTCTCTTTCAAAGAAGCAGCGGAAATCTTAACAAACTGAGATGTTTCCTGCAATGTAGGAATATCCTGTGCTCCACAGTAACCCATACCTGACCGGATACCACCGATCAACTGGAATACGGTGTCCTCCACAGTTCCTTTGTATGCCACACGTCCTTCTACACCTTCTGGAACAAGTTTCTTAGCATCTGTCTGGAAATAGCGGTCTTTACTACCATTCTCCATTGCTGCAATAGATCCCATTCCACGATAAACTTTATATTTACGTCCTTGGAACAGCTCGAATGTTCCAGGGCTTTCGTCACATCCTGCAAAGATACTTCCCATCATGCAGACACTCGCTCCGGCTGCCAAGGCCTTTGTCATATCTCCGGAATACTTGATACCGCCATCTGCAATGATCGGCACATCATACTTTTTAGCTGCCTCATAAGCATTCATGATCGCTGTCATCTGTGGTACACCAATACCTGCTACAACACGTGTTGTACAAATAGATCCCGGTCCTATTCCAATCTTAACACAGTCAGCACCGGCTTTGATCAAAGCTTCTGTTCCCTCAGCCGTTGCCACATTACCGGCAATGATCTGAAGATCCGGATAAGCTTCACGGATCATCTTGACACAACGAAGCACGTTTGCACTATGTCCATGTGCAGAATCCAACACGATACAGTCAACATGCTTTTCTACCAAAGCAGCTACACGATCTAATACGTTTGCTGTAATACCAACTGCAGCACCACAAAGAAGACGTCCCTGAGAGTCTTTGGCTGCCAACGGATATTTGATCTGCTTCTCTATATCCTTGATCGTGATAAGTCCTGTCAGATTGCCCTCTTTATCTACCAATGGAAGCTTTTCTTTGCGGGAAGCTCCCAGGATCTTCTTAGCTTCCTCTAACGTAATTCCCTGCTCTGCAGTGATCAAACCTTCTGAAGTCATAACTTCACTGATCTTCTTCGTATAATCTGTCTCGAACTTAAGATCGCGGTTTGTAATAATACCAACTAATTTCTTACCCTCTGTGATCGGTACACCGGAAATACGAAATTTTGCCATTAAACGGTTAGCATCTTCCAATGTATGCTCTGGAGATAAATAAAATGGATCTGTGATAACACCATTCTCCGAACGTTTTACTTTGTCTACCTCATCAGCCTGTGCCTCAATAGACATATTCTTGTGAATAATTCCAATACCACCCTGTCTTGCCATCGCAATTGCCATGCGATACTCTGTTACCGTATCCATTCCCGCACTCATCATAGGAATGTTCAACTGAATCTTCTTGGTCAAATTTGTCTTCAATGATACCTGATTCGGAATTACCTCCGAATACTGTGGAACTAATAATACGTCGTCAAAGGTTACGCCATCACCGATTATCGTACCCATTTTTGTTTTCCTCCTTATGCATGTTTATTCTTTAAAATATTTTGAAAAGTATACGCCATTCCATTACGTTTGTCAACTCTGGATTTTACTTCTTGCTTTTGCTTTCATATTGTTCAAAAGTGTTTCATCCGGTGTGAAACGTACCCGTACACTGTTTCCATCATCTCCACGGTATACCGCTATATAATGCCTGTCCTTGTCAAATCCGGAAGAGCAGTCCTTTAACGGGATCTGCTGATACGAATCTAAAGCATGTGACTGTTCCGGTGCCACAATATCAACCTTTTCTAAATCAATCTTCTGTATATTGACACGCTGCTCACCACCATATATTGCATCAAAATCAATCTGTCCGTCTACAAACACATACTCATACGCAGTCTGTTTCTTAGGCAGGAGTACGATCATTACCGCATCAATTACTACAACAAAAAAAAGAAGCAGCGCACTATGCAACACCAATAGATCAACAATAGGCAAAATGATACATATTGCAATCATCAGGTTACGCTTCTGTCTGCGTTCCTTCGGCATCATGGCCTCTAAATAGGTCTCTGAATATAATGGTTCCATATCTCAATCTCCATTCTACGTTCGGTACAATAATATTGTAACAAATTTACATTATTTTCTCAAGAGTGTCCCTTGAAAAAATAATATACCCCTGATTTCTCTGTATATTGAAAAAATAACTGCTCTTTTGCAATCCTTTGGGATCTGCAAAAGAGCAGCCTATTCAGAACATAAATTATGCTCTATATACTACAACGATATACTTTGAAGGATCCGGATTACATCATACCCATTCCGCCTGCTCCTCCTGCCGGCATTGCTGGAACATCCTCTTTGATCGTTGATACTACAGATTCTGTTGTAAGAAGGGTAGATGCAACACTTGTTGCGTTCTGTAATGCACTTCTTGTAACTTTAGCAGGATCTACGATACCAGCCTTAACCATGTCAACATACTCTTCTGTCAATGCGTTGAAACCAACACCTTCGTCAGATTCACGTACTTTGTTGATAATAACAGCACCTTCCAAACCTGCATTGTATGCAATTGTTGTAAGCGGAGCTTCCAGTGCTTTCAAGATAATGTTGGCACCGGTCTTTTCATCTCCTTCCAAGTTAGCTGCCATAGCTGCAACCTTCTTAGATGCATGAATGTATGCAGATCCACCACCGGAAATGATACCTTCTTCAACAGCTGCTTTTGTTGCTGCTAAAGCATCTTCCATACGAAGCTTTGCTTCCTGCATCTCTGTTTCTGTAGCTGCACCAACACGAACAACTGCAACACCGCCGGCAAGTTTTGCAAGTCTCTCCTGCAATTTCTCACGGTCAAAATCAGATGTTGTCTCCTCAATCTGTGCACGGATCTGAGATACTCTTGCCTCAATCGCTGCCTTATCGCCTTCACCATCAACGATAACAGTATTCTCTTTCTGAACTTTTACAGATTTTGCACGACCGCACTGTGCTAATGTGGTATCTTTTAATTCCAATCCAACTTCCTCGGAAATCACAGTACCACCTGTCAAAATAGCAATATCCTCAAGCATTGCTTTTCTGCGGTCACCATAACCAGGAGCCTTAACTGCAACAACATTTAATGTACCACGCAGACGGTTCAGAACTAAGGTTGTCAATGCCTCGCCCTCTACATCCTCTGCAATGATCAATAATTTGGCACCAGCCTGCATAGACTCTTCCAAAAGTGGCAAGATTTCCTGAATATTGGAGATCTTCTTATCTGTGATCAAAATATATGGATTATCAAGATTTGCTTCCATCTTATCCATATCTGTTGCCATATATGCTGAAACATAACCACGATCAAATTGCATACCTTCTACGAGGTCAAGTTCTGTCTTCATGGTCTTAGACTCTTCGATTGTAATAACTCCATCGTTAGAAACCTTTTCCATTGCATCTGCAACCATCTCTCCAACAGAATCATCTCCTGCAGAAATTGCTGCAACTCTTGCAATCTGATCTTTACCGGTTACTTTAGAACTCATCTGTGCGATCGCATCTACTGCACAATCACAAGCCTGCTTCATTCCTTTACGAAGAATGATCGGATTAGCACCTGCTGCTAAGTTCTTCATTCCTTCGTTGATCATTGCCTGTGCAAGTACGGTAGCTGTTGTAGTACCATCTCCGGCAACATCATTTGTCTTAGTAGCAACCTCTTTTACAAGCTGTGCTCCCATATTTTCAAAACCATCTTCTAACTCAATATCTTTTGCGATCGTAACACCATCGTTTGTGATCAATGGAGCCCCAAAAGATTTGTCTAGAACAACGTTTCTTCCTTTTGGTCCCAATGTAACTTTAACAGTATCTGCTAATTTATTTACGCCCGCTTCCAATGCGGCTCTGGCATCTGCACCAAATTTAATCTCTTTTGCCATTTTAGATTCCTCCTTAATCAACTACTTTTGCTACAATATCATTCTGACGAACTACAATAAACTCTTCGCCGTCTAATTTTACTTCTGTGCCGGCGTACTTGGAATAAATTACTTTATCACCAACTGCAACCTGCATCTCAACCTCTTTACCATCTACAATTCCGCCAGGTCCAACTGCAATGATCTCCGCCTGCTGTGGTTTCTCCTGTGCGTTACCCGGTAATACAATTCCTGATTTTGTTGTCTCCTCTGCTTCGAGCTGCTTTAATACGACTCTGTCTCCTAAAGGTGCTAACTTCATTCTAAAAACCTCCTTTTTAATTTCCTGTTACTAGCACTCGCTATATTCGAGTGCTAACCATATGCATAATATATTTCATTTTCTTTGGATATGCAATATAGAGCGTTTCTGTATTTTTGTCTATTTTCATATTATTCTTTTATTTTCTTTCTTATTCTCTTATTTTCTCACTTTTTGTATTTTCTTACTTTCCCTTTTCTTTTTCCCGCAATTCCTGTAAAATATAAGAAAAAGAAAATAACGCCGTACGATCAGACACAGTAAAAGAGCGCAGCGTTAGGAATGGAGGAAAATACTTGAAAGAACAATTGTTTACGATTCCTGTCGGAGATGCATTCCGCACCGACTGCGAATGCCCGGTCTGTAAATTATATGAAGATCTTGAAAAAGAATCCATTGAGTTTGTCATGGGACCAAGCTATATGGAAGATGATGTACGTATGGAAACCAATGAAACTGGATTTTGCAGCCACCATATTCAAAAAATGTACGGATATCAGAATCGTCTGGGGCTCGCTTTAATGCTTCATACTCATATGAAACGCACAAATGATCGCATTGAAACATTACTAAAATCACAAACATCTCCTAAAAAAGGATTATTTGGAAAAAAAGAAACCGATCCTCTGACAGAGTATTTAGAAACGCTGGAAAATTCCTGCTATGTCTGTAACCGTATGCATCGAATCTTTGATCGTTATCTTGACACTGTACTCTACTGTTATGATAAAGATTCAGATTTTCGGGCAGTTTTTCAACAGGGAAAGGGTGTTTGTACCAAGCACTATGCAGATCTGCGCACTGCAGCCTGCACCAAATGGTCCGGTAGGAAATTAGATACTTTTTTGGATGATCTCAACCGCCTATACTTGGATAATATGAAGCGTGTGACAGATGATCTGGAGTGGTTTACCGATAAATTTGATTATCGAAACGAAAATGCACCATGGAAAAATTCTAAAGATGCACTACCAAGAAGTATTATAAAAACAAATCATACCATTATTGCAGAATAATCTGCTTTATTTCAAGCAGACAGATAACATTGCATATCATTTGCGACATATACGCATAAAAAAGCAAAGCCAGCGCTTTGAGGTGACCCCTCTGCGCTACGAGCATTTTCCTATACCCTAAAAAAAGGACATCACAGTTTTTCCGTGATGTCCTCATTTTTTTATGTAACATTGCGAATATGAAACAATTTAATGTTTTACTTTGGATAAGCGTTCCACATCCTTTTCAACCATATCTTTAAGATCTCTCGCCTTGTTCTTAATGCGCTCATTCGCGCCGCGGCTTGTAAGTACACTGGAAATCCACCGTTTTGATTCGTCAAAATGTCCAATTCTACGACAAAGATCTGCAATCAAATACATCATCGTGATCTCATCCATGCCGCACATTGGAAACGTTTCCTTGCTGTATGCAGATTTAAATCCTTCACAAGCATTTTTGAGCAATTCTAGCTCCTGCTTTTTTAATTCTATGATCTGTGTCTGATAGTCTTTAATATCTTTTGGAAGATTTTCTGCTTTGCCACGGTAAAGCCATGCCATTTTCAGACAAGTGTATGCTTTTTCGCTTGTCTTAGCCTTTTTGACAACAGCATTTGCAAGTGCAAGCTGATGTCTCATAATTGCGTCATCGTAAGAATATGTACTTGCCGATGTGTCGATTCCCTTAAAATTAGCCGTGATATTTTCACGAATCATCTTAGCCTGTGCAGGAAGCATAAACTTAAAGAATCTGCTTAATGCAGCATAGCCACAGTGTGGACACACTAATGCATCATATTTTAACGAATCAACCATCTGATATTTTGGTCGCAGATCACTGTCCGCCGACAATAACTTTACCTTACCGGTACGCACCATTTTTGAATGAAATTCCTCATCACATACCGGACATGTAAATGATTTATCAAACAATAAATCTTCTTCTTGAATCTGTGGCTTTTGATCCTGTTTCGGATGTTCGACTGCATCTCTTTTCTTTTCTTCTTCGAAAACATCCATTTTTTCCAGCTTACCTAAGCCAAATTTTTCCAAACCTGAAAATAACCCCATGTCGCTTTTGCCTCCTTATTTTGGACGATATGAACTCTTTAACGATACAATGCGGTTAAAAACGAGATGATCCTCCGTAGAATCTTTGGAATCTACACAGAAATATCCCTGACGCACAAACTGAAAACTATCCATAGGTTTTGCTTCTGCTAACGCTGGCTCCACATAGCAATTTTCAAGTATTGTCAACGAGTTTGGATTAACATTTATGGTTCCATCCTCATTGTACACGCCCTTTTCCTCATCGACAATATTTTCGTATAAACGAACTTCTGCCCTCTCGGCTGTCTCGGCACATACCCATTGAATGGTTCCTTTTACCTTTCTTCCCGTAAAACCGCTTCCGCTCTTAGTCTCCGGATCATACGTACAATGAATCTCTGTCACATTCCCGTCATCATCTGTAATATAATCGGTACAAGTTACAAAATATGCATTCATCAATCGAACTTCATTGCCCGGATACAAACGGAAATACTTTTTCGGCGGTTCGATCATAAAATCAGCACGATCAATATATAATTCGCGTCCAAATGGCACCTTACGGGTTCCCATTTCCTCATTTTCCTGATTGTTGGCAACGTCCAGATATTCAATCTCATTTTCCGGATAATTTGTAATAACAAGCTTGACCGGATCAAGAACCGCCATCATGCGCGGACGTTTCATCTTGAGATCCTCCCGGATACAATACTCAAGCATGGCATAATCAGAGGAGCTCTGTGCTTTTGATACACCAGACAGCTCCATAAAATTACGGATAGATTCCGGTGTAAAACCACGGCGGCGCAGCGCAGCGATCGACACGAGACGTGGATCATCCCAGCCATCTACAATACCATCTTCTACTAACTTCTTAATGTAACGCTTACCGGTTACAACATTCGTCAAATATAATTTTGCAAACTCAATCTGCTTTGGCGGGTTCTCAAACTCCAATTCACGAACTACCCAGTCATACAACGGTCTATGATCTTCAAATTCCAACGTGCAGATCGAATGTGTCACACCCTCGATCGCATCTTCGATCGGATGTGCGAAATCATACATCGGATAAATACACCACTTGTCTCCGGCATTATGATGATGCATTCTTGCCACACGATAAATAACCGGATCACGCATATTCATGTTCGGAGAGGACATATCAATCTTGGCACGAAGTACACATGATCCATCCTCAAACTCACCATTGCGCATGCGTTCAAACAGATCCAAATTCTCTTCAATAGAACGATCTCGATATGGGCTATTCTTTCCGGCCTCTTTGAGTGTACCACGATATTCACGCATCTGCTCAGCATTAAGATCACACACAAATGCTTTTCCCTTTTTGATCAGCTTTACTGCGCATTCATACATCTGATCAAAATAGTCGGATGCAAAAAAGACCATTTCCTTATCCAGATCACCACAGATCCAGCGAACATCTTCCATGATCGACTCAACAAATTCTGCTTTCTCTTTCATCGGATTGGTGTCGTCAAAACGAAGATGAAAATCTCCGCCATATTCCTTTGCCAGACCCGAATTCAAAATAATAGATTTCGCATGTCCAATATGCAGATAACCATTTGGCTCCGGTGGAAAACGCGTCACAATTTTGCTATAGACGCCGTCTTCTAAATCCTTATCAATTATATTTTCAATAAAATTACGGGAAACAACTGTTTCCTTTTCATGATCATCCTTGATATCCTCTGGGTTACTCACTTTTATCCATTCCTCCTTAATTATCATATGACCACCGCTTATCTAACCATTCGCTAACACAGCCATATTATCATTGCCTACTATCATATCACATTCTTTCCAAGAAGTAAAATAATATCTACCTCCGACTTATCTTCAGCTTATGCAATCTTCCTCTGTGCGCTGATCGCATTCTCGCAAAGTATTTTTTAGATTATAAGAATCGAAAAGTTTCCTCTAAAAATTAAAAAGGACAGTGTATTGCATCATACGCTGTCCTAATCCATCTTCTTATTTGAATCGATGTCCACCCAAGCGGAATTTTGCATTTGGAAGTCCAACACTAAAGAAACGAACCCCTTTCATGCTACGTGTCTTACCTTTGATCTTGACGATCGTCTGACCATTCAAAGCTGTTTTCGCTGCCTTAATACATGATTTCCACTGTCTGGAACGAATCTTTCCGGCATCATACTGTGCTAATTTTTTGCGAAGCATACCATTACGTACCGGTGAAAACTGTCCACGCTGATAGATCACTTTACGAATGGTATTTGGAAACTGCTTAGATCTTACGCGGTTCATTACAACTATACCAACAGCAACCTGTCCCTGATAGCTTTCGCCGCCTGCTTCACAGTTAATAATACTTGCCATAAGTCTCAAGTCTGATTTCTTGTACTTAGCTCGTTTTTTCTTAACTTTTGATTTTTTGGTCTTCTTAGACTTAGCGATTGTTTTCTTTACCTGCTTTGTTCTTGCTGGTGTCTTCGTAACAACAGGCTGCTTTGTTGCAACCGGAGCACTGGACACGACCGGCACGCTCATTGTCTCTGTATTATTCTCTATTGTATTTTCTGAAACAGTCACTGCACTGTCAGCAGAAACGGTTGTCTGTTGTACGAGCCCGAAGCTGAACAACATTCCAATCATCAGTACAAACATTGCAAATTTCTTAAACATAAATAATCCCCATTCCGCCACTTATAAAGCAGCAAATTTTGTTGCGAAATTAATACAATTTCTTAACATTTATGTAACAATTATATCATGTTTTCTGAAAAATGCAAGTCGTTTTACAAATTTGTTACAAAATTGTTACATCGCACCCGCAAATTCACCGGATACAATGCTTTTATAGGCGATCGATCCTCCAAACAGATCCAATGCGCTACCGATAGTATAATCCACCGTTTCATTCGCAGCTTTTGCAATATACTGTAAATCCTGCGGACTGTGTATACCACCTGCATACGTCATTGGACACCCTTGAAATTGGCCCATTCGCTGGATCACCTGCTTTTCAATTCCTGAAGTTTTCCCTTCAACATCAACAGCATGCACTAGAAATTCATCACAATATTCCGACAGCATTTCTAATGTTTCGACAGAAAAATGCTGTTTTGTAACCTTCTGCCAACGGTCTGTCACAATATAATAGTCATCTTGAACAAACCGGCAGCTAAGATCCAACACCAAATGTTCTCGTCCTACCAGGGATACTAATTGTTTCAGATGATCCCAATCGATCCTGCCATCCCGAAACACAAAAGACGTAACGATCACATGACTTGCCTGCATATCCAAAAAGGACTCCGCATTTTGTAAGTTCACACCACCGCCAATCTGCAGCCCCCTCGGAAACGCTGTCAATGCTTCTTTTGCCTGTGCCAGATCTGCTTCATAATATTCACTATCCGCTTTATTTAATAAAATAATGTGTCCCCCTGTCAGTCCATCTTCACGATACATATTGGCGTAAAAGGCAGCATCGTATTCAGACACAAAGTTATCCTCTGCCTGATTTCCACGGTCACTCAATGTCCCGCCGACAATCTGCTTAACCGATCCATTGTGAATATCTATACACGGTCTAAATTTCATATTGATCCTACCTTCCTGTTATCCAATAGCATTTATATAATACATGAAAACACATCTTATCTTCTGTCTTCTGCAAATTTATTTAGTAATCTTCTTTGCAATATCCCGATATGTGTCATCCGGCGAGATAGAAAACGATCCCACCGTGATATTTTGACTGTATCCATTACGATTCATGTAATTATCAAACGATTCGGCATCATCAATAATTCCAAGCCGCTCTAGTTTTTTGCTAACAGTCTGTGACATATCACCCGATACGATCTTTAACTTTTTAGCAGAACTTTTGACTTCTTTCTCCATCTTCTTTTTCTCATTCTGCATAGTTTTATCATTGTCAATAGATTTCTTAGTTGAAGCTTTCTTGGTTTGCGTGTCATTTCCTGAATCTCCCAATGGTTCCGGCGTTGGCACTTTGGATGGATCTTCACTTGTGGCCGGCTCTATGCTCTGCACCGGCTTTTGCGTTGCAGCAGCGTCCGTCTGTTCCGGCTCTTTCGTTGCTTTCTGCTCCTGATCTTTGGATTTTAACGCCAATGCGTTGCTATCAGAGGTTTCATAGACCATACCAAGTTTCTTTGCGCGAGCTACCACCTGCGCATCCGATGTTCTGATCAAACACGAAATGCCCAAAATAACTGCCGCGAAAAGGACACCGGATCCAAAACCTCTCCAAAATGTTTTTTTATGTTTCATCTGTTTTTCCTCCATGATCGCTCTCAATGCTATGCGTACATATCTAATACAAATTTGACCTCGCCCTGTCCCATTTCTAACATTTTAGAAATCTCTAAGATGGAATATCCCTTGTCATGAAGTGCGAGTATCTCCTCATTATGATTAACTTTTTTCTCTTCTTCCTGCATAGAAAATTCTTCGTCAAAAGCCTGTCTCTCTTTGTCACTCAGCTTTTGCAGATCATAATCTTCCTCTGAAAGATCACTATCAGACTGTTCGTTACCGGTCTTTTTTGCATCTTTTCCACTTACCACTACCGGATCCACAATGTCCTTCACATTTTGATAAGACTTTGCAAGTTCATCCTGAAACTGAACTTTCGAGGAATCTGCTTCGTGAATCAGTTTTTGAATCTCTGCCTGTTTCTCATTTAACATATCATACAAAAATACAACTTCTGCATGATTTTTCTCAATTTTATCAATCACTTGATCTGAATATTCGCTGATCCCCATAATCTTTTCGTTTGAGATCGTATTCATTTTTTCCGATGTATCCTCTAGTTTCTCTTCCTGTTTGCGTGTGATTTCTTCATTAAACTGCTCTATTTTATGACGGAGCTGCTCCATCTGATCCTGCCAATCAACAACACTTTTAATATCTGAACTCTCCGCACCATCCGTAATTTTTGTGCTATAAATAATAGCACCAAGTCCAATCACGATCATTACTATTTCCAAAAAAATCATTTTACTTTTTCTACCTTTCTTCTCAAATGCGCATGTCAAAATGCGGTTCTTTTTTCGTTTCTTTCTTGTTGTCGGACGAATTATTCTTTTGTTTGCCCGAATGCTTCTGTCTACGCTTACGCTCTTCATCATCATAACGATTCGGCTCATTTTCCGCCTTAGCCCTGCGTATCGTCTGCTCCGACTGATTCTTAACTGACTGTTGGAACTGCGCCGCCATCTCCTGCTGACCATGTTCGTAACGAATCTGTTCTGCATTTTGTATTTGTGATATTTCTTGTGATTTCGGTGGCATCGAAACATAATCAAGTGTTAATGACATAATGATCACTCATCCTTTCCAGCTGCAGGCAATAAGCTACAGGTATCCCTTTTCATTGTGTGTTGTTCACAAAAACAAACTTGACGGATAGATCAGATCGCACGTATGCGTATTTCTGCTCCATCGCGGACAAATGCGCTATGTTTAGTTTCATTATGGATGAAACTGGACACATTTGCAATGGTCATTTTCACACCAGGATATGCAACTTCAGATATAACAATACGTCCACCATTTTGTGTGGATTCAATTTCTTTCTCCAGCTCATCGTATTCCTCCGACATCTGCGCAATCAGTGGTCCAATCTCCTGAACACGCTTTGCCGATGATTTTAACAATGTTAATTTATCCTCATCGAGCTTGCCGTTAGATTTCAGGCGTTTTTTGAGAATATCAATATTTTGCAGCAGTGTATCACGTTCTGCAGAAATTTTTTCCATATCCCTTTCAATACATCGATAGCGCTCTAAAAGCGTGGGATCTATTCCAATCTCCAGTTCCGTCTGGGTCCCCATGGTAGATCCTGCTGTCTTCATCGTGATCTTGAATCCCGAATGGATCTTTCCGCCGACGATCAATCCACGCTTGCCATCGACAATAATTTCATCTGCAGCCTCCACATCACTGTGCATGATCGCATCGGTGATAATTCTTCCACTTGCATGTACCTTGGAACTTTCAATAAAATTAGAAATGATATCTCCCCCGGCCCTCATAACGCCTTTTTCCATGCCTTGCATTCCACGCTTTATAACAATTTTACCACCACTGATTAAAGTTGCTCCCTCAACCGCACCATTTACCGTAATATCTCCGGCTGCTTTTACCGTGTAACCGGTCAACACATTACCCCTCACCTCAACGCTGCCATCATAATCAATATCTCCGGTGGATGTCCCGACATCTGCCGGAACTTCATAGACATTGGAAACAAACACGGTATCATTCACCAGTGTAACATTTCCGGCACAATCCGCATACATTTCCAACTGATCTTCTGATAAGTGTATGTTTTTACCATGCTTGAGTACAACTGGCGTTAATTTTGCAGGTTGTATCACATTTCCGCGAACGTCCGTTCCCGGAATCGGTGCTGTTTCCGGCGTCAACGTTGCAAGAAGCTGTCCCTTTTCAACACGCTCGATCATATCCAGCCTATGAAAATCTACCGAACCATCTTCCTTCATCGTTGGAGTGTTCGTTTTCTGTACATCAAAATGATATATGATACTAGCGCGCTTTCCCTGCACCGGAAGCACTGCTTTTGCGATCAATACATCCGTACAGTATAGTTCTGCCTTAAGAAGCAATGTAAGGTTTTGCATTAAAATGCCGTGATGCACATCATTCTGTGCAAGCAGAGATAACACATTTTCTTCGGTCAGACGTGATCCTTTGTCAGAGGACGGATACAATCGGATCTTTGCCAGATAACTATGCGGATCTATTGTAATACGTACCATTTCATTCTCTGGCAACGCCTCAGAATTGTCCGATACTTTCAAAAGTGTCTGACCTATAACTGAACGCTGCACAAAGTCCTGAACTTCCACCGAAGAGACATTTTCTGCGTATTTTTTCTGATCTAAATACCAGGTCACGTCGTCTACAGAAAGCTCTTTTCCACCTTCTTGTGATGCAAAACTCTGCAAAAAAATGCCATCTGCTTTGTGTATTAGTCGAAAATATGCATTTCTTTTCATATTCACACTCCTTCCTCAGCCCACGACGTTCTGTGTTTTGGCATTGTACCACAAAAACAGATTCAAGTACCATTAATACATCGTCTTTATTGCTGCAATGAAAAACGAGGGCTACAAATGGATGAATCCGATCTGTACTCCTCGTCTATATGTTTCCTATTCCAAACAGATCTATTTGGTCTCCCAAGCGTTCTTTCATCTTTTTTAAGGCTTTAGTATGTAATTGTGAGACTCTGGATTCCGAAACCTCCAACACATTACTGATCTCCTTGAGCGTAAGCTCTTCAAAATAATACAGCGCAATTACTTTCTGCTCTTTTTCCGTCAGTTTATCAATCGCTTCTGCAAGAATACGCTTTGTTTCCTGTCGATCTACAACCTGTTCCGGCTGGTCAAACCTCGGGCGTCCACTAGGTTCTGTATGAACATCACTCCCCTGCTCTAAATACTCATCCAAAGAAATCAAGCTGGATAAGTTAGCCTGCGAGATCATCTGTTCTACTTCTTCTACTGTAACCTCTAAATATTCCGCCAGTTCCTCACTGTTAGGTGTTCGTCCTAGCTCTCGCTCCAGCTCCTGCATGGCTGTCTCTATCTTTTTTTGTTTTTGACGGATCGTACGCGGGATCCAATCCATCTTTCGGATCTGATCAATAATTGCACCACGTATTCGAAGGCTGGCATACGTCTCGAATTTTACACCTTTGGACAGTTCAAACTTGTCGATCGCATCGATCAGACCAAAGATACCATATCCCACCAAATCATCATACTCTACGGTATAACCCAAATACATTCCCAGTCTTCCGGCAACAATCTTGACCAAACCGGCATATTCCAAAATTAGTTTTTCGCGAATCTTGCTGCTCTTTGTACGGGCATATTCTTCCCAAAGGGCAATCCTTTTTTTCTCGTCCATCGAGTAACTCCATCCCTCCTGCAACTAACCATCATTCCCGTTTATAAAATATTTTATGGTTCTTCCTGGTCAGAATCAGTCTGTTCCCCTGTTTGTTTCTGCTCATCCTGTTGTTCTTGCTGCTCTTTTTCCTGCTCTCGCAATTCTTCATCACGTTTGCTTCGGATAAAGCGATTACTCTGCTCCACTTTCAAAATAATTTTTTGTGCAATGATCCCAATAATATAAAAGACGATCAATGTCGCTAACAGCACTTCCAGGCTGTAAGTCACATCCATCTGTTTCACAATAGCTACAATACACACTACTGCACCTGCCAGTAATGTGATCACTTTTGGAATAAATTCTGCCTTCACCAAAAAGTCTCCTTCCCTAGATCGTCTGTACCGGTTTTCCAACAGATTTAATTACAAAATCACCGTTAGCCGGATAAAACTCAACTGTTCTTCCGTAATTCAAGCCGGTATCCTCTGCCAGGATCTTAATATTTAATTGTGCTAACTTTTGTTTAACTGCTTCAACGTTCCGCTGTCCAACACGCAGCATATCATTATCTGACTTAAATGCAAACATCTGCGCGCCTCCTGCAATTTTAGCTGTTAGACGATTAACAGCAGCCCCTCTCTCTTTCATGCGTTCGATCAGCAATTCAATGCCGGTATCTGCAAATTTCGCCTTATTTTCATTTTGACGTACTTTACTGCTGTCCGGAAGCATAATATGTACAAGCCCGGCAATCCGCATCTGTGCATCGTACAAAGCCACACCAACACAAGACCCCAGTCCCAGCGTTGTCAACGCATCCGGAGCTATACATATATTTAAGTCAGCCATTCCAACTTTTATCATTTCTCCCATAGTGGCAACCATACCTTTCCAACAATCTTACTCTGCTGATCTCTATCAACTAATCCCTAATGCCCGCATGATAGAATCATAAGAATCCAGCGTTGGAATCATAATAAAATAACCACTAATATCTACATCCATGTCTCGAAATCGTGACTCGATCAAAAGTGCCTGATCACCTAATTTTCCAAACTCTATGGCGGGCACACTCAAAATTGCCCCCGCCATATCGACAGATAAATACGGAACCGACGGAGATATTGTTAAATTTGTCATTTTAGAAATCGCCGATAAGTAAGCACCGGTAATAATATTACCAAGTTCCATCAACGCTGACATTTCCATTTCTGAAAAAGTATCATCCGCTTGCGGCTTCATGCCAAGCAATTGTTCCACCAAACGATGTGCATCTTCCGAACCAAGCATAAATAACATAGAACCTTCAATGTCTCCCTCTAAGGAAAGCATGATTCCCGCAACCAATGTTTCTTCGCCACCGATCACATTAGCTAATTGTTGGAATGTCAACATTTTTACTTGTGGAACATACATGTCAACTTTTGCATTGATCATTTGCGACAACGCAGTGACCGCATTGCCGGCACCAATGTTGCCAATTTCCGTAAGTACATCAAAATTCATATTATCTAAGCCCTCTGTGTTCGTCATATGCGCACCTCGATTCTGTCAGCCCCTTGGTTTATTTTTCTGCTGTGCCTACAATTACGCTAGACATATTTAATAAAGATATTAAATTATCACCATTTTTACCAATACCGCTCAAATACTGTGCTTTAGCATCGTTCATATCAATCGCAGTATTTTTCTCAATATCATTTTCACTCAGAGTCAAAACCTCTTTTACCTCATCCACAATTAAGCCTACAGCAGACTGCGGTTCTAACTTAATAATAATGATACGTGTCGCATTGGTATATTCGTCCGGTTTCAGGTCAAATTTCAACCGCAAGCTCATCACTGGAATGATCTCACCACGAAGGTTGATCACCCCCTTAAAATACTTCTGCGCCTTTGGTATACGTGTGATCCTTTGAGTTCGAACAATATTATCCACATAACTGATATCTATGCCATAATATTCATCATCCAATTTGATCACTATATACTGCTTGCTCTCTCCCACAACGTTTAAGTTCTGAATATCTGCTATCTCTTCCATGATGTACCTCCCCCTATACTAATGCATTTACTTCAAGAATCAATGCAATCTCTCCATTACCAAGAATGGTTGCACCACCTATCATTTTGCTGCAATTAATGTAATTACCGATTGACTTGATAACAATCTCCTGCTGACCGATCAAATTGTCAACGACAAGACCAGCCTGCTTATCGCCCTTGCGGACAATAACAACCGTCAGACTCTCTTCCTCGTTTTCTACCGGTTCAACATCTAAAAGATTATCAAGACGGATCAACGGAATAACATTTCCGCGCAAATTGATCACTTCTTTCGTCTGAACATGTTTGATATCCTCAAGCGGAATATCTTCAATCATTTCAATATTACCAAGCGGAATTGCATATTTTTCTGTGCCAAGCTCAACCATAAGAGCCTGAATGATCGCCAGTGTAAGTGGCAGACGGATAATAAAACTACTTCCCTCACCCAATGCACTCTTACATTCAATATTACCACCAAGACCTTCAATCTTTGTCTTAACGACATCAAGGCCAACACCTCGACCGGAAATATCTGTAATTTTTTCAGAGGTTGAAAAACTTGGACGGAACAATAAATCAACAATCTCTTTGTCAGACATCAACTCTGCCTGTTCGCTTGTGATCGTTCCTCTATCTAATGCTTTTTGTCGTACCTTATCTACATTTATGCCGGCACCATCATCGCGGACCTCAATAATAACATTATTGCCATCCTGATACGCATCGAGGAAAATGTTGCCAACTTCCGGTTTGCCAAGTGCAATTCTCTCTTCATTCGATTCCAAGCCATGATCTGCTGCATTGCGGATCAAATGCTGCAATGGATCTCCGATCTCATCAATAACGGTACGATCTAACTCTGTTTCCTCACCCGTCATATGAAGTTCCATCTTTTTGTCGAGCTTTTTGCTGAGATCTCGAACCATACGTGGAAAACGATTCAAAACACTTTCAATCGGCACCATACGTACCTTCATAACAGACTCATGCAGATTCGTTGTTACACTTTCTAAATATTCAATCTGCTCATTAAATCCATTATCGTTTCTATGTTCATTCGTTGCACTGCTGGAAACTAATCCATTCTTTGCAATGATCAACTCACTCACCAGATTCATCAAAACATCCAGTTTTTCAATATCCACACGCACCGTACGACCAATCGCCGGCTTTGCCTTAGAAGCTGCTGCTTTCTTTTCCGGTTTCTTCTGTGTCGCTGCTGCAGCCTGCGTTTTTGGTTTGTCCTCGGTTTTCGTCACTGGCTTTGATTCTTTTCCCTCGGTCTGCGCCGACTCCTCGTGTGCTGCTTCCTCAGCCCCTTCTAATTGTACCTTAAATGTTCCAACAACCGCTTCTTTGATCTCCGATACGTTTTCGATTGCTGCTTTTACTTTTTCGGCGGACTCTTTTGTAAAGTACACCAAACTGAAATCATAATCGAACTTTTCATCCTCAATATCCTGTACGTTCGGCTCGGCTTTCATAACCTCGCCAAGCTCTTCCAAACATTTGAATACCAAAAAAGCTCTCGCCGCTTTCAATATACAACTATCCTGCAAGTATACCGTAATTCCTAATATATTGAGATTTTCTTCTTTTGCTTTTTCAAATGTTGCTTTCTCATAATCACTAATACGAATGTTTTCGTATTTCGCTTTATTCCCATCACTTGCAGCCGACTTATCATCACTCGGTGCTGCTGTCGGTGTCGGGGCCGGCACCTCTCCGGTACCACCTTTGGCTTTATCCGCAATGGAATTTAAGGTGTTGATAATTTCTTCATTATCCTCCGTACCCTCATCGGCTGATTCCAAAATATTAGCCAAATAGCCTTCCAATGCGTCCAGTCCACGGAACAGTACATCAATCAATTCCGGCTGCACTTTCATGTTACCGCTTCTGATCTCCTGAAATACATTTTCCATATCATGCGTCAAACGCTGCATTCTCTTGTAGCCCATTGTTCCAGCCATTCCTTTCAAAGAATGCGCTGCACGGAAGATCTCGTTGATCGTTTCCATGTTATCCGGCTCCGTCTCCAAGATCATCAACTGATCGCTAAGCGTTTGCAAATGTTCTTTTGTTTCATCGATAAAAATTTCTAAATACTGGCTTACATCCATTTCATTGCACCCCCACGTGTTTAATGATTGTTTCTGCAATCTGCTGCAGCTCGACAACTTCGTCAACAGCTCCGGCTGTGGCAATCGCTCGTGGCATACCATACACCGTACTGCTCTCTTCATCCTGCGCAATTACATAAATCTGCTTGACTTGTTCCAATTGTAAAATACCGTCTGTCCCATCAGAGCCCATTCCGGTCAAAACCACACAGGTTATCTCATCACAGGAGACGTTCATCAACGACTCATACATAATATCTGCACAGGGTTTTAATGCATTTCTGGCCTCCTCGATCGTAACGGACAAATACTGCTCATGCTTATTTTTCTCCATTACGCGAAACTGAAAACCGCCCCTTGCAACATAAACAGTTCCTTTCCGCAACGGTTCACCATGCTCTGCTTCTTTGACCGTGATCTCACTTAGTTCATTCAATCGTCTTGCAAGCGATCCGGTAAATCCTTCCGGCATATGCTGTACAATGACAACTGACGCATCGAGATTCGGCGGCAGTTTCGGAATGACCTGTTGCAATGCTTTCGGTCCCCCTGTGGAACAGGCAAGTGCTACGATCTTATTTGCACCCGACACCAGCGGTTCTTTGGTATGCTTGGAACGATCTGCTTTCACCTCTCCTGCTACGCCGCCACGCTTTCTCTGCATGACAGGTGCTTTTTGTATGTGAAACAATTTCTTAAACACAGGTTTCTGTGTTTCCGGTTTCGGAACCGACTGCTCCTCTCCGGTATCCAATCCTGCCGTAGATAATCCCGTTGCCACATAAAGCATCCTTATGAACATATTGATAAAGAAAGGACCCTTCGCTTCGGAAAGACTTGTTGGCTTTGTGATAAAGTCAAAAGCACCGAGCTCCAACGCACGAATAGTTTCCGCGCCGCCTTTCTGAGCTAATGTGCTGACAATTAACACCTTCTCACGTTGATGTCTCTCATTCAACACTTTCAAAAAGGCAATGCCATCCATTCGAGGCATATTGATATCTAAAACAATAGCATCAACCTTTGCTCCAGAGTCTAAAACTTCCAGCGCCTCCACACCGTCCTCTGCCAGATATGCTGCATTGAGTTCCTTGTTATCATCTATTATATCAGAGAGTACTCTTCTCATGAGTGCAGAGTCATCTACAATTAAAATATTTTTCATGACGTATTCCCCTTTTACCGCTGACCATTCCGAAACATACGTGCAAAAAGACCAGATAAACCTTTTGCTGTAAATGCTCCAGGCGTGTTCGCCGGTTGGTTGATAATTTGTCTGGCAATCCGACTGATCGCTTTGCTTGCCGGTGCATTCGGGTAAGCAATCGTAACCGGTTCCTGCCGCATTACGGCATTTTGCAGTTTGAAATCATGTGGAACGCTTCCAAGGTATTCCATCTCCATCTGTAAAAATTTACTAGACACCGCACTCAACTTTCGATATAATTCTCTGCCCTCATCTTCTGACTGCGTTCGATTGCTGATCATATGAATCTTCATTTTGCCGCCCTCGAACTCTTCCTGTCGCTGCAAAGTTTTCAAAAGAGCATAGGCATCCGTGATCGACGTAGGCTCCGGTGTCACAACGAGAAGCACCTGACTGCTACATAGCACCAGATCGATCACAGAATCCGAAATACCCGCACCGGTATCAATTAATATCACATCAGCTACCTGATCCAATTCATATACAGAACGAACTAGATTTTGTATCTGATCACGCGATAAATTAGTCATCTCCCGAATACCGGATCCCCCTGAAATAAATCCAATATTTTCCGGACCTGACGCAATGATGTCACAAACTCCCTTACCATGAAACATCATATCGGCCAGATTGTACTTCGGCCGGATTCCGAGCATGATCTCAATATTCGCAAGGCCAAAATCAGCATCTAAAATAACTACTCGCTTACCCATTTTACTGAGAGTAATAGCCAGATTAACAGATATATTAGACTTTCCAACGCCGCCCTTGCCACTAGTAACAGTAATGACTTTGGCTAAATGCTGTCTTCTATTTTGATTTTTTATAATGTTGCGTAAACGCTCAGCTTGATCCATCAGCCATTCCCTCCTAAAAGCTGTTTTGTTATTTTTTGTGCATCCATTTTTCCAATATCATCCGGCACATTTTGTCCCCACGTCGCATAAGACAACTGTGCACCGGTCAACATATGGATGTTAAAAATATTGCCAACGGTATCCGTTTCGTCTAATTTCGTAAAGATCAAATAATATTCTGTAATCTTACGATACACTTCTGATATTTTCTTCAAATCCTTGTATTTTGTAGTTGCACTTAGTACCAGATAAACCTCTTTATCTTCTTCAGGCACTTTATCTAAGATCTTTTTAATATCCTGCACTTGTTCTGCATTTTGATGTGAACGTCCTGCCGTGTCAACAAATACAAGGTCAAACTCTTTTAGTTCATCAATGGTTTTATCCATTTCATCTGCCGAATAAACAACTTCTAATGGTATACCCAAAATATTGGCATAGGTTTTTAGCTGCTCTACTGCGGCAATGCGATACGTATCTGCTGTGATCAGCGCAACCCTGGTTTTTTTTGTGAGTTTTAATGTGGAAGCAATCTTTGCAATTGTCGTCGTCTTACCAACACCCGTAGGACCTACAAAGAAAATGTATTTGGTCTTTGTCGTTTTAACGTCGATCAAATGCGGCTGACCAATTTTTAATATGATCTTTTGATATACCCCCGCTAACACATTATCTAACGTCCATTCTTTTCTGGAACCGCTCTTTACCTCTTTTAGGATCTGATCCACATATTGTTCCTGAACCTCATTTTCAAGCATCTTTTTCTTGATCATCTGAAAATAAGCGTCCATTTTGTCATCTGTTTTATCATTCTCCTTGGTTTCCGTCTCTTTCGCAGTCCCCATCTGCTTTTCCAAAAGATTCTGCAGTTTTGACAACTTTTGTTCAATCATCTTCTGCTCATTGATCACAGACTCGTTAACCCTTTCGTCCGGCTCATCCGGAAGAATTTGATCATTTTGCTGCATTTGTTTCCGTTTTGCTTCCTGCATGGCTGCTTTGGAATCCGGCGCCGTATATTCTGACCGTCTTCGAATTGCCTCCTGCAGTTTACTAAAATCCGGTTTTTCAGCATTCTCTGCTGTATCATCAATTGCCGCCGTAAGCTCTACATGAGGTTTGCGAAATAACTTAAACAAGCCCTTGGGCGTTGTTTTTTTGACATTCATAATAACAACATCCTTCCCCAGTTCATTTTGCGCCATCTGTGTAGCAAGGTCTTCTGTTTGTGCTATATACTTTTTGATAACCACTATACTGTCACCATCCCTATTGATTGTAATTCTACATTGCTGTCAATTTCATTATAAGATACAACGATCAAATCCTGAAATTGCTCTTCCGTCAGTTTCTTAAAATAAAGCCGAACGATCGGCGATGTAACAATAATTGGATTTTTTCCCAATTCTTCCATTTTTTCCATTTCCTCTCCAACCGACTTTAGGATCGTCTGCGTCTTGTCCGGCTCTAAATTAATATAAGTACCCTGTTCTGTCTGTTTGATAGATCCCATAATTTCCTGCTCAATTTTGGGATCCAATGTAACAACACTGGTCATCTCATTAGGCGGGAAGTATTTATTCGAGATCGCCCGTTTCAGACTTTGTCGGACATATTCCGTCAAAACATCCGTATCTCTAGTGCTTGTCGCATTATCGGCAAGTGTTTCAAAGATCGTCACCAGATCGCGAATTGAAATTCCTTCACGAAGCAGGTTCTGCAATACCTTCTGTATCTCACCAACACTCAGCATTTTAGGTACGAGTTCAGATATCAATGTTGTATTTGCTTCCTGAATGTTATTAATCAGATTCTGCACATCCTGTCTCGTAAGCAACTCATCTAAATGACTGCGGATCACTTCTGTAAGATGTGTTGCAATGATCGATGGCGGATCAACTACCGTATATCCCATAGATTCCGCACGTTCTCGCTGCGATTCCGTGATCCAGATCGCCGGCAGATGGAACGACGGCTCGAATGTTGGAATACCTGTGATCTCCTCTTCCACAAACCCCGGATTCATCGCCATGTAGTGATCAAATAAAATCTCGCCTTCACTGATCGGTACGCCCTTGATCTTGATCACATACTGATTCGGATTAAGTTGGATATTATCTCTCAGACGGATCATCGGAACAACACATCCCAGTTCCAGTGCGACCTGACGACGTATCATAACAACTCGATCCAACAGGTCACCACCTTGGTTCACATCCGCCAGAGGAATGATTCCGTAACCAAATTCCAATTCGATCGGATCTACCTGCAGCAAAGAGACTACATTCTCCGGTCTTCTGATCTCCTCTGCTGTCTCTTCTTCCTCGTCAACCTCTGTCTCAATATTTTGTACTTCCATCGCCGATTCGATAGCTCGACCGGCAGCAATGAACAAGATTGCATAAATAAAGCAGATTAATGTTGGAAGCGGCGTCAATCCAAGTAACGCCATCGTCGCTCCGACTATGTACAATACCTTCGGTGTCGAAAACAACTGTGTGATCAACACATTTCCAAGATCCGACTCCTTTGATACTTTTGTTACCAGCACACCGGTTGACAACGAAATAACCAATGATGGTATCTGACTGACCAAACCGTCTCCGATCGTGAGTATGGAATATTTCTGCAATGCCTCTGTCATTTCTAATCCCTGCGACATAACACCGATAGCAAGACCGCCGACAAAATTGATCACTGTGATTATCAACCCCGCTGTCGCATCACCTTTTACATACTTCGAAGCACCATCCATCGCTCCGAAAAAAGTAGATTCGTCCTGAATCTTTTGACGGCGTTCCTTGGCCTGTTCATCTGTGATTGCACCCGTATTTAAATCGGCATCGATCGCCATCTGTTTACCAGGCATGGCATCCAACGTAAAACGTGCTGTTACTTCCGACACACGCTCAGAACCTTTATTAATCACGATAAACTGTACAATGATCAAGATCAAAAACACAATACCGCCAACAATCAGATTTCCACCACCGACAAACTCGCCGAACGCCTGAACTACGTTACCTGCCTCTCCTTTCAGCAGAATATTTCTCGTCGATCCTACATTCAATGAAATACGAAACAACGTTGTCATCAGCAGCAATGTCGGAAAGCTCGACATATTCAACGCCTCTGTCGAAAACAGCGCATTAAACAATATAAACAATGCAATTGCCAGATTTAGCATCATCAAAATATCCAGCAAAAACAAAGGTATTGGTATAATCAAAAAGATGATAGGTACCAGGATATATAATCCCAGCATTAAATCAGTCCGTTTCATCATGTATCTCCTTTAATCGTCTTCTGAAAGAAACGTTATCCCGTTTTCCCTTTCAGATTATATACATACGCCAACACTTCCGCCACCATCTGGTATAATTCGGGCGGAATCTCAGCTCCAATCTCAACATTATGATATAGCATTCTCGCTAATGGTTTATTCTCCACGATCTCGATCTGATAATTTGATGCCGTTTCCTTGATCTTCGCCGCCAAATAATCAGCACCTTTGGCAACCACAACCGGTGCCTCGTGTTTCTCCTTGTCATAACGTATCGCCACAGCCAGATGTGTCGGATTCGTAATGACAACATCTGCATTTGGAAGTTCTTGCATCATACGCTGCCTGGATGCCTGCTGCATACGGGATTTCTGTTGGCTTTTTACCTTGGGATCTCCCTCGGACTGCTTATACTCATCCTTAACTTCCTGCTTGGTCATCTTCATATCTTCCTGAAATTTCCATTTCTGATAAACGATATCCACTACCGCGATGACAACAAATAATGCACTGATACGCAATCCAATATTAATGATGATATCTCCCAACAACTCTAAACCCTGAGTCAACGTATAGGAATACATATTCATCACTAATGCCCATTTGTCTTCCAGGTAATTTTTAACAACATAAATTATGACACAAATCTTAGCAATGGATTTAAGCAATTCCATGATCTTGTCTTTTGAAAACAGACGCTTCACACCATTAACCGGATTAAATTTGTCAAACTTAGGCTTTATCGGTTCAAAAGAAACCTTCCATTTAACCTGTACAATGTTTACGGCAAATGCAACAATAAATGTACTCAGCAAAAAAGGAAGGCAGATGATCGTGATCTTTTGGATCAGTTGCTGCAATATAGCACATGCCATCTGCAAATTAAACTCATCCTTAGTGACATCGCTGATCTTCCCAAAAAACAACGAAAAACCATCCTTAAATTGGCTGCCCAAAAATGCCATCAATAGTTTTAACAAAAAGAAAAACACCAGCAACGACACAGCCGTTATGGCATCCATGCTTTTCGCCACTTGACCTTTTTTGCGGGCATCTTCCAGTTTTTTTGGAGTTGCGCTTTCGGTTTTCTCGCCGCCCTCGCCATCTTTGGCAAAAAGCTGCAGATCATACCGTATTCTGCCATGCCTAACCATACATTTCCTCTCCAATACCATCGCTTTGTTCTGATAAAGATGCAAAAACACCCTCTTTATACTATACCGTATTTGCAGCAAAATAGCAACGCCAACTATTATCGTCTACGCTGCCATTGCCTGCACAAAATATTTTGTGAATGTATGCATTTCATCAAAAAGGAAGTCTGCTGCTCCGGCAAACAACTGCATCGTCAGAAATAGCAACACAAGCCCCACAAACACTTTAAGTTGCATTCCCACAACAAACATATTCATCTGTGGTGCAATCTTTGCCAAAATACCAAGCACAATATTGATGACAAGCATACAACAAAAAATAGGAAGCACAATTCGAAAACCGATGACAAAATAATTAGTGATAAATGTCACCATGATATGATACAGATCGACCGAAAATTTTGCACCTCCAATTGGTACAAGCTGATAAGAATCCATCATAGCATCAATAATAAAATAATGCATGTCTGATACTAAAAACAAAAGCATAAATATATACATATAAAAATTTGATGTGATCGTTGAATTTACATTTGTTGTCGGGTCCATTTCCTGAACCATCGAGAAGCCAATTTCCATATCCAACATATTACCGGAAAAATTAAAGATATAGAGACACAATCTGGATCCCAGACCAATAATAATACCGGTAATCGCTTCTTTAAGCACTAATCCGGAATATTCTAATATATTTGCGTATTCCACAGCCTTGTAATCAACCTGGTTCATCACCGTCAACGATAGAAAAAACGCGATAGCAACTTTTACACGTCGCGGGATTTCACTGGAACCAAAAAAAGGAGCAACAAAAACAACGGAAGCCACCCGAATAAATACTAATAAAATATATTCTAAGTATTCAACCGTAAAATTCAATGTTCGTCTCTCCTTATCTGTTCGATGTTATTTGCAGATAAACGATCCATAACCTGACCGTCTTCTTTTATGTCCTCTTCACCGATCACTCACTTAATATATTGAGGTATATTTTTCATCAATGCTTCAAATAGATCTACCATATTATTCATGATCCAGCCGCCACACAGCACCAACACCAGCATGATTGCTAAAAACTTTGGCACAAAAGTCAGCGTTTGTTCCTGAATAGAAGTAACTGTTTGAAAAATACTAATGATCAATCCAATGATCAGCGAGATCAGTAGCAGCGGAGCTGCTGATTCCACCGTTGTCCAGATCGTCTCACGGGATATGTCTAACACAAGACTCTCACTCATTGCACAGTCTCCTTTCTACTCGTTCCTCTGATGGTTAATGGAACGACTGCACTAACTGTCCGATCAATAGGTTCCATCCATCTGCCAATATAAACAATAGTATCTTAAAAGGCAGGGATATTGTCGTCGGTGGCAACATCATCATACCCATTGACATCAGTGTCGAAGCCACTACCATATCAATAACGATGAACGGCAGATACAATAAAAATCCAATAATAAACGCTGTTCGAAGTTCACTGATAATAAATGCCGGTATGACCGTAATAAGAGAAAGATCATCAAAGCTCTCAATATCATCCGATGAAATGTCATTGATCGTCATAAATAATTTGAGATCCTTTTCTCTAGTTTGCTTTAACATAAATGTTTTCAAAGGTTCCGAAGCCTTTTCTAATGCCTTCTTCTGTGTCAGATTGCCAGCCATATACGGCTGAACCGCATTAGTGTTTACTTCATTAAACACCGGACTCATTACCGCAAATGTAATAAATAATGCCAAACCGATCAATATCTGATTTGGTGGCGTTGTCTGCGTTCCAATTGCTGTTCTCAAAAAATGAAAGACAACAATAATACGCGTAAACGACGTCAACATGATCAAAATGGAAGGTGCAAGCGACAAGATCGTAAGAAGGATCAAAATCTGTAAAGTAGATTCCAACGTAACGCTGCCGGCATTGGATGTAATATTCAAATCTAACGTATTATCATCGTCATCCGCATTCCCGGATATTTGATTTCTTGTTGTACTGTCAACGCGATCAGACGTTGCCAAAGCATACGAAGGAGACGCTGCAAACCATACACATAAAAAAACGACTAATATCGTAATTGCGCGCATCGTTCTGTGCTTTAAAAAAAATCTTTTTCTTATATTCTGTCTCAATTGTCCTTTGGTACCTTTCTATCATATTGCTATCATTTCACACTTCAATCTTCATATAACAGATCACTGTTTATCCGGCTTTTTTTTATGTTTCAGCATTTCCTGAAACATCTCAGAAAAACCTTCTGTCCTAGGCATTTGCACCGGCTCCTTTATCAAAAGATCCTCTTGCGTAAGCTCAGTCAAAAAGACAACCGAATCTTTTGTCTGCACTAATGCGATATATTTTTTGCCAACCTGTATGATCTGTATCATTTTTCCCTGACCAATGGGATATGTTTCAATAATCTTAATATTTCCTGCATATTTCTTACCTGACATCGCCCCGGCATACCATTTACTTACAAAAGATGCGGCAAACAACAGTACGATCAATAAGATCAACAGGCCGATCAACTTAAAAAAGCTGGACAGTGCAGAAAAATTAGCCGTCATCAATAACATTCCTACACCTCCAGCTCTTTATGTATCCTACTCTTTATTTTGATATCTCTACAATTCGTATACCAAAATTTTCCTCAATAACAACTACTTCACCCTTAGCAACAAATTTACCATTGACCAAAACATCAACCGGTTCCCCCGCTAACTTATTAAGCTCAATGATCGTACCCGGAGAAAAGTCTAAAATCTCTTTGATGGATTTATTTGTTCGTCCAAGTTCAACCGTCACTTCCAAAGGAACGTCCATGATCAAATCAATATTTTCCTGCTGCATCAGCGGACTTACCCCTGCATTAAACGGCTGAAACTGTGCCGGCTGTACATTGACATTCGGCATTGCATATGGCTGTTGCTGCATCATATCCGGCTGAACCGGCATTGCTCCTGCCATCTGCGGCATATCCGGTGTCGGCGGCACTGCTGGTTGTACGTTCTGCACATTGACCGTCTGTTCCGGTGTAGCTGCAGGTGTCGGCTGACTCACCTGTGGCTGCGGCTCTTCAATTTCAGGTTCAGATTCACCAACAAATTTGCGATACAGGTCGCGCGCAAACTCAAACGGATATAACTGCATGATCTGACTATCAACCAGATCTCCAATTTCCATATCAAATGCTACCTGAACCATTTCTCCCTGCAAGAAGCTTGAAATTTCGGTATCATCTGTCATGGAATCATTCAGATCAACCAAACTTGCAGTTGGTGGACTAATATCTACTTTCTTCTCCAGCATTGATGATAATGACGTGGCCGCTGATCCCATCATCTGGTTCATCGCCTCACTGATCGCACTTAAATGCATCTCCGACAATTCACCATCTGTATTTGAACCATCCCCACCCATCATCAAATCTGTGATCACTTTTACGTCGTGCTCTTTTAAGATTAATATGTTGTTACCGTCTATTCCATCAATATATGAGATGTGAATAAACACACATGGTCTATCATATTGTAATGACAGGTCATCTAAAGTCACATAAGAGACTTTCGGTGTTGTAATGGTAACTTTGGTATTTAACAGCGTTGATAATGTTGTTGCTGCTGTTCCCATATTAATGTTAGCAATCTCTCCGACTGCATCTCTCTCAGCATCACTTAGCGTCTCTCCGGCATAAGCGGTCTTAGTCGCTGCACCACCACCGCCGGTTAATGCATCTATTTCTTCCTGAGATAACATTCCATCCATACTTTATTGCTCCTCCCTTATTACTGACGTCACTCTTACGGCGTAAGAATCCGAAGCTGCACCAGGTAAAGCATAAAACTTTTTAATATTCCCGGTATAAACCTCCAACTCATCGTCAGTCTTGGTATCTAACTTGATAATGTCTCCAATCTGAAGATTCATAAAATCATTTACGGAGATCAAGCTTCTACCCAACATCGCCCTTACTGGAATCTTGGCATTGTCAATCAAGCTTTCAATTATTTCCGTATAGCTTCCATCATCCTTTGCCTTGATCGTTGAGTACCAATATTTGGTATTTAATTTGTCGATCACTGTCTCAACGCAGGAATATGGAATACACACATTCATCAAGCCCTCAACCTCACCAACATGAATATTCATCGTGACGATTGCCGTCATTTCTGTTGGCGAAATAAACTGGGCAAATTGTGAATTTGTTTCAATCCTCTCAAGACGTGGATTTAATTCCACCACGCTTGCCCATGGATCTATCATTAAATTGGTGCATATTTCCAAAACACGCTCCAAAATAATCAACTCAATCTCGGTAAACTCTCTAGTCCTTTCCAGCGGTTCTCCACCACCACCCAACAGACGGTCAACAATCGCAAAGCCAAGGTTAGATGCTAATTCAATTACCACGCTGCCTTCCAACGGAGCAAAATCAACTACTCCTAGAAGCACAGGATTGGACAATGCATTTAAGAACTCCGAGTACGCATTTGCTTCCGCATTCATCACATCAACCTGCACTGTCTTACGCAAATATGCCGGTAAATTCGTCGAAAGCAGTCTGCCGTAATTTTCAAATATAATCTCCAAAGTCCGCAAATGATCTTTGGAAAACTTCGATGGTCTGGCGAAATTGTAATTTCTAACACTCTTTACATCTGCCTCATCCAATTCATCCGGATTGATTTCTCCGGTACTCAATGCACTGAGCAGATTATCAATTTCCTCCTGAGACAGGGTGTCTCCCATTCTCTTCACCTCACATCCCTGTTATAATTATCAATAACATATATTGTCTTTGCAACTATAATATCATAGCACAAATTCCAAAGAAAAGAAACCATTACTTTTCTCGCTGTCTATCACTGATACATGAAATTCGTCAACATAACCTTCTTCACAGCTTTAGAATCCAAATGCTGCTGTATCTGCTCTAACGCCTCTTTTTTGATCACATCTTCTGAAATGTTATCCGAAGAATGGCTTTGAATCACTGCACGGATAATATCAGTGATCTCTGCCTGATTGTTCGTCAAAATATCGCTGACATCCTTATAGTCATCCGCATCTTTATAAACAGAGAGGCTGTAGCCGTCTAAAAGAGCATAATGAGTCTTGCCATCAGACCCTATTTTTAAATTAAGTGTCTGCTGAGAGTCAAACGCAACCGTTACGGTCTCAAGATCTTTTAAAGAATAGTTTTCATCACCTTTGGAATCCCCATCAACATTCAGATCTAAATTCACTGCAGATGCGATCTGCGTCAAAAGATTGTTGGTTTTTGTAAACGTTGGCACCATCACAAAAAACAAAATTGCTGTAAGGACAACATTGATAACTGTCAATGCCGTTATGATGACACTAAAAATATTTTTCTTCATGATAAATAAGCCTCCATTATATACTATTGTCAATTTTCTGACATTCCATATATTTTAATTTCAACACGACGGTTCTTAGATCGCCCTGTCTTTGTTTTATTACTTGCGATCGGATGAACATCACCCCATCCGGACGCTTCCAAATTATCGGGATTCAATCCCCGCTTTTGGAAATATTCCAGCACTTTTGTTGCCCTCGCCGTGGAAAGCCATAAATTGCTGGAATAATTTGCATTATGAATCGGTACATTGTCTGTATGACCTTCGATCTTGATCGTATTTTTCGGATACATTTTAAGTACATCTCCGATACGGTTCAAAATCTTTTTGGCATCTTTTTGAATCTCTGCACTTCCCGATTCAAACAACACACTGCCATTCAGAGATAACATAACATAATTATATCCGTCATCTATCGTGACATCCAAATCATCATCCAATTGCTTCTTTTCTGTCTGCCTTACAACATCACCGTACAGCTCATCCATTCTTTTTTTCTTTTCCTGTGCCTGTTTCGCCTCCAGCTTTGCCATTGGATCATCTGCATTCTCAGTTTCCTGAGCCTGTTTACCCATATCTGAATAATATTTATCCAAATTATTCAACTGTGTTGCACCGCTGGAAATAAGCTGACCCTGACCAATTGCTTTTTCTCCACCGTTAAATATACTAACACTATTTGAAAGAGAAGCGACCAGTTCAGCGTACTTCGCTTCATCGATCGAAGACATGGAATACAAGAGAATAAAGAAGCAGAGCAACAAATTCATCAGATCAGAGAACGTATCTTTCCATCCGTCTGTCTTAATTTCTGTCTCTTCTTTGTTCTTTGCCATTTACGCCTCACCACCTTCTGCGGCTCCATCCTGCTCATTGATCTGTTCACGAACAGATGGCGCCAGGAAGGACTTCAGTTTCTCCTCGATCACGCGAGGATTCTCTCCTGCCTGGATTGATAAAAGCCCCTCCACCATAACTTCCTTCATTTTAATTTCCAACTCATTATTCATTTTAAGTTTGAAGGAAATAGGTACACATAACCAGTTAGCAAGTAACGAACCATACAAAGTCGTAAGCAGGGCAACCGCCATATTCGGACCTATCGTAGACATATCATCCATGTTGTACAGCATGTTTACCAGACCAACCAGTGTTCCGATCATACCCCAAGCAGGACCCATTCCCGCCCAGTTTGCCCAGAAATTAATCTTTTCATTATGTCTTGCGTCGATCGCTCCCAGTTCAGTCTCCATAATACTGCGGACAAGCTCAGGATCGGTACCATCAACGATCAGCATGATTCCTTTCTTTAAGAAATCATCCTCTATGTTATTCGCCGCTTCCTCCAAAGCAAGCAAGCCTTCTTTTCTTGCAACATTGGAAAGGTTGATAATATTGCGTATCACCTCTGCCTCATGTGCCTGCTGAACTTTCATTGCCAGTCGAATCGATTTGATATCCTCAATAAACTTTCCAAAACTCTTAGATTGGATGATCATACAAGAAATAGAACCACCAAGCGTAATGAAAATGGATGTCAAATCATAAAAGTGTCGGAAACCTGCCATTTTCTCCGGACCGGTAACAATTCCCAAAAATACCATGACCCCACAGGTAATCAATCCGACTAAAGTTGCTATATCCACTTAAGCCACCACCTTATTTCATTTTGTTGTACTTTCTATGTCATTCCATAAAAGTGCATTCTCTCTTAAATGATTTTACTAAATTTTTTATCGTCTGTCTACTCTCTTTTACAATTATTTTCCGGCCGGTAGTCAATGTGATCACTGTATCCGGCGTATCTTCCACTGTCTCGATCAAATCAGAATTGATTGTAATGTTCATACCATTCATTTTTGTTACGTCAATCATACCTTCACCTTTCTTCCCATAATGTAAAAATGGCAACAGATATTCGCAATAGGTGGTCTACATTTATGCAACCATTTATCCATATTGCAAAATACCTGTTACCACGAAGTATTCATCATGCTGATCCTGTATGTTTCATACTGTTAACGTTTCAAATTTACCAATTCTTCCAGCATTGTATCTGAAGTTGTAATAATACGGGAATTAGCTTGGAAACCACGCTGTGTCGTGATCATCTGCGTAAACTCTGTAGACAGATCAACATTAGACATTTCCAACGCACCAACCGTAAATTTACCGCCGTCACTGGTAATATCCATACCAACTCCATCAAACAATCCCGAGTTCATAGATGCTGCAAACAAACTGTCTCCCACTGCTTCCAACCCCGAAGGATTTGAGAATGTTGTTACTGCAATCTGTCCAAGTACTCTCTTTTCACCATTGGTATAAGTTCCAATGATCTTGCCGGACTGATCAATAGAAAGGCCACTCATCTCACCGGCAATGTTACCTGCTCCCTTGCCATTAGCATCACCTCTGGTGTACGATGTGTTTCCAACGCCTCCCTTAGAATACTGTGTCAAGTAACTTACGTCAACTTCTACACCACCTAAGTCATTCTGTGAATTATAATGTGTAAACGTATCATCAATACCGCTGTTAGCCGGCACCGTAACCACATTAAACAAAATGGATTTGTTGGCATAAACAGAGGTTGCCGGTCTGGTTAGACCAGCCTCTTTCGTTCCGACGAACTCACCACTGGTTGAGTCAAACAATACCTGTGAAGCTGTTCCGGTACCGGATAAGGTATACTTTCCTGTTACCTTATCAATATCATTGTCATTTACCGTATAGGTTGCTCCACCGAGCTGTACAACAACACCTGTCGCAGAATAGGTCGTTGTTTCGACACCATTCGTCGTTGTGGTTGTCTTCTTCACAAATATGGAATCTCCCTCGGAATTGCATACATCACTCACAACCAAATCATAGGTTCCCGGTGTTCCGGAATCCTGCAGATACATCTGTACCGTATACTCCTCACCGATACGATCATAGAACGTAAAGGTCATGCGGAATCCTTCTTTTGTGTTAATGCCCTGCGTTGCCGTAGTAAGCTGTAAGTTTTTATCATTTTTGTCAATATTACCAGATAAGCTGATATTTTCTGTGGCTGTTGGTGCGGCATACATATTATCTTCAGTCATGATCTTTAAATCCTTGACACTATCACGAACGACATTACCATCACTATCAGCAAGCCACCCTTGTACCGTTGCTCCATTGGTCGTGCAATACAATGTTCCTGCATCATCAACGTTCAATGCACCGGATTTGGTAAAATACGTCTCTCCACCGGATTTTACGATCAAAAAAGAATCACCGTTGATCGCTACATCCAACGCACGGTTTGTCGTAGAGGTTCCTCCGGCTTCTGTTATATTAGTGGTAATGGCTGCCACCGTAGATCCAAGACCAATCTGCTTGGCATTTACACCAGCTGTCCCGGTTTCTGCATTCGAACCACTTGCAGCTGACATTGTCTGATAAAAAGTGTCTGAAAAATTAACAGAACTCGACTTAAATCCAACTGTATTTACGTTTGCAATGTTATTACCTATAACATCCATCTTGGTCTGGTGTGTTTTTAAACCTGCTACACCAGAATAAAGTGATCTCATCATAATTATTGTCCTCCTAAACTTATAACTTAGGAATACGTCTTGAAATTCCTCTGGCATTCAGAATTTCACTGCCTCCTTAAGGTCCGGCTGTATGTATTCCCTTTACCCGATAACTGCCCCATCAATGTTTGTAAAGATTCCCTCCGAGGAATCATCCATTGCAGTGATCACGGTATTATTTTTGACATTTACAATAAATGCCAAGTCATCTACCAACACCAAAGACTCTCCAATTCCTTTTTCTCGTGCCTTCGTGGTTCCTGTTGCCAAACGCTGCATCTGTTCTCTTGAAAGATTGATATTCCGTGCGATCAATCGTTCGCCGGCATGTTTGGAAAACTTTAGATCAGGTACTGCATCCTGCTTAATCTCCGCTGCTTCGTGCAAAACCTCCTGAAAGGAAAGCTGCTCATTGGTGGAAGAAGATTTGTTATCCGATCTTTGAGACTGCAAATAGCGCCCTGTCATCTGCTCGATCGATTTTGCATAACCATTATGTAAACGCTGCATCTTCACATCACCTCTTTCTTATTACCTAAGTAATCCCTCCGTGAATCACTCTGATACTGTCTTTCCCGCATCATCTTTCTATGTGTTGCTGTCAGGATTCTCTGTTTTATCAGAATTATCCGGCTTGATCCCCTTAACCTCTATCGTGACCTTGTCTGAAATAATTGTCTTGTTAGCATCATCAAAGACAAATGCAACCGTATAGATACCTGCATCCTTTTGACTGAATGCATCCTTGCTGATTGTTAATCTGCCATCCTTGTATGACAAATACTTTGAATCAACGGCCTTCGTATCCCCGGATGAAGAAACCAATGCAACTGCAAAACTAGTGGCTTCATAACCGTGTGAACCGAGTGAGATACCCTCTACCGTTACATCCTGCGGATCATGATGACGATATACCAATGCCTGTTTTTGTACAGATGGAATATTGTTAGAAATGACATAATTATCATCCAATACTTTAACAATGCTGTCATATTTATACAATGTGCCATCAACCGAAACGTAAGCTTTGCCATTCTGAATCGACACATATTCTACAGTGCCTTGAACTTTCGTTACATCACCTGCTTCGGACTGATCCTCAATATACACTTCTTTGCCAACTAATGTAAAAGCAGAGGTATTGCTCGTCGTAGAATTTAAGTTTTGCATCTGCTCCAACTCTGAAAATTGTGCAAGCTGTGATACATATTCGGTATTATCCGTCGGTTCCAATGGATCCTGATACTTCATTTGCGTCACTAGCAATTGCAAAAACTCTTCTTTACCAAGCTCTGATCCAACTTTGCGCTCTGTTTCCTGAGAACTTTCTGAAATGTTTAGCTTTCCATTTACAACATCTGCTATCGAACTCATTTTGCCTCCTTTCTATCTGTAAAGCTACTGCCTTAAGCAGTAAAATCAACACTTCCGCCATGATCTCTCATGACACTCTTTCTTACACGCTCTGCTTCTTTGTCAGAAGCTTCCTGTGCCTCCTCTTCTGAATCTTCGAATTGAAATCTTCGACTCTTTCCATCGCCCTGTTCCAGATTTTTTGAATCTGCATCATCCCCGCCTCCTTGTGCAAAGGAAAAATCAGATACCGAAATGGATACTGCTTCTACTTTGATCTCCTTTTGCTCTAGTGTATCGCGCAACTGATACATTTGGCTTTCGAGTGCTAACCGCGCTTCTTCCGTTTGCACGGTAAAGTTAGCAGTCATCATTCCTTCTTTGGCAGAAATGGTTAATAATACCTTGCCTAAACGCTCCGGATTAAGCTGCATTTCCATGGTTGATGTCGTATCTGTTACAGATACTCGTATCTGTCTTACAATCTGCTCAATAATCTGTACAGATTGATTTGGCATCGGTGCGTCCTGCACTTCACGTGCCCCCTGCAGATCAAACTGTTGTGCAAACGGTACAGCTTCTACCGACGCGTCAGTCTGCGGCTGACTTGTCTGTACAAAACTCTCGGTTGATGAAGCATTCGATTCGCCGGACATTGTTTTTGACGAATCCGATGAAGACGTCTGGCCAAGTATAGCTGGTTCTTGCGTATTAACCGCTTTCTGTAATACTTCCCCATCTGATACTACAGGCGCTTGCTCCGGCTTTACAGCGGTTAATTCCTGTAAAATCCCCTGTAAATCGGCATCATCTTCTGATACCGGCTCCATCTGTGCTAAGATTTCTGACACGCCCTCCGGCATCTGCGCAAATTGCTGTAGGATCATCTGATAGTCTGCTAACATCATTTCACTGGTCAACATATCAGTGATGTCTCCGGCACCTTCTGCGGTAAGAACAAATTGCTGTAAAATCTGAGGATCTAATAATTGCAACACGGTAATACCCATCGCCGCTAATATTGCATCCATCTGATCATCATCCAGCTTCAGCACATCTTTCACAATATCCTCTACCAATTCACCGGATATATTGGCATTACCGGTATCATTTAATTGAGAATTTTGCGACTGTGCTACTTTCACATTCTGACCGTCACTGACAACCGGTACCTTATATCCGGCATCGTCTCCGGCATCTTTGACGACCGCCTTTGAAGATTTATCCGCAGACTGCTTTGTCATAGACTGCTGCATCACGGCGCCAAATTGATCACTTCCGCTCACAGCCTGTGTCTTATCAGATTTGGCAAGCATTTCCACTCCTGCATTTTTTACGGAAAGAGCTGACTGAACTCCTGGTACTGTCACATTTTCACCTCCTTTTCTGGCAATATATCTCTGAAAGATCATTGCAATTATTTTATGTAAACGACAAAGTTCGTGATCACACTCCCATTGTCATATACATCATACTATGGCATACCGACATCTGTCATTATTTATCGATGGCAGATATCTTTTTAGAAATCTGTGCTGCAAATGTGCTATCCATTTCCTGAAGGATCACAGCAGCCTTTTTCTCCGGCATATTTTCAATTATATCACACACCAGATCCAGATCTTCCTTCATTTCCTGCAGCGTTTGCGCCGCTGAAGCCGCCTCCATATTCGAATAATAAGTTGCCAACTCTTTTGCCTTCTCTGTAGAGCGCTCAGACTTTACAACCTGTCGATATATTTTCTCTGCATTGTCCGGTGAAATTTCTTCGTAATACTTGCGGTATTCCGAAGCATCCGGCGCATTGTCTGTAAATACTACCTTTTCATCAAATTCCGCCACCCGCTTATTGAATGCGTCTACATCGTCTTTATACTTCTGCAGCTGTTTTACCTTCGCCTCCAGATTTTTGATATAATCCGAATTTGCACTGGTCGTTCCGGATTCGGAAGCAAGTTGTCCCTCCAACTCTTCAATACGGGCATTTGCCGACTTTAATGTTGTATATTTATAGTTGCCTTCCTCTGCCTGCTGTTCCTCTGAAACACTCGGCAATATTTTATTAACAAGCGGAACGTCCTTCAGTACCGGATACAGCACATTACTGCCGATACCTCCCACATCCAGCTTTATCAAAAAAGCAAAAACCACAAGCCAGATTATGATAATGATCAATGCGATCAGCGCAGTCACCAGTTTACTTCCTGCACTTTCCGGCTGATCAATCCCCTTAATCTTTTTATCGTCTTTTTTTGCCATTTTCTTAATCCTCACTTTCTATCTTGCTGCCATGTCGAAAACTTACCAGTTCATCTACTTCTTTCTGTTCTGCAGCATTCAGCTCCAGCTTAAACTCTTCAAAAGCGCGTTCTTTTAACTTTTCATATGTTTTACGCTCTTTCATGGCATCATCCAGTTTTTTTCTCGCTTTGGCAACTTTCTCTTCCTGCTGTTTTATGATGTGCTGCTGCTCACGAATACAGATCTTCATATCCTCCACAGCTTGCTCATACTGCTTGATCCTCGGCATATCCAATGTATCATGCAAACATTCCGTCAACTGCTGTTCATAATACAGTTTCTTTTGTTCCAGCAAAATCTTTTTTTGCTCTTCTTCCCGTAATTTGGAAATTTCTAAACCGTACTCAGCTTTTGCCTGACTTTCCAGCTTTTCTTTAACAGCCAAAATATTTTGCATTTTGAATACAAACTTTGCCATTTAGACTATTCCTCCTCGAAAATGTCACATAACATTTTTACTTCATCCTCAAAAGTGAATTTTTCATTGACCCCCTGCATCAAATAGTCATTCACCGCATCTATCTTTTCCAGGGCATAATCAATATTTTTATTGGATCCCGGTTTATACGCACCGATATTGACCAGATCTTCTGCCTCTCGATATGTCGCCAATACGTTGTTTAACCGGCCACTCGCCTTTTTGTGTTCGTCCGTCACAATACTGCTCATAACACGAGAAATGCTCTGTAATATGTCAATCGCCGGATAATGATTCGAATGTGCGATCTTTCGATCCAGTACGATATGTCCATCCAAAATGCTTCGTGCGGTGTCTGCAATCGGTTCATTAAAATCATCACCATCGACCAATACCGTATACAGACCGGTAATAGAACCTTTATCCGAACGCCCGGCTCTCTCGAGAAGCTGGGGCATTTCCGAATAAACACTTGGCGGGTAACCGCGGGAAACCGGCGGCTCGCCGGAAGCAAGGCCAATCTCTCTTTGTGCCATTGAAAAACGAGTTAAGGAATCCATCATCAAGAGTACATCTTTGCCCTGATCTCGAAAATACTCTGCGATCGCCGTAGCTGTCATCGCCGCTTTCTTACGGATCAGTGCCGGCTTATCGGAAGTTGCGACGACCATCACAGATCGTTTCATTCCTTCCGGGCCAAGATCACGTTCAATAAACTCTCTCACCTCTCTGCCACGCTCTCCGATCAGTGCGATCACGTTAATATCCGCTTTTGTATTGCGGGCAAACATACCGAGCAGCGTACTCTTACCGACGCCACTACCGGCAAAGATGCCGATTCTCTGTCCTTTACCTACCGTGATCAGACCATCTACCGCTTTCACTCCAAGCGGCAGCACTTCATCGATCAGCTGTCTTGTCAATGGATCCGGCGGTTGTGCTTCAACTGAATAAGGCACCCCACCTTGAATCTCATGATGATCCATCGGGCTGCCCAGTCCATCTAACACACATCCCAAAATTTCATCACTGACCATTACCTGAAGCGGTGCATCCGTATTTTCTACGCGACTGCCAACGCCAACACCCTCTGTAGAATCATACGGCATCAGCAATACACGATCATCACGAAATCCTACCACTTCTGCATTGATCACCTGATTCGTATCTTTGGTGATAATGTGACATAAATCATTCAATTTTGCGCTCGGTCCTATCGATTCCACCGTAAGGCCGACTACTTTCGCCACTTTGCCCAGACGCTTTTCATAGGACTGTTCCAACAATATATTATATTTCGATAAATCCATGAAATCCATCCGGTCTCACTCCTTTTCCTCTATCTCTGCGGCAAACTAACTTTTCTGTATGCGATGCTCTTATAACGCCAAAGTATGCAGCTTTTCCTGCAGATTCTGTAACTGTACATCCAAGCTGCAGTCAATCATTTTATCCTCTGTCTCAATAATACATTGATTGGCAGACAAGCTGGCATCTTCTAAAATATCAAATTCCGTCTGCTCCGGGAGCTGTTCCTTTAACTCCGCTTTATGTCCTGACACAACTGCCATATCTTCTCCTGAAACCCGAAGAACAACCTGTTTAGGCCGATCCAACGTGCCTTCTGCATTTTGGATCAGATGTAAAATTACCTCTTTATTTTCTGCACACACCTGTCCGGTTAATTTCTCGACAAGTTTTGCTGTCAGATCCGCAAAAAATGGTTCCATCTGCTGTCTCTGCTGTCTGATCTGATCTAACTCCTGCTCCACCGACTGACGCAGTTCCTCTTCTATCTGCTGTAACTGTTCCTCCGCAGCCGCAAGTCCTTCCTGCTTACCGGCATCAAATCCCTCAGAATGTGCCATGGTTTTAATCTGTTCAGCTTGTTGTGTCGCATGTTGTACGAGTTCCTCTGCTTCTGCCTCCGCCTTTGCAAGAATGTCATTCTTTTCCTGCATTACCTGTTCGTTCACTTCATCAGATAGTTTTTGGCGTTCTTCCTCGCGTACATCATCCATGTGGATGACCGGTATCCCATCTTGAAACGATTGTGCCTGTCCCGATGCTAACTCCTCAGCCGTAAGCGGTTGAAATGTATAGGAATCCTGTTTTGATTCCTCCGCTGTATACATCTGTGGGATCAGCTCTTCCATTCGTTGTTCCGAATCAATGATATGCTTCTGCTTTGCATCCACATTAAAGTAGACCGATTTTAATACATTAGACAACGATCTCGTCACCTCCACCTCTGGAAATGATAATCTCTGCAGAGTCTTCCAATTTGCGAATAATATTAACGATCTTCTGTTGTGCTTCCTCAACATCTTTCATACGCACAGGTCCCATAAACTCCATGTCTTCTTTGATCATGCTGGCAAGACGTTTGGAAAGATTGCTGAAGATAAGATTCTGTACTTCCTCGTTGGAACCTTTGAGGGCGATCGCTAATTCGTTATTATCCACTTCACGAAGTACACGCTGCACAGAACGGTCGTCCAAGGACAAAATATCCTCGAACACAAACATCTTCTTGCGGATCTCGTCGGCAAGCTCCGGATCCTCGATCTCCATGCTCTCCATAATATGTTTTTCGGTTCCACGATCAACCGTATTCAAAATCTCTACGATAGCATCGACACCACCAACCACGGTGTAATCCTGGTTGACCAAAGAAGATAACTTTTGTTCTAATACTTTCTCGACCTCTTTGATCACATCCGGTGATGTACGGTCCATCTGCGCAATACGTTTTGCTACATCCGTCTGCTTATCCGGCGGCAATGCAGAAATAATTGCAGACGCCTGTCCGGAAGACAGATAGGATAAAATGAGTGCAATTGTCTGTGGATGCTCATCCTGAATAAAGTTAAGTAATTGGCTGGCATCTGTCTTTCGAACAAATTCAAACGGTCGGACTTGCAGAGATGCAGTCAATTTTCCGATCACATCTTTGGCACGTTCTGCTCCCAATGCTTTCTCAAGCAGATCTTTCGCATAGGCAACACCGCCCTCTGCAATATACTGCTGTGCCAGACACACATCATAGAACTCATCCAACACCTGATCTTTCATTGCCGGTGAGACGCTTCTGGTATTGGATATTTCCAGTGTCAATTGTTCAATTTCATCTTCCTTAAGGTGCTTAAAAACATTTGCAGACTTGTCCGGTCCCAATGCGATCAACAGGACTGCCGCCTTTTGTACACCACTAAGTTCTTCTGATCTTGCCATGTTTCACCCTCTTTTCTCGAAAACTGTCTAATTCATGTTCTTCTGCCGCTTAGCTCCAATCATCATTCAGCCAATTACGCAGCAGCTGTGCCACCGCTTCCGGATTCTCATCCACAAATTTCTCGATCATCTTTCTCGTTTCTGATTTATCACTAAATTCTATATCCTCTAAGGACTGGTTCTCTTTGGTTGTGGCAAGCAATTGCTCCACCGAAAGTTCCGGCTCTTCATCTGCCACCTTAACCGGTGCTGTTCCGCGAAGTACAACGAATATCAAAAGTGCAATGATAAGTACCGCTAAGATGATCATTAAATAATCTTTCAAAGAGCGGGATGTGTCTGTCTTTGCTACAAATTTTGGTACTTCATATGCTAACACCGTTATCTTACCGGTATCTACACCTGTAGCATTCGCTACTAATTGGATCTGTTCCGTAGTCAGCTGGATCTCCGTACGTTTATTATTGGCTGCAATATACTCCTCAAAGGTCATATTATCCAAACTGCCATCTTTCTCCAGATCTGCCTCATTATATACTTTGTAACGCAGTGCTACGATAGCCAGACTGGATTGATCCTTCTGTACCGTCGGTATTTCTTTCTTAATGTTTTTGATCGTTTCATCTGTCAGAAGTCCCTCATATTTTTCAATCTTAACAGAATTAGACGAATTGTTTCCTTTATTGATCACGGTATCCGTATCGTCATCATTGGAACCGGTTCCCGGTTCGCCGGATACACCGTTGTTTCCCTCCTGTACATAATTATACAGTTTTGTCGGATAACCATAATCTCGACCATCTGCAACCTTATATTCCTTCGAAAGTTCTTCTGCTTTCGTCATATCGAAAGCGATACCCTGCGTACCAACCTGCACATCATCGTAATCTAATTTCACCAAAAGATCGGTCACGTTGGACGCCATCGTATTACGTAATTTTTCGCAATATTCATCAACACCGCCATTTATGGCTGTTCCAAGGCCACCGGACGTTGAACCATTATACCAGCATGTTCCATCGGTATCGTTGATAATAACATTCTCAACATCCGTTCCAACGGCATTTGCAAGCCAGTATGCAAGCGCCTGCGCTGTCGCCTGATCAAGCTTATCTTCATTTTCTTTATTTACGGTAATGCGCGCTGTAATAGATGTTTTACCTTCCTCATCCAAAATGCTGTATGTACTCTCCGGAACATCGATAAATACATCCGCATCATCAATAAAAGAATACTTTACCATACTCTTTTGAATATCAGATTGCAACGCCAAAATACGCTTTTGGTCTTTTTCGCTCTCTGTTGTCGACATGGAATTGTTAAATGCACTGTCCCATGTATATCCGGTATCTACTAAATTGTTATCGCTCATTGTATACAACGCATCCGTCATATCATCATCATGGACATATAAGGTCAATCCATCTTTTGAAGATTTGTGCGAAACATTTGCATCATCCAATGCCTTTGCCATTGCATTCGCATCATTTAGATTATTAAATTCATTAAATTTTACCCAAGTCGGTCGGGATACAAAATACGTTGTAAGTCCGATCGCGAGAAGAACAACACAGATCACACTTATAATGATCGTCTTCTGCACTCCGGTATATTTATTCCAAAATTCCACAAATTTCGTGGGGATTTGTTTGATTCTTTCCTGCATAACAAGACTCTCCTACTCCCTTATGTATCGGGTTTTATTAGAACTGCATATTCATAATTTCTTTATACGCATCAACAACTGCATCTCTCACTGCAACCGTATATTGCAATGATACATTCGCTTTCTGTTGTGCGATCTGCAGATCATGTATGCTATCGGATTCTCCTAATGCATATTTAATTTCCTCTTCCTCCGCAGCATTGCTGTATGCATTGGTTTCTTCGATAAGATTCAGTGCAGACTGAAACACACTGTCAAACGCAGTTCCCTGTTGCTCCGACTCCACTAACATCGAGTCAGACTTATCAGTCAATTTAGAAGCAACCTGCGGCGTCTGAAACGCTGTCATCAGATCAACACCTGATAATGCCGTTAGATCCATATTATTTCATACCTTTCCTTTGTTATTTTCTCTTAATTACTGCCCAATCTCCAATGCCTTTAATTCCATATTTTTGGAAGCATTGAACGCAGTGACATTTGCTTCATAAGAACGACTGGCATCAATCATATCTGTCATTTCTGTCACTGTATTTACGTTCGGATAATAAACATATCCGTCTTCATCGGCATCCGGATGCGTCGGATCATACACCATCTTAAGTGGCTCCTCCGTATCCTCAAAAATCTCAGAGATCTTAACTCCCTTACCCATCATTCCGGTTGCACCGGCGAGCGTGTCGCTAAATGTCGGGTAGCTTTTCTCCTCGAAAATAACAGATTTGCGACGGTACACGTTACCATCAGCATCTCTGGTACTGTTCACATTAGCAATATTTTGCGAGATCACATCTAAACGAGTGCGCTGCGCGGTCATGCCGGTTGCGCTGATGTTCATCGCTGAAAAAACATTTCCCATAGTTCTCTCCATTTCTGTATAACTGTTTTACTCTCATGCTTACAGCCTGCACTCAGAAACACAAATTATTTCTGCATAACCATCTTAAGACGCGAAAACTCCTGACTGACCGAATCTAACATTGTATAATATTTGATCTGGTTCTTAGCCAATTCCGCACTTTCCGTATCAATGTCGACATTATTACCGTCCAAACGATAATCAACATTGCCATAGTCTGTATAGGTGGTCCCGGTCAGCGTATCCAGGTCAACATTTGCAATATCCTCATCCAAAGAAGACCCAAGTGTTACCGCACTGCTTAAGTATTCCTCAAACTTTAGATCTTTACGCTTGTAATTAGGGGTATCCACATTTGCTATGTTGTTGGAAATCAACGAATTTCTAGTCCAACTTGCATCACATGTCTTTTCCAACACATTGATGTAGTTGTATGCTCCCGATGATATCATAGCTCCAACTCCTTTCTATCCACTGCTCTATATCTGCAATATGCCGGGACATCATCTCCAGCCCTGTAAATCAAGGTGGTAAGGTTGTCCACGTTATTTAAACATAGAAATACACATAATTAATTATAATATAAACCGCATAAATTACAAGTGAAAATTAGAAAAAAAGAGCAGACATAACTATCCTTACAGTTCCATCTGCTCTTTCTGTGTCTTCCTTGACGCTGTTTATTCTTCTGTTTTCTTCGGCATACTCTTTGAAAATCCACATTGTTTATCCATACAAGCAAGCTTATTACCTTTTTCGACCATCGGGCCGCCACATTCCGGACAATGTTCCGTAGACGGTTTCTGCCATGACATAAACTCGCATTCAGGATATGAGAGACATCCATAATAACGTCTTCCCTTTTTGTTCTTGCGGATCACAATCTCCCCGCCACATTTTGGACATGGAATACCTGTCTTTTCCAAATATGGTTTTGTATTGCGGCACTCTGGAAATCCAGGGCATGCTAAGAATTTACCATGCGGACCATATTTAACCACCATATTTCGTCCGCATTCCTCACAAATAACGTCGGTTACCTCATCTTCAATCTTAACTTCTTCCAGTTCTTTCTGTGCCTTTTCCACCGCTTCATGAAGATCCGGGTAGAAGTTACGCACGACCGTTTTCCATGCAACCGACCCATCTTCGACACGATCTAACAGACCTTCCATATATGCTGTAAAATTCACATCAACAATACTCGCAAAAGATTTTTTCATAATGGAATTTACAACTTCTCCAAGTTCTGTGATATATAAATTTTTCTGTTCTTTCGCAACATAATGCCGATTGATGATCGTTGAGATCGTCGGAGCATACGTACTTGGTCTTCCTATACCAAGTTCCTCCAGAGTCTTTACCAGAGACGCCTCTGTAAAATGTGCAGGTGGCTGTGTAAAGTGTTGACTCTTTTCAAAGTTTCCAGCCTTAAGTTTTGTGCCTTTCTCCAAATTGCGGGATAAAGACTTCTTTTCTATCTTATCTTCTTCCGTCTGATAAATAGTCAGATAACCGGAAAATACTACTTTAGATACGGCAGTCGTAAAACGGTACTTATCCGTATCAATCTTGATCGAAGTCGTTTCAAAACTGGCCCCTGCCATCTGGCTTGCCAAAAAACGCTTCCAGATCAACTGATACAAACGAAAATGATCTCTTGACAATGCCTCCTTGACCATAGTTGGCGACAGATCTACATAAGTAGGTCGAATTGCCTCATGTGCGTCCTGAATTTTTTTATTATCTTTTCGGGCAGCTGCAGTCTGCGCCACATAATCTTTACCGTAATTTTCTTCTATATATTCTTTGGCACTCGCCTTAGCTTCATCTGAAATACGTGTCGAATCTGTACGAAGATACGTGATCAAACCAATCGTCCCGCGCCCCTTGATCGCAAATCCTTCATAAAGTCCCTGCGCCAGGCGCATTGTCTTCTGCGTTGAAAAGTTCAACGTCTTTGCCGCCTCCTGCTGCAAAGTACTTGTGGTAAATGGCAATGGACTTTTCTTTCTTCTTGTAGAAGTCTTCATATCAGATACCGTAAATTCCGACTGATTCAATTCAGCGATAATATCATCAAGCTGCTGTTCTGTTTCGATCGGCATTTTTTCTTTTGTCGTTCCATAAAAATCTGCGACAAACGGCTTTTTGTCCTTTTCTGCGCGAAACTCTCCCGACAGAGTCCAGTACTCCTTGGAAATAAAATTGTTGATCTCTGTTTCACGGTCAGCAATGATACGCAATGCAACTGACTGAACACGTCCGGCACTAAGACCTCTCTTAACCTTTGCCCAAAGAACCGGGCTGATCTGATAACCCACCATTCGATCTAACACGCGTCTTGCCTGCTGTGCATCCACAAGGTTCATATCAATGTCTCTTGCCTCTTTGATCGACTTTTTCACTGCATTTTTGGTAATCTCATTAAAGGTAATACGACTGGTATTTTTATCATCTAATTTTAGTGCCTTGGACAAATGCCACGAAATTGCCTCTCCCTCTCGGTCCGGGTCAGTTGCGAGATATATCTTATCAGCCTTTTTCACTGCTTTGCGCAGTTTTGCCAACAAATCTCCCTTTCCACGGATTGTAATATACTTGGGTTCAAAATCATTCTCTATATCAATACCAAGTGTACTTTTGGGTAAATCACGAACATGTCCATTAGATGCTACGACTTCATAGGTACTTCCTAAAAACTTCTTAATCGTTGTTGCCTTAGAAGGAGACTCGACGATCACCAGATTTTTAGCCATGTTACTACCTGCCTTTCCCTTCTTTCTTACCATACTTTGAAAATACGACTGATCTCTTAAATTTTTAAAGCATAATAATGTTGGCCCACCATATTAACCAACTTCTTCTGTTCTAAGGACGCTAATACTTCCATCGTTTGCGGTACACTAAGTCCTGTCTGTGCAACAATTTCCGATATATGTATCCCATCAAAACCTAAAATAGCATACACTATTTTTTCAGCAGTTTCAAGCATTACCTCATTTTTTTTCTTCTGAGCACTGTAATTTATGTCCCAGAAAGCACCCAGACCATCTAAAATATCTTGAATATCTGTCACAACAGCAGCACCAGATTTAAGAAGTTGATTACCGCCCGCATAACTTGGATCTAAAATATTTCCCGGCACAATAAATACTTCTTTGCCCTGTTCCAGTGCACACTCTGCCGTGATCAACGAGCCACTCCCTTCTCTGGCTGCGATCACAAGTACGCCATCTGATAAACCGCTGATGATTCGATTTCGTCTGGCAAAGTTACTCCGAAATCCTCTGCTGCCGGGTGCATACTCCGAAATTACCGCTCCCCGTCTCTGCATCAGCATATATTGTTCGATATGTTCTCGCGGATAACAGATATCAACACCTGTTCCAAGCACACCATATGTCTTTCCTCCCGGAATGTCTAAAGCACCTTTTTGTGCACTGATGTCAATACCCCGCGCCAATCCGCTTACGACCGCAATGCCATTTTCTGCCAATTGTCTGCCAAATCCGGCTGCAATCTCTCTACTTTCATAACCGGTATTGCGTCCACCAACAATAGCGATCGCCGGTCTATCGGTATCCGGCAGCATTCCGCGGTAAAACAACGCATACGGTGGATCCGGAATATAACGCAGTTTCTTCGGAAATGCCTCGCTTTCCTGTGAACAAAACCGAATCCCCCGCTGTTCCATTCTTTGCATTTTATGTTTGATTTCTTTGACCGTCTCCGGCTTACCAAGCAGCGTTTTATCCTGCTCCGAAAAAACAGGTGATTCTTTTAGCTTTGTTTTGTCACCATAATAGATTTGCTCTGCATTTCCATAAATTTGTTGCAATTCATATCTTTTCTTAGCACCAATCCCTCGTAATGTATACAGCCAATAGGCGAATAATTCCTGCTCCACAGCCTACTCCTTTCTTTAGACATTGACATCTGTGTTGTCTTGCGGAAAACTTCGGTAACAAACTGCTTCACTTAGATGATGACGTTTGATCTCTTGACTGTGATCTAGATCAGCAATACTTCTTGCTACCTTTAATATTTTGTGATACCCTCTTGCAGTCAGTGACTTTTGATCAAAAATCCCCCGTAAATATGCCTCAGCGTCTGCCGAAAGAACGCAATAACGTTTTACCCCCTGCGCCGTCAGTTCTCCATTGTACCGAAAGCTTTCTCCTTCGTACCGTTTTGTTTGAATTTTTTGTGCCTCCATAACACGCTCCCGAATCTGTGCGGAAGATTCCTCCTCTCCACGATTCTCCAATTCATCATAATTTAGCGAAACCGTCTCCGTACATATGTCGATGCGATCTAAGATCGGACGACTGATTCTGCCAAAATATTTACGGATCTGTGCTGTGGTGCAGTTACACTTGCGCCGGTCAGGATAGAATCCACATAGGCACGGGTTAGCTGCAGCCACAAGCTGGCATTTGGCCGGATATCGGTATGATCCTTCCAACCTTGATATCGTGACAAAACCTTCCTCTAATGGCTGTCTAAGCACCTCCACAGACTGTCGTTGAAATTCCGGTAATTCATCTAAGAACAGAACACCACCGCTACTCAGGCTGCACTCACCCGGCTTTGGATACCGTCCACCTCCGACAAGTGCTGTCTGTGGAATCGTATGGTGTGGTGAACGAAAGGGACGTTCCATTACAAGCGGGTGTTTTTCATCCAGCAAACCGCTCACACTATAAATTTTGGAAATTTCCATCTGTTCCTCAAAAGACAAGGGTGGCATAATTCCCGGTATCCTTCTTGCAATCATCGTCTTGCCGGAGCCGGGAGGCCCCACCATCAATATATTATGTCTACCTGCCACAGCCACTTCTACTGCTCGTTTTACGGCTGCCTGACCACAAATATCCCGAAAATCCGGCAAATCCTCTCTCAAATTGCCTATAAATTCCACACGTTCTGTGTCTACATGGATATCCGGAGCATTTTGCAAAAAATCAATGACTTCTGAAAGCAAATGCACTCCAACAACCCGGATTCCCTCCACGATCTGAGCTTCTTTTATATTATCAGCTGGTACAATGCAATAATTGCAGCCATGCTCTAACGCCGTATACACCATAGGAAGAACTCCATTGATCGGCTGGATTGTTCCATCCAGACTTAGTTCACCCAAAAGCATACCACCCTCCAGATATTCCTGTGGAAAGTAACCTAACGCACCTAAAATCGCTGCTGCGATCGCAAGATCATACCCTGTTCCCGCTTTGCGAAAATCCGCCGGTGACAGATTAATTGTTATTTTCTTGGGAGGAATACGAAAACCACTATTTCTGATTGCAATAGATACTCGTTCCTTCGCTTCTTTTACCTCGGAAGCCAAGAATCCGACCATAGAAAAACAAGGCAGTCCATCAGACACATCTGCCTCCACTTGAATCATACAGCCGTCAATCCCTTGAATGGCGGCACAAAAAGTTTCACAGAACATAACGTCCTTTCACTTTATCTTATAGAACTTTCTCTCTCTAATTTGACATTTTAATACACACGTTATATTCTGTCAACCCAAAATCTTATTATCCCAAACTTCGCACATTAAAATGTGCCTATGCACCTTGAAAATTCAATAATAACTGGCATAAAAATAGCATGAAACCAATGGTTTTGGTATAATTGAGTTGTCAAAAAACAATTACAAACCGGAGGCTCACGCTATGAATAAAGTATAACACAAGAGACTCAAAATGATAAGCAGATTTCTAAATCTATCAAACTGTTTTTTATAAGTCATCCAGAATCATATAATCCTGTACCTCAAACACATCTGCTATTTTTTCGCAACGTGAACATAAAAATGAACACCATGTGTTTCTTTTCCTTTTCTCACATAATTAATTTCTTTATTCATTGACAGAATCTCAAAATCCTGAAGTAATCCAAACAAGTCATTTTCATCCACATAGCAATGCGGGATACCGGCTTCATGTCCCTCCGTTGCTATCATCGTATATCCATCCACCGTTTTTTCTTTAACATAATGTGGATTATCCTTTGTATTGAATGAAATAAATGCCTCTCCTTTATCCTTCAAAACTCGATTTATCTCCCTCAATGCCTTAACAACTCCATCATAACTGGTATGATAGATTGTATGAAAACATATGACGCAATCAAAACTTTGATTTTCATATGATAGCTCCGTCATATCCTCCACTCTCGCATCTATATTATCGAGACCTTTTTCTTTTATCTGCTCTTTCACATATGTGATGCTACTTTCCGATAAGTCTATTGCACTCGCCTTAAAACCATTTTTTGCAAAGAAAAAGGCGTGCCTTCCCTTCCCTGTTCCAATATCCAATACTGAGTGATACTTTCTAACCCAGCTTAGTGCCACAGGTAAAAACTCTTCTGAAATTTCATTCCATGATTCAGACTTCACTGCATCCCAATCCCAGCCCTTATGCTGTATTTCCACGATAATCATCTCCTTCTCGTATTATATAGTAGTAGTGTTTATAGACCCTCTCCAAGGTCGGTTTGTGCTATACTAATTGGATATATTGTGGATTGGTTCACACCTCCTACCACTTGATGGTTATAGGAAGGCTCCAACCACAGTCTCTTTGTATATTTGTTAATCAGTTAGATACCACAATTCAAGGTGCCTAGCTAAAATTTATGTGCGAAGTTTGAGTTATTTGTCTAAAATCTTTTTTAATTCTTCCATAAATGTATCGACATCTTTGAATTCACGGTAGATCGATGCAAAACGTACGTATGCAACTGCATCCAGCTCTTCCAAATATCGCATAACGAGTTCTCCGATATAACTACTTGGTATCTCTCGTTCTTCCTTGCTAAATACCTTTGCCTCAACCTGATCCACAAGGTGGTTCATCTGAGGAACCGAAATCGGCCGTTTGTGGCAGGAACGGAATACACCTTTTTCGATTTTGGTGCGATCATAAGGTTCCCTGGTCTGATCTTTTTTGATCACTACCAACGGAATTGCCTCCACTTTTTCATAAGTAGTGAAACGTTTTTGACATTTATCGCATTGTCTTCTGCGGCGAATCGACATATTTTCATCAGCCGGTCTTGAATCAATCACTCTGGTATCATCTTCTCCACAAAATGGACATTTCATTTCTTACCTCTTTCCGCATACCACCGGTTAATCCGTTGTCGTGATATGCAATTGTTCTCTTCTGTTATTATAGAGAACACATCTTAAAAACGCAAGGCAAAACCCCTTTTTGTTACAAGGAATCGTCAATCCCATTTACATTTTTTGAGGCATTTTTCCGTATCCACTTGAACCAGCACTACATCCGATCCAATGCGGCAAACACACTGATAGGGGACAATGTATTCATGGTCTCGACCTAAGATTCCTAACACCTTGCAGGGTCCCGGAATAATGAGTGTGCAGATCTGCCCTGTTTTTTCATCAAAATCTATGTCACACACATTTCCTAAGCGTTCTCCATCGCATACATTGATCACTTCTTTGTCACGAAGCTCACATAAACGCACCACTTTCCCCTTTCCACACGGACGATTTCTTATCTCTAATATATGATCTTTTATGCAAGATAATTCTTCATTTCCCGAAGAGCCTTCTTTTCCAGGCGGCTCACTTGTGCCTGCGAGATCTGAATCTCTTCTGCTACTTCCATTTGCGTTTTTCCTTCAAAATAACGCATATTGATAATCTGATGTTCTCTGTCAGCCAAACGGTCTATCGCTGCTTTTAAAGATATCTCCTCGACCCATTTTTCTTCTTTGTTCTTTTTATCACTGATCTGATCCAAAATGTATAGGGTGTCTCCGCTCTCTGCATATACCGGTTCGTACAATGAAACCGGACTTTGGATCGCATCCAGCGCAAATACAATGTCCTCTGCCGGAATTTCCAATATCTTTGCCAGCTCCTCAATTGTTGGTTCGCGGTCCGACTGCTTCATTAGCATTTCCTTCGTGTAAATTGCTTTATAGGCAGTGTCACGGATCGACCGACTGACACGGATGCTGTTATTATCTCGCAAATACCGTCTCAATTCACCGATGATCATAGGAACGGCATACGTAGAAAATTTGACATTCATTGTAACATCAAAATGATCCACTGCTTTCATCAATCCGATGCAGCCAATCTGAAACAGATCATCAATATTCTCCCCGGAATTATAAAAACGCTGTATAATGCTAAGTACCAAACGCAGATTTCCTTTAATAAAAGTTTCTCTTGCAGCTCGGTCACCCTTACCAATCTTATCAAATAGTTCCTTTTTTTCTTCTTCGCTCAGTAAGGGCAGCTTTGCAGTATTTACTCCGCAAATCTCTACTTTATACATTCCCATAACCCTTCCTCCACGGCTTATTCTGTTATAAAGTAGGATTTACAAATTTATGTTTTTTATACTTGCTGCATGCGTAGGATTTCCTTTTTCAGCCGCTTCATTATCTTCTTTTCTAACCTAGAAATATAGGACTGGGAAATTCCCATCATATCTGCCACTTCTTTTTGTGTAAATTCCTTTCCATCCTTTCTGTCAATGCCAAAACGAAGCTCTATGATCGAACGTTCCCGTTCACTCAATAAACCTAACGCCTGTCTAAGCAGCCGTCGATCCACCTCATCTTCCAGGCCCTTTGAAATGACGTCTTCGTCCGTTCCTAAAATATCAGATAAAAGCAACTCATTACCATCCCAGTCGACATTCAACGGCTCATCGATTGACACTTCATACTTCACCTTGTTATTACGCCGCAAAAACATTAATATCTCATTCTCAATACAACGGGAAGCATATGTTGCTAATTTAATATTTTTGAGTGGATTAAAGGTATTGATCGCTTTAATAAGACCGATCGTCCCGATAGAAATCAAATCCTCTACTCCTATCCCTGTATTCTCAAACTTTTTTGCAATATACACAACAAGTCTGAGATTATGTTCGATCAGACTGCTTCTTGCCTCTTTGTCATGACTACTCCCTAGTTTTGCTAATATTTCTTTTTCCTCTTCTGCCGAAAATGGCGCCGGTAATATTTCCGCTCCTCCTATGTAATGAATATCCGTACCGTTTTTACTTCGAAAGATTCCTCCAAATTCCGAAGCGATACGAAGTTGAAATCGATTCGCCACTGATATCTTAAGCATAACAATCCCCTTTCTGTGTTCAATGTTCCTATTATGTCAAAATACGACACTTTAATCTTGTTAATAGATCATTTGTATTTCCTGTTCTCCGCCCAGTTCATCACTGATTGCGACCGGCAAATGTACAATCGGTGTACGACCGGCAAACGTTACACTGTCAATGCGGTATACCGGCAAAATGCCACTACCGCCGATCGAATGGTACGGGATGTACACCGGATTCTGTGTGCGGTCTAACGACAATCCCGAAGCAAAATCAGCCGACAACACCGCTACTTTCTCACCGGTATACGGCGATACCAAGCCATTTCCCGTATCAAACAGTACACGAAGCACATATTCCCTGCCTTCATGACAAAGCACCGCCTGAACGGTTGTCTGACACCGCTTATACGCTCCTTGCAGTTCTCGCGCCAGCACGCAAAAAGCAATGCCGATCCCTAACAGTCCAAGCAAGATAAACCAAATAGAATATCTTGGACTACTGCCCACTAATGCTCCAATAGCATGCAGCGCATTTAACAAACCACCCGTCACAAAAGCAACGATCAACAGTACTAACAGATCGGTTCTACGTTCTCTCCGGTCAAGTTCACGAAAGCCAAACCAGACCATTCCATATACTGTCAACAGACTGAGCAAAAATATCTGCCGATGTATCAAAAAAGATACTGCATAGATTGCCGTTGATAACACCGCCGCCAGGCAGGCACTCACTGCAATTCGTGATATGGAACTGCGTTTGCCTCGAAGAAGTCCTGTAATCCCCATTAGAAACAGGTTCAAAATCAGGTTCAGGATGAAGTAAACATCAAGATAAACTCTCATGTCTGTTTCCTTCCTCTCTTTCCGAAACCAAGTATACCGAATCCGGCCTGCGAAATATGTCAAAGCATGACAGATGCAGAAAAGATCTTTGACGGTTTTCGACAATAAAGGCAAAACCAGCGTTTTGCCTTGCAAGAATTGCTTATGCAATTCTTGTTGGCTTCACACCACATAACAGCTTTTTACATACAATGGAATAAGGCAAAACCAGCGTTTTGCAATGTTCACACCACATAACAGCTTTTTACATACAATAAAAATAAGACAGTGCACCAATATGTGCACTGTCTTTTGACTCGTTATCTTAAATACACGTTATTTTATTTTTTTACCTGAGACGCCGGATATGCCTGTGTACTTGATAGCACAACACCGTCATCAGACTGCACTTCTACTACAAAAGCATTTGGTACATCTCTCGGCTCCGTAACTTCTGTTTCCGGCTCCCCGGAATCTTTTTTATCTGCTTCGTCCAGTTCGAATTCATCTTGAAGCTGCAAACATCCCGAACTGATCCATTCGGATTCCACCAACGTTCCATCATAATACACTTTGCAATATGGTGTAAAACCGCTGCCAACTACCCGGTAGCCACTTTTCGTCTTTTGAACCGAAGTTAGCTTCACCGGCTCTGTGCCCATCTGAAGCTCCGTCTGTTTAAACGGATTTTCACCGTCATACGCATAATTATCACCATACAACAGATCGTAAGACAATGTAGTGAGACCTGTCAAATACAATTTGGAACGATGTTTTGTCTGTTGATGATATTTAGTGATCATCCCTTCGTGAATCTGTATACGATCTAAGACTTCTGCATACAACTGGTATGCATGCAGGTTTTTCGTCTTTTTCTTAAGATTCATATTATCCCAAACGACATACTGCGTCTGGTAAAGATTGGCATTACTCAGATCGTCTTTCTGAATATCCAAGCTTGGCAAATGATCTCCATACAAAACCAATACCGTCTCTTCTTTCCGATTCGACAACTCTTTGATCAACGTATCGATCATTCTATCCACTTCATGGATCTCATTCACATAATACTCATATGCCTGCTCTTTTCTTTCTGGCGCACCAGTAACCTTGATCGTCGGGTCATCTAACGCAATACCATCGTATTTTCCGTGACTCTGCACCGTGATCGCCATCGTAAAATCCGGTCCCGATGTCGAATCCAGAGTTTTCATGATCTCCCGCGACAATACATCATCATTACTCCAGCCATTTGGACTATCCGTCAATCCATTCATATATTCCATAGAACAAAATGTGTCAAATCCAATGTTAGAAAAAACTGTATTGCGACCATAAAACGTCGCTTCATTGTTATGCACAGCATGCGTCGAATATCCCAGTTTTTTCAGGTCTGTACAGATACTTTCCGACGTCTTGCTTTTGAGCACTGTTTTATATGGGTATTCACTCACCCCAAAATCGTGCTGACGCATTCCTGTAAGTATTTCAAACTCCGTATTTACCGTACCGGCACCAACCGTCGGCACCGTAACTAAACCTGAACTATATTTTTTCTGCAGGCTATGAAATACCGGCAGCGGATCTTCTGAAAATTGCAGATTTTTCTCATAACCTACATCAAAAAATGACTCCAACTGAATAAATATAATATTCGGCCGTTTGTCTGTATTTTTTTCATCTTTCAGTGCTTTTGTAATCTTCTTCACAGACTGCTTGCTGTAATCCTCCGGCTTTTTTATTCCGGTATCCAGTATACTATTTGCAAAGCAATAAGCAAAGCCGTAATTTTCATAGGCCTCTGAAATGTTTGTATAATGTGTGGAAAGTGCCTGCACCGAATTACTTGAGCGATGAAGGACAATAATTGCCACGCCAAGTGTAAGACAACACAAAATCGAAAAGATGATCTTTCGATATCCATGTTGCTCATTCACAGGAGCTTTTCGAAACAAACAGATAAGACCTATTAAAACAACGAATATTGCAACAATGATCATTGCGATCGTAAATAGGTTCAAATAATGAGATGATACACTGATCGCACTCTTGATCAATGTAAAATCAACCGCCGAAAACGGTGTGACTCTAAAATGCAGGATTACAAAATTAACAATACCAAAAATAACCCACACCACAGAAATTGTGGTCAAAGCAAACACCTCACGTTTAAAAAACATTGCAATAGAAAGCGTTAGCATAATGATCAACGTATTAAACGCAAAAAGCAACGGACTATTTATGGCATATTTTACAGCCGCAATCAATGATTTTCGGCTTAATGCTTCAATCAAAAATTCCAAAACAATGGGAAGCAGAATATAAAAGCTAACATAACGCTTAACTTTCATTGTAAACAACCCCTCCTGTATGACTGCCAAAAACTTTTCCCTGATGTTTTCTTTATTCTGTCATGTTTTTGTATATACGTGCTACTTTATCTACCGGTCCTTTAGCAACCAGAACACCACTATCCAAAATGATCGCTTTGTCGCACAAACGACAAACCTGCTCCAAAGAATGTGATACAAAAAGTACGGTTACACCCTTTTCGAACATACTCATGATCTTTCGCTCACTCTTTGTCCGAAACTTCTTATCACCGACAGACAATACCTCATCCAATATCAATATATCCGGCTCTACAATTGTTGCAATTGAAAAACCTAGTCTGGATTTCATTCCGGAAGAATAGTTCTTGATCGGAACCTCAATGAACTCTCCCAATCCGGAAAAGTCGACAATCTCATCAAATTTTTCATCTAAAAACTCTTTGGAATATCCCAACACCGCTCCGTACAGATAGATATTCTCGCGTCCTGTATACTCTGAATGAAATCCGGCACCAAGCTCCAGCAGCGGAGCCAATACTCCTCGCGTCTGTACCGAACCAACCGTTGGTTTTAATACTCCGGATACAACCTTTAGCAACGTACTTTTACCGGATCCATTCAAACCAAGTACACCAAGTCGTTCTCCTTTTTTGATTTGAAAATCTACATCCCGCAAAGCCCAAAACTCATCGTATTTTAGATCGCGTCTCACAAATTTGATCAAATACTCCTTGAGATTATCTACTCTTTCCTGGCTCTGATTAAAACACATTCCTACGTTCTTTACGCTAACTGCTACATTATCTTTCACGATAACAACCATTCCTTTCCAAGTATCTGTGAACAACCGCCTTATCCCATGCCGCTCACTTCATTAAATTTTGTAATACAATGTTCTCTCAAGCATTATCTTTATACATACAAAATGAATTCATCCTGTTTCTTGTTAAAGAACAAAATACCAACGATCAACAATACTACTGAAATAACAGCAGATGTAATGCAGTAATGTGCATCTAACGGTGTTCCGTACAATACTGCCTCACGGAAGTTGGAAATACACATATATACCGGATTGACACCAAATATCCATCCATTACCTGTATTGATGACGCGGTCCGGCTGATAGAAAATAGCAGATGCATACATGATCAACATGGTAAATACCGACCAAATATACTCGATATCACGGAAAAATACATTTAAGGTCGCTAAGATCATACTGATACCCGTTGTCATGATCAGTAAGATAAACAGCGGTACAATTGCCTGAACTACATAAATGGTAGGCTGTACATGAAGAACGGCACCCACTCCTACTAACACAACAAGTGAGATCAAAAATGTAACAAAGTTCGATATGACCGTTGATAATACATAAATATACTTTGGTACATATACTTTCTTGATCATTGCAGCATTACCGCTGACCGCTCGAAGACCGGATTTCGTGCCGGATGAAAAAAAGGAATATAACAATCGTCCGGACAGGATATATACAGGATACTGTTCATCGTTGTTACCAAAGAATGTACCAAACACCAACGTCAATACAAGCATCGTAAGCAATGGCTCGATCAGCGTCCATAAAATACCCAAATAAGAACGACGATACTTCAACTTGATATTTTTCTTTACCAACTCTGTCAGCAAATACTTATATCGCAGAAAGTTTTTCAAATACTTTTTCATAACTGACTTGCTCTCCTTCATCATGTACAACTTTTGTACCATTGTTTTATCTGTTTATTCTGTATTGCATACGAATCCAGAATATCATTGCTAATTATATCATACCCCAAAAAAAAGTCAAACAATAGTTCCGAAACATCGCTTTTGAATTTTGGACAGCTAATTGCATCTTTCTCATTTCTGCGATATAATAGTACTTGCAGAAATTTTATTCTTTGTGAATAGGATCTACTGCTAAATTTTGAAAAGCCTGTGAGGAGTGCTTAACGTGATAACAAAATTGCCATTTTCCTTAAAATATGAGACCGGCTTAGATTATCCGATCACCATGTATGATCACCTTCCCTATCAGCGGGATTCTGATTACTGCAATGCTGAAAAGATCGGATTGAGCACCGGCAAGATTATTAAATACTATCTCTGTAACAACGAAACAGAGCCGCTGACGATTAACAATCATGATGATGAGATTGATGAACTCCTTCTTCATATTCAGTTGCAGGAGCAGAAGCACGCTCAGATCACAAAGGAACCGCAGCCGGAAACTCAACAAGTTTCTGATGAGATCACGCAGGAGCAAATTGAATCACTGTTAGCGGATAATACGGAAGAACCTGATGCTGATCCAAAGCCCATCACAGATTTTGAGCCTGCTGAGGAAACTATCGAACCGGAAATTGAATCGAGTGTTGTTTCTTAGATTTTTATAACGACAGATTATTTTTTGAAACAATTAATAGGCATTCACACCATATGTGTGAATGCCTATTTTCTAATTTGCAGACCATTATTTCTTCTTTTTGAATGGACTTCGCTTCTCTTTGTGAGACTTATGACCAGTCTCCGGTTCTTCTTCCTTCTTCCCGTCCATTGCCTGATCAAAAGCTTTCAAAAGTTCTTTTTGCTCGGCGTTCATCTTTGTTGGTACCTGAACCACCAACGTTACATAATGATCGCCGCGTACCTGTTTATTCCGTGTTGTTGGAACACCTTTACCACGCAAGCGAACTCTTGTATCTGTCTGCGTTCCCGGTTTTACCGTATACATCACGTCTCCGTCGATCGTCTTGATACGCACTTCTGCACCCAATGCTGCCTGCGCAAACGTAATCGGTGCTGTGGAATAAATATCATAATCCTGACGTTGGAAGATCGGATGACGCCCAACAATAACCTGTACCAGCAAATCGCCTCTTGGACCTCCATTGATACCTGGTTCTCCCTTATCACGAATACGAATACTCTGTCCATTATCGATTCCTGCCGGAATGCTGACAGAAATTTTCTTTCTGCGGCTAATGTAACCACTTCCGCCACAATCCGGGCAACGATCCTTAATGATCTTGCCGGTGCCATGGCAGTCCGGACATGCCTGAACATTTCGCACAACGCCAAACAATGACTGCTGTGTAAATACAACCTGACCCTTGCCGCCGCACTTGCTGCAGGTTTCCGGCTGTGTTCCCGGTTTAGCTCCGGTTCCGTGACACTTTGCACAGTCTTCTTTAATATTCAGTTCAATCTCTTTTTCGGTGCCAAAACATGCCTCTTCGAATGTCAAATGTACGGATACACGCACATTCTGCCCTTTCATCGGACCATTATTGGCACTACGGCTTCTTCCTCCGCCACCAAAGAAATCTCCAAAAATATCTCCAAAGATATCTCCCATGTCAAATCCGTTAAAATCGAATCCACCTGCTCCACCACCGGCACCACCATCAAATGCTGCATGACCGAATTGGTCATACTGGCGGCGTTTGTCTGCATCGCTTAGAATGGCATACGCTTCAGAAGCTTCCTTAAACTTTGCCTCCGCTTCTTTATCACCCGGATTCATATCCGGATGATATTTCTTGGCCAATTTACGATATGCCGATTTAATTTCCGAATCGGAAGCGGTTTTGCTTACGCCTAATACCTCGTAATAATCTCTCTTCTCTGCCATTTTCTAAACTCCTGCTTTTATACTTCACGGTATTCACCGTCTACCACATCATCATCTGCACCATTGTCTGCAGCACCTGCGCCCATATTAGGGTCTGCGCCTGCACCCATATCAGGACCTGCACCTGCTGCCTGTGCACCTTCATACATCTTCTGGAACACATTCTGTGCACTCTGCATCAATTTCTCATTTGCAGCCTTGAGCTCTGCAACGTCAGCCTCAGAAACATTCTCTGCATCTGTCTTCTCAACCAATGCTTTCAAAGCATCAATGTCAGCCTGAACCTGTGCTTTCTCGTCAGCACTGATCTTATCGCCTACTTCATCCAATGCTTTCTGTGTCTGGAACACAAGACTATCAGACTCATTTCTTGTATCAACAGCTTCTTTACGAGCCTTATCCTCAGCCTCAAATTGAGCTGCTTCCTGAACAGCTTTCTCAATCTCATCATCAGACATGTTAGATCCAGCTGTGATCGTAATGTGCTGCTCTTTGCCGGTACCAAGATCCTTAGCGGATACATTTACAATACCGTTAGCATCAATATCAAACGTAACTTCAATCTGTGGAACACCTCTTCTTGCCGGTGGGATACCATCCAAACGGAACTGACCGAGTGACTTATTATCCTTGGCAAACTGACGCTCACCCTGTAATACATTAATGTCTACAGCGCTCTGATTATCTGCTGCCGTTGAGAAGATCTGGCTCTTCTTTGTAGGGATTGTTGTATTTCTCTCGATCAATCTTGTAGCTACGCCACCCATTGTCTCAATAGCCAAAGACAATGGAGTTACATCAAGAAGGAGGATATCGCCTGCTCCGGAATCTCCGGCAAGCTTACCACCCTGAACGGATGCACCTAATGCAACACACTCATCCGGGTTCAATGACTTACTTGGATCATGTCCGGTAAGCTGTTTTACCTTATCCTGAACTGCCGGGATACGGGTAGAACCACCGACTAACAATACCTGACCAAGCTCAGAAGCCGTGATTCCGGCATCTCTAAGTGCATTCTGTACCGGTGTAGCTGTTCTCTCTACCAGATCATGTGTCAGCTCATCAAACTTAGAACGGCTTAAATTCATATCAAAATGAAGTGGGCCATTCTCGTTCATGCTGATGAACGGAAGGTTGATATTTGTTGTTGTTGCAGAGGAAAGTTCTTTCTTCGCCTTCTCTGCAGATTCTTTTAATCTCTGAAGTGCCATCTTATCATTGGATAAGTCAACGCCGTTTTCTTTCTTAAATGTCTCGATCATGTACTGTGTGATCTTCTCATCAAAGTCATCACCACCAAGACGGTTATCACCGGATGTTGCTAATACTTCAATGACACCATCACCGATCTCGATAATAGATACATCAAATGTACCACCACCTAAATCGTATACCATGATCTTTTGCTCTTTCTCATTGTCCAAACCATATGCTAATGCAGCAGCTGTCGGCTCGTTGATGATACGCTTTACATCAAGACCGGCAATCTTACCTGCATCTTTGGTCGCCTGACGCTGTGCATCGTTAAAGTATGCAGGAACTGTAATAACAGCTTCGGAAACGCTCTCACCTAAATAGCCCTCAGCATCAGCCTTTAACTTCTGCAGGATCATTGCGGAAATCTCCTGTGGAGAATATTTCTTATCATCAATTGTTACGCGATAATCTGTACCCATATGTCTCTTAATAGAAGAAATGGTCTTGTCAGCATTTGTAACTGCCTGACGTTTTGCAGGCTCACCTACCAAACGCTCACCATTTTTAGTGAAAGCAACTACAGACGGTGTTGTTCTGGCACCCTCTGTATTGGCTACTACGACCGGTTTTCCACCTTCCATAACAGCAACACATGAATTTGTTGTTCCTAAGTCAATACCAATAATCTTACTCATAGTAATTACCTCCTAAAATGCAATGCATATTCTTGCTCATTTAACATAAAATTCAGGGATATTCCCTTAATTAACTACCTTTACCATACTATGACGAACAACGCTGTCTTTGTACATATAGCCTTTCTGCATTTCCTCGGCTACCGTGCCACTCTCCAGCGCATCATCATCAACCATCATAACTGCGTTGTGAAGATTCGGATCAAACTCTTTGCCAACTGCATCGATCGGCTTTACACCAAGAGCATCAAACGCAGTGAGCATCTGTTTATATACCAGTTCCATTCCCTGTACGAATGGACTCTCCTTGTCTTCCTCAGCAACTGCTAACAAACCTCTCTCGAAGTTGTCGATTACCGGAAGCATCTTTTCTACAACATTCTTTGCTCCCATTTCAAACATCTGAGACTTTTCTTTCTCGGAACGCTTGCGGAAGTTTTCAAACTCTGCCAATTGGCGAACTCTTTTGTCTTCAAGATCTGCCAGTTTTTCTTCCAGGGCTGCTGTCTTTTTATCTTTTTTCTTATCGAAGAAAGATTTCTTTTCTCCGGCACTCTCTTGTGCCTGCTCAGCCTCCGATGTTTCCGTACTTTCCGCACTCTCTGCTGTCTCTGCAGTTTCTGTTACATCCTCTGCTTTTACAGCTTCCTCTTCCTGATGGATCGTCTCTTCTTTCTTATCTTTCATATCTGCCACTTCGTTATCACCTCTCTGCTTATTGGTCCTTAAATATGTCATCAAGCTGCGCCATAAGCGACTGCAGCGTTCCAACGACCTTATCATAATTCATACGCTTTGGTCCTACGATACCGATCTTACCATACACACCTTCATGAATGCGGTAGGTTGCGGTAACCATAGAACAGTCTTTCATGGATGCCACCTGTGTCTCATCACCGATATACACTTGAATATCATGACTTTCTTCGGAAGGCTTCGTATTCGTTGATGGAATTTCCAGCCAATGCCCGATCTCCTGCTTCTCTTCGAATGCAACCAACAGATCTTCTACATTGGACTTATCTGACAATTCCGGATATTTCAAAATGTTTGTGGCACCACTCGTATACACTTCCGGATCATCTTCACTCGTAAGCACATTACCGATCACTTCCAGCACAGAATCAATCACAGTACTGTCGCTCTTCATTTGCGCCTTGATCTGAGAGATCAGTGCTAAATTCATTTCCGTCACGTCCAAACCATTAAGTGCTGTGTTCAACACAAAATTTAACTTGGCGACGCGTTCTGGATCAAGCGGCTCATTAATGCGTATCATCTGATTCTTCACATGATTGTTATCGAGTACGATAACTGCCAGCAAGCTGTTCTCATCAACTTCCGTCAGCTGAATGAACTTGACTTTTTTACTCTGGTAACGCGGTCCTGAAACCATTGTCGCATAGTTGGTATTGGTTGCCAAAAACTTTGCAACCTGCTTCAGCAAAAGATCCATCTTGTCTGCCTTCTCTTCCAAAGCATCTTTAAGATCCGCCACCTCGTGCGTCTTGTCTTCCAGCATGGTATCTACATAAAGTCGATATCCTTTGTCAGAAGGAATCCGTCCTGCAGAAGTATGTGGCTGTAAAATATAACCCATATCCTCCAGATCTGACATTTCATTACGAATGGTCGCTGAACTGAGGTGAAGATCCGTATCCTTGGAGATAGTTCGCGAACCAACCGGCTCTCCGGTATCTAAATAAGTTCGTATGATCGCCTGCAGTATCTTAAGTTTTCTCTCATCCAGTTCCACCGTATCACTTCCTTCCTGTTTTGTTAGCACTCTTTATGGTGGAGTGCTAACATCTATAGGTAAGATAGCACTCTACATGATTATTGTCAAGTATTTTTCTGTATTTTTCGAAAAAAATTACCTACAAAGGTTTTTCTATAGAAATTCTTTGCTCATACCGATATAATAAGAGACGAGAACAATAAATAAGAAAGGTTGGACAAAAAAATGGATCACTCGCGCATTAATCCTTATAATACGAATAATACTTCGCAGTCCCGCAGCACAAACACGTCTTCCTCTGCTATGACCGGTAACGGAGTTCGCCGTGGCAATGTTCCGGGGAATGCTTCTGCGCCCTCTGTTCAAAAATCCGGACAGTTTGGCGTTGTAAAAGCTGCCACCAGTCTGCAGCTGGGCGATGTGATCAAGGGCGAAATATCGGATCTTACCGGTAACGAGATTACCCTTACCTTAGAAAACAATACAATGATACGCGGTCAGATTTCTGACAGTTCCTTATTATCAATCGGACAAACTGCTGCCTTTAAGCTGGATGGATTATCTCCGGCCGGTGTTATCCTATCTCCCGTAAGCGGTTATACGGAAAATGAATTAACGCTGATCAATAAGGCACTGCAGGAAGCAGGACTCCCCTCTTCAGAGCATAATCAGGCTGCCGTTAAAGCGTTGATGGATAATCTGATGCCGATCAATCGCGAAGCGATCCAACAGTTAATGCAGCAGGCCTTCGATATGAAGAGTACCGATATGGGTACTCTCGCTCTAATGAAACGTTTAATGATGCCTGTTACCCCGGACAGTCTCGAGCAGTTTGGCAATTACAGGCAGGGAATCCATACATTGACGGAGCAATTAAACAACTTCGCCGGAGAGCTTCCCGTATTGCTTCAGGCATTGTCCGAAAATGGTTCTGCTTCATTGGTAGCAGACTTTGCAAAGCAATGTCTTCAGATCACCCAACCACTTTTCACGGAAACCTGGGATGGTTTGACAGTTTCATCTCTGTCTGAGCAGGATAAAGAAACCCTTCTCACGCTATTATCACAAACAGAACTTCCGGAACAGATATTAAAAGCTGCCTCTGATGGCACACTGTCTGTTCAAGATGCCCTCAAGCTTGTCAAAGATGCTATAGCAGCTCAAAAGGCCGTTGCGGATCAACAAAGTTCCAAAGAGCCGGAAAATGTGTCTGAGGATCCCAATATCCCGACCGATGCAAAGGCATCGTCCACAGAGACGGAAAACACAGGTATATCCAAACTATTTCATTCCCTACAAGATACCGTCAGCCATTCTTTATCGGATACACTTGGAAAATTCCGTGCAGGACAGTCTACATCGGTTACGGAAGAAAATACAGATAACGAGACTCTGCTTCGTTCACTGTCGGAATTGACTGAGACGGATGCCTCTGCCAGAGGACTGGTGCGTTCTGTGTTATCCGAGGATGCAAGATCTTCATTTGCAGCACTGCTTAGCAAGCTGCCGGTCAGTCCATCTTTTTTGGCACAGATCCTATCCGGCAATGCTTCTATTCAGGAAACGATGCATGTACTCAAAAATGTTATCCCTCTTTCAGATCCTTCATTACTAAAAGAAGTTTTGCGATCTGATGAATTTGCGTCATTATTTGCTAAAAGTTTGGAAAACAACTGGAGTATCACCCCCGATCATCTATCTCAAAAGGGACAGCCGGGTATGTTTTTGGAACAGATCCAGTCTCAAATGCATTCATTAGAACAGCTGATCGGTTCTTCCCTTTCCGGGTCAGACTCCAGACAATTCGAGCAAAATGCGCACGATATACAAAGTAATATACAATTTATGAAAGAACTAAACGAAACGTTCACCTATCTGCAACTGCCGATCAAACTGCCAAGTCAGACGGCAGGCAGTGAATTATATGTTTACACGCAAAAAGAAAAACGGCAGGCAGATCCGGAAAAGATGCGTGTACTGCTCCATTTGGATCTGGAACATCTTGGAAAACTAGAGATCAGACTCGATAAGGATCATCAAAACATTGCCGCCAACTTTCGTCTTGACGACGAATTTAGCGTGGAGCTGCTCCGTAAAAATGCAGCACTTCTAACACAGAATTTAGCAGATATGGGATATCAAACGAATGTTCAAGTAACAAAACAAGAAGAGGCACCGGTTTCGATGGATGACTTTTTGAACACCCGGATCAAAACCAATGCCACAGAAGAAATGAAACGTTTTTCCTTTGATATCAGAGCGTAGATCATTCTGCGCTCTGTTCTATTTCCTCAAAAATATAATCAAACACGGATGCCATCCCTACAAATTCGCAACCATAATTGAAAACACCATCTGCATGCTCCGCCTGACGAATAATACGCACAACACAATTCAAACAACGATCGTGTTTCTCAAATTCCAATCTGGCATTAAAATAAAATCCAATTGGAAGCATACTCGATGATAAAAATCCAATGCCGTCTTTTGAAATATCAATCACCTCAATTGGTGCATTAATATTATTAACTTTGACATTATCCTGCTTAAACAGAGAAGATACTTCCAAATTCATCTTGGTCGGTATTCGTTTGCTTCTCCGTTGTTCCACTCTATTTGTACTCACGACACTCCTCATTTCTGCACACTAAGGTTTTACGGGATCTATCTGGTGTGCACAGATCACCCCTGTAACAACTCTGTCAAAATCTGATTGACCATTCCCGGATCTGCTTTACCCTGTGTTGCTTTCATTGTCTGCCCCACTAAGAAGCCGATCGCTTTTTTCTTGCCGGCACGATAATCTTCCACAGACTGCGGATTATTTGATACGATTTCCTCAATGGTTGCTCGAAGTGCTCCATCATCTGCAACCGTGCGAAGACCATTTTCCTCAACATACTGCACCGGATCAATGTTTTCGTTGAATATGTGTTCAAACACCTCTTTGGCAACAGAACTATTGATTGCGCGCTCCTCCGTAAGTCCGATCAACTTGGCAAGATTTTCCGGAGAGAACGATAACTGCTCCGGTTCCAGATCTGCATCTTTCATCAGGCGCATCGTCTCACCCATAAGCCAGTTAGAAACTTTCTTCGGTACATGACAGATTTCTGTCGTCTTTTCGAACAGATCTGCCAAATGCTTATTGCCGGTCAAAATCTTAGCATCATACTCCGGAAGTTTATATTCGTCCATATAACGCGCCAGCTTCTCTTCCTGCAATTCCGGCTGTCTTGCACGGATCTCATCCAGCCACTCATCACTAATAATGATCGGCACAAGATCAGGCTCTGGGAAATAACGATAATCCTGAGCATCCTCCTTAGAACGCATTGCATAAGAATATTCCTTCGCATCATCCCATCTTCTGGTTTCCTGAACAACCTCTTTGCCTGCCTCGATCAAATCAATCTGACGTTCTCTTTCGGACTCGATCGCACGTGCGATTGCCTTAAAAGAATTCAGGTTTTTCATCTCCGTTCTCGTTCCAAACTCTGCTGCTCCTACTTCACGCACGGATAAGTTGACATCAGCACGCATCGAACCCTCCTGAAGTTTACAATCGGATGCACCCAAATACTGAATGATCATTCGCAGCTTTTCCAAATAGGCGATCACCTCTGACGCAGAGCGCATATCCGGCTCTGATACGATCTCGATCAACGGCACACCGGAACGGTTGAAGTCAACTAAAGAGTTTTCGCCCCACTCATCGTGAACTAATTTACCGGCATCTTCCTCCATATGGATCTCATGAATACCAATTGTCTTTCTTGCACCATCTTCTGTCTCAATCTCAATACCACCATTACGACAGATGGGAAGATAAAGCTGCGATATCTGATAATTCTGTGGATTATCCGGGTAGAAATAGTTCTTACGGTCAAACTTACAATTTTGTGTGATCGTACAGTTGGTAGCAAGACCAACTGCTGCTGCATATTCTACTACTTTTTTATTTAATACCGGCAAAGAACCCGGCATTCCGGTACATACCGGACATGTATGTGAATTTGGTGCTCCGCCAAATTCTGTAGAGCAGGAACAGAAGATCTTTGTCTTGGTCGCTAACTCCACATGAACCTCTAATCCTATGACTGTCTCGTATTGTTTCATGATCTGTCCTCCATTATATTTCTTCCGATACCTTGTAGCAAAGTATCGTTCCCCGTTTCTTTTCTCACCGATTATGCCATCGGACTATGCTCATACGATCTTGTCTGCTCATATGCATATGCTGCACGAATGATCTTGTTCTCCTGGAAACAATCACCGATCAATTGCAATCCGATCGGCAGACCTTTCGAATCTTTGCCACATGGAACAGAAATTCCCGGAAGACCTGCAAGATTTACAGAAATCGTATAAATATCTCCCAAGTACATCTTTAACGGATCACTCAGACTCTTACCAAGCTCCGGTGCCGTCGTCGGTGCAGCCGGACCTAAGATCACATCATATTTAGCAAATGCTTCATCAAACGCCTTTTTGATCAACGCTTTGGTACGAAGTGCCTTCAAATAATAGGCATCATAATAGCCTGAACTAAGTACAAAAGACCCAAGCATGATACGACGTTTTACTTCTGCGCCGAATCCCTCTGAACGGGATTTCTTATACATCTGATGCAACCCCTCATAAGCATCCGTACGGTAACCATATTTCACACCATCAAAACGTGCCAGATTCGAGCTTGCCTCTGCACAGGCAATGACATAGTATGCAGGAATTGCATACTCTACTAAGCTAAGATCAAACTCTTCAACAATAGCACCTTTCTTTTCTAATTCTTTGGCTGCCTGAAGCACAGCAGCTTTCACTTCCGGATCAAGACCCTCGCCAAAGTAATCTTTCGGAATACCAATGCGCATTCCCTTCACATCATCTACCAAAGCATCTGTAAATCTCAGATCATCACGCTGTACGGAAGTGGAATCTTTCGGATCATGGGAGGCGATCGCTTCTAAGATCATTGCACAGTCTGTTACGTCCTTGGCAACCGGTCCGATCTGATCCAACGAAGATCCATATGCGATCAAGCCATAACGCGATACCGTTCCGTAAGTTGGCTTAATACCTGTTACGCCACAGAAGGAAGATGGCTGGCGAATAGATCCGCCGGTATCTGAACCGAGGGCAAAAGAGCACTCCTCCGCTGCAACAGCGGCACAAGAACCACCGGACGAACCTCCCGGCACATGCTTTGTATTCCAAGGATTTTTGGTCTCGCCATAAGCAGAAGTTTCTGTTGTACTTCCCATGGCAAACTCATCCATATTTGTTTTTCCAATAATGACGGCCCCTGCTTTCTGCAAGTTCAAAACTGCCTCTGCCGTATACGTCGGATAAAAGTTATTTAAGATCTTCGAACTACAGGTTGTAAGTATTCCCTCTATGCACATATTATCTTTAATTGCTACCGGTACACCCGCCAAAGGGCTGTCTGCATATTCTCCGGCTTCTATCTGTTTTTGCACGTTCTCTGCCTGTGCCAAAACCTTATCCCTGTCCACAACCGTAACAAAACTATTTACTGCAGTCTCTTTGGCTGCGATCGCATCAAGTGCTTCCTGCGCTGCCTGAACTGCTGTCACTTCACCTGATTTAATTTTTCTGCCAAGCTCAGCCGCTGTCAAACTCATTAAAGACATGCTTTTTCCTCCATTTCTGTTTTATACTAATCGCCCAAAATAGTTTTCGGCACTACGAAACTGTCTCCATTGCGTTCCGGTGCATTTGCCAATGTGTTTTCTCGTCCATCGTGTTCATTCACTTCATCCTCGCGAAATACATTATGAACCGGGAATACATGTGACAACGGCTCTACACCGGATGTGTCAAGCTCACCGAGTTTGTCAATATAATCCAACATCTCTTCCATATCTTTTTTGGCATTTTCCTTCTCTTCCTCGGAAAGCTCTAATTTTGCCAAAATACCAACGTACTCTATTGTTTCATCCGAGATTACATTTGCCATCGTTTTACCTCCATTTCTGCATACATTTCTTATCCAAATAATCCAGAGAAGAAACGTACGATTGCTTCAAATATATTTGCAAAGAAATCGCCTATCTTTTGTGCAAGACCCTTTGTATCCACATTTGACAGATCGATTCCTGCATCTTTCAATTTATTATAAATCTCACCAGCCTGTTTCTTCAATGCATCCACATTAACATCCACTTTAGATACTTTTTGCATCATAGTAACAAGCTTGTCTACCTCGTCTTCCGGAACCTCAATACCCAGTTCCTTAGCAGAGGATTCAATTGCTTTTTTTATATCTTCACGCTTTGTCAACCGCTGGGATAATACTTTTTCCTTGGCGGCTGCGATCAACTGTTCTGCCTTGTCACTATCACCAACCGCTTCTGCAAGATTAGCAGTAGCCACCAGCTCATTCGTTGCTGCATCCATCGTATCTTCTGAAATTTCTTTACCGGTCATAACAGAATATGCCTTCATAGCACCAACCAGTGCAGATGTTCCGGAAATCTTAAATGGTCCGGTAACTTTGACCTCTGCATCTTCCAACCCCGCGGTTACAAGCGCATTGGTATACATACCAGACGTACAATAACTGATATTATCCGTTGTTACATGTACTCCGCTGCCCTTCTCGGTCTTTACGACCATTACAGAAGACAGAGCACGCTTTCCGATCACGGAAGATGCAATATAATCACCAAGATATTCATGTTCTTCTTTGTTTGTGATCTTAATCGTTTTATAATTTTTTAAATCGGATTTTGTAATACCAAATGAATCCATGACCTTCTGCTTTTCACTTTTAGACAGATCCTCTCCAAAAGCGATATAGCGCTCATAGCTTGTATCTTCTTCCTTCACTTCGGCATCCGCCATCACTGTTTTCGGTAAACTCACGATAACAAGAGCCATCATAAGCAGACCACAGATTCCTTTTAAATAATTATGTTTCATCGAAGCCTCCAACCTCTCAATGCCCCATTCGTAGGGTTGTCTATAGTAGATAGGGAAAACGGACAGGAACATGAATTTTTCTGTCCGTTTTCATTGTCTCACTGCAAGCATCGATCGACTCTCCGCCGCCGTGTGAATATTTTCTATTTATGCTTTCCCATTTTTAATACGATCCATTGCCTTAACTGTATTTTCGGCACTGCCAAATGCAGTCAGTCGGAAATATCCTTCACCGCTCGGACCAAATCCGGAACCAGGTGTTCCGACAATATTAAGCTCCTCTAACAGGTAGTCAAAGAACTCCCAAGAAGTCATCTTATCCGGTGTCTTCAACCAGATATATGGTGCATCTACACCGCCAAACACTTCATAACCGGCAGAGATCAATCCATCACGGATCGTCTTAGCATTGTTCATATAATATGCGATCTGTTCACCCGTCTGCTTCTTACCTGCCTCCGAATATACTGCCGCACCTGCTGCCTGAATGATATATGGAGCACCATTGAACTTCGTGCCATGACGGCGTGCCCATAAGCTGTGCAATGTAACATCTCCACATTTTAACTCTTTTGGAATCACCGTAAATCCAAGTCTTGTTCCGGTAAATCCTGCATTTTTAGAAAAGCTTCTAATCTCAATGGCACATGCGGTAGCACCTTCGCACTCATAAATGCTGTGTGGAACATCCGGTGTTGAAATATATGCCTCATACGCTGCATCATAAATGATCACTGCGCCAACCTTCAAGGCATAGTCAACCCATTCCTGTAACTGGGATTTTGTAATCGTTGTTCCGGTTGGGTTATTCGGAAAACACAGATAAATAATATCCGGTGTCTCTGTTGGTAATTCCGGGCAGAAACCATTTTCCTTGGTGCATGGCATATAGATCACATCCGACCATTTCTCCGTCTTAGGATCATAAGTACCGGTACGGCCTGCCATTGCATTCGTATCCACATATACCGGATATACCGGATCACATACGGCAATCTTATTGTCTACTGAAAAAATATCTCCAATATTACCGGAATCGCTCTTCGCACCATCGCTGACGAAAATCTCATCGGCAGAGATCTTACAGCCACGTGCCTTATAATCATTTTCCACGATCGTAGTACGCAAAAATTTATAGCCCAGATCCGGAGCATATCCCTTAAAGGTTTCTGCATGTGCCATCTCATCCACTGCACTATGCAGACGCTCAATGATCGCCGGTGCAAGTGGCTGTGTCACATCACCAATCCCTAACTTGATGATCTCTTTGTCCGGATTTGCCGACGAATATGCTGCAACTTTCTTTGCGATCGTCGAAAACAAATAACTTCCTGGTAATTTTAAGTAATTGTCATTAATCTTGTACATGGTTACCTCCATTCTGTCAAAATGTCCGAAAACATCCTTATCCTTATAGCCGATACCATTTTACACGAAAACAAAATGTATTTCAATACAAGAAAAAGAAAAACCGAAGCTCTTGATTGCTCAAGATCTTCGGCGCCCCTGCCAAGGATTCTTCTGACTACTGTCCCTACTGTATCCTTGTATCATCGGCGTGACAGGATTTGAACCTGCGACTTCTACGTCCCGAACGTAGCGCTCTACCAAACTGAGCCACACGCCGTAATTCGGGGACAACTACTGTCCCCGAAGAAATACTATAAAATATTTTTCCAAAAATGTCAACTGTCCATTTCAAAAAAAGCCAAAAATGTCAGTTTCAAAAAGAAGTTGTCATTATTTCTGATATGCCTCAACATGACTGGCAATGTCATCAAACAATTTCTGACGAAGCGCGATAACATACTCTTTTGCTTTGTCTAAGTCAACCATTTCCTTTACTGCCTTATCACGTGTTGTGATCTCAACCTTTGATTCCTTTAAATTTCTAGGGCTGACAACCACACGGATCGGTGCACCGATCAGATCTGCGTCAGAGAACATAGCACCAGGACGGACATCTCTGTCATCATATATTGTCTCAATGCCGGCATCCTGCAGACCGGTATACATGTCATCCGCAACCTTTTTGCACTCTTCGTCGTCGGCACGCAGACAACATACTTCTACCTCCCAAGGAGCAATGGAAATTGGCCAGATTGGACCGTATTCGTCATGATGCGCCTCACAGATAGATGCGGCCATACGTCCAACTCCAATACCATAGCAGCCCATGATCGGATTCTTTAACTCGCCGTTTTCATCTGTATAGGTCATATTCATTGCCTTAGTATACTTCGTTCCAAGCTGGAAGATATTACCTACTTCAATACCTCGTTTGATCGTAATAGCAGGTTTGCCACAGCATGGGCATACACTGCCAGCTTTTACTTTTGCAATGTCAACATATTTTGCGTCTTTCAGATCTCGATTTAAATTGAGTCCTGTATAATGATAACCCTCTTTGTTTGCTCCGGCAACCATAGACTCAATCCCCTGCAATGTCAGATCCAAATAATATTCTACTTCTTCCGAAATTGCATATGGTCCGATATAGCCGGCTACTAAGCAGGAATCTTCTGTAATCTCTGCCGGATAGATCTCTTCGCCAACCAGATTTCGCAGTTTTGTCTCATTAATCTCATAATCGCCACGAACAAAGCCAACGACAAATTGACCATTGCTTGCCTTCTGATAAACAACCGCTTTGCAGGAACTTTCTACATCACTGTGCAGGAATGCACATACATCTTCGATTGTTTTGCAGTCCGGAGTCTCGATCATTGCAAGCTCTGTCTGCTCCCCGATCTTGTCACCGGAAACACAGTTTGCTGCTGCTTCCATATTGGCACGATAATCACATTCCTCACAAAGAACGATGGAATCTTCTCCTACCGGTGTAAGAAGCATATACTCATGTGATATATTACCGCCCATCATACCGGAATCCGAAGCTACGGTAACTACTTCCGGTATACCTGCTTTCTGGAAAATGCGATTGTAGGCCTGATAACAAACATCATAATATTTTTCCAAATCTTCCTGGGATGTATGGAAAGAATATGCATCTTTCATCGTAAATTCACGCACACGGATCATTCCTGCACGAGGTCTTGCCTCATCACGGAATTTGCGCTGAAACTGGTAGATCATAAACGGATATTTTGTGTAGGACTGTGCATATTCTCTGACAAGCTGAACAGCAGCCTCCTCATGCGTCATTCCCAATACCATTCGTGCATCATTGCGGTCTGTAAAACGCAGCAACTCGCTGCCAACACTTTCGTAACGTCCGGATTCATCCCATAAATCCGCAGGAAGCACAACAGGGAATAATACTTCCTGTCCGTCAATAGCATCCATCTCCTGACGGATAATGTTCTCAATCTTGCTTGTTACACGACGCAATGTCGGGAACTCCGAATATATGCCATTGCCGACATATTTCATATAACCACCACGCACCATTAATGCATGGCTGTCAATCACACAGTCTGATGGCTTTTCCTTAAAACGTGATCCCACTAAATTTGCAACTTTCATTTTTCTACCTCATTTCTTATCTCTATTGCCTCATTTTTTGTAGCATAAACCTTGTCTTTTGTCAAGATTACCGTACATGAAACCCTCGTTCCTCCCGATCTAACGGAATCGTTTTCCGACGAAGATCCTCTACTTGAATGTAAGTTCCCTGATTGATCAATTTGAGCATTTGATTCAACTGTTCTAACGTTCCCTGTGCTTCCATTTCAACCGTTCCATCCCAGTCATTTCGAACCCATCCGGTAATTCTGAGACCATTCGCAACATATTTTGCGCGGTATCGAAATCCAACTCCCTGCACTCTGCCAAAAAACACATAGTGCTCTCTGATCCTGTTTTCTTCCACGGAACGTCCCCCTTCCTTTTGTGAATATAGTCAGGGCATAAATCCATTATTTACTGTAAAGACATGATCTTTTCTGTCATACGCAGTGCGCGTACATTTTTCTCAACGTCGTGCACACGGACCATATCCCAATGATTCAACGCCGCTAACACACTCGTTACCATCGTCCCCTCTTCCCGCTCCTCAACCGGAAGATCTAACGTAAGACCGATCACCGATTTTCTGGAAGTTGCCAGAAGAAGCGGCAATTCAAAATCCAAAAAAGTATCTAAATGTGCTAACACCGCCAAATTCTGCTCGTATGTTTTGCCAAAGCCAACACCGGGATCTAATATGATCTGATCTCTCGCTATGCCTGCCGCATCTGCGAGCATAAGCGATCTTTGCAGATCTTTCTTCATGTCAATCAGAAAATGCCCATATTCTGCTTTTGGACGATTATGCATAATGCAGACCGGTTTGTGGTGTTTTGCGACGATCTCCGCCATCGTACCGATCTCCCAAACAGATTTGCAGCCTTCCTGTGCGAATAGCTCATCATAACGCAGTCCCCATATATCATTTGCCATGTCTGCACCTGCAGACAGTCCTGCGTCCATAACGGGTGCCTTGTAGGTGTCCAATGATACCGGTACATCAAATCGTTCTTTAACTTTTCGTATCACTTCTGTCACACGCTCGATCTCTTCTTCCACGGTTATCTTCTGATAACCGGGTCTTGTTGATTCTCCTCCGATATCTATAATATCGGCACCCTGCGCGACCATTTCCTCCACATGCGCCAAAGCCTGATCTAAATGATTAAACTTGCCGCCATCCGAAAACGAGTCCGGTGTTACATTCAAAATTCCCATCACATATACATGATGTCCGTCAAATTGAAATTGTTTTGTTCCTATCTGCATGATTCATACCTTCCTACCACATACTTTGCGGTGAATATTCCTTACAACCGGTAAAGAATGATCCATATTACTGTCATCCTATAAAGATCGTGTCAAAAAACAACACTACATTATCATAGCATAATTTACTATCAGTCGACAATAGTGCTGATCCAAATCCCTTTGCGGATCAAACCATAGCCAATTGCGACTTTGATCAGATCTAACGACTGAACAATGGCATAGATCACAAACACAGACAACGGCGTTGTTAAACACAACACTGCTGCTACCGGCACTGTCACGACCCATGAAAATACACTATCAAACAAAAAGGTGATCACTGTCTTTCCACCGGAACGTAAAGTGAAATATAAGGAATTTAGCAGCCCCTGTATTGGGAAAAATAATGCTGTGATCACAATAAATTTCTGACCATACCCCCGTACCTGTTCGGTCGTATCGTATACTTTTGGAAAGATCCCTGAAAAAGCGATCAAAATAACGGTGAGGCCCACACAGACAAAACAGGTAAACCACATCAAATGAAACGCATTTTCTTTCGCTTTCTCAAACTTCCCGGCTCCAAGTGTCTGACCGGATAAAATTCCCACGGCAGAGCCTAATGCAACAAACACAACATTAAGCAGGTTACAGATAACATTAGAGATGGTAAGTCCCGCAACAATCTCTAAACCTTTGGTTGAATAACACTGGGTCAATGCCGCTAATCCTCCTGCCCACAAAAACTCATTAAAAAAGATAGGCAGACCTTTTTTGATCATCAGAATTGATATTTCCTTAGGGATGCGCATCGTTCGGTAAATACCGATCAGAAAACTGTGTGTTCTACGCTCATAATGTGCCCACGCTACCACGATCACGCACTCAACGATACGTGCTAACAATGTTGCGATCGCAGCTCCTTTTACTTCAAGTCTTGGCATTCCAAATTTGCCAAAGATCAACAGGTAATTAAACACGATATCAACGATAACGGATAGTATCCCGGCAATCATTGGTTTGACGCTATATCCGGTCTCTCTTAAGCTGCTGGCGTATACCTGCGTAATACTAAAAGGCAGCAGCGTAAACAACATGATCGTCATATATTCTTTTCCCAGATGCATGGTAAGCGCTGCATCCATCTGCGCACTTTCACCATGTAGATACATACTAATCAGGGTTTCTCCACTTGTCATAAAAATAAGCGTTCCTATAATAACACATGCGAGACATATCCAGAGCTTGATACGAAAGGTATGTCGAAATCCCTCCTCATTTCTTTGTCCATAATATTGTGCACCATAGATACCCGGACCTGATATTCCTCCGAATATTGCAAGGTTAAACACAAAGATCAGCTGTCCTACAATAGAAACTGCGGTCATCGATTCTGTGCCCAGCTTTCCCACCATAACATTATCAACCAATCCCACCATATTCGTGATCCCGTTTTGGATCATCATCGGTACCGCAAGAAATAACGCTCTTTTATATATTTCTGTTCTTTTGGTTTGTTCCCTCATTCTATTCCTCCATTTCACCTGCTTCCGACATAAAACGCTGTACCGCACCCTGAATGGACAACGAGCCACAGATTATCGTATTTTCTCCAATCTGTAATGTCTGATAAAGCGCATCCGACATCGTGCGAACATCTTGTATATCTTCCAAAGATAACCTGTTCTCTCCAAACTTCTGTGCTGTCTGCCATATCGATTTTGCCAATTTACCGCTATCAAGCCCTCTGGGACCCGGTGCAGTCACGGTCAAAAAACGCTTGGCATACGGAAGCAGAATATGAATCATTTTTTGATACTCTTTATCCGCAAAAACGCCCATAATAAATTGCCATTTTTGTCCCGGATAATATGCTTCTAAGCTTTGTACAAGCCGTTTGGCAGCATCCTCATTATGTGCTCCGTCCAATAAAATGATCGGCTTCTTGCAGATCACTTCCATTCTGCCGGGCCACCGGCTGGAATATATTCCCCGTTTCATACTCTCTTCGTTGATCTTTGCAAAGCCAATCGACTGCATGCACTGTGCGGTTTCCAGTGCAAGTGCTGCATTATCAATCTGATACAATCCCGGCGTAGATAACACATAGGACCGGTCACGATAATAAAACTGCGTCTCTTCGCAGGAATGGATCTGTACTTGTCCCACCGATTGCACCAGATGCAAATGTGCACCGGTTTCACGACATACACGCTCTAATAATGGCTGTAATTCTTTAGGCGGTGCAGATACGACCTGTGCTCCCTTCTTAATGATCCCATATTTTTCTTCAGCAATCTCCGTGACCGTTTCTCCTAAAACCGCCATATGATCTCTGCTGATCGAAGTAATCATACAAAGCAGCGGATCGGTAATAAAATTCGTGGCATCCATTCTTCCCCCAAGTCCACATTCGACTAACATGACATCCACATTCCAGTCCACACCCTGCTGCATTGCCAATATCGTCTCAATCTCGAATGCAGTAGGATGATGATATCCCTCTTTGACCATCTGCTCGCAAAAGACGCGCAATTTAGTCAGCAGCTTTGCTGCTTCCTGTGCTGAGATCGTAACTGCTTGCTCTGTATATGGCTCCCATTTCTGAACACGCTCCAAATAATGCGTTGTCGGTGACACGTAACGTCCCACACGATATCCCGATGCCGCCAAAATACCAGCCAGATAATTTCCTGCAGACCCTTTTCCATTGGTTCCTGCAATATGCACAATCTGCAATTTTTTATCCGGCCTATCCATATATTCCGCTAATCTTGTCACTTCCTTCAACGAATAGTCACTTCCGAGATTTCCCTGAATATGTGCAATATAGTTACGTGCTTCCTCATAATTCATGTCCATTTCCTCCAACTGCTATACGAGATCAAAACTTCTCAAAAAAAGGATCGTTACCCCAAAATTTTCAGAGTAACGATCCGGCAAATTGTGTATCGTACTACATTATTTGATGATACGTACCTTTAATACACCATCAATTGCATTCAGCTTATCTTCCAATGCCTTTGAAGAAGCAGCATCAATATCGAATACACAATATGAATAATCACCACGACTCTTATTTGTCATATGTGCGATATTAATTCCTTCTTCAGCAAATACATTGGTAAACTGTGTCAACATCGTTGGGATGTTTTTATGTGCAACTGTAATACGTCCTTCTGTATTGCAGACACCTGCATCACAATTTGGATAGTTTACAGAATTGATGATATTACCATTCTCTAAAAATTCACGAAGCTCATGTACTGCCATAACGGCACAGTTATCCTCTGACTCTGCTGTAGAGGCACCGAGATGCGGTGTTGCGATCACATTCGGCATCTTAACAACGGCTGGATTTGGGAAATCTGTTACATAACGACGCACCTTTCCAGACTCCAAAGCAGCTTTCATGTCATCATCATTTACCAAAAGATCACGTGCAAAGTTCAAGATAACAACGCCATCCTTCATCTGATCGAAAGCTTCCTTGTTGAGCATTCCTTTTGTCTCAGGAATATAAGGAACATGAATTGTAATATAATCACATACCTGATACAACTCATCGTAAGATTTTACAACGGTAACATCTCTGGAAAGAGATAACGCATTATTAACGGATAAGAATGGATCTACACCATAAATCTCCATTCCGAAATGTCTTGCCACATTAGCAACTAACACACCGATAGCTCCAAGTCCGATAACACCAAGTTTTTTGCCTTTTAACTCTGTACCGGCAAAATTCTTCTTTGCCTTTTCCATGGATTTGGAAATATTTTCATCGTCAGCGTTGTCCTTAACCCACTGCATTCCACCTGCAATATCTCTGGCAGCCAAAAGCATACCGGATACCACCATCTCTTTTACACCGTTAGCATTTGCACCCGGTGTGTTAAATACAACGATACCCTGATCCGCACATTTATCCAATGGAATATTGTTGACACCGGCACCGGCACGTGCGATAGCACAGAGCTTATCAGAAAGCTCCATATCATGCATCGCTGCACTTCTAACAAGCACTACATCAGCCGCATTCACATCATCTGTCTTTTCATATTGTCCATCAAAACCATCTAAGCCAATCTGTGCGATCGGATTTAAGCAACTATACTGAAACATTACGCATTTTCCTCCTCGAACTTCTTCATAAACTCAACCAACTTCTCTACGCCCTCTTTTGGCATTGCATTGTAAATGCTGGCTCTCATTCCACCTACGGTACGATGACCTTTCAAGTTAACAAAACCAGCTTCTGTTGCTTCTTTGACAAACTTAGCATCCATATCTGCATCACCTGTTACAAACGGAACATTCATCAAAGAACGATCTTTTGGCACTACCGTACCCTTGAACAGTTTACTCTGATCCAAGAAGTCATACAGGATCTTTGCTTTCTCTTCGTTGTGCTTCTTCATAGCCTCTAAGCCGCCCATTTTCTTGAGCCACTTAAATACCTTACCGCAAATGTAAATACCATATGCCGGTGGTGTGTTATACAGAGACTGTGCATCTGCATGTATTTTGTACTGTAACATTGTTGGTGTACCTTCCAAAACATCTTCTGTAATAAGATCCTCGCGGATGATCACAATGACAACACCTGCCGGTCCGATATTTTTCTGTACACCGCCATAAATCACGCCATACTTTGTGACATCTACCGGTTCTGACAAAAAGCAGGAAGATACATCTGCAACTAATGTCTTACCCTTTGTGTTTGGCAGCTCTTTGTATTTCGTACCATAAATTGTGTTATTTTCACAAATGTATACATAGTCGGCATCTTCGGAGATCGGCAGATCCGAACAGTCTGGGATGTACGAGAATGTTTTATCCTCGGAGGAAGCGATCTTATTCGCTTTACCATATTTGGAAGCTTCCTGCCATGCCTTCTTTGCCCATTGTCCGGTTACAATGTAATCAGCGACCTTGTTCTTCATCAGATTCATCGGAATCATTGCAAACTGCTGTGAAGCACCTCCCTGAAGGAAGAGTACCTTGTAGTTATCCGGAATATTCATCAGATCACGCAGATCCTGTTCTGCGGTCTTGATAATATTATCATACACCTTTGAGCGATGACTCATTTCCATAACGGACATGCCGGAACCCTGATAATCCAACATCTCATCTGCTGCTTCCTGCAATACTTCCTCTGGCAATACTGCCGGTCCTGCTGAAAAATTATAAACTCTGCTCATATTTCTCCTCATTTCTGTATACGCATATTTTTATTGAATTTTTGCGGCGCATACTACGCAAAAACCAAAACGGTCCGGGAATCCCCTTTCCTTTTGTCACTTTGTAAATATATGAAACCCTGCTATGTATCATGAATATCAAAACATTCAACTCTTCCACTAAAGCCTACTCGAACTTCGTGTCAGACTATACCAGGATTAACACGCTTACTGCTGTTTTTGCAAATCTTTCTCATCAAAACAGTCTTCTAAGTTCTTACCCGGTGCAACCATCGGGAATACCTTATCATCACTCTCGATCACAACCTCGATCACAACCGGACCTTTTGTAGAAAGTGCTTCTTTGATTGCTCCCTCAACCTCTTCCTTCTTTGTAACTCTGATTGCTTTCACCCCAAGTGCCTCAGACAGTTTGATATAATCAACTTTGTCATTCAGTACCGTCTGCGAATAACGTTTTCCATAGAATAACGTCTGCCACTGGCGAACCATTCCAAGCACCTGATTGTTAATAATAACCTCAATAATCGGAATGTTATAACGGCTTGCAGTTGCTAACTCATTCATGTTCATGCGGAAGCATCCATCTCCGGCAATGTTAATAACACGTTTATCCGGACAGCCGACCTGTGCACCCAGTGATGCACCCAATCCATATCCCATTGTTCCAAGGCCACCGGAAGTGATCAGTGTGCGTGGATGTGTATAGTGGTAATACTGCGCCGCCCACATCTGATGCTGACCGACTTCCGTACAAATGATCGTCTTATCACTGTCTGTCAACTCGTCCAACTTCTCCATAACATATGGACAAGTCAATCCCTCCTCAGAATAAGTCATTGGCAGTGCATCCTTTCTTGCCATCACCTTATCCATCCACTCTTTATGATACATCTGTTCCATGCGCTCATTCATACGCTCCAAAACAGCTTTCACATCACCAATAATGCTCATATCAACCGATACATTCTTGTTGATCTCCGCTTCATCAATGTCAATCTGAATGATCGTTGCATTCTTCGCATAGTTTGCCGTATTGCCTGTCACACGATCAGAGAAGCGGGAACCAACAACTACCAGCGCATCGCACTCTGAAACACTTAAATTGGCAGTCTTTGTTCCATGCATTCCAAGCATTCCCACATATCGGTCATCGGTACCCGGAAATGCACCTTTACCCATTAACGTATCCGTTACCGGTGCGTCTACTTTTTCCACAAATTCCTTAAGTTCTTTATCCGCACCTGAGATCACAGCGCCGCCACCAACGAATACCATCGGTTTCTTGGCATTGCGCAGTACCTTGATTGCCTCATCAATAACAGCATCGTCAATATTTTCTGTGCTGCGTTCGATCTCTTCAGGAACTTTCGGCTCATATTCAGCTTTGTCACTCGTTGCATTTTTCGCAATATCGATCAAGACCGGACCCGGTCTGCCGGATTTTGCGATCGTAAAGGCACGACGGATCGTATCAGCCAATTTATCAACTTCCTTTACCAGAAAGCTGTATTTCGTAATCGGCATTGCCACTCCGGCAATATCAATTTCCTGGAAAGAATCTTTACCCAGTAACGCCTTGCCAACGTTACATGTAATAGCAACCAATGGAACAGAATCCATATAAGCTGTCGCGATTCCGGTAACTAAATTAGTTGCTCCGGGTCCGCTTGTTGCCATACATACACCGACTTTACCTGTTGCTCTGGCATATCCATCTGCTGCATGAGCTGCTCCCTGCTCATGAGATGTAAGGACATGTCTAATTTCATCCTGATGACGATATAATTCATCATATATGTTCAGAATAGCACCACCCGGATAACCGAATACTGTGTCTACCCCTTGTTCTTTCAAACATTCTATCACAATCTGTGAACCTGTTAATTGCATGACTTTCCTCCACTCTTCTACTGAATCTGTAAAATTGCTCCCTTATCTGCTGATGTAACCATCGACGCATAGCGTGCCAAATAACCACTCTTAACCTTCGGCTCTCTTGGTTGCCATTTTGCACGACGCTCTGCCAAAACTTCATCAGAGACTTTAACATTAATCGTATTTGCCGGGATATCAATTGCAATAATATCACCTTCTTCGACTAAAGCGATCGGACCGCCAACGGCTGCCTCTGGAGAAATATGTCCAATACTTGCTCCACGCGATGCACCGGAAAATCTTCCGTCTGTGATCAATGCTACACTAGAGCCAAGTCCCATACCAGCAATTGCAGAAGTCGGATTCAACATCTCACGCATTCCAGGACCACCCTTAGGTCCCTCATAGCGGATAACTACTACGTCTCCAGCAACGATCTTGCCACCCTTGATAGCCGCAATAGCGTCTTCCTCGCATTCGAACACACGTGCCGGGCCTTCATGTACCATCATCTCCGGAACTACCGCAGAACGTTTTACCACGCCGGAATCCGGTGCGATATTACCTCGCAGTACTGCAATTCCGCCAGTCTCGCTATATGGATTGTCAATCGGACGGATAACTTCCGGATTGCGGTTGACACAATCTTTAATATTCTCTCCTACCGTCTTACCGGTAGCAGTAATAAGTTCTGTATTTAATAAGCCCTTCTTGCTCAGCTCATTCATAACAGCATAGACACCGCCTGCCTCGTTCAACTCTTCCATATAGGTATGTCCTGCCGGCGCTAAATGACACAAGTTCGGAGTCTTTGCACTGATATGATTTGCGATATCTAAGTTAAGTTCTACGCCTGCTTCATGTGCGATCGCCGGAAGATGAAGCATTGTATTTGTAGAACATCCAAGTGCCATATCTACAGTCAACGCATTCATAAATGCCTGCTCTGTCAAAATATCTCTTGGACGGATATTTTTCTCCAAAAGTTCCATGATCTTCATTCCCGCATGCTTTGCAAGCTTAATTCTCTGAGAATATACAGCCGGGATCGTACCATTACCCTGCAATCCCATACCGATCGCCTCTGTCAGACAATTCATACTGTTAGCGGTGTACATACCGGAGCAGGAACCACATGTCGGACAAGCGTTGCAAACATAATCATTTACCTGTTCCTCTGTCATCTTACCTGCCGCATGAGCACCAACTGCCTCAAACATAGAAGATAACGATGTCTTGTTGCCCTGAACATGACCGGCTAACATCGGTCCACCGCTGACAAAAATTGTTGGTATATTCAATCTTGCAGCTGCCATCAACAGCCCCGGAACATTTTTATCGCAGTTTGGCACCATGACCAATGCATCAAACTGATGCGCCAGTGCCATACACTCTGTGGAATCACAGATCAGATCTCTTGTCACAAGAGAGTATTTCATACCGGTATGTCCCATCGCAATACCATCACACACAGCGATTGCCGGAAAAACAATTGGAGTACCACCAGCCATAGCAACACCCATTTTAACGGCATCAACGATCTTATCAATATTCATATGTCCCGGTACGATCTCATTGTAAGAACTCACAATACCGATCAACGGCTTTTCCAATTCTTCTTCTGTAATTCCTAATGCATTAAACAACGATCTCTGAGGTGCTGTCTGCATTCCCTTCTTTACTGCATCACTTCTCATAATAATCACTTATTCCTTTCCAGACCTGCCATTTGAATCTGCAGGCACCAATATCTACCTTGTGTATTTATGTTCTATTAAATACGTTCTGCGATCAGATCACCCATCTGTATTGTTCCGACCTGCGTCTTTCCCTCGTCCATGATATCGATCGTACGATATCCGTCTTTAAGTACCTGCTTCACGGCATTCTCGATCGCATCGGCTTCTTTTTCCAGATCAAAGGAATAACGAAGCATCATCGCTGCAGATAAAATAGTTGCGATTGGATTCGCCTTATCTTGTCCTGCAATATCCGGTGCAGATCCATGACTCGGCTCGTATAGACCTAACTTCGTTGCACCAAGGCTTGCAGAAGACAACATACCGATCGATCCGGTCACCATACTTGCCTCATCTGATAAAATATCACCAAACATATTCTCTGTAAGGATCACATCAAACTGCTTTGGATCACGCACAAGCTGCATCGCACAGTTATCTACTAACATATGAGTAAGTTCCACTTCCGGATAATCCTTTGCCACTTCCTCGACAACACTTCTCCACAAACGGGAAGAATCCAAAACATTCGCTTTATCCACGCTGCAAACCTTTTTACCACGCTTCATTGCGACATCAAATCCCCATTTGGCGATACGACGTATTTCATTTTCATCATACGTCAACGTGTCGATCGCTTTCTTAACACCATTCTCTTCAACCGTCTTACGATCTCCAAAATACAGACCGCCGGTAAGCTCACGCATTACCACAAAATCAAATCCACCCTCTGTCAGTTCCGGTTTCAACGGACATGCACCGCTAAGTTCATCAAACAACACAGCCGGACGAATATTAGCATATAATTCCAGTCCCTTACGAATCTTCAGTAATCCTGCCTCCGGTCGTTTATCCGGTGGAAGCTGATACCAATTAGACTGTCCGACGTTGCCGCCCACGGCACCTAACAACACGGAATCGCTTGCTTTCGCAGCTTCCAGTGTCTCCTCGGTCAACGGCTCTCCATAAGCATCAATGGAACATCCACCCATTAACAGCTCCTGATATGTAAACTCATGACCATATTTCTGTCCAACCTTGTCTAATACCTTTCTTGCCTCTCTGACAATTTCCGGACCGATACCATCACCAGGTATCACGGCTACCTTATAATTCATTGGAACCTCCATTCTGCGGTCTTTTCTCTGTACGCCATAAAGAACGCATTACCATCAAAATTTGCATTTTATAAAGAATCTTAAAACGCATCACATTATAGTTTATACAGAATCACTTTTTGTGTCAAGTGTTGGGTGATGCAAACTTATTTCGTTATGCTCCTCATGCAATAGTTAATCCGTCGATTTGCATAGTGCGATCAATCTGCTTGTTCCAAGGCGGTCAGCCCCCAGCCTTAAGAAACGCTCTGCATCTTCTAACGATGAGATTCCTCCTGCAGCCTTGACTTTCACTGAATCTCCTACATATTTTTGCAACAGTGCCACATCTTCAAACGTGGCCCCTCCGGTCGAAAATCCGGTTGAAGTCTTAATATAATCCGCCCCTGCCTTTGTAACGATTTTACACATTTTGATCTTTTCCTCTTTGGTCAAAAGACAAGTCTCAATGATGACTTTTAAGACTTTCCCCTCGCAGGCTGCCCGTATTTCTTTCACTTCCTGCAGTACCTCTTCAAAGCGGTCATCCTTCACACGATTGATATTGATCACCATATCAATTTCATCCGCACCATCTTCCACTGCCTCTTTCGTCTCTGCCACTTTCGCAGCTGTTGTCTGATAGCCATTTGGAAAACCGATCACCGTACAGATCTTCAAGCGGTCTTCGACATAATCACGTGCCTCTTTGACATAACAAGGTGGAATACACACACTTGCCACATGATACTGCATTCCCTCATCGCAAAGTGTCTTGATCTGCTCCCATGTAGCATCCTGTTTTAATAATGTATGATCTAAATGCTGCAATATCTTTTTCTTATCCATAATGTCCTCCCTACTCGTTATTGTTTTCCGGTAGTTCCAAAGCCGCCTCTGTCTTTGCCCTCCAAATGTTCTACTTCCTCGAATAAGATTTCCGGCTGATTTTTCATTATACGAAACTGGCAGATCCTGTCGTTTACATGAATCTGTGTATCGCGCATTGCAATGACCGGCATACGCCACATATCGTTATCTCCGCAGTAAGATCCGTCTACCACACCACAATGATTTGCCTGTATCACGCCAAAATTTTTATAGGTGCTGCTGCGCGGTACGATATGTGCCTCATATCCTTTGGGAAGTTCCATTGCCACACCAAGTGGCACCAAAGCAAACTCACCCTGTTTTAATGTAACTTCTTCGGAAGCTCGCAAATCGATCCAATCACTTTTCCCATCGATATAAGCAAGTTTATCGATCTTGTCCGTAAAATATTTAATCTTGATCTGTTCCATGTTAATCCTCTTTTCTGTTTACAGATGTCCGCGCAGACCATTTTGCCAAATTCGCAGGTTATCTGCAATTCCGTAGTTTTTAATACTGTTTGTGCCGCAATTGCAGCATTTCTACCAACTATATCATACTGAAAATATTATTTCAATCTTTCACTCCTGACTGACAAGAGGCATACAATAATCCAAAACTATGTGTGATTTTTAAAGAATCACAGAAATGAGGTTCTATGTCTCACGATCTATATGCAGCAAAAGATATGCCGGATAGAGGTTTTTTTCAGGCAAATATCACATCTCGCCGAACCTCCAGACCGATTGCCGGAGCCAAGATACAGATCCGTAATATCAATGATGCAAACGATATAATTGAAGAAACCGAAACAAACAGTGCCGGCAAAAGTGATCTGATCACTCTGCCCGCACCGCCATTGGAGTATAGCATGATGCCGGGTACTGATCGCCCATATTCTACGTATTCGATCCAAATAACTGCTCCAAATTTTGAACCGGTAGAAATCAGCGGTGCTGAAATCTTATCCGGACAGACCGCTTTACAAAATACAACTCTGATCCCAACCCCCAACACACCGGAAGCCAACAAAGAACTGTTTGTAATACCGCCTCATACGTTATACGAAAAATACCCGCCAAAAATTCCCGAAGAGGAAATCAAAACAGTAGAAGAAACCGGTGAAATTGTACTAAGCCGTGTCGTTATCCCCGCTGGTGTTCGAACAACATGCAATATGCTTATGGTTCCAAACACCTCGTACCATCGCCCCTGACCATTTATCTGTTGTCTGATCCTGCAGTATTCTTAAAATTCCGGTGCGACGATATATCTCCGGTGTCGCTATGTGATCCTCATTGAGTTTATTTGCGATCTGCACGGAAGATTGTCCCGCTCTTCTCATATTCTGTATGTTTGTTAAAACAGAAAACGTCTGATCAGGTTCTAATACTCTCTTGCCATTCCGGTAACAGATCCGATATCCATATGGAGCCTTGGCACCGATAAAATTTCCTTGTTCCCTTTGCTGACGTTTCGCCAGCCGTACCTTGTATCCGGTATCTACTGCATACCATTCATTTAATAAATTTTTCAATCCAACGATCAGCATCTGCTCCGTAAGTCTTGCACTGTCATAATGATCCGTCACAGTAATCACCCGCACATTATTTGCCGGAAAGAAGTATTCCAGATACCATCCCAATTGCAGATGTTCTCTCCCCAGTCTGGACAGATCCTTCACAATAACTGCATCTAATAATCCCAAACGACAATCCTCTATCATCTGCTGAAATTCCGGTCTTTGAAAGTTTGTTCCACTATACCCATAGTCCACATAAACCTTTCGTTGTTGACATTCGGTATGTTGATCCAAATATTGACCAACCAGTAACAATTGATTCTCGATTGACATTTCCTCTCTCTCCGTATTTCGAACGGAAAGCCTTGCATAAATTCCTATACGCTGACACAATATATTATTCATCTGCTCTGACACTTCCAAAATAAAGATTCTTCAATGATCGGCGGCACCGCCTTATCCGTACTGATCCATTCTTCAGGTGGCACTTTACATCTCTGTGCCAGTTTATAGTTGATCTTTCTCGTTTTGCCCTGTTGAAGGATCCCAATATATAATTGATTTTTCAAAATACGTCGAACTGCGACCGGCGACCATAGGAGCACTTTTTGTGTGTCCGTATTATCGGACAGGCAAGATTGCCCACTTGTTTCATTTACGTCCTTATTGTTAGTCATATTCGATAAACTATTTTGTTTTCTTCTGTCCACGAAACCGGACTTATAAGACTGCCCGCTTATCTTCTTATATACGTACGGCGATGGGATCAATAAAACATTCAAAAACGCACAAATCTTTTCCGCGGAATGCCCTGCATTTTTCCAATGAAATATCTTTTGTACAACATCTGCCGTCTGCCTATCGACAACTAATTTGTGCTTATTGATCATCGCTTTTTGATAACCGTACGGTGCAAAAGCACCTACGTAATCTCCCTGCCTGCGTCTGGCCTCCTGACTGTTTTTGACCTTTCTGGAAATATCTCTGCAATAAGCATCATTCATCAAATTGAGGATTGGAAGCAACAACGCCTTTTCACCAAACAAAGCACTAGCACTATCGTAATGGTCTGCCACCGCAATAAAACGTATCCCCCACTGTGGGAACCACTTTTTCAAATACCATCCGGTCTGTATATACTCTCGTCCGAAACGAGATAGATCCTTGACAAGAATGCAATCTACCTTTCCATCTCTCGCAGCCTGCAGCATTCGCTGCAACGCCGGCCTTTCAAAACTGCTTCCGCTATACCCATCGTCAACCCATTCGCCTGTAAAACAAAGCTCCGGTCTTGCCGCAATATAGTCCATCAACATTACACGCTGATTTCTGATGCTGTTACTCTCAATGGCGGTTCCCTCATCTTCTCTGGATAGTCTTAGGTAAAGGGCACATCTCCAAATTTCCTGTTGTCTTTCGGTGATGCGGCTCTGCCATAATATCTCTCGTTCATGCCCATCATCTGTCCCTGTATACGGACACGATAAAGCAGAAGGATCCGTCTCTCTTCCCGATACGGACCCTCCTGCTGATATTTCGTCGTAATGTACCACTCTAACTGTTCCATGCTTCACTGATAACCTGCTTTCGCACATAGCCGATTCATTTTCTAACTAAAATAATGCCGGCTGCAGTTTCTGAACTGCCATGCTTTTTTTACAGTCTATTCATCACTTTCTGCACGCATTCCCTCTAAAAACTTTTGTACTTCCTCCCACGCCGTTGCCGATTCCGGTATTTGTGACAATCCCATCTGAAATACATGAAACATTCCGGCATAGCACTGTGCCGTTGCCCGACCACCGCATTGCTGTACCTTCTGTGCAGCGCACTCGCCATCACTTCGCAGCATTTCAATCTCACCTACCTGTATCAACATAGGCGGCAGGCCGGAAAAATCCCCAAACAACGGCGACAGATATGGATCTTTCGGATCATGATCATCTCGATAATCCCCTCGATAGATCATACTTTCTTTCGTCCCGCCAAACATCGGATCTTTGTCATAATTGTCCGTGTAGGAACCCCCGGACGCTGTCATGTCCAACCAGGGAGACATCAATACAAGCTTGGCCGGCATTGGTCTGTCATGTTCACGCAGCCACATGCAGAGTGCTACCGCAAGACCACCTCCCGCAGAATCGCCCGCTACAAAGATTTGATCTCCCGTATAACCCATATCCAAAATCATTTCATAAGATGCAATGGCATCTAGCAGCGCCGATGGATGAGTATGTTCCGGTGCCACCCGGTAATCCGTACTAAATACCTTCATTCCACCGCACATCATTGCATATTTATAAGCAAAACTTCGATAAATATTGCGCAGTGGATTCACATATCCCCCACCGTGCAATTGGAGCAATGCATATTTGCCGGGAATCGGAGGCTGCACCACCTCAACCATGCAATTTGCAAGCTTTTTCCGTTCCCAAAGCACATCCTCCGGCTTACGCCACAACGGTTCCTTATCAACCAGATGCCGCTGCAACTCTCCCATCTTGATCTTCGGTCCGATCAAACGGTTTCCTGCCGCCAGCCGAATACATTCTTTTACTAACTTTGCCTGAAAACTCTGCTCTTGCACACGCTACCTCCATATACTTTATCCCCATCCGGGAATCATAATCTTTCCACTTTAACCGTAAATTGTCACTGCTTTATCCTAACACCACCCATACGCAGATCGTTTCGCATCCTTTATATATAAAAACGCCTTCGCAGCTCACTCTTCGCCTTGCGGGAACCGGCAAGTACCGCAACACCAAATAACACAAGGGTAACTAACAATACGATCCAAGCAAACAGCGGATTTCCTTCTTTGGCAAAAATCCCAATGCAAAGATTGATCACTGCTAACGCAATAGCATACACCTGTGTCGTCAGATAACTCGTCCAATTAGTGCGATTAATCAGCATTCCTCCACCCAAAAACAGATCCAGCACTAATATGCTGCATGACATACCATACTGTACTGACCAGCCATGAAAACCAAGCCCTGCATCTAATGAGAGCAAAAATAAAATCGTTGCAAATGTCTGAATAAACAGCTTGCGAATATGGCTTTTATTCCATGCTGTAAGATAGTGCATCGAAAAAATTCCATACGCAAAAACCACTGCTGTCACAAAAGACCAGCGATGTCCCGCATCCAAATAATAATTCAACACAAAAAGTAACACCTGTATTAAGATCAAAGCAAACGTAAAGGACCATACGATACGCTTTGCCATACGCGTTTTGTGGAATATTGCCGGATACATATTAACCAATACATTGTCAGATTCTTTGGTCAACACCCGACCACAAAACAAACAGGTTTTTGCATTATCGGCAATCCTAAGACGACAATTTTTACATATTCGATCACTCATAATACACCCCATTACTTTCTATCGTAACTTCAATACCATCTTCAACTAATTTCCGAAAAAACCGTCGCTGTATCGATACATCACGCAGCGTTGAACTGAAATTCAACACTAATTCATCCCGATAAGAACAAAGCAGCGCTTTAATATGCTGTCCTGTTGACATAGCGATCATTCCATGAAATTTTTCTATGAAAGACTCGTATTCTTTCTGTACCTGAAAGGCTCCAATATTCGTAAGCGTACTCGTATTCGCTCTAGCCGAAGAGCGATATACAAAACGCATAGCAAGCACTTTAATAAACATTGGAACTGAGCGCAGAAAAATGTTTTTCTGATTGGACACATTATAGGAAAACAATTCTTCCAAATGTTCTTTTGTGATCTGCTCACGCAGACTCATTGTCACCAATTCCAAAATCCTGTCAAATGATTCCCCGGTCCGATCGGCTGCATATACCGCACTGACCATGACGAAAAAATTTCTCGTTGTTACAGACTCAAAATACGGTCTCAAATTCACAGGAACCGCTACCGCGATCGGACGGCTTGACGGGCTCTCCTTAAGATACTCCTTGTATATGCTGTAAATAAATACAGCCGTCATATATTCATTGATACTGACGTCCCTCTGATGACAAACCTGTTTCACTGCAGAAAGAGACATACTTCCATGGATCACACCAAGTTCTCCGGTCGGAAGATGTTCTCCCTTAACCTCTACGGCACGTGCTGTTTTATAACCCTTGTTATGACTTTTTTTATAATTTTTGACATAGCTGTCCTCCGTGCTTAAAGACGTCAGATCCGATAAACCTTTCTGTCCGCCGAAGTCCGTCTCAGGATGTGCCAATCGCAAATAACAATACGTTAATTCCCGCAAAAAATTAACGGCTCCCATACCATCTGCCAACACATGAAATACCTCCAAATTAATGCGATTGCGATAATAACTCACTCGAAACAAATAGCCGTTATTTTCATAGGGTTCAATATAACTGCAAGGATATTTATCCTCTAATTCCACCAATGGCGGTGCCTTATAATTTGTCTCAAAATAATTCCAAAACAATCCTTTGCGCATACGTACCCGAAAGGTATCAAACACCGGAAGTACTTCATCCAGTGCCTGTTGCAATAAATCCCGTTCAACATGATCCGACAGCGTCACGCTGATCCGATACACGTTAGTCATATTCTGCGTTGCAATAGCCGGAAAAAGGTTGGCGGTATTATCAAGTCGTTCCCAGGCGGCTACTTCTCTTTTTTTGCGCCGGCTGACATTTTGCTGTTTTTCAAGCTGTTGTCTGTTTTTACGCCGTTTTTTCCGCTTCCTTTTCTCCTGTTTCCACCGCTCTTTGCCACGATTACGATCGCGTTCACTCATACTGTTACTCCTTACCTGTAAGACGCCGGGTAACGAAAGCTGTCTTCGAACTCCATCCCCCGCTGGTGTTCGAACAACATGCAATATGCTTATGGTTCCAAACACCTCGTACCATCGCCCCTGACCATTTATCTGTTGTCTGATCCTGCAGTATTCTTAAAATTCCGGTGCGACGATATATCTCCGGTGTCGCTATGTGATCCTCATTGAGTTTATTTGCGATCTGCACGGAAGATTGTCCCGCTCTTCTCATATTCTGTATGTTTGTTAAAACAGAAAACGTCTGATCAGGTTCTAATACTCTCTTGCCATTCCGGTAACAGATCCGATATCCATATGGAGCCTTGGCACCGATAAAATTTCCTTGTTCCCTTTGCTGACGTTTCGCCAGCCGTACCTTGTATCCGGTATCTACTGCATACCATTCATTTAATAAATTTTTCAATCCAACGATCAGCATCTGCTCCGTAAGTCTTGCACTGTCATAATGATCCGTCACAGTAATCACCCGCACATTATTTGCCGGAAAGAAGTATTCCAGATACCATCCCAATTGCAGATGTTCTCTCCCCAGTCTGGACAGATCCTTCACAATAACTGCATCTAATAATCCCAAACGACAATCCTCTATCATCTGCTGAAATTCCGGTCTTTGAAAGTTTGTTCCACTATACCCATAGTCCACATAAACCTTTCGTTGTTGACATTCGGTATGTTGATCCAAATATTGACCAACCAGTAACAATTGATTCTCGATTGACATTTCCTCTCTCTCCGTATTTCGAACGGAAAGCCTTGCATAAATTCCTATACGCTGACACAATATATTATTCATCTGCTCTGACACTTCCAAAATAAAGATTCTTCAATGATCGGCGGCACCGCCTTATCCGTACTGATCCATTCTTCAGGTGGCACTTTACATCTCTGTGCCAGTTTATAGTTGATCTTTCTCGTTTTGCCCTGTTGAAGGATCCCAATATATAATTGATTTTTCAAAATACGTCGAACTGCGACCGGCGACCATAGGAGCACTTTTTGTGTGTCCGTATTATCGGACAGGCAAGATTGCCCACTTGTTTCATTTACGTCCTTATTGTTAGTCATATTCGATAAACTATTTTGTTTTCTTCTGTCCACGAAACCGGACTTATAAGACTGCCCGCTTATCTTCTTATATACGTACGGCGATGGGATCAATAAAACATTCAAAAACGCACAAATCTTTTCCGCGGAATGCCCTGCATTTTTCCAATGAAATATCTTTTGTACAACATCTGCCGTCTGCCTATCGACAACTAATTTGTGCTTATTGATCATCGCTTTTTGATAACCGTACGGTGCAAAAGCACCTACGTAATCTCCCTGCCTGCGTCTGGCCTCCTGACTGTTTTTGACCTTTCTGGAAATATCTCTGCAATAAGCATCATTCATCAAATTGAGGATTGGAAGCAACAACGCCTTTTCACCAAACAAAGCACTAGCACTATCGTAATGGTCTGCCACCGCAATAAAACGTATCCCCCACTGTGGGAACCACTTTTTCAAATACCATCCGGTCTGTATATACTCTCGTCCGAAACGAGATAGATCCTTGACAAGAATGCAATCTACCTTTCCATCTCTCGCAGCCTGCAGCATTCGCTGCAACGCCGGCCTTTCAAAACTGCTTCCGCTATACCCATCGTCAACCCATTCGCCTGTAAAACAAAGCTCCGGTCTTGCCGCAATATAGTCCATCAACATTACACGCTGATTTCTGATGCTGTTACTCTCAATGGCGGTTCCCTCATCTTCTCTGGATAGTCTTAGGTAAAGGGCACATCTCCAAATTTCCTGTTGTCTTTCGGTGATGCGGCTCTGCCATAATATCTCTCGTTCATGCCCATCATCTGTCCCTGTATACGGACACGATAAAGCAGAAGGATCCGTCTCTCTTCCCGATACGGACCCTCCTGCTGATATTTCGTCGTAATGTACCACTCTAACTGTTCCATGCTTCACTGATAACCTGCTTTCGCACATAGCCGATTCATTTTCTAACTAAAATAATGCCGGCTGCAGTTTCTGAACTGCCATGCTTTTTTTACAGTCTATTCATCACTTTCTGCACGCATTCCCTCTAAAAACTTTTGTACTTCCTCCCACGCCGTTGCCGATTCCGGTATTTGTGACAATCCCATCTGAAATACATGAAACATTCCGGCATAGCACTGTGCCGTTGCCCGACCACCGCATTGCTGTACCTTCTGTGCAGCGCACTCGCCATCACTTCGCAGCATTTCAATCTCACCTACCTGTATCAACATAGGCGGCAGGCCGGAAAAATCCCCAAACAACGGCGACAGATATGGATCTTTCGGATCATGATCATCTCGATAATCCCCTCGATAGATCATACTTTCTTTCGTCCCGCCAAACATCGGATCTTTGTCATAATTGTCCGTGTAGGAACCCCCGGACGCTGTCATGTCCAACCAGGGAGACATCAATACAAGCTTGGCCGGCATTGGTCTGTCATGTTCACGCAGCCACATGCAGAGTGCTACCGCAAGACCACCTCCCGCAGAATCGCCCGCTACAAAGATTTGATCTCCCGTATAACCCATATCCAAAATCATTTCATAAGATGCAATGGCATCTAGCAGCGCCGATGGATGAGTATGTTCCGGTGCCACCCGGTAATCCGTACTAAATACCTTCATTCCACCGCACATCATTGCATATTTATAAGCAAAACTTCGATAAATATTGCGCAGTGGATTCACATATCCCCCACCGTGCAATTGGAGCAATGCATATTTGCCGGGAATCGGAGGCTGCACCACCTCAACCATGCAATTTGCAAGCTTTTTCCGTTCCCAAAGCACATCCTCCGGCTTACGCCACAACGGTTCCTTATCAACCAGATGCCGCTGCAACTCTCCCATCTTGATCTTCGGTCCGATCAAACGGTTTCCTGCCGCCAGCCGAATACATTCTTTTACTAACTTTGCCTGAAAACTCTGCTCTTGCACACGCTACCTCCATATACTTTATCCCCATCCGGGAATCATAATCTTTCCACTTTAACCGTAAATTGTCACTGCTTTATCCTAACACCACCCATACGCAGATCGTTTCGCATCCTTTATATATAAAAACGCCTTCGCAGCTCACTCTTCGCCTTGCGGGAACCGGCAAGTACCGCAACACCAAATAACACAAGGGTAACTAACAATACGATCCAAGCAAACAGCGGATTTCCTTCTTTGGCAAAAATCCCAATGCAAAGATTGATCACTGCTAACGCAATAGCATACACCTGTGTCGTCAGATAACTCGTCCAATTAGTGCGATTAATCAGCATTCCTCCACCCAAAAACAGATCCAGCACTAATATGCTGCATGACATACCATACTGTACTGACCAGCCATGAAAACCAAGCCCTGCATCTAATGAGAGCAAAAATAAAATCGTTGCAAATGTCTGAATAAACAGCTTGCGAATATGGCTTTTATTCCATGCTGTAAGATAGTGCATCGAAAAAATTCCATACGCAAAAACCACTGCTGTCACAAAAGACCAGCGATGTCCCGCATCCAAATAATAATTCAACACAAAAAGTAACACCTGTATTAAGATCAAAGCAAACGTAAAGGACCATACGATACGCTTTGCCATACGCGTTTTGTGGAATATTGCCGGATACATATTAACCAATACATTGTCAGATTCTTTGGTCAACACCCGACCACAAAACAAACAGGTTTTTGCATTATCGGCAATCCTAAGACGACAATTTTTACATATTCGATCACTCATAATACACCCCATTACTTTCTATCGTAACTTCAATACCATCTTCAACTAATTTCCGAAAAAACCGTCGCTGTATCGATACATCACGCAGCGTTGAACTGAAATTCAACACTAATTCATCCCGATAAGAACAAAGCAGCGCTTTAATATGCTGTCCTGTTGACATAGCGATCATTCCATGAAATTTTTCTATGAAAGACTCGTATTCTTTCTGTACCTGAAAGGCTCCAATATTCGTAAGCGTACTCGTATTCGCTCTAGCCGAAGAGCGATATACAAAACGCATAGCAAGCACTTTAATAAACATTGGAACTGAGCGCAGAAAAATGTTTTTCTGATTGGACACATTATAGGAAAACAATTCTTCCAAATGTTCTTTTGTGATCTGCTCACGCAGACTCATTGTCACCAATTCCAAAATCCTGTCAAATGATTCCCCGGTCCGATCGGCTGCATATACCGCACTGACCATGACGAAAAAATTTCTCGTTGTTACAGACTCAAAATACGGTCTCAAATTCACAGGAACCGCTACCGCGATCGGACGGCTTGACGGGCTCTCCTTAAGATACTCCTTGTATATGCTGTAAATAAATACAGCCGTCATATATTCATTGATACTGACGTCCCTCTGATGACAAACCTGTTTCACTGCAGAAAGAGACATACTTCCATGGATCACACCAAGTTCTCCGGTCGGAAGATGTTCTCCCTTAACCTCTACGGCACGTGCTGTTTTATAACCCTTGTTATGACTTTTTTTATAATTTTTGACATAGCTGTCCTCCGTGCTTAAAGACGTCAGATCCGATAAACCTTTCTGTCCGCCGAAGTCCGTCTCAGGATGTGCCAATCGCAAATAACAATACGTTAATTCCCGCAAAAAATTAACGGCTCCCATACCATCTGCCAACACATGAAATACCTCCAAATTAATGCGATTGCGATAATAACTCACTCGAAACAAATAGCCGTTATTTTCATAGGGTTCAATATAACTGCAAGGATATTTATCCTCTAATTCCACCAATGGCGGTGCCTTATAATTTGTCTCAAAATAATTCCAAAACAATCCTTTGCGCATACGTACCCGAAAGGTATCAAACACCGGAAGTACTTCATCCAGTGCCTGTTGCAATAAATCCCGTTCAACATGATCCGACAGCGTCACGCTGATCCGATACACGTTAGTCATATTCTGCGTTGCAATAGCCGGAAAAAGGTTGGCGGTATTATCAAGTCGTTCCCAGGCGGCTACTTCTCTTTTTTTGCGCCGGCTGACATTTTGCTGTTTTTCAAGCTGTTGTCTGTTTTTACGCCGTTTTTTCCGCTTCCTTTTCTCCTGTTTCCACCGCTCTTTGCCACGATTACGATCGCGTTCACTCATACTGTTACTCCTTACCTGTAAGACGCCGGGTAACGAAAGCTGTCTTCGAACTCCATCCCCCGAATATATAATCGTCCATGATGGACCTCCATCGGACTCCCGCGCCAAAAACTATTATGTCAAATATAAAGATTATATTAAAAATGTTGCCTCCAGTGAAATCTATGCCACTTGGCCGGAGGAAACACTGATTGCTAATATTCTTGCCATTCAGTCCATTACGCTCAACCGCGTATATACCGAATGGTACCGCAATAAAAACTATGATTTTACGATCACATCCTCTACTGCCTATGATCAAAAATGGATCTCCGGACGCAATATTTATGCTTCCATATCACAAACTGTAGATTCCATTTTTTCCAATTATCTGGCACGGCCTAATATTACACAGCCGATCTTTACACAATACTGTGACGGACGTCAAGTATCCTGTCCTAACTGGATGCGGCAGTGGGAATCCAAAACGCTTGGTGACCGCGGCTACTCTGCCATCGAAATACTACGCTATTTCTACGGTAATTCCATGTACATCGCTTCCTCAGAGGAAATTTCCGGAGTGCCATCTTCCTGGCCTGGCTCAGATCTGACGATCGGCAGCAGCGGTCAAAAAGTACGCCAGCTGCAACAACAGCTTAACACGATCGCCGGTGCTTACCCACTGATCCCAAAACTTGCTGTAGATGGTATTTACGGAAAAAAGACAGCGGAAGCAGTCAAAACCTTTCAGCAGATCTTTAACCTTCCGGCAACAGGCGTAACTGACTATCCGACCTGGTATAAAATCAGCGAGATTTATGTTGGCGTAAGCCGTATTGCTGAACTGATGTGATCAGTCAACTCCATAAAAATGCTCACAAAGACGGATCAACGCATCCAGATCTTTTGTTCCGGCTGTCTCCATTGCCGAATGCATCGCCCACTGTGCCAGCCCAATATCCACTGATGGTATCGACACATGCGCCGTTGAGATATTTCCTAACGTGGAACCACCGGCAATATCCGAACGGTTATGGTACGATTGACAAGGCACACCCGCTCCTTTGCACAGCGTACGCAAATATCCTGACGTCATGGCATCGGATGTATACTTTTGACCACCGTGAAATTTAAGCACGATCCCACCATTAAGCAAAGGCTGATTGGTGGGGTCCGCTTTGCTTTCATAATTCGGATGGATCCCATGCGCATTATCTGCAGAGATCAAAAAACTGTTGGTGATCATTCGCCTCTTACCACCATCGGAGATTCCGATCGCTTCTGTGATCCAGGTAATCACATCCTCCAAAAAAGTAGAATCTGCTCCTTGTCTCGTCCCGCTTCCCACTTCCTCATTATGGAAAACCGCCGCCATCGCTATCTTATTGTGAACACGTGAGGAAAGCAGTCCTTGTATAACACCATAAGCGCATTGTTGATCATCCAGTCTCGGTGCCAATATCCATTCTCCGTCTCTGCCAACAAAGTGTCCCTTTTCACGGACATATAAATACAATTCCTGCCCTACGATCTGGCCTGGCTGTACTCCGGCTGCACCGGCTGCCAATTCACGGATTCCGGCACCATCTTCCTGCGCATAAACCGGAAGCATATCCTCTTGCACATTAAACGTCTTGCCGGCATTTACGTCGCGATCCATATGAATTGCCAAACTCGGTATAACAAGCAGATCGCGGTCAATCGAAACCAATCTGCTCTTTATCCCATGTTCTCCGGCAACTGCTACTCGTCCGGCAATTGAAAGTGCACGATCAAACCAACTGGAGAGTATCATTCCACCATATTTTTCTACATTTAATGTTATATAATATTTCTTCTTAATCTCCGGGTGCTCTTTGATCAAAAAAGCCGGCGAATCACTGTGGGCTGCCGCAATATGAAATCCAACCGGCTCTTGTTCCGGCATTCGCCAAGCGATCAGTGATGCATCGTTACGTATTGTATAATAAGCCTTGCCATACTCTATATTCATCGGCTTATTCTCCGGAAGATATACAAAGCCTGCCGCATCTAACTGTCGGCGCATATTGTATACAACGTGAAATGCACTTGGACTCTGCTCTATAAAGGTTAATAATTTCTCTGCATTCTCATTACTCATATGGATCACCCTGCCCTTTCCGGTATTCTTACTGCGAATCCTATACCACCAGCTAATATCTGCCTATTATTATACCCATTTTTAATAGATAACGCAATTCCCTGCATCGACATCCACCATATTATATTCATTCCGCAAAGCTAGATTTTTTCGGTTCGAAAATCTTTAAGCATACAAATAAATTTTCTTGATTTCCGCCCCCATATACGATATACTTTTATCTGAATACAAATGTATGCCTGTGGGCGGAATGGAGGATAATATGAAATTTGGTTTTTTTGACGATCCGAATAAGGAATATGTCATCACTACACCGAAAACACCGCTTCCTTGGATCAATTATCTTGGAAGTAACAACTTCTTTTCTTTAATTTCCAATACTTGCGGTGGTTATAGTTTTTATAAGGACGCTAAACTTCTTCGTTTAACGCGTTATCGTTACAATAACATCCCGAACGATGAAGGCGGCCGTTATTATTACATCAAAGATGGTAATACAGTTTGGAACCCTGGCTGGCAGCCTGTAAAGGCAGAGTTGGACTCTTATGAATGTCGTCACGGTATGGGTTACAGCCGTTTCACTTCCGTTAAAAACGGTTTAAAGGCATCTTTGCTTGCTTTTGTACCTGTCAATGATAACTGTGAGGTTAATCAGCTTACTCTGACCAACGAAAGCAACGAGAAAAAATCATTCTCTGTATTTTCATATATTGAGTTTTGTCTCTGGAATGCCATGGATGATATGACAAACTATCAGCGTAACTTAAATATCGGTGAAGTTGAAGTCATTGATTCTACAATCTATCACAAAACAGAGTACCGTGAGCGTCGTAACCACTTTGCAGTTTATTCAGTAAACTGTCCGGTAGACGGCTTTGATACAAGCCGCGATGAATTTTTAGGTGCTTACCGTGGAGTTACGGATCCTCAGGTTGTTGCCGAGGGCAAATCTCATAACTCTGTTGCCAGCGGATGGTATCCGATCGGATCTCATCAGATTAATATTACTTTGGAGCCGGGTGAGTCAAAAAGCCTTATCTTCGTACTGGGCTACTGTGAGAATCCGGAAGACCAGAAGTTTACTGCACCAAATGTTATCAATAAGAAACCTGCTGATGAATTATTGGCAAAATATCAGACAGATGCACAGGTAGATGCCGCTCTTGCTGAATTGAAAGAGAATTGGGAAAATCTGTTATCTAAATTTACCGTAAGATCTGATGAAGAAAAACTTGATCGCATGGTAAATATCTGGAACCAGTATCAGTGTATGGTTACCTTTAACATGTCACGTTCCGCTTCTTACTACGAGTCCGGTATCGGTCGTGGTATGGGATTCCGTGATTCCTGTCAGGATCTGCTCGGTTTCGTTCATCTGATCCCTGAGCGCGCAAGAGAAAGAATCATTGATATTGCTTCTACGCAGTTTGAAGACGGAAGCGCTTATCATCAGTATCAGCCTCTTACCAAAAAAGGTAATGCAGACATCGGATCCGGCTTTAACGATGATCCTTTGTGGCTGATCGCAGGTACTTCAGCATATATCCGCGAGACAGGCGATACTTCTATCTTAGAAGAAATGGTACCGTTTGATAATGATGAATCCAAGGCAGTTCCGTTAATGGAGCATTTGAAGAGATCTTTCGATTACATTGTGAATCACAAAGGACCTCATAATCTTCCACTCATCGGACGCGCCGACTGGAATGACTGCCTCAACTTAAACTGCTTCTCTGAGCATCCGGGTGAATCTTTCCAGACCTTTGGTCCTAGTGAAGGTCCGGTTGCTGAGTCCGTATTTATCGGTGGAATGTTTGTAAAATATGGTAAAGAATATGCTGATCTGTGTGCTTACACAGGTGATCAGGCTGAAGCTGACCGTGCACTTGCTGAAGTTGATGCAATGAACAAAGCAGTGTTAGCAGACGGCTGGGACGGCGAATGGTTTGTCCGTGCTTATGATGCACAGAGCAACAAAGTCGGTTCCAAAGAATGCGAAGAAGGTCAGATCTACATTGAGCCTCAGGGCTTCTGCGTTCTCGCCGGTATCGGTGTTGAGACAGGTGAAGCTAAGAAAGCATTGGATTCTGTAAAAGAAAAACTGGATACAAAGTACGGTATTGTATTGTTACAGCCGCCTTACACCAAATACCATGTAGAACTTGGAGAAATCTCCTCTTATCCACCTGGATATAAAGAGAATGCAGGTATCTTCTGCCACAATAACCCTTGGGTATCTTGTGCTGAGACTGTTATCGGTCGTGGTAACCGTGCTTTCGAGATCTATAAAAAGACTTGTCCTGCTTATATCGAGGATATCAGCGAGATCCATTGCACAGAGCCATATGTATACTCTCAGATGATCGCCGGTAAAGATGCGCACTTCTTCGGACAGGCTAAGAACAGCTGGCTTACAGGTACCGCTGCCTGGACATTTGTAAATGTTTCTCAGTATATCTTAGGTGTTGTTCCAACTCTCAATGGTTTGAGCGTTGATCCTTGTATTCCATCCGAGATGGGAACCTCTTTCACTATGACACGTAAGTATCGCGAAGGTGTGTATAACATCAAGGTTGAAAACCCAAATAAGGTTGAAAAAGGCGTTGCCAAGATCGTTGTAGACGGCAAAGAATATACAGGAACCACTGTTATCCCTTATGAGAAGGGCAAAACTTCATACGATGTAACTATCGTAATGGGCTGATCAATGGTCATCCTCTAATAAGATGATAGCACCAAAAAACAGACAGCGATGGAAACGTTGCTGTCTGTCATAAAGGTTCTATTATCCTTTCATGAAAAATAGCACAGATTGGTACCAACTTCCAAAAATTCAACTTGGAAGGGCACCTCATATCTGTGCTATTTTTAGATTTAAAATGATAATAATTTAACACTCCATTTTTATCTTTATACGCTGATCATTACTATCGAATTCTTATTGTATACGTTGATAGGTGATAAATTCATATATCACATTTTGCTGTGGATCTTTTTGCAGAAAAGACTGCTCGCAGATTTCCCAATCCTGGCTTTCATCTAAATTCGGGAAATAAGCATCTGCCTCATATTGACGATGCACTTTTGTAATATAAGCTGTATCACAATACGGAAGCAGCAGGCGATATACTTCTTCCCCACCAATTACATAGACTTCCTGACCCGAATACTGTTTCACATACTGTTTGAGTTTCTGCAGGCTATGTAATACCTGCGCACCTTCAAAACAATACGTCTCATCCGTAGAAAGAACTATATTGGTGCGATCAGGCAACGCCCGTGCACCCGGAAGTCCCTCCATTGTTTTTCTGCCTCCAACAACAATCTTTCCGATCGTATGCGCCTTAAATGCTTTTTTATCAGCAGGGATATCAACCAACAATTGTCCCTGTCTGCCAATTCCCCAATGGTCATCTACACATGCGATCAACTTCCAGTCATATCTATACTCTACATCCATGTCTATCGATCATCCTCACCATCTGCACTTTGAAACAGATAGGCATACTCTCTTGGTACATATGCTTTTACTTTGGTGCCATCATTTTCATAACTTTCTTCCAACACCTGGCCATATTTACGCAACAAATTGATCTGAGAACCATCTGTATAAGGAATTATTTTGTCGATAAGTACCTGACCGGCTTTCAACAATTCGCTCAACGCATCTAACATTTCCTCCACGCCTTCTCCCGAACGTGCTGAAATGCGAACTGTTCGGTCTGCACGCAGATCTTTGAGCACCTGCTCTCCCTCTAAACGATCAATCTTATTAAATGCAGTGACGATCTGTTTATCGCCAATTTCCAGCTTACGAAGTGTTTCATACACTGTATGCATCTGCATATCCAGATCCGGATTTGAGCAATCTACGACATGCAAAATAATATCTGCGTATTTTGCCTCTTCCAATGTACTTCGAAATGCTCGGATCAAATGATGTGGTAATTTGCGAATAAACCCAACCGTATCCGTAAAAAGCATTTCTTCACCGTCTTCACGAACAAGCTTGCGGGTAGTTGGATCCAGTGTCGCAAACAACTGATCCTCCGACAAAACACCTGCTCCGGTCAAATAATTGAGTAACGTTGATTTTCCTGCGTTGGTATATCCTACGATCGCAACAACCGGTGTAGGATTCTCCTGCCTCTTCTTACGAGTCAACTCTCTGGTACGTTTCACCTGCTCCAATTCACGTTTCACAAGCGTAATACGTTCCTTGATCAGACGCCGATCCATCTCCAGTTTCTGCTCACCGGGACCTCTCGTACCAATTCCTCCACCCAGACGGGATAATTCGCTGCGTCCTCCTACCAAATGCGAAGCACGGTATCTAAGCTGTGCTAATTCTACCTGTAACTTTCCCTCGCTGGTCGATGCTCTTTTGGCAAAAATATCAAGTATCATAACCGTTCGGTCAATGACCTTGATCTCCAATGCATCCTGAAGATTGTGATATTGTGCCGGAGATAACTCATCATCACATACTACCGTATCTGCATCCAGAGAGATCGCCAGATTCTTAATCTCCTCTATTTTTCCTTTACCCACATACGTTCCGGCATGCACTTTTTCTCTATTCTGTATTACTTTAGCAACAGTCACCGCACCCGCCGTCTGTCCCAATTCTTCCAACTCATCCAGAGATTGTTCGGTATCGTCTCCATCCGCCGTCGCAACAGCGACCAAAATAATGCGTTCTTTCTGCTCTTCGGTCTCAAACATTACTATCTAACCAAACCTTTCTCTTTACCTTTGTTTTTTCTTACTATGATTTCCGATACGAGTTGCTATAAACTTTGCTTCCTTCGCCATTTCTTTATCATATGGATAGGTTTGTAAATATTCTGCCGCCAATTCTTTAGCCTGTCTCATTTTGCCCATTCGCTCCAACAGAATCACACGATTACGAAGCAGATTCTGATAAGCCATCGTCACACCAAGATCAAGTCCCTGTTCCAAATAATCTTCTGCCTGTCCATAATCCTGTAACTCAATATAACAGCCCGCAAGCTCGCTATACACTTCCGGCAGAGCACATACTGCTCCGTTCTGTGCTTTCAAATATTTGGTGTACTTCTTAATTGCATTCTCAAAATCACCACGTATCCGCAAGACCTTACCTTGATAAAATAACGCATCGGTGCTTTTTTCTTTTTCAGCATCGCTCAATATATCCTCTGCATCTGCAAGCTTATCCAGACAAATATAAGCTCGTCCGATCTGCGTTTTGGCTTCTGCATCTGCGCCATGTATTGATACCAATTTTTCAAGCACATCTTTCGCATCGCTTTCCCTACCGGCATCGTTGTAAACATTATAGCATCCAAAATACGCCTCATAACATTTCTCATCAACTGAAATTGCTTTCAAAAAGTCTTCGGCAGCAGAATCATACTCACCCATACTCTGTTTGATCTGACCACGCAGAACAAGACCATCCGCATCCTTTGCATTTTCTTTTATAAGCTGGTCTAAGGCACCAAGTGCACCTAATGAATCTCCGGAAGCCCACTGTGCCATTGCTAATGTCGCATAAATATCACCATTTAGTGACTTACTTTCTGATATCTCTAACGCTTTATCACATTGTTTCTTTGCCTTATCATATTCATGAATACCATAATAGGCAAGCGCCTCTCCATAATATAAACGCTTATTATTTTGTCTGGAAATTTTATTATCAACCTTCTGATACGCTTTTTCAAACTGCTTTATCGCTTTTTTATAGCTTCCCAGATGATTTAATGTCATTCCATAATCAATATAATACTCTGCTTTGTCTTTGTTTTCTGCAATGGCTTCCTTGAAGGAAGCTGCTGCCTTTTCATAACTACCGCTCTCTGCCAAAGCCACAGCCTGCTTATAGGCTTTCTGTGCCTTGCCACAACCGGCAAGCAGAACCATTGTTCCACATAATATCCCCATCAAAGCCCACTTCTTTACTCTCATGCCAACCTCCATTGTCTTGCTCTGATCATTATCTATTATTATCCTAATGCCTGCTCCTCATCACGAAACAGCATCTTTTCATATTCCTCTGCAGGCATCGGTTTTGCATAATAATACCCCTGCACATATTCACAGCCGATATTCTTCAAGAAACGCACCTGGCTTTCCTTTTCAACGCCTTCCGCAATAACCGGCATCTCAAGCACCTTTGCCATATTTACTACAGAAGCCAGTATATTCTCACCTCTGCCCGGTATCTCAGTATCCGACATAAATTTCATGTCAATCTTTAAAACATCTACTGCAATATCTTTCAAAACATTTAATGACGAATAACCACTGCCAAAATCATCCATCAATATTGTAAATCCACGTTTCTGTAAATCTTTCATTGCCTCACGGATCATATATGGATTGGATGTATAAGCGCTCTCCGTCAATTCCAGTTGAAATAATTCCGGTGGAATATTATAAGTTGCAACCAGATCACTGATCACTTCCACTAATTTCGGATTGTATACACTGACACGTGATACATTTACAGAAATCGGCATCGGATCATACCCTTTGTCCAGCCAGCTGCGCAACAATTTACACGCATGCTCCCATACATAAAAATCCAGTTTCATAATAAATCCGTTCCGCTCAAAGATTGGAATAAACTCTCCCGGAGAGATCATCTTTTGATCGGACGCCTTCCAGCGTACTAATACCTCAGCTCCGGCAAATTTGCCCTCCTGTATATCATATTTTGGCTGCAAAAACAGAACAAACTTCTCTTCCTGCAATGCAGACCGAGTCATATTTACAATACGCTGTTCCTGAATAAGATCCTGACTCATTTCATCCTGATAAAAGGCATAGTTCTGAATATAACTTCCTTTACAGATCTTTGTTGCAAGCTTAGCATTATCATACATATCATTGACTTCCATCTTTAGATCTTTGATCAAATAAAACCCAAACACCGGAATCATTTCAAATTCCGGAATGATCTCACGAATCTCCTTGCGGAAACGATATGATAACTCTGACAGCTCACTCTCCTTTTCATACGACATGCAGATTGCAAATACATCTGCGCGCATACGCCCAAAGGTCACATGATTCTTAGATGCAACAAATTGTCGTATCTTATCAGCCACCTCACAAAGAAATTCATCACCCCGGTGAATGCCAAAAAAGGAATTGACCAAATTAAATTTGGCAATGTCGAGCCTTATCATTGCATACTGCTCCTCAGGAAACGCATCTAACATTTCTCTCGTTGCTTTTTGGAAATAATCTCGTCCATACAATCCGGTCAACGAATCAAAAGCCTCAACATGCTGTAACTTACGCAAAATCTGTGCACGACTTCTCTCGATCGCATTGTGCAGTCGAAAATGAATGATTCGCTCATTGTACGGCTTGCGGATGAAATCCCAGGCACCAAGCTCCAAACTATGTGTCTCACATTCTATATTATCATCTCCGGTAGAAACAATGACCGGAATATTCTGCAGTATCGCATCACTGCAATATTCTTCCAAAAAGGAAAACCCATTCATATCCGGCATCACCAGATCTAAAACAATGGCTGCATATTTATGTGGCTGTGCTTTCAGCATTTGAAGTGCCTGCTTACCGTCCGAAGCTGTCTCCACTTCATACTCTGCCTCCAATATCTTGACAAGAAGCTTCCGATTTACTTCCTCGTCATCTACCACCAATACATAATCATTCATTTTGTACTACCTCCGCATCTCTATAGGCCCCATATATGCCTTTAACCTTTATTTTAACATATTTTCATCTGCCTGTCTCTTCATTTTTCATAAAAATGAGATTTTTTTCCACAACAGACGTTTGTCATTTTTTTCATAATATGCTAAAATAATATATAATCATGAACAACGGAAGGGGAAGAATATGGCTGGAGCATACAAATCAAACGAATCCTTAGAAAACTATTTGGAGACAATCTTAGTGTTAAGCCGAAAATTACCTGTTGTCCGCTCGGTTGATATTGCCAACGAACTCAACTTTAAGAAGCCGAGTGTCAGCGTTGCAATGAAAAATCTTCGTGAGAAACAGTATATCACTGTCACTGACTCCGGTTTTATTTATTTGACCGATAGCGGCAAACAAATTGCTGAAATGATTTATGAGCGGCACGAATTTTTGATGAAATTTTTAGTTTCTTTGGGCGTGTCGGAAAGTGTTGCATCCGAAGATGCATGTCGTATTGAACATGTGATCAGTAAAGAAAGTTTTGCTGCATTAAAGACTCACATTACACAGCAACCCTAGTACATAATATATAAAAGAGTATTTTCTTATGCCCTAAAAAGAAGCCATACAGGAAATAACCTGTATGGCTTTTTGTATATACGGGAATAAATTACGCCTTATACTTTTTGATCATATCCATAAGATCTTTCTTGGACTGTAATCCGGTCAGCTTTTCCTGAACTTCTCCATCCCGAAAGAGGATCAAAAACGGGATTGCGACAACTTTATACGATTGCGCAAGTCCCATATTCGCATCGACATCCACCTTACAAACTTTAACATCCGGACATTCTTCATCAATCTCCGCTAAGATCGGAGCGATCATCTGGCAGGGTCCGCACCACTGCGCCCAAAAATCCACCAAGACTAAGCCCTTCTGCTTAATAACTTCCTCTTCAAATGTATCTATTGTTGCATGTATCATTTCTAAACCTCCATTTCTTATCGATGTACTCTCGGTATCTTCGGCTTAAGCATAACCGAAAATTTGTGTTTGGTCAAGGGAACCCATATTGTGTTTCCTGCATAAACTACAGTATCCCACTTTATGAGAATTTTACTCACAAAGATTTGGAAAAATTTATGATCCGGGAAGAGAGGATTATTTATGTATGAAATTTGCGAGCTGATCCGATACGGCGACGATGAACGCCAGTTAGCACTAGAACAATTATTTGCAAAAGCGGGTGTCAAAACATGCAGTCAGGCAGTATCTGCTTCAAAAAGCACCACAAGCAGATCGTATCTGCATTCTTGTGGACAGTCTTCTTCCCTGCAGACAATACTGCTTCCTGTGCCATGTGACGAAAAAACGCTGCAACAGGCATATGAGGAGGCACCTGCAGGTTCTCTGATTTTAGGTGGTAATCTTCCTGCTGCATTTGTAAAATGCTGTCAGGAACACGGTCTGCATATCTATGACTATATGAAATCCTCTGCCGTAGCAATATGGAATGCTGTTGCAACCGCTGAAGGTGCCATCTGCGAAGCAATTCGCCACTCTCCCTATAACTTGTATCAGCACACCTGTCTTGTCATGGGTTACGGACGCTGCGGAAAGGTGTTGGCAGATCGTCTGACAAACCTCGGTGCCACAGTGATCATCTCTGCCAGATCTTCTGAAAAAACAGCCTGTGCAGAAGTCTCACACTGTCTTAATCTAACCGAGTCAACAGATCTTTCAACCTGCCAATGGTTATTTAACACTGTGCCTGCTCCCATTGTCGGCAAAAGTCTTATCGACCGACTTCCTGACACTGCTGTGATCATAGATCTTGCCAGTGCACCGGGCGGCTGCGATCTCACATATTGCGCTCAAAAAGGATTGGATGCCGCATTATATCCCGGTCTGCCGGCAAAATACGCCCCGAAAAGTTCTGCTGAGATTATTTTTCAGCATTTAAATGATATATTTGTAATCGGATAGAAAGGAAATAGACATGAACGAAACAATTTCCATCGGATTTGCTATTACCGGCTCATTTTGCACCTTTGCAAAAACATTAACATTATTAAGCGAACTTGTAAAACAAGGCTATGAAGTGCAGCCTATCTTTTCCAATCATACGAGCCATTTAGACAACCGTTTTACTGCAGCTGAAACCTTTTGTAAAAAAGTAGAACGTATTACCGGAAATACCGGAATATATACAATTCAAGACGCAGAGCCAATCGGGCCAAAAGCCCCTTTTGACGCACTGGTCATCGCCCCATGTACCGGCAACACAATGGCAAAATTAGTGAATGGTATCACAGATACTCCGGTACTGATGGCAGCAAAAGCACATCTTCGCAATGAAAAACCGCTGGTCATCTCCATTTCCAGCAACGATAATATGGGAATGAATTTCAGGAATCTTGGAATGCTATACAATGCTAAAAACGTATATTTTGTTCCATTTGGACAGGATGATCATCATAAAAAGCCTTGCTCCTTAGTAGCTCATGTATCCCTTATCCCCGAAACGATCGAAGCGGCTTTGCATGGCAGACAATTACAGCCTGTACTACGATCCCCATTTTGAGTGCTATTTATAAAATTCATGGCATCCATGTCTCTTCACTTTAGTCAGGCACCGATCAAACCAAGAAGCATTACCACTGTCAGCTAAAGCTCTCTCCATAAAGTACAATGCGCCCTGCGAGGTATCCTGTCCCTGCAGGGCCCTTCTTACTGCTTTTTTTGTTCCGCTTGACACATGTACCGAATAATAACTGCCATTGCTGACCGGCGAAAATTGATATCTGCTCCCACTGTGTGCAAAGACTACTTCCTTGATCGTGGATGGAAACTGTTTTCCTAACACACGATTCAAAATGACATTCGCAACAAGTGTTCTCCCCTCCAGATCCTCTCCTCCAGCCTCTGCCTCAACAATACGCTGTAAAATACGTTCAGACTCTGTACCGATCACTCTTCCGCATTTTTCTTCAATGGCAAGACGTCGGTTTTTTTCGTCTCTTTTTTGTTTCTGTTTGGCGCGACGGATCCGTGCTCTTCTAGCACGCTTCCTCTGCTCCTGTTTTCGTTTCTGTCGTTCTTTACGCATCCTCTCCTGCTCTAATTTCTGCTGTCTGATACGCTGCTTTTGCTTTTCTTCCTGTTTTTTTTGCTGCCACTGATCATGTACTCGTGCAATTGTTTCAGACACATATGCTCCCTCTGCCTGTCCGCCTCTCACATAACTGCTTAGCCCGGCAAGCTCCATGTCTTCTTCTATTCGATACTGAGCGGTTTGATGTCTGGCATCGACAATATGACCTTGCGGAAGTATCGATTCCATTGCCAACATCGTCGTCAGCATCCCGATCTGTGCCACCTTCCATCTCATGTCTTTTTTCATGCAAATCCTCCAAACAAATCATTGAACAACAACTCAAACTTCCCACACCTCAAATCCACCGCACCCACATATTGCTTATTATGTCAACGACTATATGGGAAGATTGAGAAATAATTAATAATGTTACAAAACTATTACAGAGTATATGAAATAAATGGAATTTTATACCTGATACCATTCAACATATCTGGCATTTCCTGTCGAAATATGCTACATTATAACTAATCCGTACAAAGATATAAAACGTTTTTTATTGAATATAGCTAAGCATAGAAAGGAACGTGTGATCTGTATGAAAAAAGGAGTATTTGCTGCTGTAAAAAAGGACGGAAGCGTATACTATCGTGCCTCTATTACATTTCGATGTAAACATATCAGTCTGGGCAGCTTTACCTCAGAAGCTGAGGCACACGGTGCGTACCAATCTGCCGATAAGCTGTTATCTGCAACAGTACCGATCACACCAGAAGATTATCAGGAAACACAATTCCCTTTGCTCCCTTTTTCAAAATGGATCAGCTTATTGAATTTTAAGAATAATGGGATCTATATTAAAACACCGATCTATTTGCGAAAAAAATATTTTCAATATTATTTGAGTTCTGAAGAAACGCTGCTCTTTGATGTTGATGACCTGTTTTTTTATTCCAACCATGCGATCATGAAACGCGGCGGTCATCTGTTTGTTGCTGAATATGGCATGCAGACCAATATCCGTTCTCGTTATGGCATCCGTGCCTATGCAAGAAAAGATATCGATTTTACATTTGTAAATGGCAATGAAAATGACTATCGATATTCTAACCTCAACGTATTAAATCCATATCACGGAGTAACGATCGTTCATGATAAGGGGCATACGGAATATATAGCCAAACTGCATCTGAATGGCAATTATCTGATCGGACGTTTTCCATCCCTGATCGAAGCTGCAATCGCTTATAATAAAGCGGTCGATCTTGCCTGTATGCACGGTTGTACTAAACAGTTCCCACAAAACTATATCGATTCTCTCTCTTCCAAGGAGTATCTGGCATATTACAAAAAAATAACGCTGCCAGATCGTCTGCTTTCCTACAGATTTTCCTGACAGCGTCTAATTAAGATCTCTTTTTGTGGTAACATCTAAGTACAAACCATTCTAGTTTTCTTTTTAAAACGATCTGTATTTCCTCATGCTTTGCGATCGGATGCACTAAGACGGCATATACGCCGGCACGTTTTGCTCCCCAGATGTCTGTAAATATCTGATCTCCTACAAACATGGTATTGGAAGCAGTGGTACCCATATGCTCCATCCCCTGCACGTATCCTTTGACAGAAGGCTTATCTGCTTTATATACATACTTCGCACCTAACGTATCTGCTAAAGGTTTCACTCGCGGCTCTTTGTTATTTGAAATAATGCAAACCTCAAATCCAATCTTACGAAGCTTTTCAAAGAGCGCAATTGCTTCGATCGTCACCGGCTGATCATGTTCCACCAGTGTATTATCGACATCGAATAAAATACCACGAAATCCCTTTTGATAATAGCTCTCATAGGGAATCTCATAAGATGAACGGTATTCTTCATCCGGATATAAATTCTGAAACATCGCTAATCGGCCTATTTAAGGGCCACTCCTTTCTAAAGCTGTCTTGTAAGGTTGATCATTTCGATCGCACCAAGCGCACAGTCATATCCTTTGTTACCCGCTTTAGTACCGGCACGCTCAATCGCCTGCTCAATATTATCCGTCGTTACAACACCAAACATAACCGGAATCTGCGCCTCTAAGCTGACTGCTGCAATTCCTTTCGATACTTCAGCACAAACATAATCATAATGACTGGTTGCGCCACGTATAACTGCACCAAGACAGATTACTGCATCATATTTGCCGGACAATGCCATTTTCTTTGCAACCAACGGAATTTCAAATGCTCCAGGTACCCACGCAAGAGTAATATCATCGTCATTGACACCATGTCGAACCAAGCCGTCCCTTGCACCACTGATCAATTTTGACACGATAAATTCATTGAAACGAGCTCCTACAATACCAATTTTTAATCCTTCTGCTACTACTTTTCCTTCTACTGTTTTCATGCTTATACCTTACCTTTCTTCCATTATTTATTTAAGATGCAGCAAATGCCCCATCTTTTCTTTCTTTGTCTGTAAATAGAACCGATCGTATTCTCCCGGTTCCATTTCAATCGGAACACGTTCTACGATCTCTAACTGATAACCTGCCAAACCATATACTTTAGCCGGGTTATTCGTGAGAAGACGCAGCTCATGGATTCCCAGATCCACCAAAATCTGTGTTCCTATCGTATAATCCCTGGCGTCCTCCGGGAAGCCCAGTTCCAAATTGGCCTCGACCGTATCTCTTCCATGATCCTGCAATTCATAGGCACGGATCTTATTAATAAGACCAATACCTCGTCCCTCCTGACGCATATATAGCAAAACGCCTCGTCCCTCTTTGGCGATCATCTTCATCGCTGCGTCATATTGCTGGCCGCAATCACAACGTGCAGATCCCAGTGCATCACCGGTCAGGCACTCCGAATGCACTCGACACAACACCGGTTTCCCATCAGTAATATCTCCCTTTACCAACGCAACATGATGCTCACCATTCAATTTATTGACATATCCATATATCGTAAAATCACCATATCTGGTCGGCATTTTTGCCTTTGCCACACACTCTACCAATACTTCATGTTCCTTACGGTACTGCACCAGATCTGCAATTCGACCAAACTTCAATGAATGTTTCTTTGCAAATTCGACCAGATCCGGCGTACGTGCCATCGTGCCATCCTCTTTCATAATCTCGCAGCACAGACCAACCGGCTGCAATCCTGCAATACGCATCAGATCAACGGTTGCCTCCGTATGCCCGTTACGCTCTAAAACGCCGCCTTTTTTGGCTTGCAGCGGGAACATATGTCCCGGCATACGAAAATCGCCCGGTTTTGCATCCGGATCTACAGTTTTCATCGCCGTAATAGAACGTTCATAGGCAGAAATGCCCGTTGTCGTATCTTTATGGTCAATAGACACCGTAAATGCCGTACAATGATTATCTGTATTGACCTCACACATCTGTCGCAGGCCAAGTTTCTTCGTGTAACTCTCATCCATTGGCATACAGATCAAGCCTTTAGCATAGCTTGCCATAAAATTCACATTTTCTAAGGTGGCATGCTCTGCTGCGCATATCACATCCCCCTCGTTCTCGCGATCTTCATCATCGATCATAACGACGATCTTACCATCGCGCAGATCTTCCAAAATCTCATCAATCGTATTAAACTGAAACTCACTCATTGTTTGCACCAAACCTTTCTGTCAATTATATCACGCAAATCCATGTTCTGCCAAAAATGCCAGATCCACACTTTGACATGACGTTTCTGCCGGCTTCTCAAATGTCAGGAAACGTTCCACGTATTTGCCTACAATATCATTTTCCAAATTAACCGGATCTCCCACTTTTTTTGATAGTAATGTTGTCTCCTCTCCGGTATGTGGTATTAACGAGACCGAAAAACTACTATCTGTCACTTTCGCAACCGTCAAACTGATCCCATCAATAGCAATAGACCCCTTCTCGACAATATAACGCAACAGCTGTGGCGGTGTTTCCACTTCGACCCACACAGCATTGTCTTCTCGTTGCATTGATACAATCTCTCCGGTCCCATCAATATGACCGGACACAATGTGTCCGCCAAATCTTCCATCGGCCGCCATTGCGCGTTCCAGATTGACCGCAGCACCTTTTCCCAACACCCCGAGAGAACTTCTGCGCAAAGTTTCTGCCATAACATCTGCTGTAAAACTACGTTCCTGCATTCCTGTCACAGTCAAACAGATCCCGTTAACTGCAATGCTGTCTCCGATCTTAGTCCCCTCCAATACTTTGGAGGCTTGGATCGACAACACCGCCGATGCACTTCCTTTACGAATTGCTGCAATCTGACCGATTTCTTCTACTATTCCGGTGAACATATTTTCCGTTCCCCCTTGTCTTTCTCATATTCAATCAAGATATCTTCGCCAAGTTCTGTCACATGACTACGCTTAAATTGCCAAGCCTGTGCCGGGGACTGCACGCCTTCACCGCGTACCGGTGTGTATCTGCCACTGCCCCCAAAGATTTTAGGGGCTATATAAACAAGTACATGATCCACAATGCCCGCCTGCAAAGCACCGGCATGTAAGGTACTTCCACCCTCGATCAACAGACCGTCTATTCCCCGTTCACCAAGCTCCTTGCATAATGCGTTCAGATCTATTCCTTCCATGTTCGTTCCATCAGCCTGTGGCACAACGATCAATTCTGCCCCTTTCTCTCGAAGTTTTGTCGCCTTTTCGCTTTCCATACACTCAGAAAGTGTTGCGATCCAAACCGGTGCTTCATCGATCGTCTGAAGAAGATTACAATCAAGGTGTGTTCTCAAATAGCTGTCGCATACGATGCGTACCGGATTCCTGCCACCCGGCATACGGCAGGTAAGCTTGGGATCATCCTGCAGCACAGTCTGTACACCAACCATAATACCGGAAAGAGCATTTCTAACCTTTGCCACATGTGCCCTCGCCATTTCTCCGGTAACCCATTTACTTTCTCCACTATCACAGGCGATTTTCCCATCCATCGTCATGGCATACTTCATGACGACATATGGTGTCTTACTCGTAATATAGTGGAAAAATACAGGGTTTAAGGCATCACATTCCTCTTTTAGCACGTGAGTTTCTACCTCTACACCTGCTTCTCTGAGTATCCGAATCCCCTTGCCTGCCACTAATGCATTCGGATCATCTGAACCGACATAGACCTTACGGATACCATGTTCAATGATCGCCTGTGTACACGGCGGCTGCTTTCCCTGATGACAGCAAGGTTCCAACGTCACATACATTTCTGCACCAATAGCTTCTGCAGGATCCTTAAGCTTAGAAAAAGCACTTCGCTCCGCATGCAGATCGCCATACCGTGCATGATACCCTTCCGCAATGATATGGTCATCCTTCACGATAACAGCACCCACCAGCGGATTGGGATTCACTCTCCCAAGTCCACGTTTAGCTAACTCGATTGCACGACGCATATATTCCTGTCTCATAGTCGTCCCTCATTTCCTTTAATCCTATAATAAAAAAGTCCCAGTATATGTTACCAGGACTTTTATAACGCATCAATGATATCTCATGTCTTCTCTCATCCAGACTATACTGTCGGCTTTGGATTCTCACCAAATCATGCTTGCGCCTTAGCGCAGGCTCGCGGGCTTACTGCTGTCACAGAATACCGCCGGTAGGGAATTGCACCCCGCCCCGAAAACAAATTCATTATAGTAGTTCTTTCTATTCTTGTCAACCTAGGATTCTCTATTTTCCATCTTCTGTCTGCTATATACACAGCCACAAAAATTCTGTCGATACAGATCATATTCTTTACTCAGACGGATCGACTCTAAATAACCGCCCTTTTTCTTAAAATCAGACAGCAGATAACGGACACCATATTCCTCCTGCAGACGCAGACCGATCTCATTCAGCTTCTGTGCATTCTTATGCGGACTGACCGATAACGTCGTCGTGAAATAATCATATCCTCCCTGTGCGGCTGCAATTGCCGCCTCTCGCTGTCTTAATTCATAACAGCTAAAGCAGCGCTCTCCGCCCTCCGGTATATCTTCCATCCCTTTCGCCATCTCAAAAAAACGCTCTGGATCGTATACCCCCTCCTCAAAACAGATCGGATAACGTACCGGCAGCTCGCGTATCAGACGCATTTGCTCCTGCACGCGTTTTTGATATTCTTCTTTCGGTGAAATGTTCGGATTATAATAGTACAGCGTAATGCGGAAATAAGATGCCAGATATGACAGCACGTAGCTGCTGCACGGTGCACAGCAACTATGCAATAGCAGTGTCGGAACCTCTCCTTTTGCCGTAATCTCCGCTAAAATCTGATCCAATTCACGTTGATAATTTATTTTATTCATTACACTTTACCGCTCCTGTCATCTCTTCAAAAAGCCTTTAATGAACATTGTCTTTTGAACTGCCTCTTTCGTCCAACCCATTCCATCCAATGTACTCTGCGGAACGATATCAAAAAAGAGATTGATCACAAAATATAGCACAATGAACGCTACAACAAATCCAACCACTGCTCCGCCAAATTTATCCAGGGTTCCGACAACCGGAAGTTTATCTACAAGCCGAAGCACCTGCACCAAATAACGACAAATAATAGACAACACAATAAATGCCACTACAAAAACAATCTCTCTGCCTAATCCGACATAGGATGCCAACACTGCAGCGATCACGTAGGAGCCGATCACAGCCACGATCTGTCCCAGTTTCACAACAAGCCCGGTTGCTAAACCGCTAAGTACTGCAACGAGCAAAATGATGGCAGTCAATATGTCTAGCCCTGATAATAAACTATGTAATATCAATATTTTTTCCGACATAGAACTCCTCCTATCATTGCCTGTCTACATAATTATAACAGTACATCTGACATGTCGTACAATCCTGCAGCTTTTCCTTTCAGATATTTTGCAGCCGTAATGGAACCTTTCGCAAATACGGCACGTGAATATGCCGTATGCTTAAATGTGATCACTTCATCTGTCCCCGCAAAGATCACCTCATGCTCTCCAACGATCGTTCCACCACGAACAGCTGAGATTCCAAGCTCTTTCTTGTCACGCTTCTGGCGAACCTGAGAACGGTCATATATATACTCGTAACGATCGTCCATCGCCTCATTAATAGAATCTGCTAACGCCAACGCCGTTCCGGACGGTGCATCTAACTTCTGATTATGGTGTTTCTCAACGATCTCCACATCAAATCCATCTCCCGCCAGCTTAACGGCAGCTTCCTTTAATAACTTCATTAACAGATTGATGCCCAAAGACATATTGGCAGATTTTAATACTGCAACCTTTTCACTTGCTTTTTTCAAATAATCCATCTGCTCCTCAGATAATCCGGTCGAACATTCGATGATTGGGATCTGCTTGTCCACCGCATAATCCATACGACTCTCAAAATCAGTAGCAGATGTAAAGTCAATGATCGCATCGGCTTCTACATCACAGTCTGCCAATTTAGTATACACAGGATAACCATTGTCTCTATTGTCAACAATATCAATTCCTGCAACGATCGTACATTCATCATCCTGTTTGACCATATCTGTGATCATCTGTCCCATTCTTCCGTTGCATCCTAACATAATAATTTTTGTCATAATAGTCCTCCATTTCTTTCTCAAACTGCAAACTTTATTTTACATCAAGTCCTGCCTTCCGCATTGCCTCACGTAACGTCTCTTGATGCTCCTCTTCCATTTCCGTGAGCGGCATGCGAAGCGGTCCCGCCTGATACCCTAACATATTCATCGCTGCCTTTACAGGAATCGGGTTTACCTCACAAAACAGTGCATGGATCAAAGGAATATACTTTAACTGAAGTCTTCTGGCGCCATCCGTATCCCCTTCTAACATTTTGATCACCATATCATGTGTATCTCTTGGAGCTACATGAGACAATACAGAGATAACCCCCTTGCCGCCTAAAGCAACAATGGGAACTATCTGATCATCATTTCCGGAATACAGATCAATCTCTCCGTCACAACGCGCCATAATGTCGGCAATCTGTGACAGATCTCCGGATGCTTCTTTGACACCCACAATATTAGGAACCTCCTGCACCAGATCAACGATTGTCCGTGGATCAATATTAACACCGGTACGACCTTTAATATTATACATAAGTATCGGTAGATCTACCGCCGCAGCGATCTGTTTATAATGTGCCTTTATTCCGTTTTGAGTCGCCTTATTGTAATATGGTGATACAACCAGCAAACCATCTGCACCGGCACGTTCTGCCGCAACGGATAATTTGACCGCCGATTTTGTACAATTAGATCCCGTACCCGCAATAACCGGAATACGCCCCGCTGTCATCTGCACACAGGCACGTATCGTTTCTATATGCTCATCATAGGTCATCGTTGCCGTTTCTCCAGTTGTTCCACACACAATAACCGCATCCGTACCACCTGCGATCTGATCGTTGATAATATGCTCCATCTCAGGATAATTAATACTTCCATCCGGATTCATCGGCGTAATAAGTGCCACTCCGGCACCGGTAAATATCGACATATAGACTCCCCATTTCTTTGTATTTTCTTGGTATATTATATGAACCGATATAAATTATGTGCTTCCTTACATCTCCAGATCCTTTTCAAGATCTATCTTGGATACAATATCAACATACGGCTCTAACTCCGGCGGAAGACATCTTCCTGTCATTACCAACTTGCAATAATCATCGCGCAAAGTAATTAAAGAGATAATATCCTCAATAGAAATAATCTCTAAGTCCACCAGACCAAGCACTTCATCTAGCACTAATACGTCACATTCTCCGGTATCGATCACCTTCTTTGCAAAATTAAATCCATTCAGAATGTTTTGTCTCTCTTCTTTCTTTTGAGAATCTAACAAACAATCATAAGATTCATTCTCTCTTTCAAACCGAAACAATTTAATATCCGGCTCCAGGCGGTTCAAAAAGCTGAATTCTTCTGCATCTTTTCCCTTTAAAAATTGAATGATGATCACAGATTGACCAAGCCCCGCTGCACGGATACATTGTCCCACTGCTGCAGAGGTCTTACCCTTGCCGCTCCCATAATATACCTGTACTATTCTTCGACTCATCTGACTCCTCCTGCTTCCCGCCATCCTTTCTATCTGCCCCCTCAAACAGCTGCCATACCCTATTGGCCGCAAAAATGGCTAGAGCAACAAAATAATCTACCTGTCAACTCTAGCCATTCTATCATAATTCACATAAAAAATCTACTTTTTCTAATTTTCCTCCGCGATATACTCTAACTTGCTTACAGATACTTCATACGCCACTCGTTTCTCATACTGGTCTTCTGCAATCTTTTTCTGATATTCACGGCTCTGGATCCTGCCCCATATCTGTATATGAGAACCTACTTCAAATTTATCGGCAAAACGTGCATTTCTTCCCCAGCAGATACACGGAATATAATCCGACTTGCCGTACGGACGATTCACCGCTAACAACACATCGGCAATCTCACGCCCCAACGGTGTCTTACGATACACCGGATGCTTGCACACATATCCGTCCAAAAAAATATGATTCGGATTTTGCTCATCCTCATCTTCCTGCGAAGCAAGCACTGCCTCCCTGGCAAATACGGATAACACCAAACGATTTCTATTTTCTTCATGTCTGTTGTAAGAACGGAATTGACCGGACACCTGCAAAACGCATCCACGATAATCAGACGTAACATCAATCAATCTTTCTGACACCATAACCGGAATTACATCATACGAATTGCTAAGTCTGCATACTGCGATATTGACGATGTAGAAATGTTCTCCATAGACTTCATGACTGAATGTAAACTCACTGACTACTTCACCTGCAATTGTCACCTGGTTGTTTGTGAATACTTTATCCAACATATTTCATATCCTCCTTTTTCCTGCACCCTATTGAAAAGGACGCCGCTTGGGGTTCCCGCCCCATTGGTATTTTTAGTTTCATAAATATATACGTTGATATTTGCTATTATATAACTGCTTCTTTCTTAGGTTAAACCTTTTTGTAAAACATTATTCGACATTTCTGATTATTTTTGGCACATTTGTCAATTGTATAATCTTATTTTTATAGTATACTAGTTAATTGTGGGTTTGTCCAATAAAAAGAGCAAAGCCAGCGTGACATCGCCGAGATTTGCCAAAGTAATTCTTGGTGGCGTGTCACCACGTTATGAGCAGTTTCCCATAAAAACAATTTGCTTCGGAGCAGCAAACAAAAACAATCAATCAGCTCCGAAATGGAGGTAAATGTATACTATGAAACGAGAAGATATTAGAAACATTGCGATCATTGCCCATGTCGATCATGGAAAAACAACCTTAGTCGATGAATTGCTAAAACAAAGCGGTGTTTTTCGCGACAATCAGGCAGTTGCAGAACGTGTCATGGATTCCGGCGACATTGAGCGTGAGCGCGGAATCACTATTTTATCTAAGAATACAGCAATCACTTACAAAGATACAAAGATCAATATTATCGATACACCGGGCCATGCTGACTTTGGTGGCGAGGTAGAACGTGTCCTCAAAATGGTAAACGGTGTTGTTCTTGTCGTAGACGCCTTTGAAGGTGCTATGCCACAGACAAAATTTGTTCTCAAAAAAGCATTAGAGCTGGAACTTCCGGTTATTGTCTGCATCAACAAGATCGATCGTCCGGAAGCAAGACCGGATGAAGTAGTAGATGAAGTATTAGAACTGTTTATTGATCTGGATGCTAACGAAGAACAATTAGATTGCCCATTCATCTTCGCTTCCGCTCGTGAGGGTATTGCATCTTACAAATCCGACGAACCCGGCAAAGACATGGAGCCACTGTTTGAAACGATCTTAAACTACATTCCGGCACCGGAAGGAGATCCTGACGCAGGTACACAGGTACTTATCAGCACCATTGACTACAACGAATATGTCGGTCGTATCGGTATCGGTAAAGTGGATAACGGTTCTGTCAAAGTCGGACAAGATGTTGTGATCGTTAATGCACATGACAAAGATAAATTGAACAAAGTGCGTATTACTAAACTCTATGAATTTGACGGGCTGAAGAAAGTAGAAGTTACGGAAGCAACGATTGGTTCTATCGTAGCGATCTCAGGCGTAACTGATATCCATATTGGCGATACGATCTGTTCTCCTGAGCATCCGGAACCAATTCCTTTCCAGAAGATCTCGGAACCTACAATCGCTATGCATTTCATGGTAAATGACAGTCCTTTGGCCGGTCAGGAAGGAAAATTTGTCACATCTCGTCATCTGCGCGATCGTCTTTTCAGCGAGTTGAACTCTGATGTCAGCCTTCGTGTAGAAGAAACTGACAATATGGACAGTTTCAAAGTATCCGGACGTGGCGAACTGCATTTGTCCGTTTTGATCGAAAATATGCGTCGTGAGGGATATGAATTTGCTGTCAGCAAAGCAGAAGTATTATATAAAACCGATGAACGCGGAAAAAAATTAGAACCAATGGAGCGTGCCTTCGTTGATGTCCCAGAGGAATTTGCCGGCAGTGTCATCGAAAAATTAAGCACTCGTAAAGGTGAATTACAGGGAATGGGATCTATCGGTGGTGGATTCACTCGTCTTGAATTTGTTATCCCATCTCGTGGACTGATCGGTTATCGTGGTGAATTTATGACCGATACAAAAGGAAACGGTATTCTCAACACCGTATTTGAAGACTACGGTCCGTACAAAGGTGATATCGCTTATCGCAAGCAAGGATCTCTCATCGCCTTTGAATCCGGTGAAACCGTTGCTTATGGATTATTCAACGCACAGGATCGTGGTACTCTGTTCGTTGGCCCGGGTGAAAAAGTATATGCCGGAATGGTCATTGGGCAAAATGGTAAAACAGAGGATATTGAGTTAAATGTATGCAAAACAAAACATCTGACAAATACCCGTTCTTCCAGCGCAGACGATGCCTTAAAGCTTACGCCGCCTAAGGTACTCAGTTTGGAAGAGGCACTGGAATTTATCGATACCGATGAGTTATTAGAGATTACACCGGAGAATTTACGTATCCGTAAAAAGATTCTCGATCCGACTCTTCGTTTCCGTGCTAAGAAAAATGCCACGAACGGTTGATCATAGGCAGCAGATCTATGCTATGACAAAATATGAATAATTACAAAAACGCTTCGGCAGGCAGATTGCTTACCGAAGCGTTTTTATATTTCACACATCAAAAATCATCATGATAACAATTTCTGACAGATCATTCTTCTTGTGAAGGTGTCTCCGTCGGCATTGGCTCCTCGCTCGGTTTTTCCGTCGTCGTATTTTGCGGCCTTTCGGTCGGCTTTGTTGTTGGCGATGGGGAAGAGCTCGCCGTACTGCCTCCTCGTTCCTTCGTGATATGAATCTTTATCGTTGCATATTTTGTGATTTTACAAGTATCCGACAGATCCAACTGCACGCGAACCTGATGCTCTCCGGCTTTCAAACCGTCACAATCTACATATGCATTGATGGCAGTATCCGGAATCTCATTCAATATGGAGGCTCTTCCTGAAATCGTGAGGCTTAAAATGTCTCCAGGTGCTCCGGCTGTCGCAACATATCCGCTTGCCAAATTACGAAATGCCACATCTGTCTCTTTAATACGCAAAGTTCGTTCCACTAATTTTTCTATCGTCACCTTCACGGAGATCGTCTCATACTCTTCTGATACAGTAACTCCCTCTGGCAATAAGGCCGGCACACTGACCGTCTTTTCCAAACCGCCGGACTGGTCATTCAATCCGCTAATATCCATCGGTATCACAATTTCAGAAAGTGACTCCATTTTCTTCTCGCTGCCGGCAATTTGGATCTCTTGTGGCAGACATTCTGTTTCTACATACTCATATCCCGCTGCCGGCGTTCCTGTCACACTGACTCTTACCGGAATTGTTTTGTTTTCCAAAACCTTTGCCCGCACTTTGATCTTATTCTGACTATAATGCAGAGTGTTAGACTTGACTACTTCATCGTTGGAATCATAAGCAACCGGTTCCAATCGGCTCATAAAGTCTTCACTGACTCCCTCCACATTCAAAAACACCTTGATCGAGGAAATACGTTTCACAACAGATTTTCCTCCTGTCACCTGAATCATATTGGGTTTTGCCGTGCATTTTCCAATAGAGTAACCTTCTGACGGTTCTCCTTGGGTGACAACCGTTACCTTAACCTGCTTGGTTGCCATATCCTCCAATGCAACTTTCAACACCTGAGTACATTCCAAAGTAACGTCCGATGACACTTTTTTACGAAGTGATGGCACGATATTTACCGCATTTACCGAAGACAGATTCGAAAGATCTGCTGTTGCACGAATATCTGTAGAATCTAAACGATCGATCACACTTCGTTTGCCACCGACCTTGACATTGGCAATACTGCCGGATGTAATTTCAAACACCTTATTAACAGACTGCAATGCACTTTCATTGATCGTTTCGACCGGCACTTGAAACACTTTCGTCTTATAAGGATCATCAATATTGATAATGATCAGCCATACAAACAGAGCACCGATCAATGACAGCACTTTGATCCCAATATTATGCAGCACAACATCTTTCATCAATTGTTTTAATTCTTTCATGTGCGATCCCCTCCTTTTCTACGCCAAAAGTATTTCTTTGGCTTCTCCTCAGAAGGTTTCCCCTGAAAATCATTCAATTTACGTCGTAAAAGATCCCCGTCAATATTACGCAATAATTTACCACCAACTGCTACGGAAATCATACCGGTTTCTTCAGATACAATCACGGTAAGACTATCGCTCACCTCGCTAATACCAACTGCAGCACGGTGCCTCGTTCCAAGATCTTTAGATAATCCCATATTGTCTGACAATGGCAGGTAACAGGTTGCCGCAACAATACGATCTCCTCTTACGATCACAGCACCATCATGCAGCGGCGTATTATGCTCAAAAATATTGATCAAAAGCTGACTGCTGATCGCAGAATCGATAATAATACCGGTTCTTTCATATTCAGATAAGATAATATCCTTTTCCATAATGATCAGTGCACCGGTCTTTGCTTTGGCAAGCTCAGAAGTTGCACGCACGATCTCGTTCACAGTACGATCTGTAAATCGTATATTTCTATCTTTGTTCTCATCAAACGGCAAGATAGAACTGACAATCTTTTTTTGTCCCAACTCTTCCAGCGCCTTGCGCAGTTCCGGCTGAAAAACGATCAGCAACGCTGTAATACCAAGACCGATCGTCTTATCAAACACCCACAATATAACACTCATATCTAAAATATAGGCAACAATATAAGCACTAAACAGCACAAAAACACCCTTTACCAGTGTCCATGCTCTTGTACGCTTTACCCAAAATGTCACATGATACAACGCAAAAGCGATAATTATAATCTCCAGGATATCCACAACACCAATCTTCGGGAGCGATAATCCATATACATATCCTTTTAATGACGCAATAATTTGATTCATGAATCCTCCTTATTCTCCCTGTTACCGCCATCCGGCACTGCTTCGTTATCTTCCATCTCTGCTGCTAACAACTCGTTGCGGTCAGTAAACAAATGTGCATTAAAGCGTTTTATACGCTTTCTCTTTGTTGCAATACTGTTCTTGGGTACTGCGCGGACATAATAATAATATTCCTCATCTTCAAACTGTAAATTCTCAACGCCGGCATAATTTAATGACAAACGGAAAAATTGTATCAGCCACACTAAGCCGAGGGATATGACCGCACCTGCAAAAAATGGGATCATATGCAGTTTCATGAGCTGTAAATAGTTAGCAAACAAACATAAAATGATATCACTGACAATTCCGATGATGATCGCCGCTTCAAAACTGAAATCAACGCGCAGGCTGCGAATCATATACACTACCAACATGACCACCACGAAGACTGCTATTGCGGCAAACAACTCTTCGTCCTCCACCAACTGATCGATCAGCACCTGAAACAGATCGAAGGAATCTGTCGTTGCAGAAGATGCAACCGTAATCAAATTGCGAAACAAATAGTAAAGCAACACTCCGATCACACCTGGCAGCACTCCGGCCGGACCAAATAGCAATCCCAACAGCACCGGTGCTCCTGCAGAGAGTCCTACAGAATATGCTAACGGCACAGCGATCAGCACATATCCATGTTTGGGAATGAACTGAATATATAACAGATACAATATCAAAAATATAACACCAATACAAAATGCCAGCATTTTGGACACATACATGACCTGTAATACAATAAACAATGCCACCAAGAAGATCATTGCCTCTAATGGAAAGATCACGCTGATTACTCCCATGATCACATTCACATAACCATGTGAAAGTATTGGACGATATCCCAACACACGGTTGATTGCAAAAAACAATCCAAATCCAACCATAAACCGCATGACCACCTGAAAAAAGGATGAATAACGCTGATACATTTTCTGTATATGTTCACGCAATATCAATAACTGAGTCATACAGCGTCTCCCTCCTTAATTTCTTTGGTCTCTTTATTATCTTTGCTGTCCCGATAAAACTTCTGCAGCTTATCTATTTCCATCATATATTTGCGCAAACGCTTGCGATTGTTTGTATATTTGGTCATATAAAACAACACACAAAACAACGTAATGATCAATAATAATCCTACATATATACATCCGGCCAGCCACACCATGCTCTGCATATCCATCTGCACTACATTTGTAAACAGATAATCAACATAATACATGGCAACCAGTCCCATGATCAGTAAATAGGAAATGCTATAGCCCAGCAGCACCTTTAATGTATTGGAACGGATATAATCGGAACGAAAATATCCACTTTCGTCTAGTTCATCTTTATATAACCGCTTTTCGTCTAACGCAAGCTGCGTCATTAAGCGTACTTTTTTCTCATTAACCATACCAGTCAACCCTTCTTTGAACAGCAGTTTCTAATGTTAATCCACAATTTTAAATTATATAATATTCGTCTAAATTATACAAGCCCTATCACTATTGTTACCAGCTGCGAATGACCCTATCAAAAACGGAGCGGAGAACTTTCTCCGCTCCATGGTTTGTTATAATTTGGTGTAAATTTTGCTTTCTGAGTTTTTAATATGATGTCCGATGATCTCCGATACATCTGAAATCGTCATAAATGCCGAATAATCATCTTTTTCTATGATCTTACGGATCAACGGAAGCTCCATCCGGGTAATGACACAATATAGGACTGTCTTCTCCCCGGATAAAAGCCCTTCACCGGACAAAAAAGTAACTGTCCGGCCTAACGTCTTATAAATATCCTCTGCGATCACGCGTCCCTGATCCGTAATAATCATTACCGCTTTGCCCTGATCCAATCCTGTATTAATATGATCCACGATCCTAGATGTAATAAAATAGGTCAGAAGACTATATAACGCACGATCCAATCCGAACAATATACCGGCGATCAAATAAATGATAATGTTACAGACCAGAACAATTTGACCTACGGAAAGTGATGTCTTTTTGGCGACCATGATCGCTACTGTCTCTGTGCCATCCAAACATCCTCCGTTTCGAATAATAAGTCCAACTCCGGCACCAAGAATCAATCCTCCAAACACTGTCGCCAATAATGCATCATAGGTAGCATCATAGTGCCAACGGTTAAAAATTTCTAAAAAGAGAGAGAATACACCCATTGCCACAATGGTCCTCGGAAGAAAGCTTTTTTCCAACTGCTTCGCTCCCACCAATACAAACGGTAAATTTAAGCATACCGTCAATATACTTAACGAGATCGGAGTTATCGAACTAATGATAATACTGGTTCCCACAATCCCGCCGTCCAAAATGTTCGCTGGAACTAAAAACTCTTCCAAAGCAAATGCTGCCACTATTGCGCCTAATATGATGTTGATGTATCGGACAAGTATTTGTTTCATGTATACCTCCATGCTTGCATTCTTTATGTGCCTTTGTTGAATCTATTACGCTTCTTTATGTTCGTCCTTTGTCTGCGTTCTCTTAATGTCATCAGATCCGCTATTCTCCCACTTCCATGAAAAAACGCCTACCGCGATCAATGCCACAACGACTAAAACAATACCTATTGTTTCTAACATATGCAAAAACCTCCTATTTATTCTTTTTTTCTACCATAAAAAAACCGTGCCCCCTTTGGCTGAGCGGTCTCATTTACCTGTGCAATCTTATGCACATACATATTGTATAATTTGGAAATACATGACGAACGCAGGTAAAAATCTGCGTGTCAAAAAAAGAATATTGCGGGGATTTTCTGCCCGTCCTTCCGATGAATAAAAGACACGATCTGTTGATGAACATCCCGGATCAATGTCGCCTTTAGAATATATTGATTATGCATAATGCTAACGCATCTTGCATAACAATCTGTCAAGCAATAGCAAATACGCTCAAACTTTGATAAACTAACCGTCTTCTGCTCCCGAATCAGATTCAGTTTCTGCATCGTATTTGCCGATCCATCCTCAATCCGACAATCTTCCTTGGCAAAAGAAGTTTGTATCATATGTAAATAATGCTCTGCTTTTGCATTCTGAAAAGAGTCAACCTGCACAGTCTGTTTAGAACAATATGTCTGCTGTCTCTGCATAGAAAACACACCGCATTCACCATTCGCAGAAAATGTGCTGGTCAATGCGATGCATAATATGAACAAATAGCATATGATCTTTTTGGAATAAGCTATTCTTTGCATATTAATCCTCCATGCTGTGCAGTTACCTAATTTCTTGTAACTGCTATTATAGCATATTCCACTAAACTGACGCAACTAATTACACCTGAAAATTCTGAATATGGTTTGCCAACGCATCTGCCATTGTTCGCAGACTTTCCGTCGACTGTTCGATATTCTTAAAGTCTGCTGTCATAGCACCCAATGCTGTATTGGTCTTTTCTGTGTCGCTTACATTATGAGTGGCAATATCTGACATAGCCTTAAACACCTGCATGATTTCTTTTCTCGCACACTCTAATTCTTTCATGCGGCTCTCTATGCTGCGTATACTGCTTACCGAATGCTCGATTTCATTCATCACGGTTGCCACACTGCCTTCCGTTCCTTCAATAAAATCATTTTGCCGGGTAATAATACCCTGTGCATTCGTCATTGTCTCAACAACAAGTTCTGAATCATTTAACAGTGCCTCAACAATCTCTTCGATATTGCCGCTGGCACTATTCGTCTGCTCTGCCAGCTTCTGAATCTCAGACGCTACTACGGCAAAGCCTTTGCCGGCTTCTCCTGCCCTAGCCGCTTCAATGCTGGCATTCAAAGCTAACAGATTTGTTTCTTCTGCAATTTCTGAAATAAAGCGAGAAGCCTCACGAATTTTTTGTGCGGATGCATTTGTCTGTTTTGTCTGTTGTGCGATCGTCTCTACAGCCTGATGTACCTCATCGCTGATCACGCGAAGCTGATGTACAATTTCCGATGTATGATCACTTGCCTTTTTCATGCTGTCTGCACCATTGCCAAGATCTTCTGCCTCCTGTCCGGTCTCTAAAAGCAGATTTCCCATATTATTAACATTGAAGGACGCTTTTTTGATATCTTCTGCCTGTCGATCTGCCCCCTCCGTTATACCATCCATTGTCTCTTTGACATTTTCAATGCTGTGAAAAGTTTGATGTGCCGTCTGTTCTAATGAGTCGGATGAATCACGCAGAGAATCTGTGCTATTCTTAATGCCGCTTATAATGCCAAGCAATTCCTGCTGAAGCTTGCGGATTGCCCGCGACAGATCTCCAATCTCATCTTTGCGTCGAGCCAGTTTATCTGATATCGTCAATTGCAGATTCCCGGCAGATACCTGCTGAACTGATGCAATACCTACTTTAAGAGCCTTTGTGATCGAGCTTGCACAAATACTGACAATGATCACACACACAATCGTAACAAACACTACAATTGCTATTATCGTGCTAATAATCTTTATAACGCTGCGAAATGTCTCCTGTTTGGGACTTCCTGCGAACACCATTCCAATTGGTGTACTTTTATCATCCGGCTGATATACCGGAGTAAAATATCCATAATACATAGTCCCTTCAATAGAAACATTCTCACTAAAATATTCGTGCCCTGCATTTAGAACTTCTTTTTGGATCTTTTCTCCTGCCTCACTCTGTAAAATACGATTGCCATCTTTATCCTTGGCAGAAGTCATAATTCGCTTGTTTCCATAAAAGAAGGTAACTTCCATGCCGGATTCTTCTTTGATCGTATCTACCAGATTGTCGGACTGGGAAATATTGTAACTGCCTTTCCATACATCACCATTCTCCGTTTCCAGATAAGATCCGGTATTTTGATCATATGCTGCCTGTGTCGCTGTTGCTGTTCCTCGCAGAGAATTTTCTACATGTTGTATGATTGCACCCTTCATGATCGTTGCTGCCACCAAAATAACAATTGCCCCGAGTAAAACAAGAGGGAGCAGTGAGCAAACCAACACTTTCTTGCGAATCGTAAATTTCATAGCCACCCTCCTATTTCACGATCACTACATTTTTGTAGTACCAGTTAATGTTTCCGGTAATCGTTGCATCGTCTAATGTACTGTTTGCTGCCCCAATCTTCTTCCCGGTATTTGTTTCTAATACACCATCGAATACGTTGTTTTCACCACTAAGGATTGCTGTGGTCGCTTCATCAACTTTTTCCTGCGTTCCTTCCTTTGCAAACGATGCCAGATTGGTGATCTGAATCAGCCCCTCTGCCATGCCTCCATAATAATTTTCACCAGTCCATGTTCCGTCCATAATACTTTGTACTGCCGACGTATAATAAGCACTCCAATTCCAAATCACACTGGTCAGGCAGGAATCCGGTGTTTCTTTACTCATATCCGAGTTATAACCGATACCATACACACCCTTTTCCTGCGCTAATGTCTGGGGATATGCCGTATCACAATGCTGTGCCATAACATCGCAGCCCATCGACAACAATTTTTCTGATGCCGCCTTTTCCTTCGCTGCGTCATACCAGCTATTGGTTATTTTCACATAAATCTTTGCCGATTTATTAACCGATGCAACTCCAATTGCAAAAGCATCAATACCACCCGTTACCTCTGAATTTGAAGAATCCTGGGCTGCAACATATCCAATCTTGCCGGACTTCGTGTTCATCCCTGCCACGATTCCACTTAAATACCGTGCCTGATAGATTCTGCCAAAATAATTAGTAAAGTTCTTGCCGTTGCTCTTATAACCGGTTCCATGGGAAAAATAAACTTCGGGATACTTTTCTGCCATCTTTTCTGTGGTATCCATGTAACCCCAACTCGTTGTGAATATAATATTACAGCCATCCGAAATACAGGCTTCGATTGCTTCCTGTGTGGCTGCTGCATCACTATCATCCGCGATCTTACGATCTATCTGATCTTCCTTGAGTCCGAGATTAGACTGCATTCCCTTGACACCCAGATCATGCGTATATGAATAACCGCTTCCCTCTGCCGGATCCGATATATATAATACACCGACTTTGATGTCATCTTTGCTGATGCCACCATTTCCTGTTTTGCTCTCTGTCTGACTGCCTCCGTCATTTGACGCCACATCGTCCGGTGCGCCGTTAGCTGCCCCACAGCCGGTCATGCACAACAGACTGATAGTCAGTACAACAGCCAAAACTCGTCTTTTCTTCGTTATTTTGTTGTTCATTCTCCCATCCTTTCTAACAGCAGACAACTCGCTTCTAAAGTTCCAAAAGCACATCGTCTCACTGTGTTTACTTACGCTTTTTCTTGTATCGTTGCCTCCATATTCTGTGGTAAAACCAGATTCAATATGATAGAAACCAAAAATACAACTGCCACGCAGTTCTGCCTGAATACATTTTGTACCATTTCAGGAAAGATTGCGAACAGTTCAGGAACCTGTGTAAAACCAATACCAACGCTGAGCGATAATGCAGCGATCGTAATATTTCTCTGCGTATAGCCACATTTTCCGATCATCTGCAGACCACTGACAACGATCGTTCCAAACATCATGATCGTGCATCCACCTAATACCGCATCCGGTAATGTTGCCAATAATGCTCCAAAGATCGGGAAGATTCCCGCTAAGATCATGATAGCCGCACCTGTTGCGATTGCAAATCGATTCACTACTTTCGTCATTGCGATCAAGCCCACATTTTGGCTAAATGAAGTAATTGGCATACAGCCAAATACTGCTGATAATGCACTGATAAAACCATCGCAGGCAATTGACCCGGCAGTTTCCTCCGGTGTGACATCACGATTTAAACCGGAAGATGCCATCGCAGATGTATCTCCGATCGTCTCTGTCGCCGACACCAAAAAGATCAATATAATGGATACAATGGCGCCAGCATGAAATTCCGGCTTAAATGGCATAAGATGTGGCAATGCAATAATCGAACTTCCCTTTAGTCCGGAAAAATCCACCATCCCCATTACAATGGCCAAAATATAACCAACTACTAAACCGAACAAAACAGAAAGCTGTTTGAAGTAAGATTTGGCAAAAATATTAAACAAAATGCAGGCAAGCAACGTAACACCGCCTAACACCCAGTTCTCCCAAGCACCAAAGTTTTTACTTCCACTGCCACCTCCAAAGGAATTAGCCCCGACAGATAACAATGAAAAACCAATGGATGTAACAACACTTGCTGCTACGATCGGTGCAACAATCTTGATCCAGTACTTGGCAAATAATCCCAAAACGCCCTCTACGATACCGCCGATCAACACGGCACCAACAATCGCCGGATAACCATATTTTGCTCCTATAACACATGCAATGGACACAAACGTAAAGCTGATACCCATAACAATTGGTAATCCGGAACCAATCTTCCATACCGGGAACAACTGAATCAATGTACCAATACCGGCAATGATCATTGCACTTTGGATCAACATTGCCGTCTGAGTCGAGGACAATCCACTTGCTCCTGCAACAATGATGATCGGTGCAATATTAGCAACGAACATAGCTAATATATGCTGCAACCCAAACGGAATTGCCTTAAGAAGTGGTACTTTTCCGTCTAATGTATAAATATTTTGTACAGATGCTTCATTTGTTTTCATGTTCTTTATCCTTCCTGCTTCTCATTTCGTCTTTCTGCATATAGAAAAACGTCCTTTTCATTTCTTTGCAATCCACCCGATCTTATATCTATAGTTCTAACAGATCAGCTTACTGCTCACGAAATACAATTTCTTTCGTATCTGCATTCATGCTGTCCACAATTGCAAGAGACTCTAACTGATAACCAAGATTGCGGATCAGTCTGCCACCCATTTGAAAACCCTTTTCAATAGCAATTCCAATACCCTCTACAGAAGCTCCGGCCTCCGTAATAATTGAAATCAACCCCTGCAGTGCACAACCATTGGCAAGAAAGTCATCAATGATCAACACCTTGTCCTCCGGAGATAAAAACTTTTTGGAAACAATGACCTGATTTTTACACTTATGTGTAAAGGATTCCACCTCAGCAACATACATATCTCCCTCAATATTGATACTCTTAGATTTCTTAGCAAATACAACCGGAACGTTAAAATACTTTGCTACCACACATGCAATTCCTATACCGGAAGCCTCTATCGTAACAATTTTATTAATCTCCTTACCGGCAAAACGTTTTTTAAACTCTTCTCCCATTTGCTCAAATAATGAAATATCCATCTGATGGTTCAAAAAACTATCCACCTTCAACACGTTACCTTCTTTTACTATACCATCCCTTAGGATACGTTCTTCTAAAAAGTTCATCTTGTCCTCCTTGTATGGCGCATTATGCCGTATATACAAATATTATACTGAATATATTTTGCAGATTCAAGAACAATTTGAGGCGTTACCGTTGTAATTTGAAATTATCAGAATTCCATGGTACAATGAGTCCTGACGTGCATAATGCAGGAATATTATGACCCCCTGTGATCATGCAAGACATTTTTGAGAAAGGTATGGTATTAAAATGGCAGAAAATTATGTATTAAGCTGTTGTTCTACAGCAGACTTGACAGACGAACAGTTTGAGGCCAGATCTATTCATTATATCTGTTTTCATTTTGAATTGGGCGGCAAAAGTTATATGGATGATCTCGGCAAATCAATTCCTTTTGATGAATTTTATAAACGTATGGAGCAAGGCGAAGACACTAAAACATCTCAGATCAATGCAGAAGAATTTGAGCAGTATTTTGAACCTTTTCTGCAGGAAGGCAAAGATATTCTACATGTCTGCCTCTCTTCCGGCATTTCAGGCGTCATGAATTCCGCCTGTATTGCCAGAGATATTCTCGCCGAAAAATATCCAGACCGCAAAATCTATATTGTTGATTCACTGGCTGCCTCCGCTGGATATGGACTATTGATGGATCGTCTGGCAGATCTGCGCGATGATGGAATGACTATTGATGAACTGCATGACTGGACAGAGGCCAATAAGCTTCATTTACGTCATTGGTTCTTCTCTTCCGATCTGACTTTCTTTATAAAAGGCGGTCGTGTATCAAAATCCGCCGGTACCATCGGAAATTTGCTGAACATCTGCCCATTGCTGGATGTAAACAGCGAGGGCAAGCTGATTCCGCGCTTTAAGATTCGTGGAAAACGTAAGGTGATCCGTGAAATTGTCGCTAAAATGGAAGAAGATGCCGAAAATGGCTTAGACTACGATGGGAAATGTTTTATATCCCAATCTGCCTGCTATGAAGATGCCAAAGCAGTTGCCGATCTGATAGAGGCACGCTTTCCAAACTTAAACGGCAAAGTAGTGATCAACAATATCGGCACGACCATAGGAAGTCATACCGGTCCGGGTACAGTAGCACTCTTCTTCTGGGGCAGTGAACGCACACTGTAAGTCTCTTTGCTTTATCATAATACACAAAACGCCTGCCAGGAACTCGTCCGCAGGCGTTTTTATTATTTAGTAACTGAAACTTCCCACACCTCATTATCTCACGCAACCACATATTGCTTATTATGTCAGCAATAAATATAGTATTTTGCAGCCGATAAGCTAACTTGTTCTGCCGGCAGAGAACTAAGATAATTGCCGCAGAACGCAGAGTTTTTGGGTGATTTCTTATTTTGTTAAGTCTCTGATGAATACATGCCCGAAGGATTGTCTGAGATGTCCCGGTTTAGCAAGGTATCATCCATTTTTGGACGGGACGCTTTCGCTACGATGCGCTACGTTACGTTACTTAATGTCTCTGAAATACGAGACATAAGTAACGACGAGCGCAAAGTCCCTTTCAAAAATGATGAATACCTTGCTTCTGGGACTTCGAGTTTCCGAAGGGCATGTAGATCAATCATCAGAGACAACAAAATCTAGAAATCACCAAAAACGAAAAAGCGGCAAGGCAATTACTATAGTTCTCTGTCGACAGAAGCCGCTATGTTGTGGCTGCAAAACACCTAGCATTCTTTGACATAATAAGCAATATGTGGTTCTTGCAGTAGCTTCCGGTATGGGAAGTTTTAGTTTCTGCGCAAGTCTATTCGTCTGGCAAACTTGGGATCAATTCCACGTATACCTGATCAAATACTTGCTGCAGCTCCGCACGAATATCATTACGTAACTGCAATAATATCTTGGTATTGATAATGCGATTATGACTGGTCAGATAGATCTCAACCCAAGTTTTACGTCCTGTCTGTATCACATCCAAAAATTCAATGTCATAATGAATCTTATCCATGTGATGTTCTGCAATCTGCCGGATAGAATCCATGATTTCCTGATCCGGTGCAAACAATATCAGACTTTTTACATTGTGTATGATCATTTTGACCGGCTCTACTAAAAGCAAACACGACATGATAATGGCAACGATCGGATCAATATAAGCTGCCAGATGATTCCATGTTGTCTTTTGCAAGAACTGTTCTACAAAAAATGCAAGAGAAACACCCAAACTGGAGATCACATCCAGCTTCCATATGTAAATCTCTGCCTGTATCGTCATAGATGCATAACGTCTGCTAAAATAATGCAGTAACATATAAACGATCAGACAACATGCACAAACAATCAGCTCAAACACTGCAATCTTACCGCCGTCCACTTCACGACCACCATGCAATATCGCATAAAAGTTATCCCAAACCAGTCGGACCGTGATCGCCAATAGCACACTGTACTTAATAACGACAAACAATGACTCCACCTGGGCAAAACCGTATGGCCTGCGCTCTGTTACCGGCTTATACAGCAACGGCACCAGTAATAAAAACGGACCGATCATGATCAGATCTGTCAAATCAAAGATACAGTCCATCAAAATAGAATGTGATCTCGTCCAAAATGCCATGACACCTTCTGCGATCATAAATAGAACGCTTCCGATCATGGATATATTCATAATATATTTTTCGTATTTTAGTTTGTTTTCATTTTTCATAATATTTGCTCACATAATTTCAAATAATCCATGACTGGGCTACGCACTCACATTTATGACCACTCATAAGGCGTATTTTGGTATACGTAGTAAGAATATCTGTATAATAGGTGGATATTCTCGCAAGTACCTTAAATACTACTCTTTATTCCGCATACTACCACGCACCATGCAACTTCTACCACTCTTGTACCCCATCAAACATCGGCATATTTAACTTTTTAATTTCCTCCCTTTTGAAGTCTTCTGTAACATGAACATATAAATCCATAGTCATTTGAAGTGTAGCATGTCCAAGATACTTTTGCAATGTCTTTGGTTGGATTCCTGATTCAATACATCTTGTCGCAAATGTATGTCTGAATGTATGACCACTAAACTTTTCCATCTCCTCTAACATTGGCCGCTGCATATTAATTTCATTAACTACTCGTTTTATTGCATCACAGAAATTCTGTGAATTCATAGGATTTCCATGAGTAGTAATAAATATATAATCACTTTCAACAAAATTTTTCACCCGTATTTTTGCTTTCGCTTTAACTGATTTTGACATTATAATCTGTCTTTTCAAATACTGCGCACATTCCTCTGTCATAGGTACCTTTCTAACACTTTCCAACGTCTTAGGTGGTCCCAAATGGAACTTTTTCTTATCATCCTCATCAAATTTTTGATACACTAAAGTTTCATCAACAGTAATGAGCATATTTTCAAAATCAAGATCTTTCTCAGTCAATGCAAATAATTCCCCCGGTCGTAATCCAGTCATGACAGCTACACAGAACAGATTATTATAAAATGTACCAGCGGCTGTTTCGAAAAACATTTTTTGTTCCTCTTTTGATAATACCCTCCTCTCAATTTCTTCATCTCTAACAACCTTAATCCCTTTTGCCGGATTCCTGATTGCCATCTCATCGAGGATCGCCTTATTATACATATCACAGATCAAAATTCTTACTTTATTCTGTGTCTCAAATTGATATCCATCTTTTGCCAGTATTCTTATTAGGGATTTTATTTGCAATGTTGTTATATCAGATAATCTCATTTTACCAAGATATGGTGAAATATGAGCATTATATATATGTTCATATTGTCTCTTTGTATTTTCTCTGATATCACCTTCCTTATAGACTTCCATCCATGTTTTATGCCAATCATCAAGCGTCAGGCTATCATCTACAACATTTTTCTTGGAACGATCTTCAAATAATGCATCATCAAATTTTTGTTTTATCCCCTTTTCTGTAGAAGAATAAACATATTTTCTGGTTCCAAATCTGTTTACAAATCTTGCCTCGTATGTTCCGTCTTTCCTTTGTCGTATCCCCTTTCCAAGCTCTTTTCCTTTTAAATCTTTGCCCATAGCAATCATCCTTTCAACAATGCAATAGGCAGAATCTTTTATGTATTTCTATAATAACATGATCCTGCCTATGATACAATTACAGTCTAATATTCTGTTCTATGTATTTTTCAAACGCTTTTCTTTTAACCAGTTTCCTATTTCCTATTTTTATAACGAACGGACATCCTGGCTCTCTCAATTTATCCTGCAATGTTCTAATACCAATATTGCTATATGCAGCAGCCTCTTCCACTGTCAGGTTCATTTTTTCCCATACAGGGATTTCTAATCTTTCTTTATCCATTTTAATCAGCCCATCCTTTCCTTTGTTATCGCTTTGCTTCTGCGCCGCACCTCACCGATCAGGTCAAGACACAATTCCCTAAAAAACGGTTGTAATTGATGCGTCCTGTATTTGTTATTCAAATTCCTCACATCATCACACAGACAATTCCAAAAATGAACTGCCTCTTTGGATTCGTTGTGAATATCCGGAGGAAATCCATATTTTTGCAGTAAAATATACCATTCTCCAAAAAATTCCTTTTCTCCTTCTATTTTCTTTGCCATTCGCATTCCCTCATTTCTCAAATGGATTTTCCATATCGTCTGGCATATTGAAAAATCCATCAAAATTCTGTTGCTCCGGTTCGACCTTCCAACCAGTCTCGTAGAAAAAATCTTTCTTGGATCTGTCTATGATTCGCCGTGATCTTTGATCATACCAGAGATCAATGCCATCTTTCTTTGTCAAATTTCCAAACCAGCGGTTTTTGCTCAGAGACAAATAATTGTGATCCGGTGTATCTTCATCTCGTTTGAATGTCATCACTATATCCGCTGCATTGGTTATATCAGCCGAACCGCTCACCGCATCGTTTTCATCGCTTGTAAAGCTGTTTTTTCGTGGATGTGCGACTAAAATCACGACAACATCCAACCGCTTCGCTAACCGACTCAACTTTTTTACGAACTTGCTTTGACAGCGATATTCATCTGAAGCCATATCCACATCTAACGCCGTCATAAGGTTGTCCACAATGACCAACTCAATGCCATACTGCATCACGGAATGTTCTATTGTCGTTACTAGATCCACAAGCTCATCATCTTCAACATCATTATTGCTATATAAGTAAAATTTACCCCGGTACCAATTTTCAATCTGATCCTGATTGCTATTTGTGATAAAACGCTTTACAGAACCATCCGGTAGTGTATTTTCCACAATATTCTGCGGACCGGCAATTTGAAAATCAATCCAGCTTTTATATTGCCAGTCCGGTAGCTCTCCGGAATAGGCAAATATACTCTTACCCTGCTGCAGTGCAGACACGCAAAACTCATTTGCCACTGTGGATTTTCCTTGTCCACGCTTTCCAGTGAGAATTATAAGCTGCCCACCGTAAAAATACCCGCCAAGGAATGAATCAAGTTGTCGAAATCCTGTCTTGAACTTTGGTATATCCTTTAAGTCGCGCCGTTTAACATCTGCAAGCTCGACCACCTGTTTCACCGGCTGTTCAATAGCATTTTCAACTGCAGTCTTTACAGCATCCTTTCCATACTTTTGCAAGATTTCATTTGCATCTTTGCATCCCCTATAATCTTCCTCTTGCACATAGCGGATCTTGTTCGGGAATCGCTTACGGATGTCTTCAAGCAATGTCATATGATCACGCTCATAATCGCCAAAAACCACAATTTCCTCAAATTCGCACACCCAATTCCAACAATAAGGGATCCAACGGAAGTTATTCATTCCGCCCGGTACACTTACTGCACATCCAATTCCTGCCTCTGCCACCGAAAGGCTGTCCATCTGTCCCTCGCAGATCACCAACCGCTTGCGATCCTTCCCGCATTGTTTCATGCCAAATAAAATCGGCTTGCAATCTTTTTCCATCCATTCCTTTGCAGCTGCCTTCTGCTGTCCATCCCTATCTATATAGGTTTTTCCCTTGAAAAAGGTCGTGTCTCGATATTTGACATATTGTAGCTTCCCATTTTCATCAAAAAACGGAAACACCAAGACATCATCCCGCTTTGCATGCACTGTAATCTCATATTGTCTTGCTACTGCCTCCGAAATCCCTCTACCCTCCAAATACTCAACAGATTCAGGTAGTGGCTCTATAGGCTTGCTAGGCGTCTTCAAACGCCTGTACTGTTTTCTAGGCTGATAGTATTCATCAACCTCTATTCCCAATGAAAAATCAAAGTCCCTTGCCAAGGTGATCATATTGCCGGAAATACTGCAGCTTGATCTGAGACACTTAAACTGTCCAGTTTGTAAATTGATAGAAAAGGTTCCCTTGTCCTTGCCACCTTTGCCGCCTCTACAGTATGGACAATGAAAAAATTGAAGTTCACGCCCTCTTGCCTTAGCCTGAATATGTACATGTCTAGCGAAAGAATAGGCATCCTCTTCCTTAAATTCATACAGTTTCCCCATTTTTCGATTCATCCTCTCCGTTCCACATATCTATTCCCGGTTCTTCTTCCGGTTGTTGCGGTCCTTTTGGCTTTTCCTCTTTCACTTCATAATCCGAATAAATGCATTTCTGCAGCCACGAATCCGGGCAGTTCAAATATTTAGGATCTTGTCCATCCTTTGCTCTAGCATATGCCTTGGCCGATGCAATCAACATTTCCTCTTTAATTCCCTGCACTATCAATTTGGCATATTCCTGCTCTGCCATTGCCTTATGCTCTTTCCTTGGGTAGGCCTTCCAAAATTCATCAAATTTCTCCACAATCTTAACCTGTGAGATGTCATCCACCGATTCTACCGACTTCCCATTTTCGGAACTTAACGTATATACATTGTCGCAAACCTTTAATTTCTTGTATTCGCTCTGATGTACAGTAGGCTTATACCGATCTTTTCGAATGCTATTGCATATTTTCCAATGTGCCACAACCACCAAGCCATTGGCCATCTGTAGTAGGTAACCTCTGTCAAATAAAGTCCTATAATCCTCCTGCGAGGCTTCAACAACCTTTCGGATCCGGTTTGCATTGTTCACAAAGCCATCATCATCCGCCTCCATGCAAATATGCATATAAAGCCCCTGTGCGGATAACGGAAGTTCCAAGAACTGATCACTTTCCACCAGTTCTCGGGAAAACATTCTTTTTTCTGCCATAGCTATCCCTCGCTTTCTTTTAGTGCCTCTTCAAGACAATGCTTCAAAGCATATATAACAGTAAAATCAAGCATATTGATATCCTCTGGCTTATGCTTTTTTCTGTAATTGTACTTAAATATTTCACTTTCTAATGCTGATGTCAGTTTTAATGGTTCCAATGGGTTGCTAATATCATCCAGATACTGCATTTCCATTTTTTCTTTGTATGAACGTAATTCTTTCAGCTCTTCTAGCCACTCAGCCAGTTGCTTATTATAGTCGCTTGCATACGCTCCTTTTAGGTCATGTATTGCCATATCAATCGTCATTTCCTGCTCCTTTCTTAATTTTGTAAATCTTCAACCTCTTCTTTTGTTGCTTCTCCGTCAATTGTTTCAGTGTGATACTTCCACCCGGCTTCATAACCATACATTGTGAATTTCTTGCCACATTTCTCGCAAGTGTATGTGTTGGTGTCTTCGGTATAGCAATTAACACAATCATCGCCTATATATGTATCTTCGTAAGATGGCTCATATTCTTTGCCACAATAGGGACAGATGATATTCTCGTCTTCTTCAGAACTCCAATAACTACTACTCATTCCGTGCGTTCCATCTTCATAAATCTTTGTTAATCTCTCCATTGCTACTCCTTTCCCGGCTTTTCGCACCATTCAAACTCAATTACCCATACAAACGGATTTGCATCCCAACCATATTTATCAAGGTCACCTTTCTTAATAGTTGAGTTCCATATATCAATAAAATGTTCTCTTGCGGTATGTATATGATCATACTCATTATCTGGAGAATGGATGAATGCTATATTATTTGTCGCTCCCTCAAGTATTGCTTCGGCTTCCGTAATATTCTGCAACCGCTCCACTCTTACATCAGTTACTTTTAACCAGATTCGAGCGGCTTCTTTTGGCATATGGATGGACGGATGATATATCAACTTTGTTGAATCCTTAAAAGTCGGAAGATCTGCGAGTTTATCATCTGCTTTATAAATATATGTCCCTTCTTCATATCCTTTACCCCATGTTTCCCGCACATACAATATGTCACCTCTTTGATACGGTAGCTTGAAAAACTTCTCACCGTATTGCTGATGATCAGTTTCAAAAGTACCACGGCACGATATGGCGTCCTTTGGCGTAAATGCTGTGTATCCAAATTCCGCATCAGTTGGGATGTATCCTTTCACGATCCGCCTTGTACATGTCTTCTTTCTGTTCAAAATGGCTTTTACCATTTCAATATTAAATAAAATAGGCAATACTCTCATTTCCTGCTCCTTTCTGTTACGCAAATGCTAACTGTCCATTTTTCTCCATAGTAATATTATTTTTAGTGATATTCGGCATCCTCTCCGCCACACATAGCTCCGGAAGATTGGAGCGTACCATTGCAGCCGGTAGTGGAGGACAAACTGAATTGCCACATCTTCGCACCTGCTCGCTTCGTGGGTAGGTGCGTCCCTCAAAGTCGTGGTCGATAATATAATCCTCTGGAAATCCCTGACACCCATACAGCTCTCGTGGTTCCAGCATCCGAAGTCCGATATCAACAATCTGATAGTCCACTCCTTGTATTGTCACAAGCCCAAAGCGACCCCTTGAAGTTATTGTATCAAGCGGCTCTGTGACATCCTCAGCAGATCCATTCCCATAATATTTAATCAGGAATGCTCTGACCTCTCCAAAATGTCCATCTCCTGCAGTAATCGTTGGAAGCGGATCAATAATATCTCTTCCATCACAGTGATTATTCATCTGGATTAAATTTGCTGTTACTACGCTGTTATGATCCCATGCCGTGACCGTCGGCAACGGATTTTCAACACTTTCCCCGGCTCCTTTATATCCACCGTCATAATATTTATGCAGAAACGAAGTAACCAGTCCATATCTATTTGATCCGTCTACCGTCATGATCGGGTCCTCTATGTTCTGCCCTCTTACTTCTCCCTTTGCGGTCTCCGAATGATACTGAATCAGTGTTGGACTGATAAGACAATGCTCATTCTTGCTCACAATCGTTGTAAGTGGTTCTCGCACATCCTTGCTTCTGTCTTTTGCAAAACAAGTTTGTCCGATCTGTACCATATATGGCTCCACAATTCCATAACCATGCTTCCCTGTAATGGTAGGCATCGGCACCCGAATATCATTCGGTTTACGCTTTCCACCGTGATTACACTGGATGATGAACGGCTCTGGGTTATCCAGAACAAACTTTTTCAATCCCCTTGCAATCCGCTCCATCGTTTTGGGTGCCAGCGGCCGCACAGCACGGATTCCATACTTTTCCTTAATTTCCTGCGCTGTGTCAAATATAGATGGACACGGACGGCTGAAATCAATCTGCGTATATGCCCCGACATATGGCTTTAACAGACCAGCTTTTACCTCTTCGCTGTCTCTGGGTGCATGAGTCGGCTCCGGCCATATAATTGGATATCCGTCACACCGGGCAATCATAAAGAATCTCTTGCGCATTGTTGGTGCGCCATAATCTGCTGCCACAAGCTCCCGAAATTGTACCTCATACCCCAAATTCTGAAGCTGCTGCACAAACTTTCCAAAAGTTTCCCCTTGCTTCGCATTAATCGGATGATGTCCTCTGTTTAGTGGTCCCCACGTCTTAAATTCCTCGACGTTCTCCAGCATAATCACCCTTGGTCGGACAAGTCCCGCCCATCTGCAGGCTACCCAAGCAAGACCGCGGATAAATTTATCCTTTGGCTTTCCGCCTTTTGCCTTGCTAAAATGTTTACAGTCTGGCGAGAACCAAGCAAGTCCGACCGGATGCCCTTTGCACGCCTTTATCGGATCTACCTGCCATACATCCTCACAGTAGTGTTTTGTATTTGGATGGTTTGCTTTATGCATCCGAATAGCTTCCGGATCATGGTTGATAGCTATATCAACACTCTTTCCGGTTGCCAACTCTATGCCAGTGCTGGCTCCACCTCCACCGGCAAAATTATCAACTATTAATTCTCCATTAATCATATCTCTTTTCGAAAGGAACCGATGCATCTTTACTCTGGCCAGAGTTCCGACTCCTTTCTTATTTTCAAATAATAATCCCTGTTTTTTCCCTCGTCTGTCGCACATACCATGCCACATCATGCCCATCCGGATCCAGTTGCAATTTCAAGTATTCATTTGCACAGTACTCCAGCATGACATCCAACCTTCCTGTTTTCTTCTGATTAAACGCCATGCCATATTCCCCGTTTAGGACAGTAAACATTAGTGCCAGCGATGAAATGAAAAAATCATCTCTTTGATTGCAATAGATATGCTCCACCACATCCGCAGGGTGTTCCATCAGAAGCAGATCATTAAATTTTTCAACAATTCTATCTGCATATACTTTTAGAACAAATTGCAATCCAGAATCATCAAATCTTGCGGCTTCCTTATTGCACTTTTCCAAAAAGTTGTATATTCGCCGCCTGCGGAATCCGTGCAAATCATACAACAAATTAGCTGCTACGCAGAAAGCAATGGTTCTACCGTCCAATTTGCCCTGCTCCGCAGCTCTTAGCATTACGCCAGTGGACGACTTATTCTTCCCAATTTTTGCTCGCTGCTTTCTTTCACGGCGCATTGCCGCTCTTCGGCTACTCACTTTCCAGCGCCCCTTTCACGACCTTTACAATCTGTTCCGCCTTGACAATTCCTATCCCCTTAATGGTAAGAAGTCTCTCGTTTAACATGTTAAAATCCATCTGTCTCGTATTGGATTTTTCCGTTGCCGTTGCCTGTACTGCTCCATCCTTGAAACCACTCTCATACAGTGATCGCGCGAACCGCTCCATCTGATTATGATCATATCTTTTAATATCTTTATATTTTGCCCTGTTTATCAACTGCTGCTTTGCCATAAAGTCCCTCCAATCAATCACAACATAACATCTTTTCCACACGTCTTTTCACTCTAGAAACATTTGCCTGAGTCACTCCCATTATTTCAGCGATTTCCCGTTGCTTAAGACCCATTTCAAAAAATTTCAGTACCTTGCTGTCTGTCTTCCCTAATTCTGCCACGACTTCCAAATACATAATTCTGCTTAACGCCTCGTTTTCCACAGATTCAAAAGACTTAAGCTGATCAAGAAGAATGCTCTCTTCCCCATCTTCATTTTGAACAACCGACGGGGCATCATAACTGATCAAATATTCATTCATCCAACGCTTGGGCATCATTCTTGCCCTGTGATCCAATAGAATTTCGTTTCTGATGCATCTGCAGGCATAATTTGAGAAAGATCCGTTATCTGATTGATAACTTATAGCAGCCTTGCAAAGTGCAATCGCAGCCAGATCATAATATTCTTCTACTGATTCATTCATTTTGTGGATCATAAAATAAATCAGATTATGGTTATTTTCAACCAACAGCTTTTGTTCTTCTGTCATCATCACAACCACCCTCCAACAATTCAACTACCTTTGCTCCTGCCTCATTTGGATGGCAAAAAAGAAAATGCACACCATATTCTTGTTCCATTGTAAGCATCGCCTTTGCGAGTGTCTCTCCCTTTGTCGGAGGTCTCTTTGGCAATTTAATGTGCTGCCATTTTCCAAGACCATGCATATATTTAATTTTATTGTATCTGTACAATCTCGGATTCTGCCAACGGTATAAATCTCCAATACAAGCTACTCCATCTTCGTTTTCTACTAATATATATAGCTGCACATCGTTATTTTGAGCCAAAATACATTCATCACGAAATCGATCATGCGACTTGCCGCATATGTTATTAACAATCTCACCTATGTTCTCTTTCGTGTCCACAGCCGTAGAATATGTACCCAAGAAGTCCATTTTTTTTGGCTTAATATTGCGTTGTTCTTTGCGCTCCAACACATTTATAGCCTTGTCATTTGCTATAACATAATCTCCCACCGGCAGCGGTACACGCACCACATCAATACCGTTCTCATAAAACCATTGATTTTTAACTGTGTGTTTTTCCTCTTTCTGCCCCATATCTTCCAATATGATCATTGCTTCTCCTTTCATCATACCGGAGCAGGCAGAAGCCTGCCCCTTTTTCTGTGAACAATGTAAGCCTACGAAATGATTGTGAAACCATCGACACCCTTTAACTGCTCCTCTAGATATTCTTGGATGGATTCCATTGCATGCAATTTCCATGCTCCACCATCTGCTTCGAATAACGCACACTGTACTCCATCATATTTGTCTTCCTTCATGCGAAATACAAAATCGCTTTCCGGCTGATCCACTTCGGTAAATGTACGATATGGTTTCAACCTGACCGGGCTCGGGATAACAGCATCCGCCTTTGACGCAACCCCTGTTTTTACTGTTGCTTTCTGCGAAATACCATCATCGCCGTAATCTGTAATCGTCCCACTTTCTACTGTTCCGGCAAATTTCAATAGTAAATCTGAATCTGTGTTAGGAACAAACTTCGATTGCACGCTAATCAGAAAAGTTTCGTGACCAATAAATTGATCAAATGGAAACTCCGGAAGTTCCGCATGAACCTCTACCATATATTCACGATTACGATCACAATCCAAATTCGAAAACAAATTCACTTGTGTAGGACTCACTACATGAACTATCATCCTGTCACTCATTGTGTCAGCTTCTGACTTAATATAATCGACCAAACTTCTAAGAGTAGCCATCTTAATCGCTTTAGCCTTTGGGATATAGTCGATGCGAACCAACGGCTTATCCGAATACTGTCTTCCATCAATCTCATTGATTGTCGGTTCACTTAAACCAACGACATACTGTAATGCTTCTCTAATCATTTTTACCTACCTTCTTTCTTTACGCCTGCTTTGCTCCTCTAAGATCAATTACACCATCTTCTTTGATTTCTCCCGTTTCTGTATCAACCATGTTTCCATTAATCTCTACCATGTTTTGATCCACATCTTCGAAAGACATCTGTCCTCTGATTCCCGGTCCATATTCCTGGGCATAAATCTCACCAGTTGCCAAATCTTTCTGCGTACAAAATTTGGTGCTCACCGGCTTAACCGCTGCAAGTTTTGTATCCACCGAAATATCACAGGTGCAGTCAGTGCGATCCTCATTCTGTGCAAATGTTATCCCAACTGTGATTTTTCTTTTGTTTTTCCACGGCGTGTTTGGATCCTGCATATTTTGCATAACCTTTTCAAACGCCTGATTTACTTTCTCCTGTAAAGCACCGCCAGCTAACTCTTGTAAACTGATTTCCATATTCTCTTTCCTTTCTTGTCATATGCTGTGTCAACTGTTACTATCTCAAAGCGCTCTGATTCGATTCCTAGTTTTATGACATTTCGGTCATTAATTGGTTGCAAATGGCAACTCCTCTTCAATGGCATCTGGAATGTTCATAAATCCATCGCTATCATTCTGTGCCACATTTGGTCTTGTTGGCGCAGACGCATTTTGATTACCATTCTGCGCAGACGCTGCCTTACTCTCCGCAAACTCCTGCGATTCCACCCACACCTCTGTAGTGAAAATCTTCTGGCCATCCTTATTCGTATAGCTTCCGGTCTGAATACGACCTTCCACTACAATCTTGGTTCCCTGATGCAGATACTTCTCCGCAAACTCTCCACCTTTACCCATTGCAACACAACGGATAAAGTCTGCAGTCTGCTCATCTCCCTGACGCTTAAACCTGCGATCAACTGCCAATGTATAGTTAGCAATGCATGTGTTATTCTCATTGTTGGCATATCTAATCTCTGGATCACGGGTCAGACGCCCCATTAAAATTACTTTGTTCATTTATGCTCCTTTCCTAAAACGGCTCCTTGTTCAGTTCAATTTCCATTCCCCTGTCAGCAACATAAACATCTGCCATTCCTACAACTTCCTTTGCTCTGGCGGCAAACAACTCTGCATCGGAATTATCATCGCTCAGATGCAACAGTACTACATTCCGAAGATCCATGTTTTTGTTTACCTTTAGAAACTCCAATGTTGTTTCTAGCTCCATGTGTCCCCGGCATACATGCTCATAGTTTGGATCATCTTCTTGTATGATCTTTTTGGAATAATTTGCTTCCACCAATATCTGATGAACATCATAAAAGCGCCACTTGACCAACTCCGTATCTGTGATATATAGCAATCGTCCCATCTCCGGATGAGAAATCAAAAATCCATAACAAGTACATTCTGTTCCATCGGCATTTGTGTGCATAAATCTTCTATTCTTATCCGTCAATTCAAAGTATTGTATCGCCCATCCTGCACCATCAATGCTTATCTTTTTTGAGCTCTCATATGGCTTAAGCACCGGGATCCCCATCTGCTCCAGATCCTTAACAGATTTCGCGTGATCCGTATGATGATGAGTGCACACAGCACCCACCACACACGAAATATTCCAGTTTAAGGCTTTCTTAATTTCTTTGATCGGGATCCCCGGATCTATGATCAGCGTTTCTCCATTGCTAGCAATAAGCAGATAACAGTTTCCGCTGCTACCGCTACCCAAACACTTCAGTTTCATATGAGCAACCTAACCCTTCATAAAATCCGGAACTTCTTCCTCTATAGTCTCAGTTACAGCAGTGTCTTCTTCCTGCTTCGGAACAACCTCCTCAAAATCCTCTGTATTGGCATTTGCCTTTATCTCATCTTCCACACTCTGCCGCATCTCTTCCATCGGATATTCCCTAAAATCTCCGTCAATAACTTCTTCCTGCGTGTAGAAACCAAGCGTGAGTTCTGGACAATTCATACGGGCAAAGAATGAAGCAGCTCTGTATCGAAGCATGATCTGCGGCATAGTCATCCATTTACTCATGCTCTTTGTAGTCCATCCTTCTGCCTTTGCCATTTCCATATCAATGACCGGACCAGTTACTTTCCTTCCATCTTTCATCGTCCAACACTGACAGGAATACGGCTTTCCGTTTTTGTCATTCTTTTCGTCATATTGCAATTCCATGTCATACTTGCCACTTCCATTTACAGATGCAATCAGGAACTGCGCCGACCAGCTCGGTCTGCCCTGGATCACATACAAGTTCTGCATAACCATCAATGGACTGGTCTGTAATCTATTGGCAATGTCGATGGCAACCAATGCATTTGCTTCGTTTCCCTGATAATCCTTTGGTACGATCGTACTGCAGGAAAGAGCTTTCGCCATCTGCCCAGCCATCAACCAGTTATCGGAACTTCCCCAAATCCCTTTGCTAAGTTCTGTGTCATGCTTTACTGCTACCTTTGCTTCTTTCTTTTCCACAATCTCTGCCGCCATCAGTCTTCAACCACCTTTCTCAAAATTTCAAACAGAACATCAAGTCCACGATGTTCTACATCCTTTTTACTGCCCTGCTCCTCTTCCTTAGTGTCTTTCATACCATCAGGACGTTCTATCATCGCTTCTGCAAAGCACACTTTAAGTATGGACTCCATTGTTTTGTCCCCCTGTGCAAAAGACTTAATGGAGCATTGCACTAACTTCTGCAATGATTGAATAAAATTATTAGAACTAATTCCTCGTTTTGTAGGCTGACTTACCATCGCAATTTTACAACCATCTTCTCCAAATACTGCCATATTAAGCATTTCTCCTGTTAAAATCTTCTTTTCCTCTCCATCCGCTTCAATAGTTACTTTAATCATTCCGCATGTCCTCTCTTTCCACTTTTAATTCTTTGTCATCAGTCACCTGCAGCAATACAAGCTGCCCCTCCATCTCTGGAATGTTATAATCATTCACGGCCTCGGCATTATCCACAAAAATTGGTGCGGTCACATCATGCATAACAGACAACGCATGGATAATATCCAATCCGGCTACAATACGATGCCCGGTATTAAGGGCAGAATACGGGACACCATTGACCATACACTCGCAACACTCTACCACAGCACCATTGACCTGCTTGTCAAACAACTTCCAATTCACAATGCCAAATTTCTCATTAACCATTTTTGACAGGATCATCATTTTGGCTTTCATGAACTTCTCCAGCAGATAGAGCATTTTTTCTTCATCTGCCACACTTTGAGCAATCTCACGCATTTCTGCCTCTAACTCTTCGATGCGTTCCTCTTTGGCAGAATTATCTGCTGATGCGATCTGCTTTTCCACGATAGCAAGTTCATCCATCAAACCATTCTTTTTGATTTTCAACTGCTGTCTAATCTCGGCACCGCTGTTCATCTTGGATAAATACTCTTCCTTTAGTGTTATCTGTTCCTGCAGTTTCTGATACTCTGCATTTGCTGAGCAATCAACCTTGTCTGGTAAAGATTTAAGCAGTTTTATCACTCGGTCTCGTTCTGTTTCTGCACTATGCAAATTGACTTTGATCTTTTCCTGATTGGTGCGCAGATCCACAATTTTTTCCTGCGTTCGGGAAATTAAATCTTTATAACGATTTCCGTCTGCTACAATGCGTTCCAATGCATCGGTGTGTTCCTTTTCCCAATTTGCTTTCAATGCAACCTTTTTCTCTTCAAATTCTGCCTTAATCTGTGCAATTTTATCTGCCGGGTAGCTTTGCCCACACAATGGACAAACCGTTTCTTTTTCGTCAAATGCCAATGTGTCAGAGTAAACCTTTTCCTTTTCCGCAATCCACTTTTCGTGCATTTCCGCACGCTTTTTCTCATAAGCCGAAATCGTTCCATTGGCATCTCTGATGTTCTGATCACATATTTCCATTCTGCGTTTGCAAGAAGTGATATCATTTTCATATTGCGCTAATTCATCGATGAATGAATTCTTTTTTGTCACATTCCTCTCATTTGCCTTGCGCTCCACATCCGAAAGAGCAAATTTGAGATCCATCAGATCATCAGTCACTTTCTGGTGTGCCTCGTATTGTGCTGTCATATCTGCCTCAGATTTCTCTACTGTAGCAATCTGCTCTTTCAGGCCGTTACGCTGCAACTCCAATTCTGCCACATCAATATCTGTCATGGACTTTCTGACCTCATCAACTCTTGCCGGAATCTCAGTCTGCTTTTTCTTGTACTCTGATAATGCCTTTTTAGCTTTAGCCTGCAGATCTTCCGGAGTGTGTAGCGACAACGCCAGATTTAACTCCGACAACACATCTGGGTTGGATGCGATCACTGTATCGTTATCTACACCCGGTATCATCTTCATTAGTTCTTCACGCTGCTCTTTCCATTTCTTGCTTACAAAAGCCTGTGGATTCGTCAGCAGTTGAAAAAGATCTTCATTGATAATGTCTGACACAAATGTTTTGAAATCCTTTTCTTTCTTTGGAACGCCATCAATTTCATAAAGATTGTCATTGCCCTGCAATGTTGCTTCTAAAGTCCCCCTTTTTTTCACCCAATTCTGTTTCTGTGTCTTGGATAATTCGAACTCTCTACCATCAACATCTAGCGTTACGACAACTTTAATATCCACATGATCAATCGGGTTACCAAAGGCATCCAATGGGCGCACCTGAAACTTAGCTTCTCCTAAGCTGTTCTTATTGAACAAACACCACATAAACGCATCCGCCACCGTACTTTTTCCAACTGCATTCTGCCCGCTGATCTTAGTTATATGGCCGAAGTCAATCGTCTGATCCTTCGTTTTCTTGAAGTTCTCCATATGTAACTTCTTCAATAAAATCTTCACTTTGCAATCTCTCCTTTTCCGTGCTACAATGCACTTGTATGTGATGGACTTTTATAGTCCTTTGTTTTTGGCTCATCGGTACTGCAATACCTATGGGCCTATTTTTTGTCTTCTGGATCATCAATCTGCAAAATTGCTTTGACAATGCCGATAGTTCCGTAGTCTCCAGATTCCTTAGAGACTGCATGTCTTATTTGAGACAACATCGCCTCTTTTGCGATTAAATCCGTGTACTCCGACAATGGAATTGTGATTTCCTTTTTGGTAATATCAAAAATCCCCTTATCGCTTGTCACATTTAACATGGCTAATCCTCTCTTTCCTTGATTTCTGCAACTTGTCCTGCTCTCAGAGTAATCTCAAATCCAATAGCATGTAACTCCAACGCCTCTTCTAATGTCATTTCATCCATTAACATATAACCGCCCTCCTTTCCTGTTTGATTAAAAATTTATTGATAAAATACTGCTGCCCCTTACCGGTCACTTTTGTAGTCCGGTTGATGCGAACAGATCCATCCGGGTTGTTGACAGTGCTTATTTTGGTACATATGACAAAGTAAAGAAAGGTACATATATGTGCACAATGTGTAACTCTACAAAACCACACATTGAGATTATTGAATCTGATAATCAAACTTTGCCAAAATGTCCTAATTGTGGCGAATCTTATTGGTCGCTTATTAACGAACAATAGGTTTCTGAAAAATTTGTTTTTCCATTTCGAGCGTCTGTTTCGTAACCTGCAAGTTATCATCCAACAGATGCTCGATTTGGTATTTCTTTTCGCAACGAATTCCATCTTTTCCAAATTGTGAAATATGCAAAATTTTCTCTCCCTTGAATTCATATGTCACCAATAGTGATGTATTTAATGAGAAAATTCGCTTCGATAATTTAAATCGTATTTTACGAAACAAATCAAGCATGTCCATATCCTTTCATTACTGTTCTGTCTTTGTATGTTCACCAAATAACATTTTCTCCATCTCAAGCGTTTCTGCCGTTATTTGCAGTCCTTCATCTAACAAACATTTTATTTGATAATTTCTCTGAACTACTTCTCCATCTGCAAATGTCTTTGTTATCTGCAATATCTTTCTCCCGTCTGAATTCAAGCATATAATCGTGGTGCTTGGAACCCAATGGACTTCATGTTTCACAAAGTGCTTATGAAAAAAGTTTTTTACTCTATTTGCTAATTTGATCATTTGTCACCTACCTCTCAAAGTAATCCAATACCTGATCCGCTATGTCCTGCAATTCCTTGTACTCTTCAACAAGATCCATAGGATATACCATCGTTCTTCCGTTTTCTCTGCGATATTCGTCTACTGCACCATCCACATCGTAATATCTACCGCATTCCTCCAGAATGATATGATACAGTTCTTTCAGCTCCATATCCCTGCTGCGTGTGATGCACCATATTCTTGATTTGTTGCGATCGTACCAGGTTTTCTTTTTGGGAACTAAGCGTTGTAAGCGTCCAATCTTTGGCTTTTCCTCTTCCAGTTTCTCAATCTTCTGTAACCTTTTATGCAGATCATTCAGCTTCCAGTCAACAATTTCTTCTGGAGTCCACTGCGATAAGCTCTTTTTCTCCTGCTTCTGCTCTACCACTTCCTGCTGGCTGATTGCCTGTTCCATTTCATGAAACTTCTTAACATATCTTGCAGTAAAGATAATGCCCTTTTCACCAATAAACTTGTTGGCAAGAAATTCACATCCCATTCTTGTACATTTATAACATTTGTTTTCTTTTCCACTGGAATCTTGATATGTAGATGGCGTGAAAAAATCACTCAACGCCATTTGGCGTTCAGCTAATATTTCTATAATTCCCTTTATGTGTTTTCCCTTTGATTCTCGACCTTCAAGTCTTCTTACAATATCACTGTGTCGAATTCCCATCATTTCCGCAATTTCCAATGTTGTTATAGTCGCAGTTTCTATATCATTCATTAGTGCTCTCCTCTCTTTTTAATTTTCAAAAGAAAACTATTGACTTTTTAATACTTTTCTTTCTATGATTGTTATGTAACTTTATTCATTTATAGGAATTGGAGGTTTAATTATGAAAATAGTATCTCATCATGGCTATTGCCCTAAAAAGAGATGTCAGCGTTCAATTAACATCGGATACTCATTGGATAAAAGTCTCGATGGTACTAGCATCTACGAAAAGACAAGCAATTTATGTGACGATTGTGAAACTTGTCACGACAATTGCGAAGCTTATGTCGATGCTGACAACACGCTCGATTTCTAATTCACCAAAAATGAAATATAGTTACATCAGTAACTGCCCTGCCATTTATTCGGTGGGGCTTTCTGCTTTTTCAAACAGATCGTTAGGTTCAATTCCAAGGGCATTAGCAATTCTCGGAATATGCTCTATACGGAGCAATTTTCTTCCGTTCAGCATATTGCTAAACTCTGATTCGCTAAATCCAGCTCTTTCAGCAACAACACACTGCTTCATTCCCTTGTCATGTATGACTTTTTTTACAGCCTCAATAACCTTTTCGTACTCCATACTGTATCTTCCTCCTTTCATTTACAAGTTTCTTGTAACAATTAAGATGATATTGTATATTTCTTGTAATGTCAAGACTTTTTTACAAGTTTTTTGTAATTTTTCTTTTAATTCCACAAATTTTATTGTATAATGCGCATAGGAGGTGATTTACATGAGTATTGGAAGTAGAATAAAAGAAGCCCGCCAAATGAAGAATATATCCCGAAATACGCTAGCTGAGCTTATCGGCGTTACATCCTCTGCGATAGCCAACTATGAAAATGGTGTAAGTTCCCCAAAATTGGACTTAATGTATAAATTATTTGATGCTTTGGATTGCGATGCCAATTATCTTTTTCAAGATGAAATGAACGATTTAAAAGATGTTGCACTCAGTGCATCCGAAAGAATTATGATACATAACTACCGTGAATTGGACGCTCACGGCAGGGAAATGGTTGATTTTACACTGCAAAAAGAGTGGGAACGCTCGGTTGAATGCTCAAAAAATAACGTTATCAACATTGTGGATAATGATAAATCCGAGCCATATATTACAACAAAGGCAGCAAACTCCATAGACAACGCTACTCCAGAACAAAACAAACACGATGATGACATAATGGATAATGATGATGAATGGGAACAAAGGTGATAAAATTTGGAATATGAAGCACTATTGAAAGAATACGATGCAACCGAACTTATTATCAAAGAGAAAGACCTCCAGGGTAGCAATGGACGCATAAGAGGAAATCGAATTGCTATAAAAAAAGATATATCCCTGCGACAAAAAGCCTGCGTTCTTGCTGAAGAACTGGGGCACTATCATACAACGGTCGGGGATATTCTGGATCAGACAGATGTTTCCAACCGAAAGCAGGAGCGAACCGCAAGACTTTGGGCATACGATAAACAAATTGGGCTTTCAGGATTGGTGAAATGTTTTGAGGAACGATGCCGAAATGAGTACGAAATGGCTGAATGCCTTGGAGTGACAGAAGAATTTTTTCATGATGCGCTTGAATGTTACCGGCAGAAATACGGCATCTGTGTATCGTATGGCTATTACGACATATACTTTGAGCCAACACTAATGATACACAAAAAATCCAAAGAAGAAGAACTTTTGAGTAATATATAGCTAGGGGACAAACTGGTTACCACTTGGTTGTCATTTGGTCGCATAAGTAGATTAGATTAGTATAGTAGAGGTTAAATATAGATAAGAATAGAATAATTAGAATAGTATAGGGAAATTCAAAGGAAAAATAATTAAAATTTTATTTATGTATATTGTATTTGATTTTTGCATATGCTATAATGCCATTAGGCAAAGAGAAATGAGAAGTCCATGCAGTTCGACTTCAAAACAAAAACCCCGGTGTTCCAGCACCGGGGTTTTCTATTCCTATTTTTTGGTGTGGAAAGGCTTAATTCCACAGGCTGGCTACCGACTATTTGTCACCGTCCAACCATTTGATGATGTAATGGCAAATTACACCAGCCGTAACAGTGACAATAAGAGAAATGATATATTCCACGCAGTTCACCTCCCTTCCGTACCAATCTAGGAGGCGGTAACAAACCTATTTTATCATATAAACCTTGTTTATTCTATAAACTTTTTGTTTACGTGACCTACTTTTCCCTTGTATCGTACTTTAGCATACCAAGATTTGGAACTCACAAAAAGTACTTCAACTTTTGCCCCCTTTGGAATTCGCAAATAGCTACCGGTCAATTTACTTGTGGCTTTCCAGAGCAGCAGTCCTTTATCTCTTACCACCCTCTTTGTCCATGATTTTTTGAACATTTCCGGTGTTTTGTAAGTTCTTTTCAATTCCGTTGCCGTGCTCCCCCATTTTGGCAAGTAGAAATGTGGCGTATCGACAATGGATTTCCAATCTCCACCCCAACCAAGTCCGATACCTTTAGCAATTTTTGCTACTTTCTTGATCGTGTTAATATCATACAGATCCTTTTTGTACTGAATCGCAATATCAAACGCAATGCCCCACATATGCTGACTAGAGTATGTGCTTCCTTTTGCGTTCGTTACTACCTTGCCCGGCTTTGTACGTCCTTTAGCATACAACTGATCTTGATATTTCTTCGTCCGAAATCCTTCTGTGATGATCAAATATATTTTCTTTTTTGCACACTTTTTCAGCAGCACCGTCAATTTATAATCCAGCCAAGGGTGCAGCTTCGTTCTGTCAATTCTAACGTCATGTTCTTTCTTCATAGTCTGTTTCCTCCATTTCTGTATCTTCCTTCAATATATTCCCTTCATGTTCCACTGTTCCCTTCAGGACAGCAATCACTTTTGTCAGAAATACTGGCACCTTTACTCCCATCCGGCCGGCATTCTCCGTGATGCTCAAGCATTCGTTCAGGATAAACCACGCCGTCACCAACGTGGAAAAAAACATCGTCATCGGCAGCGTGACCGATAAGACACCCGACAGCTTATAGATCAGGAAATCCAAGATCATCGATGCCACGATCACCAATATGTAACCGAACTTTTTGAAAATACCGATCATTCCCTTTCTGCTGCTCCATCCGTATGACTTATCATCCGGGTGTTCCACTGCCTCCTTGGCACTTGCGGCCATGCCGGCCAGAAAATCAATGACCATTGCTGCAGCTACCGCCACTAGCATCCATCCAAGCAATCCACACTTTGACGCAATAGTTGCCGTTATTGTTGACAGCCCTAACTGTGCTGCATAAATTTGTAATTTGTCCATAATGTACCTTCCTTTCCGCCTTACGGCTGTGGCATTTTAAGCCTATATTCTATAGTTTTCGTTTCGTTTGGTGCAATTGTGATCGGTTCTTCCAGTACCGTGCGGTCATATAGGCATGTCCAATACGTACTTTGTGATCTGATATATCCAATCTCTTTGATCACTAGATCGTCAGCTTGATTGTTCGTGATGCTGGCGCATATGATCATGCCCCGGCTCTTATAAACTTGGTTCATGTCAGACGGATATGAAGCGACACAGCCAAATCCATCTGTTATTTGATTTTCCAGCTTATAGTCATCAACAGTTGGCGGAGTAGTTCCATCACCTATAATGATCCCTATTGCTGGACTTCCTGTGCCTGTTAATTGATCTCTATCTGCTGTATATGCCATGTTTCCATACTGATATGGATTGAAGTTGTCTGTATCCACGTAGGAAGATTTATCTGTCACTTTCTTTCCATCTGTCTTTACCATGTCATACCTATTTAATTCTGTATAATTTGCAAGTCTCCCTGCTACTGCAAGATAAAAGTTATTAGTCAGCATATTATCCCTCCATTTCTTTACCTTTTATGCTCATTTCGTATATCGCCCATCCATATGTACTTCCTTGCCTACCACCTGCAAGCAACAGCACACGGAATGCGCTATATCCTTTTCCATTGGTTACACTATAGGTTCGTGTTTGCGTAGATTCATAGGAACCTAATTCCACCACGTCAGATACATCTTCCCAAACTGAGTTCTCATCTATGGTAGCGCTCTCGCATCCTTGTATCTTGAATTTAGGTGTTCCTGCGTTATCCGCACTTAGCGTCAAACTGATTATTGCCTCATACACCACATCGTGGAAGTTGTAACCTAAATACTTTCCGTCCTGGTTGTCCGTGCTTTCAGTCGACCACAATGTCGATGTGTTTCCGTCAAAAGCTCGCCATGGCTGCCTATCATCGCTGTATATCGAGTTTGCAAACGCATAACCCTGTGCTTCCTCTGCGTTTGCAAAAAACCTGTTAGCCATGATGTTTTGTATTTCGATCTCACTCGAATAATTTGCACCATCGCTTGAACATATTTCGATCATATTGTCAGTATTGATACTTCCAGCGTTACTTGCTGGCATTGTACTTATAACCTTACTGCCCCCGCCGCCACCCTCTATCCCGGCTATCTTATCTGCATAGCTCCGGAACGTATCTTCATCCGTCACCGTAACCTGTTGCTTGATAAGAGCCTGCTTAATAGCTTCTTTCGTCTCCGACAGATAGCTTAGCTTTTCTTTTAGGGTTCCCACTAGATCACCTCCCCATTGATAGTATCTACCAGCATTGACGTTTCTTCGATCTTGCCCGATAAATCTTGGTAGGCATTGTCCAGTTGCGTTGCTATCTTGGTGATGTCCTCGTCCATTTTGTTGAGGTTCTCCGCGGATAAGCTAGTACCCCCTACACGCTTGTTTTTCCATCCGATCGGATCATGCGTTACTTTTTCGTACACGTTAATCACCCTCCTTCAATTCAACGCAGTAGTCCATCGTTATCTGCGCCCAATCTGCTGCCGCTGTCCCATACTGATATATTTCTATGGCAACCTCCGGTCCGATCAAGGTCAACCGTGCTACCGCCTGTGCTCCAGCTCCGGACTGCGAAGTCAAGATGGGATACATGACTGTTTGCTTAGCGGTCGTCGTTACCGGTGCAATGTTGAATCCTGCAAATACATCCGGCAGGAACATAGCTACCGTTGTCCATTTACCGGCCGGAATCGTACCTCTCACATCCATGGCAAGATGCACCACGCCGTCTGCCAGCTTAAAGCATGATGTATAGGCATCATTTATGGTAAATCCATTCGCCATAACCCAATTGATCGTATCAATTTTCCATAGATCAACAGCGTCAAAAAATGGTGCCGTAGCGGCGAAATAACTGCTCACCTGCGCGCTGTAAAAGCGATTTATCTCCTTGCCACTTACAGCATGGTAAGCAATTTCTGCCGCAGGGTACTCTTCGATTGTCTCCCAGTCCTGCGCATCGCCAAATGTACGCTGTTTTATCATGTTTGTCTGCCATGTTCCGTTTTTATGCTCCGTACTGACTGCTGTGCGATACTTTGTCATCAGACCACTAGTGCTACGTTCTTCCCATGTGTCCGTTACATTAGTATAATACACGCCTTCTGGTGACAAACCTGCCGTGACCATATTATCACCAGTGCCATATTGCATCTCGATCAAAGGATCACTGCTGTCTGATACAATTTTGATGCTGCCACCAGTGATCGTAATGTTGGCCGCTGTTACGTTGCCCTCTTCGTCTAGCGTGAAATTCTTAGTCAGTATCTTAATAATATCTTTGCTCAACTGAAAATTCGGGGCCTCAATGGTTATTCCCTCGCCGGCCGACAAATTAATCGTGCCACCAGATAACAGTTCAATAACCTCGTCCGCCGACAGTTCGATATTGTTGGCTCCCACCTTAAACTCTGTACCTTTTTCCGGGTCAGATCCTAAGCTGACTTGTACGAGATTGCCATTGTCCGTTACCTTAAGCACTATTGTGTCGTTGGTCTGCTCGTACTGTGATGATGTCTCCTCTTCCAGATCTGACATCTCAATCCGCACGCCATCAATATCCTTTTGAATCTTTAGGATCTTGGCTTTCGTCCGGATCAACTCAGTCGAATCACTCACGTTATTGGATCGTGTTTCACTACCTTTTGCCTCGTAGGTGTCCCTTAATAACTGAATGCCGGACAGTGTGCGGCTTAGTACATAAGACTCCACCACATCTTCTTTTTCGACCGAATATACATCTCCAACCTCTACATATGGCAGACCGATCAACTCCGTTGTGTTTGGGCGGTAAATAATATCCTTGATTACGTTCAGAACATTCTCGGCTATTGGTTTTAGTTCTGCGGCCGTCTTTCCAAATAGCAAAGCGTTACCGGAAATGATATACGGATTTTCCGTCGTTCCGACTGTGCATCCAACATCATCGTCCTCTGTACGTACATTGATGCCGGTAATGTATTTTGTCATGTATTCCTCAAATTTTGCCGTTATGTACTCTGCTCTCGGTTCCTCGTCCGAAACACCAAGCGCAACCGAGGATGTATTGCCATTCTCCGGATACAGGTCTACATCCGGGTACCGATCTTCATCCGGGTACAGTCCGGAAGATTGCAAGGTCGTTACCTCAAATCTGCCATTACGATTCATTCGGCCAAAACCACCGTGGATCTCGCACATCCACTTGAGCATCATTAATCCGGTGCAATTGTCTCCCGATGGCTGCAGACTCTTGCTGACGATCATATCATCGTTGACTAATGACTGCTCTTCATATGGGATCTCTAAGTGCTGCAGTAACGATTCTCTCATTGCCTTAAGCGTGGTCGTCCCATAGTTTTTCACTATTACCGTGATCTCGGTGCCATTATCATCGGTCTTAGTGACCGCGTTCGATGAGATCACCGGGAATAATTCCTCATACCAATCAGATATACTAGCAGAAGCATTGTGCATCGCATCATATGCCACAACTCTCTTATAGTCCCTATCGTCCACCATTCCTACAGAATAAACACGATACTTTCCCATTGGGATCTCTGCCACAACATTGCCTTCGTCGTCCACTGTCTCCAACGTAGATATAAACTCCATACCACTAAGATCATTCTGCAAGATCTCTGACACCTCAAATTTGCACGAAGATGCAATGCAGCCACCAAGCGTTAAATCTTCATTACTGCAAATACTCTCTTCAATCTTCACAGATTCTGTGTGGATTGTTTCATTATCGATCGTTAAATCAAGATCCGGAAAATACATTTTGTATCGATTAAAATACCCTTGCGAGTAGAACGCTCTTTTTTGCTGTTCAGTCAATTCAATCATTACAATCATCCTCCTAATGCTCAATCAACGCCAAACGGATCGGCAAATACATTGGTGCTCCGTGATACAACCCGCCATATTGAAACTGTACATCAGGCATATAGAACTTACCCGTGGAGTAATCATCTTCCCAGTCGTTGTAGTACCTTGCACGAATAGTTCGAGAAGAGTAGTCACCATCCCCCTGCTTATACCCCTTTCGTATTGCCAAGATCAATTTACATTTATCCTCATAAGTCAAATATGGCGTGTTCCACTCAATCTTTGTACGACTGTGTTTCAACACCTTACGCTTCAAATAGCCGTCACCATTTACGTAAGAATCAAGATCCTGCATCTGATTAGGGGTAATAGTCAACGCACCATTAGGCTGTATGTATTTGTACGATAGCTTCTGATAGGTATAGCCACTACTTTTGCTATAATCTATCGGCAAAGCAAGCAATCCCTTAGATGCGGAATAAGCCATGATTCAACCATCCTCCTTATTTTGCACACAAAAAAGACACCCACCATTTGGTGAGTGCCTTAAATCTCTGATAACAATATAACATGACTAAAATGTGAATTGTGTGAAACTATGTTTACTCTTCCATTCCCTTTTTATATCCATAACCATAGCCACCCAAAGCACCTGCCACAAGACTGACAACACTAAAAATAACCTTTTCCATAACACTAGGCTGATTCTTTAACAAAATAATTATCACAATCATAAATACCAGTGCACTCAAAATTATTACCCCTTTAAATATCTTATCTTCATGGTGCTCTTTAAAACTTTCTTGCATCGCAACTCTAGAATCATTAAGATACTGAGATATATGATCTGAGGTTATTTTCTTTGAAATTGCATTTTCTGGCGTAGCAGATATTGCACTAAACTGCAACGACATAATCCTTCTCACTACATTTGCTTGCTTTTGATCCGGAATAGAATCAAGCACTTCATCAATTTCCTTCGGAAGCGTACCATCCGTTACTGCAATTTCATTATCCGCATCGTCTTCCTGCTTTTTTCCCTCGGACAATAAATCTGGATCTTCTTCTGCCATGTTCATTACCTCCTAATATCGTACTAGCAATTTCGTTTCTCATGGTGACTGTCATATGATTGACACCCTTTACACACCCATCAAAAACAGAATTAGATAACTCCATCTTTGTCTCCGTTTTACTCAATGGTTCATGCCAAACATATGAATTTTTATTACTAGTTAAATAAAAACCATTCATATTCCTCGCCTTTTCTTTCCTCATAAGCTACACCTCCCATAATAAAGTATGCAACTTATTAAATAATCCTACACAAAAATGTAAAAATTACTTCTATGCTAAGTTGTAAATACATATGATATTTTTCATCTTCATAGTAACATTATACTTTCAATATGTCAAATAGACTATTGCATCACTGCATAATTATTTTGTCCGCTCTGTATACCTTTTCCTATTAAACCGCTTCATTTAATAGCTTTTCTGCAGCCCCACCATGTCTGTAATGATTTCTGCAACCACCTTTGCATCTTCAAAAAAATATCCCGAAATTTTCCATAAATCTGCTGGTGTCGCTACCTCCTGTCCGAAATACTATCTCGTCAAGATTGCCGATAGCACCCTTACCCTTTCCAATAAAACACTTAACTTCAAAACTTTATCTTCTGATTCTTTCATGATATTCCCTACTCCTTTCTGCCATAATTTCATAGTATTTAGCACTCACATACAGAAAGAAATTAGAATTTTCTTCTCTTACCACACGAATTTATCCAAAAAGAATTTTGCCATATTGTACCACACCGCGATACAATATGGCAAATATTTCTAGATATACAGCGGCTTTCCGAATCGATTTTTATAATCAGTATTCGCCTTGGTGGTTATACGCACGATATCTCCATCTGATACGCCCTCCACATACAAAGGTTGTCCACTTGATCCATTACCCATAGAGTTGATAGCATTACACACTTGAGTAAGCACAGGATTAAGAGCATTAAATACGCCATCTGACACGGATTGTACAATTTGATTGTTGTTGGCTACAGCAGTCTTATTTCCAATCGTACCTACAAGCTCCGGTCCTTTCTCTCGTGCTAAGAAGTACTGTCCCTGCTCCGGGAATCCACCCGTGGCAAATTTAGGCATTGCTATCGTTTTTAAGTTAAAACCAAAATCTTTACCTCCAATTTTAGGAACCCACTTAGGAATCGAAACCTTGATCTTATTGATCGCACCGATAATATACTTATTGATCCAATCAATGATCAATTTTATTCCACTTTTCACAGCATCCGTAATGAGACTGACTGAAATTTTCTTATCAGTCAAGCTATCCCAAGCTTTTTTGACTTTATTAAATGCTTTCGTACCTTCCTGCTTGAGAGTCTGGGTTACTTCTCTGTCCTTGATTTTATTCCAAATCCTAGACACCTTTTCGATTGCGCTCTTACCTTTCTCCTTCAAGGTCTTTGTTGCCTGTCCAGATTTGATAGCATCCCAAGACTTCTTCGCCTTATCAATGATATCCTTGCCTGTCTGCTCAAGTGTCTTAACAGCTTTGCTATCCTTAATGGCCGTCCAACGGGATTTAAGTGCTGCTAATGCCCCTGCTGCCTTTTCCTTGGCATCTGCTGTCAATGTAGATACTTTGTCCTTAATAGCGTTCCAAGCACCTTTTACCTTGTCCAACGCCCCATCTACTTTTTCCTGTACGGCAGCTTTAAGAGTCACATACTTATCACCCCACCAAGCCTTAACACCGTTCCACCAACCGGAAATACTCTTTTTCCAATCTCCAAAAGTTGTTTTAATCGCTAATGCCTTATTTCCCCACCAATCCTGCACATCTACCCACCAATCGGCAAACGCTGACCAGAAATCTGACCAATCATCATCGGTAAAATGAATAAAATCTGAAAACTTCCAATCAACCTGATATTGTTTCATATCTTCAGAAACAAGTTCATCGCCGATGGATTTTCCAATCTTTGCACCAATACCAACCGCCGCTACTGCTGCTACAAGCGTTGTTGCCACTGTTGCCGCTGTTGCCGCTGCGCCTGCGGTCGCTAGCCCAGAAAGACTTCCTGTCATAAGCGCTGGAACTTGTGCAAAGGCAGTTGTAATTCCAGTTCCAATTGCACTTGCGATTCCACTCACTGTAGCTGTTTCAGCTCCAACTGCAGTTGCAATTTTACCCATTATTTTCCCCGCCAATGGCTTGACATAATTCATTCCGAAGTCCTTCACTTTGCCTAATGCTTTTTCTATAGCACCTTTTATTTTGCCGCCTAATACTGTTAATGCTGTCTCATCTTTTTCTAAGGAAATACCAAGCACTTTCAATATTTTAGTTGCTGCCTTCTCCATTGATTTTGTGGTAAGCGTTGAAAGCTTAATAAAACCTAACGCAGTAACAATTGCTGTTTCGACTGGAGATTGTGCAAAAGCACCTTTTATCGCTTCCGCAAGTGCCCCTAATATTTTTATGGCAACATCCCCAAGATTCCACACAATTCCTTTAAAATCAATAGAACCAATTGCAGTTGCAATTGCTTGCCCCACACTATCCCACTTCACAGTACTCAGTGCCGTTGAGATGGATGTAAGGATTCCAGAAATCCCCCCAGAAATAGTCTGACCAAGCTCCTGCCAACCATTTAATCCAGTTTTTTTGTTGACTTTATTCATGACAGCAAACGCATCATTAATCCCCTGTCCCAAGGCAGTGCCAAGACTACTGAAATGAAATGTTTTTATAGCTCCGAAAGCCAGTTCAATAGCTGCTCTTATTTTGGTGGCCGTGCCCTTGAGATACGATTGAATAACACCGGTATCGATCCAAGCATTAAGTGTTGTGGCAATAGCTTTGCCAAGATTCAACCAATTTACTGTCGAAAAGAATGTTGTTTCTGCTTCAATTGCCGCTTTCATGGATTTTCCAATAGCACTACCAAGTCCTGCCCAATCAAGTTTAGCTACAAACCCATTGATAGCAGTTGCAAGCAATTTGGCAACCTTTTTCGCCCCTTTTGCAAACTGGTCCACATTGTCGTTGACCCATGAAATCCCCTTATTGAGCCAGCCAGCAATGGCAGAGCCAATGTCTGTACCATTCCCCGACTTCCAAGCTTTTTTAAATAACTTAGTCAACTTATCGGCAAATTTTTCTGCATCATTAGTCATATTTTTATAAGCCTTATCCCAAACAGTCTTGTAATCAGCTAAAGCATTAGACAATTGACTGGTAAGATCGATAGGCTTACTATTCTTATCATCATCCTTTTTTGTATTATCAGAATTAGTATTGATCACATTAAGCTCGTCAAATCCCATGAGCTGCTTGGACAGTTTCTTAACAGAATCTGATGTATCATCAACGGCATCCTTAGCATCGTCAGCAGAATCTTCCAGTCCATCAAAAGCATCTGAATAGCCACCCCCGGAAGAGCCAATCACTTTACTTAAATCGACTCCAAGCATGGATGCTGTCCACTCAAAAAGTCTGCGAATGGCAATAACCAGTCCATTGATATATGGCAGTATCTTTGCCACTGCAGGCAACACTATAGCACCTATTGTTCTCGATAACGATCTAAAATTATTATTCAATAAGCGTAACTGATTTGATGGCGAATTAATGGTTTTTGCAAGATCTCCCCATGATACCTTGGATTGATCCAAAATAGCCAACATACGAAGCTGCATTTTTTCCGACTGTGACATAGCCGAAACATTCTTTTTGATTCCGTTTGCAAGGGCATACTGTTTTAATGTTGCATTTGATGTATCAATACCAAACTTATACAATGCCCTAGACTGCCCCAGTAATCCCGATGAAAAGTTATTCATAACTGTATCCATATCAAGATTTTTGAAGGAAGACATATCTCCGGCAAGCATAGATAAAGCTTCGGATGTTACCACAGATGCTTCTCCTGTCATTCCAACTGAATTTGTCACCTGCGCTACACTGCCAGCATAGTTGGTCATTTGTGTCGGATCCAGTCCAAGATTCTTTTTTCCAAGATCAGACAAAGTTCCATCGTTTTCAATCTGAAACCCGGTCATTTTCCCCATTGTTTGCGTCAAACGATTTTTAAAGGATTCTCCGTATTCCTCTGCATTTTGGTAACCATATTTCTTGTATTCCTTGCCCCATTCAGAAGCAATCTTCCCCATTGTGGTATCAAAATAATTAAATTCTTCAATGTAATCCATGGATGATTCTACGGCACCACGCAAAAATTCACCAATCCCTCGAAGAGAGCGGAATCCAACATACAGCTTAGCCAATTTGCTGATCAGATTTCCCGTAGAGCTAGTAGTCCCATGAAAGATTGGGATCAACGCTTTGAGACGACTTCCAAACGCAGACACAGCATTTCCACGCAATGAGGACATAAGATTTCTCAACTTACTACCAAAACTAGATGCAGAATTTCCTGCCTGTTGAGATTCTGTCCAAATAGAATGAAACCCCTGTTTCACTCTATCGAATGTACTAAGACTCTGTTCACCTCCAACAGATTCTTTCAAATCTGCCTTATACTTTTTCAAGGCACCATCGGTCTTTAAGATTTCCTTGTAAGTATTATCAAAAGCCTTGTCACCAAATCCAAAACCATCTGCTTTAAGTTGTTTGAGATCTACTTTTAATTTCTGGAGTTTTACATCTAAGCTGTCCGTTGATTTAATATCTGTCTCTAATCCATTTGCCCTCTCATTTAAGGCAGCTTTGTATACTTTGGCTTCTTTAACTACTTTCTGTAATGCCATATATGCCTCGTCCCACTCATCAGTTCCTAAACTCTTCCCACTTTTTTCAATACTTGCAAGCTGAGCTTTCGCCTCTGCTATTTTTCCCGCAAAGCCTTGTACTGCACTTTCTGCACGATTCACCTGTTCTAGCGACTCTTTCAAAGACTCTGCCGAAGCATCTACCGAATATTTAGCACTTTTTGGCACACGTCCCGTATTTAGCATTGTTTTGGCCACAGCTTTTGTTTCGGAAAATCCGTTTCCAGCATCCGAGCGAATGATAGGAATGGATGCTAAATCCTGCACCTTGTGAGTTTTCATCTGTGAGATCTTCTGTTCCAATTCTGATAATTTATTCAAAGAAACAGCTATATCATACTGTAAACTACGGAATGTTTTATTCTCTGGTGACGAGTTTCCAACTGCTAATGCTTTCTGCTCTTTTTCGCTTAATTGATCCAGTTTGTTGCGTAGTTTATCTGCCTCTTTCTCAATTTCTGACAAATTGTTAGATAATGCATTACCGGTACCTGCACTAGAAAATTCATTTGCCAAGGACTGGACAGATTTCTTTACATTCTGAATACCCTTACTATCAAATTTCAGTCCGGAGCCCAGTGCCTTTTGTGCCATTGATACAGATTCCTGCAAAGAGCCCGCTGACTTTTCCACAGATTGTGCTGTATTCTCCAACTTTCTAGCATCTGCTAACTTATCCAAGCCTTTTGCAAGTTTCGTAAAATCAGAAGTTTTCACGCCACTCAATGCCTGTGCTGCTTTGGTAAAATGGCTCATACCGCTCGCAAATGCGTTAAGTTCATTGGCATTAAGACCGCCCAATGTACGGCGTAACTCCATCATCTTCTTTACAAGCTTATCCAACTGTTCGTTGGCACTTCGAGCAGACGCATCTACCTTAATGTTCAAACTATCTATTGCTGCCATTCTGCACCTCCTACGGTAAAAGAAAAGAGAGCAACCCATATTGGGCTGCTCTCCACTTAATGCTCAAATAACTCTTTTTTACGCTTTGCTCTCCGCTGCTGTCCTTCCATGATTTGTAATTGCATGACCAAAGCTTCTCTAGCTTCTTTAATTTCTTGTTCAGTATAACCATCATGCTCTTGTCGTTCGGAGGATTCCTTGCTTTCTCCAACTTCAAAAAGCGGTTTCTCAGGGTATTTCCCTCCAAAGCAAGCATTGATGGCACGCATTGTGTACAGACCATTTCGCCACATTGCATCTTCCTTCTGCTGCAATCTCTCTTCGTATGCTTTACGAAATGCCGTCAGCTTGGTAGGATTCAGGTGCCAAAACAGGTCATACGGACAGCCATACAGCAAAGCTTTTGGCAGAAATTCTTCCCAAATCAGCTCTGAAAATCGTTTTCTTTGCCCTCCGCTCTCGCTTCCATTGCTGCTTTCTGCGCTTTGGTTGGCTTCTTCCGCTGATGATCCATCGGTTTCTTCGGCTGTTTCTTCTGTTTGCTCTTGACCAGACTCTCCATGTTCTCCAGAATGTCTTCCATTCCGGTTCGCTTGAAAAAACCATCTTTCTCCATCTGCTCTGCAATAGAAGTACAAAGAGCATAGTAAGATGTTGCTCTTTCATCTTCAGGATTTTCCTTGCAAAACTGTTTATACAAACATCTCGCATCTGCACGACTTGTAATTGTTCCGTCTCCATCTGGGCCCGTTCCGTGATTTTCCAGCAAACCAGCATAAAACATGTCCATTGCCATTCTTGGTAGATCTGAAAGACTCATCAGAAAATCCCTCACCTGCATCTCTTCCGAATGTTTACTGTCAATCTTTGCCGTCATCATACCGCCAAAAATATCCATTGCTGCATCAATACACTCATGACACTCTGCTGCTTCAAATGTATATTCCAAAATATACTCTTTACCATTCACTGTAATGTTCATATCAAATCTCTCCTTTTCTTTCTCATGAAAGGGGACACTGATTTGTCCCCCCAAAAAAAATATCATGTTGCTCTAGCAACTGCTTAGGCTGCTACTGGTTCAATAGATTCTCCAAGTCCATCGTACTCATTGATGACATTGGAAATCTGGATATCCAATTTACTACCAGGTTCTAAATCCGGCATAGGAATCTCTCCCGGTTCAAACTTAAGAAAATAAGAACCAAAGCCGGGGATATAAATGTCTGCCCATGTAGCTTTTCCTGCCGCCTTACCTTCCAAAGATGCATCTAATAATGCATCCCAAGCCGTAACAAAATCTTTCGACCCGTTGAAGTTAAGATTCCAGTCTCCACCAGTATCACCAACACCAGCAATGTACTGTTTGATCTTATCCTCAAAACAGGATACATCGATCTTATCTTTAGTGACATTGATCCCGGCAATCTTGCTGCATCGCTTGATCCAAGTAAATGCCTTTGGCTTGGTTCCAGCTGTCTCCTCAACAGCCCATCCAAATTTTACGCCAATCGTAGATAAATCCATCTTCTTTTCCTCCTTTTTTTGGAAAACAAAAAGAACCTCGAAATCTCGAAGTCCTTTCATTTACTGTTTCTATCATAAAAAGATCAATGATCTTCTTATTCCATATTTATTTTTTACAACTCATCGCCGTCCCCTACAATCCTGCGAAATCTTGCAATGATCCGGAAATACTCCCGGTTATCTGGGTACGGACCAGCAATCAGATCATACCCCATGCTAAGCATCACATTTCCTGCCGCATCCATGATCTTTCTCGCTTCTGTCTGCGATCCATTTGGCGATGCTGCCGAATACGCATGTAACTCGATCGTGGATGTGATGTAGCACTGCGTATTCTGGAAGTCTCTGCCTGCTGTGGGTTCTCCAAGCGATTTGATATACAAACACGGAAACTGCGTTGGTGCATCGGATGAATCCGTAGAAGTCAGATACAACTTCGGATACGGTGCATCCGGATCTGTTTTCAGCCTCTGCATCATACGCTTATTAACCTTGTTCCATACGCTAAGCACCGGCAAACACCTCCCTCGCTATCTCCTCTATTCTTTCCCGCAGATCCATACCGGTCTGGTACAAAAAAGGACGGCTTGGCATTCCCTTTGTCCAATGCCATTCGCCATCCTTAAAATAATACCAACCCATATCGCCATGCTGATTCACATCATATTTCCACCCCACAATGGAAGTATCCGGGTGCGGGGATTCCTGCCCTACGACGCCTGTACCAAACTCCACATATGCCGCCCACGGACAATCCGTGATCACAAGCCAACTTGCACCATCCGGCACAGATCCACTATACTCTGCCCGAATGCTTGATAACAGCTCACCGCTGTAGATTGCATCAAAGTCCGCAATGTTCACTCTAGCAATCTCCACACCAATCTCCGCCACACGCTTGACAAGAATACGGCATTTATGTGTAAGCTGTTCCTGGTATGCCTGCATTTGTTTTATGGCAGCATCAATAGAAGATGGGCTGTCGTAGGTGAAATTTATTTGTGTTGGCATAATCCTACCTACTTTAACAATATTATTTCTTTACAACTTATTCTTTTTCCTGCCTGTAATTTTTTCATATTGTTCATCACTGCCATCATATTTTTTCTTTTGCATTGCCATAGATAACTGTGCTGTTGCAAAATTATCGTCCAAAAAATAATATATATCATTCATGCATTCTGCAATTTGTATTTTCTCGCCTAAAAGAATTTCAAAATCATTTTTCATTAAATCAAATACTTTCTCATATACCTCAATTCTGTGAGCAGTATGGTCATGAAAACTTGCCATCATTATTGTTTCTGCAACACGATATTTGCTTATCTTTATAGGATTAAATTGATGAACAATATATTTTTTAAACTCAGGGGAAATACTTTTGTCAAACACTTCCTTAGATGCCACAAAATCACTTTGAGCCAAATGAAATGTCCAATTTCTTACATCTCTTAACTCTTTTAAATCTTCATCAACATCCCTAGGTATATCTGATAACTTGTATTTAGTTTTATTCATTAGTTTTCTAAACATAATATAAGAAAACCCTGTGCTTGCTTCATCCACAAAACCTTTTAGTAAGCAATGTGATACATTTTGTATTTTGTCTTTCCATTCTTCACAAATATCAAAATCAATATATTGCTTATTTTGTTTAATTATTTCTTCTAAATACAAGCCTAACTGGCCATTATATCGAATATATTTTTCCAACAGAGGATAGATATACTCAATCAAGCCGTATAAAGCATACAAATAATCATCTTTATTGTTGAAATTCATATTTTTATAATTCTTTTTCCCCATAACATCACACTCCTTTCATCGCTATTATACGATAAAAGGAGCTACATTGGAACATTATTCTACAACAACCCAATCCTCAGCAAGCATATCAGCCTGTGATGCAAGCCATCCCATCTGCACGCCAGATGTCCCAACAAAGGCAATAGCCTTATTTCCGATTGCTTCATGCTCACAATTTACAATCTCGTCATCTGCGGACTTATAAGAAATGCTTGTTGCTAACTGAATGTACTGTTCTTTCCCATTCCATCCCTCACGAGCAACCTTACACCCTTTCTTCAAAAGCTCCAAAGCGATACCAAATGTCATGCCCATGCAATCTCTGTATGCTTCCTCAAACTGCTTTTTCGGTGACCAACTCTCATATCCATCGGAATACATTACCAAATACCCCTCATCCGCCGGATTTTCATCCTTTGGAATATTCCAGCCACGGTATGTATTGTAATCCCCCCTGTTCATAGGTTTTGCTTCAATCATCTTTGTACCAATATACTTCTTCATTTTCGCTCTCTCCTTTACTTTACACAAAAATTTTCCCATTTCTTGTAGGCATCTACATATGTTTCGTTTTTATCTCCATTATGAGTAATCTCATAATACATACCGTCAGAAACTGTTGTGCTGACAAGTGCCTTATTGTTCTGTAAAGTCTTGCAACTCCAAACTACAAAGACATCATCTTTTGTAATCTCTGTTCCTTTGGCATCTGTCTTATCATGGTGTTCATTAAAATACTTAACAACAATATCCTTACATAAATCTAAGAATGTACCATTTGGCATAACTCAATCTCTCCTTTACCAATCCTCTAAATCACTACTCGAATCCCGCCCCGGCTCTTCTGTAGTGTTCTCTGTCTCCTGTTCCATATCTTCCACAACACTCTGTGCAATCAGCTTCACGGCAATACGCAGACTTTGCATTCCATCCAACGGATGTGCCGCCACCTTATAATTTGCACTGGACGGATCAACAGAACCATCATCAAGATATAACGGCTCCTTTCCAATCCATAAAAGCGTTGTTTCCGTGATCGGCAACCCCATATCTGTACTACAGATAATGCGATCATAATCCACCGATGTTCCAAATGGATTCTCCTGTGCATTGCTCTGTCCCGTACTAAGGCTTGCCCGGAATGCCACTGGCTTCTTGTATCCGGCTTTACACTCCAGCACGTCATCGCCTACCGGCATCTGCTTATCATACAGCGCATAATACATTTTGCGCTTATTTCTCTTTAACTGCTTTCGCATAAACATCTCTCCCCATAATTGGTATCGCTCCCAGCCTCCACATAGATACCGCCCTGCTTGACATAAGGAGAGATTCTAAGGAATCGCCAAGCGTACCACTTGATTCTCTAATAGACCTGCGCAATCGGTACTACTCCTGCAAAAACGCTGTCTCTGCTTTCCCAGCTAACAGAAATTCCATTGTCCGAATTGGATTTCTGGAACTCGCCACCAACCATGCCATAATCGTACATGGCAAGATTTTTGATATTGGAAAAGTAATTCTGCAGATCGTTGACCACATATTCCTCCGTGTAGCGTCCTGCATAATTGCGTTTCTGCTTTACCTCCCGCACAGCCCCCTTGATCTTTGACTGCAAGAGAAGAATATCCTGCTCAGATTCTACTTCCAATTCAATTTTCAATTCCGACAGAATCTCATTGATCAGCGTTTCTTCTGTCAGGACATCCTTCTCTTCATCAGTCATAATCTACTCCTTTTCCTCTGTAGCAGCCTTTGGCTTTCTGCCTGATTTCTTATCCTCTGCCACATTCTCAACAACCACATTTTCCTCTTTCAGCTGTTTCCATCCGCTGTTGATAAATGCCTCTAACTGCACCTTACTTTCAACCTCATTGGTCATTCCATCTTTTTCAACTTTGTACATATTTCCGCCTCCTACTCTGCGCTCTTATGAACACCAATTGCACATGCCTTCTCTTTTAATACAAAAGCATCATATCTGACACGACCTTCTACAAGCCAACCAGAGATACCAGGTGCATCTGTATGGATCTTGTACTCCTGCAATTTAACTGGTGATGGCATTACGATTGCATTCGTAATGATAAAATCAACATTTTTAGGGAATCTATTTGTAGGAGCCTTAATAGCAGGTACACCATCAATATCACCTACAATGCCGGTAATAGCAATTTGTGTGGCCATATCACCCTTTTTTGTGAACGACTCGTCCAGCTTGATCTTATTGTAGTATGTAGGTGTACACAATACCACTCGTCCAAACTGTGGAGCTTCATTATCATCCAAAATGCCCTGCACTGCCAAAAACTCTTCATAAGCGTTTTCCTTAGTAGTCGCAAGCGTTTTTACATTTGCTACCGGTGCACCAGCAACCAATGTTGAAATACGATATGTATCTACTTCTGGAATGACAACCTCATCAATCTGACGGCGTAAAGCCTTTCCAGCTTCCATCACCATCATTGTGTCATCATAATTCTTGCGATCGATCGTAAAAGTAAAAGAACGATCCTGTTTAAGAGTCATTTCCTGAGTCTCGTTACCAAGTTCCTCCGGCGTACCATAACGACTTGTACCAGACAATGAATAATCATTCATTGCTGATGTTGGAATGGAATATACATTAACCGTGGACACTCCGATCCAGTCAAACTCACCGTTTACAATTCCATTAGTCAAGGAGCCTGTAGAAAATCTCTCATCTACATTCTGTGAATATTTGCTTGCATAATTTACTGCCATAATCATACCTCACTTTTCAAATCTTTGTTTACATGTTGAAACCTTTCAAAAAAGCATCTTCATCATCATCTGAGTTTCCAGCTGGTGGATTCGGCATAGACTTCATCCAATCAGCTTTCATTGTTTTTTCCTTTTCCTCGATAAAAGTCTGCTGAATATCGAAAAGCTCATCAGTGTCGTTATCACACTGTGCTGCCGCAGCCTTTGCAGCCAGATCCGCAGGATATCCAAGTGCAAGGAAATTCTTCTCAAACTTTGTAATTGTATTTTCACGAAGCAGCTTCTGAAACTGTTCCTCCCTCTCGGCTTCTTTCTCTGCCTTTTCCTGCAAAGCAATCTCCTCCGCAGTCTGCTTCTCACGCAACTGCTTTTTGTAGCTTGCCGCTTCACTTGTTGCCTTGTCGTTTGCCTTTTTCAGTTTTGCATTCTGCACCTTAAGCTGTGCCACCTGTTCTGCAAGGCTGACATCATTGTCGTCATCGTTATCCGGATCTGTTTTATTCGATCCTTCGCCTGACTTTCCACCTGTTGTAGGTTCGTTTCCGCCATCACCGTCACCGCTTGCCGGAGGTTCTGCAAATAACTGTAAATTCATCGGGATAAACTCTTTCTTTCTCATATCACTACCTCATTTCTGCGTTTTCAGATCTTCTCTGATCATCATTGCGTTTTAAAATCTTCTCTGATTTCCAATTGTCCGCGAAACTTGTATTGCGCTTTCTCTAGCGCACAACAAAAAGACGCTTATCTCTTTTACAAGATAAACGCCTTTAATTGACTATATTGTTTTTGTTCGGATTTCTCCTTATACAAAATATAACACATCCAAAATGTGAATTGTGTGAAATCTTTTTTCACTATACATACATTTGACAGTTGTTCCATATAATGATAGTATATCTATAAGATATCTTATAGAGGTTGCATGTACTCCACTGGGGGTGCGTTCAACCTCTATTTTTTTCTTTCCATAACTCTCAAAATATGATCATCTTTTATGCCACTCCAATATTCCTATCCATTTGACGGAATACGGACAAGCTTTAGACCTATATAATCATTTCCAACTCCTCTTCAATGCAATCATGCAATTCATATTTTCCATCTCGTTTTACATCATCTTCGACAATATACCATGAATCACCTGAAATATTTGCATCTACTACAGTGCCCACTGCACCGCTTTTCTTTATCCTAACCTTATCACCAATATTATACATCTTACGCATCCTCCCTATATGCAGAAATCAATCTCGGAATTTTCTTATCCGAATTGTTGTCAATCTGCCAAGCCGTATTGAATCTTTTTTTCACATTAACACCAAGCAACATATGAACATTAAATGATGTACCATGCTGTGTGTTTCTCTTGCCCTCAACATTGTCAATATCAAAAGCTGCAATAATATCTTCTGCCAACTTCCGTGGATTTTGTGACGAATAACCAACCGAAACAAATTCATCATAGTGTTTTGCACCCGGTTTCAATAAATACATTACTATTTTGTTTCGTTGTATTATACACTTATCTGTAATAATATCATCTTCTAATTCTGTTTGCAATGAATGATTTTTTATATACTCCACCGAGCACCGGCAGTTCACAATCTCTTCCAAACCCGCTCCCAAAGAATCGTCCTTCGGATACATCATCACATATTTTCCAACACGAAACGGGCGGCTGATATCGACAACCTGTCCATCTACATCCGCATGATCTGCCCTGACTCTCTCATCCCGGTAGGACTTCCACCTCTTCTTAGTACAGCCATTTTTCACAGCAGTAATGTATTCATCCCCATTCAAAATTGCATTAGCTTCATTCTCCGCTACATTGGTGGCTCGATCCACAGAAACCATATAGGGATCCTGTGGTTTATTCGCTTTGCTGGTAGTCAATGATCCACCTTTTAAGGTTGTGTCTACAATACTGTCACACACCTTCCGGATATATCGCTGCATTTTCTGATCCGGCTCTGCCACCTTTTGCACCGATGATAAGTATCTCTTTTGAAATGCTTCTGAAAGATACTGTCTATCCTGGTTTCGTTTTGACAAGGCAAATAAAAAAAGCACATCCGCCAGCAGCAAATTTGCTAAACGGACACGCTTTTCTTTCTCTTCCTCACTGATCTGCATATTTTCAAAATAATCATGAATCGGTATTTTCTTCCGGATAGCTTTGTGTCGATCGTCCTTGGTTGTTTCGGTCGTTGAAAGAGTATTTAACTCATCAAAATTTGTTAATCCCATCGTTCATCCCTCCACTCTACGCATTGGCAAATGGAGTTGCCTGCGGCTGATCTGACATATCCGGCATATTCTTTCCATCCATTGTTGTCTGTTCGTCCGAATCATTAACCTTACCTTCCGATGCTGTATCCACAGGCTCTGATCCTTTCAATTTACTTTCCAAAAGCTTATTGACCATTTCCTCGCTGTCCAGCACAAACTGCTGTGCATCGGTCGTAAAGCCTGCCAGCTCTGTTGCCTTGAGCAGATCAGCGCCGTTCTGAATCAAAGTTGCCCAGGAATTGACTTTCGTTGCCAGATCGTAGGTCCTGTTTCTATCAAACTTCGGTTCAATATCTGCGAGTTTCAAATTTCGCACCTCTTCCGGCACATCCACATCATTGTTGAAAATCTCCAACATAATGCGAATACATTCTTTCTCTGACTTCTTAGTCAACTGTGACTTTTTCAATGCAGAAAGCTCCGCTGCCTGCCATCCGTTTGATAAATTCATTGCCGATCCGGTAGAACCACCGCCCTGCTCCTGCCGTCCCGGCACATTCGTTTTTTCGTGGATGCGATCAATAAAATTCTGTATCAGTGTTTGGATCCCGTCCTGTGACATTTCTTTCGACAAATATGCCATTTTCGGATCATGTCCATTGCCGGTAGACTTTGTTTCGATTAATGCTCCGTTTCTTACGGTGGAATTACCATTCTCATCCTTTGGCAATTCCGCGTTATGCACCCACAGCAATGACTGCACACACTGGACAATATCATTCACTCTGTCCGATGTTACGACATTTAAGGCGTCAATCTCCGAAATTACACGCTCAAAACATCCCATTCGGTCATAATCGTTGATATACTCAACAATAGGGATTGCCGCCGGTATATTCTTTCTCCCATTTCCATTGGACACAAACCACCTTTCTCGCTTTTTTTCTTTATTCATCTTAATAATATTTTCGACCTCATAATAGGTATCCTCTGTATAACAACCATAAGTCGAATTTCCACTCTGATCGGTGATGTATGACACGCCCATAATTGGTCTGCGATACACATCATTGGAATACACGATAAAAGTACTCATTGGATTTAACGTCAGAATATCCACAACTGAACTTCCAAACCGATACTGATCCGGCTTTGCCTTAATCAGCCGATATCCAACTCCACAGATTTCAATAAACCTCGCCAGCTCCTGATCTGCAGATGGCTTGTTTTCTTCCTCCATCATCTCATTGAGCATTGCAATACCGACATTGTCCGCATCTTTGTTATTTTCCCGGATTCCCTTGTTGGCTCGCTGTACATATCGGATTGGCGATCCCCATTCGTACCCCAACTTAAACTCTGTAATCTCCGCAGCCATATTGTCCTTGACCTTGATGTTAATCTCCGGACGAATCATTTTGATTCGATTATCAATCGGTTGGATACCACGCTCATAATCCAGCAGGAACTTAATTGCTGTACGGTTTTGCTCATGTACAATCAAGGCATCCTGAAGCACTTTTATAACATTATCCTTCGTGATCTGCGTTATATCTGTAAATATCTGTTTTCTTCCAAACTGCACGACAATCCACCTCTTTCTGCATTGCATTATGTAAATGCATAGAAAAAGAGCCGCGGCGGTTTGTAGACCGTCTGGCTCTTTGATACTGTTTCATACTATCAAATTAGCATTATTTGAGTGTGAATTGTGTGAAAGTTACTTTCTATGCTCCAAACTGCATAAATCTGTCCTTGAACAATTCTCTTTCAATAGCCTTTTCGATATCGTCTTTATAAACAATCTGTATTACACCACCCACATTTATTTGCATTGTTTCTCTTGCTAGTGGCTGACTTGCATTTACTCCTGAAGATTGCCCGCATGGTTCTAAATAAGCCAATGCTTCCATTTTCTTATGATTACATTCATTTTTCTTTGGACATTTACGACATTTATCTGACAATTTAGATCCCCCCATAATCTCACACCTCGCATTCTAAGCTACATACCTATCCACCACTTTCGACACCGTACTCCGATCCATATACAGCTTGTCAGCCACTTCCTGTTGTGTCATACCGTCCCGGTAAAGATACTCGAAGATCAAGCGATCCCTGCTGTCAAAAATAGTCGTCAGGAAGATATCAACCTCTAACTGCAACTTCTCCAGCTCGATTCGCTCATTATGCAGTTTCACGATCAACTCATACTGTTTATCTTTCCAATATTTCCTGTCCTTTACCTCACTGCCACACACCGTCACCATGGTTCTCTGATATGGAAACTGCTTATTGGAAGACTGCACCTTTCCAAGATATGCCTCCGGTGGATTATCTTTATAATGCTGCAGCTTCTCTTCGTCCTTACGGATCACTTCCGATAAAAATCTATACTGCTTCAAAATATCCTTCGTCATCTGAACCCCTCCTAAAATATTCTCTGTGATACATTCGCTTTACAAATGGTAGCCCCATTTGCAAGCATTACTAACTGTGTAATTCCATCTGCTGCATCATCATGATCGTTCTTCCCAATTTGCACAAACATATTTAACTCATCCATCGCATCATGATATTCTTTATCCCTCTTATTAGCCGCAAGGAATTTACATCTTCTCTTTATATCTGGTGCATACTGAATGATCTTTGCCAGCTTGCTCATGGTATTTGGTGCCTTGCTGGAAGATATACTGCATTTGTATCCCTCCTTTTGGAGCATGTCATCAATCTTGTCCGCATACTCATCACCACCGTTATTTCCCTCAAAATGTTCCATCTGCGGTTTATGATACAATGTTTTTCCAACCACAATCGGCTGTGTTACCGTCTTATCCCCCCGGTTAAAAATCCAATCTGGAATGTAAATATAGCCGTCATCATATTCGTACCCAAACGGCATCGACAGACTGTCACCGCCGCCCCAAGCCACATCACAGGCAGCCAATACACGGATCAAACTACTCTCAGGCGGTAACACACCATTGTACGTCTGCAATTCATCCTCTGCAAAAAGCAATCCCTCACGCACAAATGGGCGTTGCTGATATTTCGCCTCCCATTCGTTCTTATCCAAACGACTCTTCACATTCAGGAAATATTCCGTTGAAAATCCCTTGCCATAGTCGTAAACAAAATTGGACTCCCCATTCTCATTAAGTGCTGGGATCTTTCTGAAACGGTATCGTGGATTATCCTTGTACTGTTTCTCTACTTTGCCAAGCGGATCCAGAATATTCCATCTAGTACCGACCATCAATTCTCTTGTACCGTCATTCTTACGATCAACAAGCAAGTTAAGATAATCCTGGTATCTGCCCTCTAATCGTGACGGAGACAAACTCTCCTGCCTGTCACGAACCATATCATCGACATACAGATAACCGTCCCATGATATATCAACCGCCCCCGTCCATGTACCCTCAATACCACGACAGGTTAATGTGGCAAAACGATCCGGATCGTTCAAAGTCACCTCTCTATTTTCCGCTGACTTTTTTTGCAAGAATGTCTGTGGGAATATATCCAGAAAATGATACTGTCTTTTTTCTTCCGGTACATCCAATTCCATAAGGTTAAGTGCTTCACCATAAAATCCACCTGCCAAGATACCACTGTGTCCTGACATCGCATTATGGCTATTGGGACGCTTTCCCATAATCCACGCCATGAAGAAAATGCATATTGTAGACTTGCCAACACGAGGGGGCATGGATAACCCATAAAAATCCAACTTGCCATCTTCCAAGTCCTGCAAATCATCAACTACCACTTTCAGTGTTCGTCGGCGTGGCATATAAAATCTCTTGTCCGGTGCCCGATCCTTTTCCATGTAATACAGAAAATCTTCAAAGAAATACGGTGCCAGCATCAGAGTAGCTTTCCAATACAGGGTTGCGAACTCAATGCTATTCTTCTTTCGACTCTCCTTTGCCGCAATCTGCTGTACTTCCTTTGCCTGCTGCAATGCAAAATTCAGATCATCTTTCTTTTCCTCGATTGCCATATCAAGCAATGCGCTAGCAAATTTTATATTAGTTAGGTTTTTTCGATGCAGTCCTGCTATAATTTTCTTGTTTTGTTCTGACATAAAAAAGACACCTCCATCAAAGCAGAGATGCCTTCGCAAATCTGCCTGTAATTGTTTCAGGTTAGCGACTACAACTGTTTGTAGCCGGTAATGTATTATTTATTGTATTTTTCAACTATATCTGCAATCTTCATTTTTCCTATCCGAGGTGGACAACAGATAAACAGTTGCAGATCATGTTCTTTCGCTTCTTGCATTTTATTCAAAAGCATCATTTGCGCTGAATTAAGTTTATATCCTAATTTTTCTGCATATTCGATAATTGTCATGCACATACATCCTCCTTAAAATCTGCCGCGTACCATTGACCAAATAAATCGGATAGACAGGATTTGAACCCATGACCTCTTAGCGAACTAAGTATTCTCCCAACTGAACTACTATCCGATACCGCAAGTTCACAGCATCTACTTACGGTTTGAACTGCTTTTGTTGCTGTATTTGTACAGTTCATACGGACTTTGTTATACCGTTCTCGAACCATCCCTAATGATGTTTGCCGAGAATAAATTGATAATGCCAACAGCTAGTTTCTGTTCTTCCATTGCCGACATTGGTTTCTGCACAAGTGTTGACACAACGCAGAGTGCGGGACTCGAACCCACAAGCCGAATTAACGACCGACAGATTAGCAATCTGCTCCAATGCCATTATGGAAACTCTGCTTGCGATGGCATTTTACCCAAGTTACCATCATCCATATGCTTGGAACCTACTTCATCACGGCTAGGTAAACTCCGTTTGTTGGCTACTGTGCTTCATCGACTTTATCAGCTAATTAAGGAGTTTCTGACACGGCAGGGGATTGCACCATCTGCAATGGCTTATCTGTCGGAAGTATCACACCAACGGTTTTAGGCATAAAAAATATCAACCACCTATTCGTTATTGAATATTGATGGTTGATATTTTTTTATTTCTTATTATATTGTTTTTTTACAAATAATAGTGCTAATTCAATCCTTATTCTTTTTTCGAATTGTTGAAGAATTACCTCTTCAATCATCGTAGACATATTATTTAGTATATTTTCATCAATGCTATTTGTAAACTTGTAACCATATGTTGAAATTGTCAAAATAATTCTAGCAATTTTTCCATTATCACCTTCCAATGCTATTTCATCACAAATAATTGATCCCTTATCATGAGAACGATGATCCTTTTTATCAAACACATACATCCCATTTGTAGCAGCAATTTTTTTATCATTAAAGAACAAAAAATTACTTTGACCGCTATAAATTTTGTAAAACGTAGTATTTTCATTTTTCTGTAACTGTGTTAAACTCATGCACTGAGCAATTTCCTGTTGGTCAATCCATCTCAGTTTATCATCAAGCTGTGGAAAATCATACGCCATTGATACACTAATTTGACTAAAGGGTGGCAATGTTATCTCACTCAAACAAGTCTTCAATTCTTTTGCAATACTCTTTAATTGTTTTTCAGGACATACTGTTTCATTAAACGGCTTGCTGAATGTACCTCCTAAAATAGAATTATTAATATATCCAAAAATAACCTCTAATTTGACATCACATATATTGCCTATAACATTCAATAATTTATCATAAACAACAAGTGTTTCATCATATGACTCAATTTTTTGTTCATATTTCTCAATTTCTTGCCTATGCTTTTCTTCTTCTATCACTTTTATCTCTTTATCTTTATTTGATTTATAATTTGATAAAATATTTATAAGCAATGCTACAATATAAATAATTCCAGTAATGGTAATTCCAGCTTTTGTTAAACCACCATTTTTTTTCGATAAACCAACTTGGACGCCTGCATATTTTACTACAACAGGCAAGTATACTGCTGGCAAAAAAAGAATTATCGTTTTCCATATCCAATGTTCATTGAGTAAATCAGCTAATTTCTTTAGAACTTTTTTGGCTTTATTCCAATGTAACATAAATAACTACCTTTTTTTTACCAGACTGCTTTGGGACTTCTCCAGTGCTCTTTTTGTTTCTTTTTCTTGACGCACTATTGAATATCTAGAGCCCGCAAGAGCATTTTCTCTTTTCGTAGATATAGTTTGTGATGATTTTTTTATCTTTACAGCCATCATAAGACTCCTCCTTGAAATTAATATATGAACATGGACATGATAATATGCATATTATATCACAATATACTCCAACCATCAATATTCAATTTTCAAAGAACCATTTTCATTCGACAAATTTCGACATCACATTTTATGTGCCCGAATGATCTGTGAAATCCTCGACTGTGAGCATCCCATCTCATCAGCAATCTTTTTCTGTGACCACTTTGCCTTATAAAGAGCCATCACCTTACCCTCATCAATTGATTTCTTTTCTCTTTCCAACTTATCAGGTATTACTAGTTCAACAGTGCCATCTTCACTGACTTCATTAATCCTATCCATCAGATCATCAACAATAATGTGATCTTTTGCACTCTCACTCTTCGCCTGATCCTCAAATATTCTCTGTTTTTTTACCCCATTCTTTCGATCCAATTCCATTACCGTCATCAAACAATAGTTTGCCAGATCAAGACAGGTATCTCGGAGGCCCTCATCCGGTACTCTCTGTTTTGCGCCGCCAGCAAGATTTTCCAATCGATTCCATTTATCTTCCATGCGGACCAGTGCTGCCGTAATCCCATATTTACCAAATGATCTTGAAAAACTGTCTCCATAGTCATGATTCTTCCGCACATATACATCATGCAGAAATTCAACCAATTTTTTGTGTTCTTCGATCTGATTCATGTTTTCTCCTGCCTTTCTCTTCTTTGAACCTTCTAATTGCAACGATGTCAGGAACAAGGTTCACCGGCACCTTAATAACCGTAATCAACTTCTGATTGTGAAATATGTATGCCATATCTCCATATAACCGGATCTGATTGGCAGATTTATTGTAAAAATACAAACTATCAACCCACTTTTGCAGATCTCCCGATGTCTCCGCATGCCGCACACCTAACTGATATACTTTCTTTGCCATTTTGTTGATTGATTTCTTCCCAATACCGCATCTCTGCTTCATACGATATTTGGCATGCTTTGTTACGATCATATGTGCCACCCTCCTCCATATCTGTTTTTCAAATAATCCCCACTGAGCTATATACCACTAACCGATTTTCACCAGTTAGCATTCATGTTTATCGTGTCAAGCCTGCCACTATCTATTTCTTACTCGTTACAGTGAACGGAACGATAGACTCCGGAATGTAATTGACCTCATATTTGTACTTATTCACTTTGGCACCACCAATATCTTCCACTACATACATGGTTTCCTGATTCAGGCCAACGATATGTTTTTTGTATGATCCATCCTCCATTTCACAGATCACATTGATTTTATTCTTGTTTTCCACTTCGAGAGAAAATGCACCGATGAGTTCAAATTCTACCTTGTCCGTTCTTGAATTGATTACCGCTAATCTCCGCAGCACATTGAAGTTATCTGCTTCCTGAGAGACATTCTCTGACACTTTTTCCGCTTCCGTACATCCTGTTAATGACATGGTTAATGCCACTGTCAATAACACCGCCAACAATTTCTTTTTCATTTCATCACCTTTTCCTTTCTGCTAATTCATGATCAAATATACGATTGTTCCACCAAAGCCAAGCGACAAGATCTTGAACCCTACACTTGTGCCCGTATTTTTTTCTTTGCAATCCAACACAATCATCCACAGCAACATCGCTATGTTGAATATGATTGTTGCAATTTTCAAAGCTTGCATACTACATCTCCTTTTTTTGTTTTTAAGATTTTTTGCATCTATTAATTCATGCTTACAATCATTCGTTCCCGATGCAAGACACTTTTTTGTTTTTTCGTTCCTTGAGGGGCTGAGCAAAGGGCTGACGCCCTCGCCTGTAACCCCCGCCCCCCTCTTTTTGCAGAGTTCGTATAATATGCAAAAAACGAACTTTCCTTAGTTTACAGCATTTACATCCTGTGCTATACTATTTATACGAACTAAACCACTTGCAAAATACGAACTTAAAAGGAGTGATCACATGAACAAAAAAACAGTAGCCTTGGACCAGCAACAATACAAAACCATCATATCAATCATCCGAAGCGGCTTTGTCTGGAACAAACATTCTTTCAAACCAAACGAACGCCTAGCTACTATCCTTGTTTTGCAAGCAAATCTAGGATTGCGGATATCCGACATATTGCAATTGCATATCAAAGACATTATCAAAGATGGCAGCAGGTACCGTCTTGACATATGCGAGCAAAAGACCGGCAAAGTCAGAACATTTACCGTTATACCTGACATCTATAACTATATCCTGCGATACGCAACGGACCATGGGATCAATAGCCAAGCCAAACTCTTTGACATATCAGACAGAGCTGTGCAAAAGCAACTCAAAATCGTATGTGATTATTTAGGCTATGATAACATCAGTACGCATAGTTTCCGCAAGTTTTATGCAACTGAAATCTATAAAAATAACGACTGCGACATTGAGTTAGTGCGCCATCTGCTACAGCACTCATCAACAGCTATCACCCAACGCTACATCGGAATTCAACCGCCTAAGATAGAACAAGCCATTAGCAAACATATTTGCTTACTTTAAGCTCAACGCATCAAATGCATCACATTCAATTGTGGTGCATTTTTTATACCAATTTTACGGAGGATCTTCATCCAAAGGAATATCGGCTTCCAACATCTGCTGCACCTGTTCTGGTGTCTGATCTGCCTCAATCTGTCTTCGTGGTTCAAGAACAACCTCCTGCTGATCCTTCAATCCATCCCAATTTTTCTGCCAGAAGATCCCTGTAACGGGATTGATCTTACCATCAGACATCAACTGTTCCCGAATTTGAGACATAATTTGTCGACTTTTTTTAATGACGCCAGTGCGTGCCGAGTTGGGCTCCCCACGCTGAATGTTACTAACCTCTCCCTTGGTTAAGCCCCATGCGTTATACAATCCAAGGTTTCCGGGCTTGATATTGTTATCAATACAATACTGGAGATATTTCAGCGTTCTGTCTCTTAACTGCTCCGGGTCTTTCGTGTCTATCTCGTCCCACAAAGCAATTTCCAGAGCGTGAGCCGTTATCTTGCTGATTTCCTCTTTCGTGGCAGTAATGCCATTATCGCCAATAACAGGAGACTTTTTCCATGCCTGATTTTTTGCTACCATTCTATTTCCGGATCCTTTACCACCCAAAACATTCACCACCTTAATTTTTCGTAAAAATAAAAAATGAGCTATAAACAATAGACCTTTAAGAATACGATCTATTCTTCATAACTCACCGAGTTTCCTCAAAACCAAGCTCATCACTTGCCCGAATCAGCTCAACTGTTCGGAGTGATTTTACAATAGCAGATTTCCATACAAAATGCAAGAGAAAAAAGCCAAAAATTTACTATACTGAATTAATCTGTGCTGTTTATCACAATTCTTCCTGTTGTGATCTCTGTTTTCCACTATACTATACTATTCTTCTCTCCCCTATCCTAATCTTAACCTCTACTATACTAACCTAATCTACTCTACTTATGCGCCCAAGAAGTAACCATATGGGGACAAAGTGACAACCAAACGGTAACCATGGTTATTATTACCAAAATCAACAGTAAATTTTTGTATACTATTCACAATTTCAGAGTAAAAAAATAGTTGCTATTTCCGGCAACCATCATGTAATAATAAAAAGAGAAGAACACGCAACGCTCTCCTCTTTCTTTGTACCACAAATCATTTCTGATCTGCTGGATCACATAAGATTCTGCCTATCAAATTTACTACTCCATTTTTTAATCATTCCACCCCATTTACTACCACTTTTTCACACATTTTTTGTGCTAATTTATGCCATTTTGCAACTAACCAGCCAAGTTTGCGCATACCGCAAAACCCATATATATACTAGCTTTTTACCGCATTTATGACCACTCATAAGGCGTATTTTGGTATACGTAGTAATTGACCCAGTTAGAAAACAAGGCATTGGAAGCACCTCTCCAACGAAGCAATGGTCTTTGTGACGAATCGTCATCCGGATAATAATTCTCCGGCAGATCCGGATTTAAGCCTTTTTTACTGTCACGCTTGTATTCGTAATCCAACGTCAGACGATCATATTCCAAATGACCCATCACAAAGATTTGCTTACCATCATCAGATACTAATAACAGTTCTCCCACCTTGTCGGAGTCTGCAAGTACAGTTAGCGTATCACACGCTGCAATCGCCTCATGATCAACTCCGGTATAACGGGAATGTGGTGCATAAAATACATCGTCAAATCCACGAAGAAGCGGTACTTTTCGATGGTGCACCCGATGTTCATACACACCAACTATTTTCTTCGGAAGCAGATGTTTCTTGATTCCATAATGATAATACAGTCCTGCCTGAGCCCCCCAACAAATATGCATTGTTGACGTCACATTTGCCTTAGACCATTCCATGATCTGCTTCAGTTCTTCCCAATACTGCACTTCCTCATATTCCATCTGCTCCACCGGAGCACCCGTAATGATCAAACCGTCAAATTTACGTTCTTTTACATCATCGTAGGTCTTATAAAACTCATTCAAATGACTGAGCGTCGTATTTTTACCAATATACGATGCTGTTGTCAAAAATGTAATCTCGATCTGCAATGGCGTATTGGATAAACTGCGTAGCAGCTGAACCTCCGTATCTTCCTTTAGTGGCATCAGATTGAGAACAGCAATATACAGTGGACGGATATTCTGCGTCGTTGCACGTGTTTCGTCCATCATAAATATATTTTCCTGCTCCATGATCTTTTTCGCCGGAAGATTATTTTGTACTTTAATTGGCATAATAAAACCTCATTTCTGCATATCTGCACTTTTCTGCTAGGACAAGTGATATTGTTCTATAAACGCTTGCTCCGTCAAAATCGGTATTCCAAGCTCTCTTGCTTTTTTATTTTTTGTCGAGTTGCTCATCGCATCGTTATTGATCAAATAGTTCGTCTTAGAAGTGACACTGCCTGTCACCTTTCCGCCATGCGATTCGATCAGCTCTTTCAGCTCTTTGCGGTTTTTGAACTGCTCAACGGATCCGGTAATTACAAACGTGATTCCCTCCATATCTTTCGATACATTATCATCCGCAATTTTCTCGAACGAAATATATTGTAACAGATGTTGCACTACTTGTCGATTCGCCTCAACCGCAAAATAATCTGTTACCGCTTTGGCGATCACAGCACCAACGCCATCAATCTGTGTCAGCTCCTCTTCAGAAACCGCCAAAACACGATCAAAATCATATCCGCAATAGCGACAGATCAGGCCGGCATTGGATAATCCTACATTCGGAATGCCTAAACTATACAAAAAACGAATGATCGTCGTATGCGCCGCCTTTGTCGCTGACTGAACCATTTTTTCGTAAGATTTTTCGCCAAACCCATCCATTGCAATGATCTGGTCTTTATATCGATCTAATCGAAACAGATCTGCAGGTTCATGGATCATATCCTGATTCATCAATTTCTCGATCGTTGCTTCTGACATACCGTCAATGTTCATCGCATCCCTGCTGACAAAATGTGAAAAACTTTTGATCTTCTTAGCCGGACAGGATGCATTTTCACAAAACAAAGCCTTCACTCCATTTTCTTCATGAATGGCTGTTGCACTATGACACACCGGACATTCTTCCGGAATAGGTAACGTCCCGCTTCGTGTCATATTTTCCGCAATCTGTGGAATGATCATATTTGCTTTATACACCTGAATATGATCACCAACCCCCAAAGCAAGCTGTTCAACTATGCTGACATTATGCACACTCGCACGACTTACCGTTGTTCCTTCCAATTCCACCGGTTCAAACACTGCAACCGGATTGATCAGCCCCGTTCTCGAGGCACTCCACTCCACTTCCTCTAACACCGTTTCGGCTATTTCATCTGCCCACTTAAAAGCCATCGCATTTCGCGGAAATTTAGCGGTCCTTCCCAAACTCTCTCCATATGCGATCTCATCCATAAGAAGTACAAGGCCATCCGACGGAAAATCATTGGTGACGATTTTTTCTGCAAATTCTGCCACTGCTGCAGGCAATGTCTCCCCGGTAACACGAACATATTCGACAACCGTAAATCCCTGTTCCTGCAAAAATTTGAATTTATTCTCCTGCGAATCTTTGAAATCAACACCTTCTGCCGTCACGAGCGAAAAAGCAAAAAAGTTCACATGTCTGCTCTTCGTAACACGGCTATCAAGCTGGCGTACAGAACCGCTGCACAAATTACGCGGATTTTTGTATTGCTCTTCCACCGGAAGGGATTCATTGATCTCCCGAAATCTGGAATACGTAATCACCGCTTCTCCGCGCAGTACCAATTCTCCCTGAAATGGGATCTGCAACGGTACATTATCAAACATACGAGCATTACCGGTAATGACTTCTCCTACCTGACCATTACCGCGGGTAACTGCCTTTTGCAGAGTTCCCTCCTGATACGTAAGTACGATAGTAAGCCCATCCATTTTCCACGAAAGTAGACCCGGATGCTCACCAAGCCAAGCCGCTAATTGTTCTGTATCCTTTGTCTTGTCCAAAGAAAGCATCGGTGAAGGATGTTGTTCTTTTGGCAGCTCACTAAGCACCTCATAGCCTACACGCTGCGTCGGACTGCCCGCCAAAACAATCCCCGTCTCCTTTTCTAATGCCTGTAATTCATCGTATTGTTTGTCGTATTCGTAGTTACTCATAACCTCATCACGGCCCTGATAATACACTGCCGCCGCGTGATTTAACTGCTCTACTAACTCTAAGATCCTAGCTCTCTTCTCTTCCATATCATTCCCCATTCTTTCTGAAAATGCTGACGTTACCGCTCCAGTTCTTTGCGAAGCACGCGGATCTCCATTGGCGTCAAGCTGCGATAACGGCCTTTTTTCAACCCTTTTAATGTAATATTCATCACGCGGTCACGCCGCAAATGCGTTACCCGATAATCCAAATATTCACACATTCGTCGGATCTGACGATTTAATCCCTGCGTCAATATGATATGAAAACTATCCGCATCTTCCCGCCACACTTTGCACGGTTTTGTTACAGTGTCCAAAATCGGAACACCGGCGGCAAGTTTACGTAAATCTTCATCGCGGATCGGACGATCTACCTTGACAAAATATTCTTTTTCATGCCCGTAACGGCTGCGCAGAATTTTTTCCATTACATCGCCTTGATTGGTCAAAAGCAATAGTCCTTCCGAAGCCTGATCCAATCTGCCGACAGGATAAACTCGCTTTGGATAATCAATATAATCTACAACATTCTTGATCTGTTCTCCATTTTCCTCCTGCGCTGTCGTGCAAACGATCCCCTTGGGCTTATAAAACGCCAGAAAAATCTCTTCCTCTTCTTTGGTCACTTGGCGTCCATCTACCCGCACAACAGCTCCGTCATGCACTCTCGTACCGGCTGTTACCGGCTTATCATCAATCGTGATGCGCCCCTGCTCCACCATTCGATCAGCCTCGCGCCTCGAGCATACCCCCGCTTCACTTAAAAATTTATTAATCCTTACTCCCGTATTGTCTGCCATACTATTGTTACATTCCTTTCTCCATCCGCAAAGTATCTCTGCGAACTTCTTTCCTACTGCTTCATGCCTGTATATCCCAAAACGCAGTCTCATCTGTGTTGCCTGCTTTCCTTATGGAAAAAGGTGACTCTTCAAAAGAATCACCTTATCTTACCTATACTTCCTCATTTACTGTGCAGCCTGTGTAGCGGCTGGTGCCTGCGTCGCTGCCGGTGCTTGTGTTGCCATCGGAGCCTGTGTCGCCGCCGGTGCTTGTGTCGCCACCGGTGCTTGTGTCTGTGCCCCCTGTGCGGTTGGCACCGGGGTTGCTCCATTCGCACTTCCGGCTTCTCCATCAATATTAGCCGTGCTTTCCGGTCCATCGCCCGAAGACTCATTCAACATATTGCAGAAATCACGAACTTCTTGATTTGTACTTTGAAGCTCCTCTAATTTCTTATTAACCGAATCCTGCAACGCCTTGACGTCTTTGCTGGCATCCAGCTTTTCAATCTTCTTCTGCTCTTTGCCGGACAAGGTCCCAAAATGCAACATAAATCTTCCATCCGGCTGCATCTTGATGTATAATGCCGTAAGCGATGGAATCTTCGTATCAATATCATATAATTTATCTTCATGATAGGCGTAAACACGATAACTTCCTGTTTCATAGCCTTCCTTGATCGTGCAGGAAATATTCTCATATTTTTCAATATATTCCGCTGCCGCCACCAACTTGCGCTCGTCAATGTTGTCCACATCGGTCACACAATCTGCCAAGGCATCCATATCTACTTTCTGTCTGGCATCAAAATATTCTTTCACAAGATCGGTGATCTCTTCTTTAATATCTTTATCCGACTTGCCTTTTATCGCATCCGCTATATTCTGTTCATCACTCTTCGTGGCTGACAACGAAAAATTAAGGTCCGGAGCCATCAAAGAAAATGTTCCCAACCCAATAAACATAACTGCCAGCGTAAAGATCAAAATAAACTTTTTATATCGCAGCGGCATATACCCACATCCTTCCTCAAATATCAAAACGCACCTGGAGGGACTCGAACCCCCGGCACACGGTTCCGGAAACCGTTGCTCTATCCACTGAGCTACAGGTGCAATTAATCAGCGAGAAATATTATATCATAAGGGAATATAACCGTCAAGGCACGGATCTGGTGTACTTTTAATGTTGGTAAGCTTCTCTATTCCATTTGCATCAATAATCATCCCACGAATCCTCGTCATCTTCAAAAGCATCATAGGCATCATCGTAATTATCATAATCCGATTTATTATCTTCATAATAACCATCTACATCATAATTGCCACAGACTCCAATTTTTTGCAATCGGGTAGGAGGTAGATAATTATCTTATCTACCGACCTCCCACACCACCGTACGTCAGACTGTCTAACGATTAAGAAAAATGTTATAATAGAACTACCAAATACAGTATCGTAGGGGGATTCGTTATGGCATATATTGTTGGCGCAGATAGATATCAAACAAGAATGGTAACCACTTCATTAGATGACTTAATAAGTAAGGATAATTCTGTCCGAGTAATAGATTCTTATGTAGAATCCTTAAATTTAGAAAATCTAGGTTTTATAGAGTATAGTGGTAGGAATCGAGGACAATCACCTTATCGCCGATCTGATTTATTAAAACTTCATATCTATGGCTATTTAAATAAGATTCGTTCTAGCAGAGCATTGGAGACAGAAGCAAAACGCAACCTGGAATTAATGTGGCTGGTAAACTGCATAACACCTGATCATGGTACTATTGCAGGTTTTGTTCAGAAGAATAAGACTGCGTTTCACAATACATTACGAAATCTTACTCTTATTCTCAAAGGTTGGGGGCTCATTGATGGAGAACTGATTGTTATTGATGGAACTAAGATCCGTGCTCAAAACAGCAAGCATAATTGTATTACGCAAAGCGGTTTAGATAAAAAAATCGAATATGCGGAAGCTCAGATAAATGCATATCTTATGGCAATCGCTAAAGATGAAGCGCTGGCAGATGACCTTACAGATAAACTAAAAACATATCAAGAACTAAAAGAACAGTATCTTACACAAAAACAGGAATTAAAAGATGAAGGACTGGAACAAAAGAGTTTGACAGATCCCGATTCAAGAAGGATGAAAAATAACGGCTCATTGGATATCTGCTACAATGTACAGTCTGTTGTAGATGCAAAGAATCATTTTGTTGTAGATATTTCGACGACTAATGATATAAATGACCAAAACCAGCTTTACACTATGGCACAAAAAGCATCCGAACTTTTAGAAAAAGAGTCTTCTACAGTTCTGGCAGATACAGGTTATTATAACGGAACGGAGATAAAAAACTGTGTTGATGCCGGAATGAATGTCTTTATAAAAAAAGCTAAAGCGAATAATGCTACAAAGGATAATGAATTTCGCAAAGAAAAGTTTATATATAATGGTGAAACTGATGAATATACATGCCCAGCAGGAGATAGATTACGATTTTTTGAAAATACTTCGAAGAATGGTATGAAGTATCGCAAATATAAGTGTACAGACTGCAATTCGTGCAAATATAAAAAAGACTGCACTACTTCTTCATCTGGAAGAACGATACAGCGTTGGGTACATGAAGATGTTCTTGAAACTGTGTATAATGAAACACTAAATAATAACGAGGTTTATAAACAGAGAAGATGTATCGTGGAGCATCCGTTTGGGACTATAAAAAGAAGTCTCGGATATAGTTTCTTTCATCGACGCAGACAAGAGAATGTTGACGCAGAAGCTGCATCTATGTTTTTCGCTTATAACTTTAAGCGATTATTAAGCATGTTTTCAACAGAAGAATTAGTAACGAAGTTTGAAGGAAGTGTGATGTAGCAGGGAGAGGAACGCATGTAATTCATGTGAAAAACAAAGATAAAAATGGTATTAAAAAAATCGAAGATAAAAATACCGTACATCAGACTGAATTTTCGAATCGTTAGACAGTCTGACGTACCGTTCGGTATACGGCGGTTCTTTAGTTTTCACATATTTTCAGGTAAAACTCTGTGAATGTTGGATATCCCCATTCACGGAGTTTTTCATTACTCAAGGCAAACTGTACCAGTCTATTATTGCTACAGTTCCAAATGCCCTGGCGCATATTTGCGTGCCATTGAATAAAGTCTTCATTCATTCCGAGTTCTTTCAACTTTCGGTATTTCGTTTTAGGTTTCTTCCATTGTTTCCAATAGACTGCCCTTATTCTATGGCGTAACCACTTGTCATTACTCTGCAACAGACCTTTCATATCTGCCATTCCAAAGTAATTTACCCATCCTCTAATAAACTGTGTCAGCTTTAATGCTCGATATTCATTTCCCCATCCGTTATGTCTGTCAGTAAGCTCTCTGATTTTATTCTTCATCTTTGTTACTGATTTAGGATGTACCCGAAATCTGCATATTCCCTTGTATCTATAGAAGCTATAGCCAAGGTATTTGACTTTGCTGATATGTGCCACGCACGTCTTGGTGCGATTTACTTTAAGGAATAGTTTTCCCTCAATATATGGCACTATGTTGTTTAAGGTTCTTTCTGCACTTTTCCTGCTTTTACAGAAAATCATACAGTCATCTGCGTATCGGACAAATCTATGCCCTCTCCGTGTAAGTTCCTTATCCAATTCATTCAGCATGATGTTACTTAAGAGTGGGCTTAATGGTCCACCTTGTGGCATTCCGACCTCTGTCTTTTCGAACATTCCTCTGCTGATAACTCCAGCATTAAGATATTTGTGAATGAGTGATATTACCCGCCCATCCTTGATGGTTCGTGATAGTACTTCAATTAGTTTACTCTGACATACTGTGTCAAAGAACTTCTCCAAATCCATATCTACCACATATACATATCCATCATTGACATTTGTCTGGCATTGTTTCAGTGCGTCATGCGCACCTCTGTTCGGTCGAAATCCAAAACTATCCTCCGAGAACTGTTTCTCGTAAATCGGCGTTAATACCTGTGTGATTGCCTGTTGAAACACTCTGTCAACTACTGTTGGCACTCCCAGTTTTCTGACCTCGCCTTTTGTTTCTTTGGGTATTTCTACCCTACGGACTGGATTAGGTTTATATTTCCCATCCTTTATCTGTTGGATTAGTTGCTCTTGGTTGTCTTTCAGAAAGCCTAGAAGTTCATCTACGCTCATTCCGTCAACGCCGCCTGCTCCTTTGTTAGATTTCACTTTCTTATAAGCCTTGTTAAGGTTATCCTTGTGTAAAATCTGTTCCATTAGATTGTCCGTCTGAAAATCTGTGATGATGTCGTTGTTTTCAGTAATCCTCTGATGGGCGGACACTTCTGCATACTCTTTCTGTTCCGCAGATACCATTTGCAGATAGTCCTCAATATGAAGTTGTCTGTCCTTAAATCCATCTTTGGTTACATTCATTTACTCACATCTCCTAAAGTTCAGTCCTTCCCACTATGTTTGCAACCATAATGGTACTATGACCTCTGCTGACTTCTCGCCATTCGTTGTTACTGACGGTTTTCATACTCTGTTTCCAACCGCTGACGAGACCTCCCTTGGTACCACACGTCACTTTCTCTCCATATATCTGCCACATTTACTACAGTTAATTCCGAGTAGTTATTGGACTTTGGCTTGTGATGCAGCCTTATCCTTAACTATAGCCTGATGTGATTTCTGTTCGTCAGACCAGAGATTTGCCTCCACCTTCCTTCAGATTCCACCTCACGATGGACACCCTTGGTCTTGGCTGTATCCTTCCCACTACTAGGGCGGATTAGGGACTTTCACCCATTAGCGACGTGCGCCGCAAGGCGCACATCAAGAAACGAGCCAGTCGCAAGACTGTCTCGTTTCCATTTCTTTGTCCTCTTAAATCGTCATGTCGATATGCTGTCCTAAATGGGGTGTCACAGAAGTCTCCATCATTTTAGTCAGTTCCGCAGCCTGTTCCTGATAGGTATCCATCGTCATATCAAGAACTGCCGTGCTGACATTAGTCATCAACTGATTGCCTGCCATCGCAATCGACATATCGGCAATACTATTTACCATATCCATAAAATCCACTCCTTTGCTGTTTAAGCAAAACTCTTTTTCCTATTATACACAATTTCCAACTCTTTTTAAATAGCTACTTAGTACAAACTTGTAATAACTTCCCATTCCTCAAATTTTTTTCACAACCTCATATCGCTTAATAAGTGATATGTATTAAGCTATCCGTTGCAGATCTGCAATGTTTTATTGACACAGGAATAATAATAAACGGCATCCGATAATACTTCATCCTGCTCAACATACTGCGCGTTGACCTCCGTAACCATTTCACACAGTTCTTTCCGAGACATTGTTGCATTTTCCGGCATAATGATCATTTCGTGGATGCTGCTAGGCAGCAAATAATAATTGCCTCCTATATTTTCTCCTATATGCTGTAAGCATTGCGGATACAAAACAACCGCCGCACCATTAATCTTCGACGAATTTGTTAGAACATATGGATCACCTTCGCGACTTTTTGCCCAAAACGCTCGATTCCCCCAAATATTTTCATCCCCCGTCTGCATAATATCATCCAAGGAGCTTTCATGATCTGTCTGCTGAAAGAACTCATATAACATAGTTTCCATACGACATATAGAAATCGGGAAACGCTTCATCGTATTGTTTTGTGCGATCGTAAACAACGTCTGATGATCCAATCCCCATTTCTGCATTAGATCAAGGCTGATCCGGAAAGAGGCAATTCCATGTTCATCCTGCACCATCAGACAATGAAAGGTGATTGCTAGATCCATAAATGGAATGTAAGGAACTTCCGCCAACTGCTCTTCATTTTTCTCTAAAGATACCACGCGGTAAATAATTTGTTCCCGACACGCCTCCAATGTCAGATTCTCACTGTCGAACCGATTGTTTTTGGCTGTTTCGTGATAGGTCGAAACAATGTCAGCTACTAACTGTTCCATCGTCTCTCCCTGTTCATATCTTGGATAGAGCTGCTGCATATAAAACTGTGGTGATACATTAGTATCCTCTGCCAATATTACCAAACTATCCAATTCAAGTTGATTGTTTTTGATCACTTTATGCCGTTCGACCTGATATCCCTCCGAAAATTTTTCTTTTACCATCTGTTCCATAACATTTTTAAACTCTTCAAAATCATACATCCTATAATCTCCTCCATACCCTATTTGCTTGATGTACTCTCGACAAAACAAGCTATAACAGCCCGTTTCATCTGTGCTGAATTTGAGGTTTCCCGATACTCCCACCCTATCAAAGCTTATAACCTCGAGAAACCTAATGAACGACTCCATTTGAAAATCCGGTTCTCTTCTATGCTGTCTACAGCTATCATCCCTCTCTTTGCCCTGTTGCACAGCGATGGAAGAAATCGTGTTTTAGTAAAAGGTAGATTTGTCCGATATGGGAACTTATTCTGAAATAAATCATGAATAGAAATACTATATGAAAGCTGCTTTACTCTCTCAATGTGATTATGAACAAAAGACCCTTCAAAAACTTAGAATGTCAATCAGATGATCTGCCTGACAATTGGATTTTCCAGTCCAGCAAACTGAAATCTTGTGTATGTTTCTCACTCACTGGACTAGTAATATCGTACCAAAATGATATCATCCGGACAATGGACGTATGTACTAATAAAAATGCTCATAAATAGCAATTCTCACAAAGAAAATCAGATAATACAAAAATTGACAACCCTGATTTTGTGCAATTTGTCTTTTTTGCTCTTTCAAACCATACAATATGCACAATTTTTTTGCCTAAAATCTCAGAAAGCCCCTATAAATTCGTACTTTCAAGTACTTTGTGCGGTGATCGCACGCTACACAACAGCAGTTTCAGTTATTAATGAACAAAGAGTCGCTTGCGACTCTTTCGCGCTCGAGCGGTGCTGTTTACAGCTAACTTCTTCTCCGCGAGATGCGCATCCTCGCGGAGCGTTTTTTACTTTATAGGAAACGAAAAGTTTCCTATAAAGTAAAAAAGACCGCCGGAAGAGTCCTCTCTTCCGACAGTCCGATATCCGGTTTATTCGTTAATACGATCTCGCCATTTGCAGTCCATGGTCTTACGTGACAGCAAACTCACTTATACGTATTACTTGCTCAGGAATTCATGAATACCCTTTGCAGCAGCTTTACCGGCTCCCATTGCCAAAATAACCGTAGCAGCACCGGTAACAGCATCACCACCGGCATATACCTTTGCCTTTGATGTCTGACCATTCTGCTCCTCTGCAACGATACATTTACGACGGTTTGTCTCTAATCCCTTCGTTGTCGAAGAGATCAATGGATTTGGGCTGGTTCCCAAAGACATGATAACGGTATCTACATCCAGCGTAAACTCAGATCCGGCAACCTCCACCGGTCTGCGTCTTCCGGATTCATCCGGCTCACCAAGCTCCATACGGATGCATTCCATACCGGAAACGTTACCATCTTCATCGGTAAAGATCTGTGTTGGATTTGTGAGGAGATCAAAAATAATTCCCTCTTCCTTTGCATGATGTACTTCCTCGACACGTGCAGGAAGTTCTTCTTCGCTACGTCGATATACAATATGAACTTCAGCCCCCAGACGAAGTGCAGTTCTGGCTGCATCCATTGCTACGTTACCGCCACCAACAACAGCAACTTTCTTGCCGGCAATGATCGGTGTGTCATAGTTCTCGTCAAAGGCTTTCATAAGGTTACTTCTGGTCAAATACTCATTGGCAGAGAAAACGCCATTGGCATTCTCGCCCGGAATACCCATAAATCTAGGAAGACCTGCACCGGATCCTACGAATACCGCATCGAATCCTTCCTCTTCTAATAACTCATCTATTGTTGTTGCCTTACCGATCACAACGTTTGTCTCAATCTTAACGCCCAGTGACTGTACGTTTTCTACTTCCTTATCCACTACTTTTGTCTTTGGCAGACGGAACTCCGGAATACCATAAGATAATACGCCACCAGCCTTATGCAGCGCCTCAAAAATAGTAACATCGTAACCAAGCTTTGCAAGATCTCCTGCACAGGTAAGTCCTGCAGGTCCGGAACCGATCACAGCAACTTTCTTGCCGTTCTTCGTCTCTGCAGGTGCCGGCTTAATGCCTTCTTCTCTTGCTGTATCTGCAACATAGCGCTCTAGCTTACCGATAGAAACAGCATCACCTTTGATTCCACGGATACATTTGGACTCGCACTGGCTCTCCTGTGGACATACACGACCACATACAGCCGGAAGTGCAGAGTACTTACTGATCACATGATAAGCATCTTCTACACTGCCCTCTACGAGCTTGCCAATAAATCCCGGAATATCAATATTTACCGGACAGCCTTTCACGCACTGCGGATTTTTACACTGCAGGCAGCGAGATGCCTCTGCCGTTGCCTCTTCTCTATTGTATCCAAGACATACTTCTTCAAAGTTCTTGGCACGTACCTTCGGGTCCTGCTCACGTACAGGAACTCTCTTCATTACATCTACTTCCATTGTTATCCTCCATTCGAAGTGTTTATTCTATTTTGTTCTATCATTAATGGCACTGGCCACATCCACCGTGATGGGTATCACCTTCCTGCAATTTAAGCATTGCTCTGCCTTCTTCTGTCTTGTACATACGCTGACGCAGCATTGCCTGGTCAAAGTCAACCAAATGTCCATCAAACTCAGGTCCATCTACACAGGCAAATTTGATCTCATCGCCAACTTTCAAACGACACGCACCACACATACCTGTTCCATCGACCATGATTGGGTTCATGCTGACGATCGTAGGGATACCAAGCTCTTTTGTAAGCTTACATACAAATTTCATCATGATCATCGGTCCAATCGCTACAACCTTCGTATATTCCTTACCCTGTCCGATCAGATCATTGATCTTGTCACAGCCGTTACCTTTGAACTCATAAGAACCATCATCGGTAGCAATATAAAGGTTCGCAGCTACTTCGCGCATCTCATTTTCCAAAATAATAATATCTTTTGTGCGGGCGCCGATAATAACATCGACATCAACACCATGTTCTTTCATCCATTTTACCTGTGGATATACCGGTGCAGTACCTACACCACCACATACAAAAAGAATCTTCTCCTTTTTCAACTCATCTAATGGCATCTTGATCAACTCAGATGCACATCCAAGCGGTCCTACAAAATCCATAAAGGATTCTCCTACCTCATACTTTGCCATCTCCGTAGTAGATGCTCCAACTGTCTGAAATACAATCGTAACACTTCCCTGCTCGCGGTCATAATCACATACCGTAAGCGGAATACGCTCTCCTTTTTCATCGGTCTTGACAATGACAAACTGACCCGGCTGACAGTGTTTTGCCACTCTTGGTGCCTCAATATCCATAAGCCAGATATTATTGGCAAGGTATTCTTTCTTTAAAATTTTAAACATAATGTGCCTCCATTATTTTTTATTGCAGTAACCGAATTTCCCTGTAGTCGCATTATTTTGTCTTCATTCGGATTTACTTTGTATTTACAAAAACGCTTCCAGCCCTGTCTGCGTTGACAAAAAACTGTTGGAATAACGTTTATCACCACTTACATTTTGACCAAACCATTCCGGCGGAACAAACAGATCTGCATCTTCCTCATCCTGAAATTCCACTTCAACAAAACGAAGTCCCTCTAAGGGACCATGAAATACATCTAATTCCGCAATATGCCCATCTGCTAACGGAATAATATACCGTGTCTTAGAGATCAAGCCGCCATCTACCTTCTGGCGCAGATGCTTATAACTTTCCTCCGGCAGGTTTATCTCATACTCCTGGCACATACGAACATCCGCCCGTCTTTCGCCAATCATTCCATCAAAGGATTTACAGGTCAAAATATACTTGTCATTGCTTCGTCTGATACGCACTACCGGATCCGTGCAGAGATACCCCTGCTCCATTTCCTTTGTCATAGCTCCATCCAAACAAGGCATTTCTTTGATCTGATATTTTTTCTCAATTTCCATGAGCACTTTCCTTATCCACTGCTAACTGCTCTGTCTTTGCGTTTTTATTTTTGCGCAGGCGGATTCCCAACATAACCGCTGCGACGGCAAGAGCAGCACTGACGATATATTTAACGACATACCAGAGCAGCGCACCTCCAAAGGACAGATCAGCAATCCCCTTTGCTAACAAAACACCAATCATATCTTCTCCTCCTTCTTATTATTACCTGCGATTCACCAATTCCTTCGTGATATCATTCCAGTCCAAACCACATTCTGCCATCAGGACCATCATATGATACAGGAAATCTGCAATCTCATAGCGCAGCTCTTCTGCATCCGGATTTTTGGCAGCGATCACAATCTCCGTTGCCTCTTCTCCACATTTCTTAAGAATCTTATCGATTCCCTTATCAAACAGATAATTCGTATACGAACCTTCCTTTGGATGATTTTTTCGTTCCATAATAACGTTGTAATCTTCCATCAATACGGTAAGAGGATTCGTCTGAATATATTCTTTCTTGGCCAATTCTTTGAAAAAACAGCTTCGATTGCCGGTATGACAGGCAGCACCGATCTGACGCACTTTAGCAAGAATCGTATCATTATCACAATCTAACGACAATGATTTAACATACTGAAAATGACCGGAAGTTTCACCCTTTAACCAAAGTTTCTGTCTGCTTCGGCTGAAATATGTCATGCGGCCTGTTTCGATCGTCTTCGCATAAGATTCCTCATTCATATATCCAAGCATAAGAACTTCACCGGTGCGGTAATCCTGCACAATTGCCGGGATCAACCCATTGGCATCCAGCTTAAAATCAGCAAAATCGATCAGACTTTCGAAAACTTCCACAGCTATACCATTCTGCTTCAATGCACGTTTTGCTTTATAAATATCTTTGTCCTCAAAATAATTAGTTGATACACCGTATACATTGCTATAGGAAAGCAACTCACTTAGATCATTACGGATCAATCCATCTCGGATCAAAACCGTCATTTTGCACTGATCGATCGCATCACTAAAACTCTTTGTCGTATCAATATGCTTTAACACGACCGTACCAAATCCCTGCTCATAAAAAGCATTGAGCTGTTCCGCATTTTGAAAATCAGCCTTCATGTCGACTTCCACAGCCAGTTTATCACGATCAAAACGGCGCAGGATCTCATTTAATTCTTTCTCCTCCGGCAGCAAAGCCTTACGGATCACAACAGAACTTGCTCCGGTATAGAGTGCCTTTTTGGCATCCTCAAACCGTGATACATAGATTCCAACCGTAAATGGAATGTCGATCTGTTTTTCAATCTCCCGCACGGTAGACAAAAACTCCTCTCTGGAAGCTTCATCTCCGGTATAATTATATAAAAACAATTCGTCCGCTCCCTCACAGGAATAGCGGTTTGCCAATTGAATGACATTTGCAGGATACTCATTCTCTGCATTAATAAAAGGAATTATCTTTTTGTGGTTCATAATCGTCCTCCTATAGGCTTCCTTTGGTTGATAATACATCGGATATACGTCCGTCATAACTCACAGCACGATCCAATGCTTTTGCAAACGACTTAAAAGCAGCCTCAATAATGTGATGATTGTTCTCCCCATCGAGCTGTTTTACATGAAGATTCATTCCTGCTGCATAGCTTACTGCATAAAAGAATTCATGAACCATCTCTGTATCGAACTGTCCCACAGATGGAACTGTAAGGTCCAGATGATAGCGCAGGTATGGTCTGCCTGACAGATCCAATGCACATAGTACTAGCGTTTCATCCATCGGCAAGATGCACTCGCCAAAACGGCAGATGCCCTTTTTATCCCCTACAGCCTGACGGATCGCCTCACCCAAAACAATTCCGGTGTCCTCTATCGTATGATGGCAGTCCACCTCCAGATCACCCTTTGCCTGTACTTCCAGATCAAACAACCCATGTCTGGCAAAACTATTCAACATATGATCAAAGAATCCAATCCCGGTCTGAATAGAAGCTTTCCCTGTTCCATCCAAATTTAAACGGATCGTAATATCCGTTTCTCCGGTCTTTCTTGTCACCTCAGCCTGACGGCACTTCACGTTCTGTTCCATAGGAATCCTCATTTCTTTGCTTTTCCTTTTATTTTACCCGATTTTTCAAAAGTTTGCAATTTGTATTCCAATTATTGTTCGAATCGAACAGCGATTGAATTTGCATGTGCAGTCAGCTTCTCAGCAGTTGCAAAGTCCTCGATATCCTGATGTACTAGCTCCAGTGCCTCTCGGGAATAGGAAATGATACTGGACTTCTTAATAAAGTCATCGACCGACAGTGGAGAGAAAAACTTCGCAGTGCCATTTGTCGGAAGCACATGGTTTGGTCCTGCAAAATAATCACCCAAAGGCTCACTGCTGTACTCTCCTAAGAAAATCGCTCCGGCGTTACGGATTCTCGTCATTGTATCGAATGGATTTTTCGTAACGATCTCTAAATGCTCTGAAGCAATCTCGTTAGCTGTTTCAATCGCCTCTTCCATCGTATCTGCAACCAGAATATAACCGTAAGAATCCAATGATTTTTGAATGATCTCCTGACGGGATAATTTTTTCACAAAACCATCAACTTCTTCGGATACTTTATCAGCCAGCTCTTCGCTAGTCGTGATCAAGATTGCAGATGCCATCTCATCATGTTCTGCCTGTGACAATAAGTCAGCAGCTACATAACGTGGGTTGGCTGTCTCATCTGCCAGTACTAAAATCTCACTCGGGCCGGCGATCGAGTCAATGCTGACATGTCCATATACCGCTTTCTTGGCCAGTGCCACAAAAATATTGCCTGGTCCCACGATCTTATCAACCTTTTTGATACTTTCGGTTCCATATGCCAAAGCACCGATTGCCTGTGCTCCACCCACTTTATAAATCTCATCGACGCCAGCCTCTTTGGCTGCAACCAATGTGATCGGATATACTTTGCCATCTTTTCCCGGCGGTGTTGTCATAACGATACGTTCTACTCCTGCCACCTTTGCCGGAACAATATTCATCAGAACCGATGACGGATATACTGCTTTACCACCCGGAACATATACACCAACACGTTCCAATGCTGTTACTTTCTGACCTAACAGCGTGCCATCCGGTTTGCTGTCAAACCAACTGTATCGAACCTGTTTCTGGTGATAATCACGAATATTCACTAACGCCTTACGAATGATTTCAATCAGATGAGAATCTACTTTTTCATATGCCTCAGCAATTTCTTCTTCGGTAACACGGAAGGTTTCCTCAGTGATCTTTACACCATCAAACTGTTCTGTATACGCAAACAGTGCCTGGTCACCTTCTGCTTTCACTTTATCCAAAATATCGCGAACCGTTGTCTCAAATTTGCTATATTGATTCGGACTTCTTTTCAAAAGATTTTCCAAAATATTTTCGCGCTCTTTTTGTGTCAGCTTTACAATTCTCATCGTAATTTCCTCCTCTTTCTATGTTACTGTGGAATAACTTCCCGCAAATCTCGGATCAACTTTGTAATACGCTCATGCTGCATCTTCATACTCACTTCATTAACAACCACTCTCGCCGATAACGGACAGATCTCTTCCAATACTTCCAAACCGTTTTCACGCAGTGTCGAACCTGTCTCAACAATATCCACGATCACTTCTGACAGACCAACGATTGGAGCAAGCTCTACCGACCCATTCAGTTTAATGATCTCAACTGTCTGATGTTTGACATTATAAAAATAATCCTTTGCAATGCGAGGATACTTGCTTGCCACACGGATCAGAGAACCGTCATTCAAGCGTTCCTTCGCCTCTTTCGGTCCTGCAACACACATACGGCATTTACCGCAATTGAGATCCAATACTTCGTATAACTTGCGGCCCTCTTCCAAAATGGTATCCTTACCGACTACACCAATATCAGCAGCACCCATTTCAACATAAGTCGGAACATCCGATGCTTTCGAAAGGAAAAACTTAAAACCAAGTTCTTCATTTACAAAGATCAGCTTACGCGTTTTCTCATCCTTCATTTCCTCACATGTAATACCAATCTGCTCTAACAGCGCTAATGTCTGTTTTGCCAAACGCCCTTTTGCCAGGGCAAATGTTATGTATTTCATCGCTATCCTCCTACTTATTTCGCCTCTATCATCTGCTGTTTTTCGCCATCTTTCGTCAGGTAGATCAAAGAATCATTACCGTTGCGTTTTGCGTAAGCAACATATTCTTCAATTTCTTTTTTGGAAGATTTGCGCATCATCTGAACAACTTGTCCACCTTCACGCATTTTCTTAGCCTCCTGCAAAGCCTGCGCACGCACCTCTTTCGGATACACCAAAAGTGTTCCGCCAAGTGCAGTCTCTCCAAACAGCTTCTGACGCTCCATTGCGATCATCAACTGGTCTAATACGATAACCAAACCGATTGCCGGCGCCTCTTTGCCAAACTGTGCCACCAAACCGTCATAGCGGCCACCGCTGGCGATCGCCTCACCATTTCCATATGTATAGGCACGGAATACAACTCCTGTATAATAGCTGTAATGACTCAGCATACTGAGATCGATCGTGACATAATCTTCTAAACCATATATCTTTAAGATCTCTTCTAATTTTTCCAAGCGTTCTAATGCTTTATATACGCGCTCGCTCTTACTTCTCGCACGCACAAAATCTGCCGCCTCTTTTAAATTCTCTAATAGCTCCGGCAGTTTCACAAAGACCTCTTTTAACCCCTGCTGTACCGTGAGCTTGCCTAACAATTCTTCCACGCCAAAGAAGTTTTTGCTCTCGATCAGATCACGCAGCGTCTCGATCGTCTCCTCCTCAAAGCCTGCTTCCTCTACCAAAGCCCGGAACAGATCGGCATGTCCCACTTCGATCTGAAATTCCTTCAAACCGCTCTCTAACAGACATTCTATCGTCAATGCTAACATCTCTGCATCCGCATCGGAGCTGTCATCCATAAAAAGCTCTGCTCCAACCTGTGTCACTTCCTGTAATTTACCCTTGTATTGTCCGGTACTGACAAAAGTCTGTGCCGTGTAGCAGAAACGCATCTGCTCAGTCTCCTCACGGAAATATTTGGCAACACAGCGTGCGATCGCCGGCGTCATGTCCGGTCGCAATACTAGTGTATTGTTGCCACGGTCAAAGAACTTAAACATCTCATTGGATGCAGCTGTTCCACGTTCTTTATTAAAAATATCAAAATACTCAAACGTCGGTGTCTGCACATTTCGAAATCCATAGGAATGCATTACCTGCTCTAACGAATGCTGTACCTCCAGCTTTCTGGCACAAGCACTGCCATAAATATCCCGCACTCCACCGGGTGTGTGCAACAATTCTGATGCCTTTGTATTTTCTGTTCCTGCCATAAAACAACCATTCCTTTCTAATACATACCTGTCGGTGTCTCTTCTTTTGCGTCATATCCCTTGTCACGAAGCGCCTTTAAGATCTCATTTTTGTGCTCCTGTCCAAATGCCTCAAGCGTGATCCGAAGCTCAACTGCCGCATTACGGTTAATGCTGACAAACTGATTATGCTCTAAGCGGATAACATTTCCTTTTTCTTTTGCGATAATATCCGCTACGTTGACAAGTTCACCCGGTCTGTCCGGTAACTGTACGGCAACGGTAAATACTCTGCCGCGGGCGATCAGTCCATGCTGAACGACGGAAGACAACGTAATAATGTCCATATTACCGCCACTTAAGATTGAAACGACCCGTTTGCCCTTGCAGTCGAGATGCTTTAATGCTGCCACAGTAAGCAAGCCTGAGTTTTCTACTAACATCTTATGGTTTTCCAAAATATCTAAGAAATTGACGATCAACTCTTCATCCTCAACAGCAATGATCTCGTCAATATTTTTCTGTATATATGGGAAAATCTTATCTCCCGGAGTCTTAACAGCAGTACCATCCGCAATTGTCTCTACCTTTGGCAGTGTAACTACTTTGCCCGCATCTAAAGATGCTTTCATACAGCTTGCGCCTGCCGGCTCTACGCCAATCACTTTGATGTTCGGATTTAACAGCTTAGCAAGTGTTGAAACACCGGCTGCCAGTCCACCACCACCGATTGGGACCAAAATAATGTCTACTGTCGGCAGTTCCTTAAAGATTTCCATTGCAATCGTTCCCTGACCGGTTGCAACGGTTTCATCATTAAACGGATGTACAAAAGTAGCACCGCTCTTCTCTGCCAATTCCAACGCTTTCTGGCAGGCTTCATCGTATACTGATCCATGCAGTATCACGTTAGCGCCATAACCTTTCGTTCGATTCACTTTTATCAATGGCGTCGTTGTCGGCATTACGATCGTTGCCGGAACACCATATAATTTGGCCGCGTAGGCAACTCCCTGCGCATGATTTCCTGCAGATGCCGTAATCAATCCTTTTTCTCTTTCGTCCGATGACATTGTACTGATCTTATAATAAGCGCCTCGCACCTTATAAGCTCCTGTGTACTGCATATTTTCCGGTTTCAGATATACTTTATTTCCTGTCTGTTCTGAAAAGTACTCGCTATAGATCAGATTGGTCGGAAGTACGACTTCCTTAACCTTTTCTGAAGCTTCTTCAAACTTATCTAATGTCATCATGTTACTATCCTCCAATGAATTTTCTTTTTATCCTGTCAATCATTCAAACAGTGCGTCAACAAATTGATCTGCATCAAATTTCTGCAGATCATCAATCTGCTCTCCAATACCAATATATTTCACCGGTACATGCAGCTCTGATTGAATTGCGATCGCAATCCCACCTTTGGCCGTACCATCTAATTTTGTCAAAATGATTCCGGTAATGTCTGCCACTTCGCCAAACTGTTTTGCCTGTGCTAATGCATTCTGTCCCGTCGTTCCATCCAATACAACCAGTGTCTCCCGATGTGCATCCGGATATTCACGTTCAATAATTCGATTGATCTTGCGCAGCTCCTCCATCAAATTTTTCTTGTTATGAAGTCGTCCGGCTGTATCACAGAGCAAAATATCTGCCTTTCTTGCCTTTGCTGCATTTACGGCATCATACACAACTGCTGCCGGATCGCCGCCTTCCTGACCGGAGATCAACTCCACGCCTGCACGATTTGCCCATTCGGTAAGCTGTTCAATTGCTGCTGCACGAAATGTGTCAGCAGCTGCAAGTATCACTTTCTTACCATTGTTTTTGAACTGTCCTGCCAACTTGCCTACTGACGTTGTTTTTCCAACGCCGTTGACACCGATCAACAATACAACCGAAGTCTCATTCTCATAGTCATATGCATGTTCATCCACGCGCATCTGATCTTTGATACTGTCGATCAACAGTTGCTTGCAGACACTGATCTCTTTGATCTTCTGCTCTTTGACTTTTTGCTGCAGATTCTCAATGATCTTTGACGTAGTATTTACACCAATATCTGCCATAATAAGCACTTCTTCAAGCTCTTCATAGAAATCATCGTCAATCTCCGAAAAGCCGTTGAATATATTGTCAATTCCAGCGACAAAGTTGTCTCGTGTTTTTGTCAGTCCGTCTTTCAGTCTGCTGAAAAATCCCTTTTTTTCACTCATATTCACTCTCCATGTTATTCTTTTTTATGCACTATCTTACTATATTACCTGTTTTACTGCTAAAATGCAACATCAGATACAATATGTTTCAAATGCCGACAATCTGTCCATCTAATTGGCAATCTCTTTTTCATCCAACAGACTGACAGAAACCAACGTAGATACTCCCTTTTCCTGCATAGTGATACCATACAGGATATCTGCAGCATTCATCGTACCACGTCGATGCGTAATAACGATAAACTGTGTATTTTCGGTCAATTTATGCAGATAATTGGCATAACGCCCTACATTAGAATCATCCAACGCTGCCTCGATCTCGTCCAACAGACAAAACGGAGATGGTTTCAGACTTTGGATGGCAAAAAGCAGTGCGATCGCTGTCAGAGCTTTCTCTCCACCGGACATCTGCATCATATTTTGCAGTTTCTTTCCCGGTGGCTGGGCAACGATCTTAATACCTGCCTCAAGGACATCTTCTCCCTCTGTCAACTCCAGTGCTCCACGTCCACCACCAAATAGTTCCTTAAACACTTTATCAAAACGTGTCTGAATTTCAGCAAACTGTTCTTCAAACTGTTTTCTCATCTCAGTATCCAGTTCCTCGATAATGCCACGTAAGACATCGGCTGCCTTAATGAGATCATCGTGCTGGCCGTTAAGCAGTTCATAGCGTTCCATTAGCTCCCGGTACTGTTCAATTGCATTGACATTGACATCCCCTAAGCCTTTGATCTTGCCTTTTAGGGTTTTGATCTGGGCACGCATTTGCGCCCCTGACATATTTAACGCTATACGAATTTCTTCCGCTTTACTAAAGGTCAGTTCATACTGCTCCCACATATAGTTCGTGTAAGAATCCATCTTTTCCTGCAGTTTTTCCTGACTGTTGCGCAGGCGGAACACCTCTTTATCCAATGCATTCATCTGCTCCGATAAGCTCTCCCGACGCTCAAAAAAGCCTTTCTGCCTCGTTGTCAGCTCCTCACGTTTCTGCACTTTCTGCTCAACCATCTCTGTCAACGTCGTGATCTGCACAGAAAGCTGATCCATCTGCTGTCTTAAATCCGCGATCTGTGCCTCTTTTTGACGTACCCGCTCATCTGCCTGCATATTATTCCCGGATGCTTCCTCCATCTGCTGGCAAATATTCTGCAGTTCTCCAGCAACACGATTCACATTTTCCTGCTGAAACTGTTTCTTCTGCTCCAATGTTGTATAGTCCAATTGGAGCTGTGCATCTTCTGTCTCTAATTGTCTTTGCTGCTCCCGGACCTGATTAAGCTTGTCCGTACACTCTGCAATGCGCTCTTCGCGGATCTTATTCTGATCCTCATTTTCCTTACGTTGATCCTGCAGCTTATCTAATTCATCCTGCAGCTCCTTTTTCTGTCCCTCGATCCCCTGACTTTCAAAACGAATGTGATCAAGCTGTTCCTTCGCTTGCTCCATATCGCGGTTTGCACGATCATATTGCAATTTTGCAGTATTTTGCTGCAATACCAGTTCTTCTCGCAGGTGATGATTTGTCTCGATCTTCTGACGGATCTGCGCACCATCTTTCTCATACTTGGCAATATCTGCATCGATTTCGGTAAGGCGCGCTTTCCATTTCTTCGTCTGCTGCTCAAGTTCCTCCATCTCGCGGCGTCTTCCCAACAGATTATTGTTGTTACGAAAAGCACCACCGGACATAGAACCACCCGGATTTAAGAGTTCACCCTCTGTCGTAACGATACGTATCGTGTGATGATACTTCTTGGCCAAAGCGATCGCATGATCGATATGATCAACTACAACAAAACGTCCCAGCAAATATTCTACCAATTCTGAGAAGCGATCTTCTGCCTCTACAAGGGTGGATGCCATACCGATCACACCCAGCTCTGCCATAATATTTTGTGCGCGGCTTGCTGCCTTTGTATGTATATTGGTCAACGGCAAAAATGTAGCTCTGCCGTAGCGATTCTTTTTTAAATGAGCGATCATACTTTTGGCGGTCTGCTCATTATCGGTCACGATATTTTGAATGCTGCCGCCAAGTGCAGTTTCCACTGCGATCTCATACTTTTTATTTACGCGGATAATATCTGCCACAACTCCGACAATGCCAGGATAATTCGGCTTTTGCTCCATAACACGCTTGATGCTCTGCCCAAACCCCTCATAGCGCTCTGTCATATTTTGCAGAGAACGCAGTCTGGAATGATCCATGTGATACTGTCGCTCCGTCTCACGGCGCTCGAGATTTAACTGCTCTGTCTGTCCCTGCAGATGCTTGACAGAATGTGCGAGTTCTGCTCCGGCATCATCTAACGCTTGTATCTTATCCGTGATCTCCTGCAGATTGCTTTGCTCTCGGTCTAAAATCTCCTGCAAACCGGCCGTTTGCGTTTTATTTTCCAAAATCCGTTTTGTCAGTTCCACTTTTTTGATATTGTTCTGCTCTAACAGCGTTTGAAAGCGTTCTTCCTGCGTCACAACATCCGTATTTGCATCTTTTGCCTGTGCGATCGCCTCATTGTGACCTGCGATCTCCTGCTCGAGAAGTGCGATCTCATTGCTGGTCTTTTCCCGCTTAGCAGTAACATCCTGACGGAACTGTTCCATCTGCTGTAATTTATCTTCAAATTCTTTCGTTTTTGCGCGATGCTCTTCCTGTTCACTTTCCAGTTCAGACACTTTGGCACGGTAGTTCTCTATCTGCTCACGATAATACAGCTCGCTTTGGCGCACCGCATTGATCTGCTCCTCTAATACTTTTATATCACCTTCCTGCTGATTCAACTTCACTTTATCAGCACTCAGCGTTTCACGGCATTCTTCCAGATTCCGCGTATGTTTATCCAGTGCCTCTTCTAATTGAATATATTCTGACTTGACCGTTTCATATTCTTTCTTTGTCTTAGCCAGATCTCCATCTGCAATACTTTCCTTCTCGCGAAGTTCCTCCATGGAAGCGCTGTTTTCTTTGTAATCTTGCAAAAATACATTGATATCCAGATTGCGCAGTTCATCACGGTAACTCAAATATTCTTTTGCTTTTTCGGATTGTGCCTCCAATGGCTCAACCTGTTTTTCCAACTCCGATAAAATGTCTTCGATTCGCACAAGATTTTGCTGCTCTTCCTCTAAATTCTTCTCAGCAACCGTTTTGCGCTTTTTGAACTTCACAATACCGGCAGCCTCGTCAAAAAGCTCGCGACGCTCTTCCGGCTTACCACTTAAGATCTTATCAATCTGACCCTGCCCGATGATAGAATAACCTTCCTTACCAATACCGGTATCTAACAGTAATTCCTGAATATCCCGCAAACGACACGAAGCACCGTTGAGCAGGTACTCGCTTTCACCGGATCGGTATACCCGTCGAGCAATCTTTACCTCTTCATACGGCACTTTCAACTTGTGATCTTCATTATTGATCGTGATCGCCACATACGCAAAGCCCTGTGGCTTACGAAGCTGTGTTCCGGCAAAAATGACATCTTCCATCTTCGCTCCACGAAGCTGTTTGGCACTCTGTTCACCAAGCACCCATCTGACAGCATCTGCCACGTTACTCTTACCACTGCCATTTGGTCCAACGATAGCAGTGATTCCATTATGGAATTCAAATACTAATTTATTGGCAAACGACTTAAAGCCATGTACCTCCAAACTTTTTAAATACATCCCTTACCTCATTTCTCCCGCAAAGCAAGAATTGCCTCATACGCTGCCGACTGCTCTGCTTTTTTCTTTGTTCTTCCTGTCCCGACCGCTATCTTTTTACCGTTGATCATCACAGCAACCTCAAATGATTTACAGTGATCTGGTCCGGTTTCTTTCACCAGCTGATATGCCAATGCAAGATGTCTTCCCTGCACAATCTCCTGCAGGATCGTTTTGCTGTCATAAAACAACTTTTTGTTCTCGATATCACGCAGCACAAATGCCTCGACATACTCTTTTGCTCTGGCAAATCCTCCATCCAGATAAACAGCACCGATCGTAGCCTCCATGGCATCTGACAAAATAGAATCCCGCTCTCTGCCCCCGGTGCGATCCTCTCCTTTACCCAAAAGCAGATAATCACCCAAAGAAATTTCTCGCGCACAAGCTGCCAGCGTCGGTTCACAGACATAACTTGCCCGTATCCTTGTAAGATCTCCCTCTGGTTTCTGCGGATTTTCCTTAAAAATATACTCGCTGGAGATCAACTCTAATACAGCGTCTCCCAAAAACTCCAAACGCTCATTGCATTTATATTTTTTCAGTCGTTTTTCATTTGAATACGAACTGTGAGTCAATGCCGTCACCAACAGATACGGATTTTCAAACGTGTATCCAATCTTTTTTTCAAACTCAATTATCTTTTCCTGTCTCACTGTTCATCATACTCCTTTTTATGCAGGTATCATCACAAGATTGCACAGATCCTGTACCGTCTTCACCTGATACACCGCTTCTTCCTCTAAAATAACATCAAACGTGTCTTCCATTCCCATAATGATCTGAAAAACTTCCAGAGAATCCACTCCCAGATCCTCCACCAGCCGCGCTTTGGCATAAATCTGCTCCGAGTCTTTGCCCAGAACTTCTGCAATGATCATCTGCAGCTTTTCAAACTCCATAAGAAACACTCATTCCTTTCCCATCTCATACTATTCGCTAATCTTCCTGCTTTACTGCAAGATTCTCTTTGATCTTTTCATTGATCTGCTCTTCGGTAAACTGCACACACTGCAAAATGCCCATTTTGACATCTTTCGCATTGGAGCTGCCATGTGTTTTAACAACTAATCCTCTCAAGCCAAGCAATGGTGCTCCACCATGATCATCCGTGTTAAACTCTTTCATTGTCTTTTTCAATGCCGGCTTGATCAGTAATGCCCCTATCTTACTGCGAAGTGTAGACATGAGCCCCTGCTTCACCTTAGAAAGCAGTGTCCCTGCCAATCCCTCGTATAATTTCAAAATAACATTGCCAACAAATGCCTCACATACAATAACATCGGCATCACCCTTCGGAATGTCTCTTGCTTCAATACTTCCGGTAAAATTAATATCTTTACATTCTTTCAATAAAGGATATGTTTCTTTCACCAATTGGTTTCCTTTTTCTTCTTCTGCACCAATATTTACAATAGCAACTTTAGGATTGTCTACTCCAACAACGTGTTTCATATATATGGATCCCATCTGTGCAAACTGCACCAAATGAGAAGCTCTGGCATCTACATTTGCTCCACAATCGATCAGCAATGCCGGTCCTTTGGCCGTCGGGATCAATGGCGCTAACGGTGCTCGCTCAATACCTTTGATCCTTCCAACGATCATCTGACCACCAACTAATATAGCACCGGTGCTTCCTGCTGATACAAATGCATCTGCCTCGCCTTTTTTAACGAGTTTCATGCCAACTACGATGGAAGAATCCTTCTTTTTGCGAACTGCCATCACCGGTGGCTCGTCAAATCCGATCACTTCCTCTGCATGAACGATCTCTATACGCTCTTTATCATACGTATATTTTGCAAGCTGCTCCTTGATCGCATCCGTTCTACCTACCAATACGATAGAAATATTTGTATTTTCCTGCAATGCTTCTACGGCTCCCTGTACCGGAACCTCTGGTGCGTAATCACCACCCATCGCATCCACAACGATCTTAATCTTAGTCTCCATCTTTCTTCACCATGCCTTTCACTATCCACACTATAAGCGTTTATAAAAAAATGACTTAAAACTTGCAAATCCGATATTGCCGGGCGATATGATCTGTTCTGTACTTCCAACAAACAACAACCCGTCTTTTTTAAGGGATGCATTAAACTTTTGATATATCTCCTTTTTGGCTTCCTCCGTAAAATAAATCATCACATTACGGCAGACGATCAGATCACATTCTTTTGGATATCTATCCTTCAGCAGATTATGTTGACAAAATTTGACACAACGCTTGATCTGATCACTGATCTGATAACTCCGGTCAGAAACCTGTGTAAAATATTTCGACACAAATTCTTTTGGTAGTCCTTTTAAGCTCTTTTCATCATAAATACCTATCTGCGCCTTTTCTAACACTTGTCTGTCAATATCCGTCGCATAAACATGGATCTTATCCAGCGGAATAAACTTTGCTAACAGCATAACAAGTGTATACGGTTCATCTCCTGTCGAGCAGGCAGCACTCCATATATGCAGATCATTGCCAAAACGCTCAAATAAATACGGAAGCATCTCATCCTCCAGCAGCTTCCATTGCTCCGGATTGCGATAGAATTCAGATACATTAATGGTCAAGTATGCCACAAACTCATCCAATCTCACTTTATCTGTCTTTAGTAATCGGATATACTCCTCGTATGATGTAATCTTGCACTTTGTGATCAACGCATCAATGCGTCGTTTCATCTGACGTTCTTTATAACAACTCAGGTCTATCTGGGTCAACCCGAATACCTGTTTCTTAAACAACTCATAATCGCCCATTTCTGACCTCCTTTACATACGCAAATTTCATTCCATACTTTTCGCACAAACGAAAACCCTATACGAAAAAAATCGCCAACCCGTACAAGTACGGATTGGCGAGCGATTACCTACTATTACTCTGCTGGCTCTTCAGCGACATCCTCTTCTTCCTCCGCCTGTGAGTCATTCAATAAAGCCTTGATGCTCAGGCTGATCTTGTGATCTTCGCTATTGAAATCAACAACTTTAGCTTCCACTTCCTGACCAACTTTCAATACATCAGACGGCTTATCAACATGCTCCTTAGAGATCTGAGATACATGCAGTAATGCATCAACACCAGGCTCTAACTCAATGAATGCACCGAAATCAGCCATACGTGCAACTTTACCCTTCACAACAGAACCAACGCTATATTTTCCATCAGCATTTAACCATGGATTCTGATCCTCAAACTTCAGGCTCAATGCAATCTTATCGTCTTTGATGTCTTTAATAAGAACCTTAGTCTTGTCGCCAACGTTGAATACCTTTCTAGGATTTTCAACACGTCCCCAAGACATCTCTGAAATATGAAGAAGTCCGTCTGCTCCGCCAAGATCGATGAATGCACCGAAATCTGTCAAATTCTTAACAACACCTTCTACAGTATCGCCAACATGAATTCTTGCAAAAAGCTCTTCCTGTTTCTTCTTCTTCTCTGCAACCAAAAGCTGCTTTCTATCACCAATGATTCTTCTCTTCTTTGGATTAAACTCGCTGACAACAAACTCAATCTCCTGTCCTGCATACTTAGAAAGATCTTTCTCATAAGTATCAGATACAAGGCTGGCCGGAATAAAGATCTTAGTCTCATCAACGATGACACTCAAGCCACCTGTTAATACATTGACAACCTTAGCTGTAAGTACTTCTTTATTCTCAAATGCTTCACGAATGCGCTCATTACTCTTCTCCATAGCAAGGCGTTTGTATGTTAATAATACCTGTCCCTCACCATCATTCACCTTGAGTACCTTGGCGTTCATTTTGTCGCCTTCTTTCACAACATCTCTCAGATCAATGCCGGATTGATTACTGTACTCATTTCTGGTAATGATACCATCTGCTTTGTAGCCGATGTTAAGAACGATCTCATCTTCCTTAACGCTGATGACTGTCCCTTCTACAACCTCTCCATTGTGGATTGTTACTAATGATGTTTCTTCCAATAACTGTTCAAACTCATTATTCATTTCTGACATATGATTGAACCTCCTTAATAATAGTATTTGGGGTCGAGGCCCCTGCAGTAATACCCACGCTACGAAAAGATTGAAATTGCTTCAAATCCAAGTCATCAAGTGTCTGTATAAAATGTGTGTCCGGACACACATTCTTGCATATTTCATACAGTTTCTGCGTGTTCGAACTATGTTTTCCACCTATCACTATCATTGCGTCGGAGTCACCGGCAATGGCTGCCGCTTCCGTCTGACGCTCTTCGGTAGCGTTGCAAATTGTATTCATAACGTTTATATCATAACTCTTTTTCGAAAAAATATCAACTATATCTTTAAATTTCTTGTAATTAAATGTCGTTTGTGCCACAACACAAAGTTTCCTGGCTGGTTCCTGACTATAATTTTCTGCCTCCGAAACGCTTCCGATCACTGTAGCTGCGCCATTGCACCAGCCGTTGATCCCTTCCACTTCCGGATGGTTTGCATTGCCGACAATGACAATACAGCTTCCTTCCTGATATTTTTTCTCAACAATGCGATGGATCTTGCTGACAAAAGGACAGGTCGCATCAACAATGCGAACCTTTTTGTCTTCCAGTTGATGATACACGTCTGCGCTGATGCCATGTGAGCGGATGATCACCGTCGCATCCTCCGCTTTGGAAAGTTCTTCCGGCGTATCGATCACACGTACACCTTTTTGTTCCAGATCCTGCACAACCTGCTCATTGTGAATGATCGGACCGAGCGTATACACTTTCTTTCCCGTCTCCGCTTCCTTATAAACCATTTCCACTGCCCGCTTCACTCCAAAGCAAAAGCCCGCACTCTTAGCCAATGTAACTTTCATACAAATCTTTCAATCCTTTCTATGCCCACAAAGATCCGTTTTGTTCAGGCCTTTTGAACGAGTGATACGATCTTTGTCACTACTTCCTCGATCGTCATATCAGAGGTGTCTAGATAAATAGCATCTTCTGCCTGCTTTAACGGAGCGATCTCACGATTCATATCCTGCTCATCACGTGCAATAATATCCCTTTCGATCTGGGCAAGATCACTTTCCACACCGCGTTCCTTCTGCTCCAAATAACGTCTTTTAGCTCGCTCCGATGCACTGGCTGTAAGATATATCTTAAGCTCTGCATCCGGCAGGACACAAGTTCCAATATCCCGGCCGTCCATGATCACATTGTTAGCTGCCGCAAGTTCCCGCTGTAAATAAAGAAGTTTCTCACGTACAGCAGGATATTTTGAAGTATTAGATGTCATCATGCTAACCTCTTCCGTACGAATAAAGGCATTGACATTTTCACCGTTAAGAAGTACCTGCTGTTCTCCCTCCTGATAAGCAATCGTCACATTGATATGCTCACAGGCCTCTGCAATCTTTTTCTCATCTTTTGCATCAATTTCCCGGCGCAGAAAATACAGCGCCATCGCACGATACATAGCTCCGGTATCTACATAAATGAAATCCAGTTTCTTCGCTGCCATCTTGGCAATAGTACTTTTGCCGGCTCCTGCCGGTCCGTCAATTGCAATATTATACATATCTATCCTCCATTATCATTCAATACACTGATATTCCTGCCAAATACCCGGTTGACCACGCAACCTGAAGATTATACCCTCCCGTCACACTATCTACATCGATCAGCTCTCCGGCGGCAAATAAATGTGAAATCTCCTTTAATTCCATAGTTGCCGGATTGATCGCCTTTACGGAAATGCCTCCTCCGGTAACGATCGCTTCCGGAAAATCCCGCAGTTTTTTGACGGTACAGGTGAGATCTTTGCATAGCTTAACCAGTCTGTGCCGCTCCTGCCTAGTCACCTCATTGACCTGCTTATCCGGCGTGATCTCGGAAAGTTCCACGATAACCGGGATCAATTTTGACGGCAGCAGCTTTCCCAGACTATTTTTAAACATGCTGTTTTTTTGTGCGGCAAAATCACGCTGTAACCGTTCATCTAACTGTTCTTCCGACAAGGCCGGTTTCAAGTCAATATGCAGTTTACAGTCTTTGGCACCTTTACGACCGAGCAGGCTGCTCGCCGACAAGACCAATGGTCCGCTTACACCAAAATGCGTAAACAGCATTTCTCCCTGTTCCTCGTATATTTTATGCGATCCACGTTCCACGCGCAACGACACATTGCGAAGCGATAATCCCTGCAGTCTGATTGGCCACTCTTCTACCGTCTCAACAGGCACTAACGCCGGATAACATGGTTCTAAAGCAACTCCTGCCTGTTTCAGCAGTCGGTGTCCATCACCTGTCGATCCGGTAGAAGGATATGCAAGTCCCCCCGTTGTAAGGATGACATCATCCGCTGCCAGTGTTTCCAATGCACCATGATAACTCTGTACTTTTACACCTTTACAAATATGATCTTCGATCATAAGTCCTGTCATCTTCGTATGCAATCTGACCGTAACATTTCTTCTGCGAAGTGCTTTCTGCAGTGTTTGCAGCACATCGGAAGACTTATCAGACTGCGGAAACACGCGATTGCCGCGCTCTGTCTTTACCGCCAGACCTTCCTGTTCCAAGAAGTCGATCATACGGCTGCTGTCAAAACTATAAAAGGCACTGTACATAAATTTCGGATTGGAAATCACATGATTCAAATGATTCTCTACATCACTGTCATTGGTGATATTACACCGGCCTTTTCCTGTAATAAATAATTTTTTCCCTAATTTTTCATTTTTTTCTATAATGGTTACCTGATGTCCACAGTCCGCTGCCGCAATAGCTGCCATCATACCGGCTGCTCCACCGCCTACAACGATCACCTCACTCAATCTGTTTCATCCTTTCTAATGCAAATTTCATTGCCTCACGGGCTGCCTGCAAGCGCACCTGCCCACGATCACCGTCAAAGCAATATTTTCTGCTCTCTGCGCACCCCCGAAAGCAGGTTCCGATGTAAACGGTTCCTGCCGGTGTCCCATCTTCACCATCTTCCGGTCCTGCATAACCTGTTGTCGTAACAGAAATATCGGCTCCACTGGCCTGCGCTGTTCCAAGCGCCATTTCTTCAGCCACCTGCGCACTTACCACCGTATACTTTTGAATCGTTGTCACGGATACATGAAGCAGTTTTTGTTTAACCCGGTCTGCGTACGTAACATATCCCTCTTCAAAGACATTTGATGCACCCGGTACATCTACAATACCCGCTGCGATCAGGCCTCCGGTACATGACTCCGCTGTAGAAATCTTATAACCGTTTTGGATACAATATTCTACTAACTGTACCGCCTCCTCAGATGGTACTCTTATCTCATTACATCTTTCCATCATCCATAACCTTCCAATTTTTGATCAAATAATCCAATAACGATACCACCGTAAGTACCAGTGCTAAATAGATCAATATCTGCTCGATCACAGCAACAACCGGATTGTGTATAGACAAGATCAAGACAATGACCATGATCATCTGTACAACTGTTTTTATCTTGCCCCACCAGCTCGCTGCTATCACGACACCGGCATCCGATGCGACCAGACGAAATCCACTAATGATAAACTCACGGCTTATGATCACAATAACAACCCAAGCCGGAATTCTGTTTAAGGACACCAGACAGATCATCGCCGAAGAAACTAATAATTTATCTGCCAACGGATCCATGAATTTTCCAAAATTGGATACAAGTTTATACTTTCTGGCGATATAACCATCTAAGGTATCCGTCAGACTTGCTACAACAAAAACAACTAATGCAATGTATTTGCTATAAGGGATGGCTGATACAAGCATAAACACAACAAAAAAAGGTATTAAAAATACACGAAGCATCGTAATCTTATTTGGTAAATTCATATTTATCCTCCTTCAATTCTATTCTCTTATTCCTCTATGACCTCTCCAATGAGATCATACTCATCTGCACCGGTAATCTTGACGTTTAAGAAATCTCCCGACATCAGATTCCAATCAGTTGCCACAAATACATACCCGTCCACTTCCGGTGCATCCATATACGTCCTCGTAATATAAACACCATCTTCCGGCAGGGACCCCTCTACCATTACTTCTAAAGCACGTCCAATCTGTGCCGACGTCTTCTCAAAAGCAATCTTTTGCTGGATCTGCATGATCTCATCCCGCCGCTTTTCTGCAACTTCTTCCGGCACCTGTTCTTCCATTGCGGCTGCCGGTGTATCTTCTTCCCTTGAGTACGTAAATACACCAAGTCGATCGAATCGAAGTTCCTCCACAAATTCTTTCAGCTGTTCGAAATCCTGCTCACTCTCGCCGGGAAATCCTGTGATCAATGTTGTTCTAAGTGCAATATCCGGAATCTCCTGACGCAGATAATGTACCATATCCCGCAGTTCTTTGCTATTGGTACGCCGCCCCATCCGCTTTAATATGCTATCAGAACCGTGCTGGATCGGAATATCCAGATAATGACATACTTTCGGAAGCGTTTTGATCGCATGAACCAGCTCTTTTGTGATTTCTTCCGGATAGCAGTATAAAATACGGATCCATTTCAGCTCCTCTAATTCCGATAATTTTTCCAAAAGCTCAGGAAGGCTCTTGTGTCCATATAGATCCACACCATATAATGTTGTCTCTTGTGCCACCAAGATCAGCTCTTTGGCTCCGTTTTGAACCAGATGTTCTGCCTGTGCAAGCAGATTCTCCATCGGAACACTGCGATAATGTCCGCGCACTTTCGGGATCACGCAGTACGTACAGCATTTATCACAGCCTTCTGCAATCTTAAGATATGCATAATATCCACCGGACATACTATCTCGATTCGTCAGCGGCGTCGGCAGATAATCAATATTCTGTAATGTCTCAACAACACCCTGATGCTCTTTTAACTCTCCGCGGATCGTTTCCGCGAGATTTTCATACCCCATTGTGCCGACAATAATATCGACTTCCGGTATCTCCGTTTGTATCTCTTTATGGTAACGCTGAGCCAGACATCCCGCAGCCACAAGCAGCTTACATTTAGCTGTTTCCTTGTAGGACGCCATTTCTAACAATGTATTGATACTTTCTTCCTTGGCATCCCCAATAAAACAGCAGGTATTTACAACAATCACTTCTGCCTCTGTCTCTTCATTCACAAAACGAAAGCCCTGTTCCCGCAGTGAAGTGATCATCATTTCACTGTCCACAAGATTTTTGTCACACCCTAACGACACAAAATAAATTGGTGTTATATTCTGTTGTTCCATTCGTAGTCTCCATTTCTAACAATGTTTTCTCTGTGCAGATTCCACACAATTGTTCATAAGCATTGCGATCGTCATCGGACCAACGCCTCCCGGAACCGGTGTGATCGCCCCTGCAACCGGTTCAACAGAAGCAAAGTCAACATCACCACACAACTTGCCATTTTCATCACGATCCATTCCTACGTCAATGACAGCGGCCCCGTCTTTTACATAAGAAGCATCTACAAACTTCGCCTTGCCGATCGCAACGACTAAAATATCTGCACGCTTGGCAACCGTCTTCAGATCCGGAGTGTGTGAATGACAGATCGTCACCGTTCCATTTTCCCTAAGTAAGAGCATTCCCATCGGTTTACCAACAATATTACTCCGACCGATAATAACACATTCTTTGCCGTCAATCGTTATTCCAGAACGTTTCAAAAGCTGGATGATCCCTGCCGGTGTACAGGAAACAAAGCCCGGCTGCCCAATACTTAGACGTCCTACGCTCTCCGGATGAAAACCATCCACATCTTTGTCCGGCGAAATCGTACGGATCACTTTATCCTCATCAATATGCTTTGGCAGCGGAAGTTGAACTAAAATACCATCGACATCTTCTTTAGCATTGAGCGATTGTACTAACTCCAAAAGCTCCTGCTCACTGGTCTCTTCCGGCAGTTCATATGCCAAAGAACGAATACCTACATATTCGCAGGCCTTCTTTTTGTTGCCGACATATACAGTAGATGCAGGATCTTTACCAACCTGAATCACGGCCAAAGTTACATCAATTCCTTTTTGTTTCAGAGCAGCAACCTGCTCTTTCACCTCATCTTTGATCTGTGTTGAAATTTTCTTTCCATCAATAATCTGTGCCATATCTTTTTGTCCTCATTTCTGCACACCATGTTATCTATCATATCTGCCGACCGTCCTACACTGCCTGCTGACAGATTTGGAAAAACTGTATTATGTGTGCGTAATACAGCCCTGCTGTCAATGTTGCAATTTTCTATACAGATTAATCCTATACATTAAAGACACTGCCTCCCACAAATTCACGCATCAGTGAATTTTTCGGGATGTCTTCACTGCTGATCCCAATGAAATAATCCAAAAACTTAAGCAGACGCTTTGCCTCGATATACTCCGGTGCATCCTTCGGTATTCCAAAGAGGATCGCTTCTGCATACGGTTTTAAAACAGCAAGCTCATAAATCAGTGCCGAGTTAAACATAACATCCGCCTCTTCCTGAAATGGGAATATATATTGATCTTCCCCGCGGCGTACCGATGGCCACATACCGATCGTGCGAGCGGCCGAAGCGCCTCTTGTTCTGGCATCACGTACCATTCGCCGGATCAATCTGCCATCTGTCGTAGAAATCCGATTATGCTCATCAATGTTGATCTGGGTCAGCGCACTGATGTATATCTTAAACTTACTTTCTTTTGGAAGCGTATAAGATAGTTTATCATTCAAGCCGTGGATCCCCTCGATCACTAATATATCATCCTCACCTAACTGCTTATAATCTCCTTTATATTCTTTTTGACCGGTCACAAAATTAAAAGTCGGCAGTTCGACACGTTTTCCGGCAAGCAGCTCATTCATCTGCTGATTAAACAGTTTAACATCGATCGCTTCAAGACACTCAAAGTTATAATTTCCATTTTCATCTAACGGTGTTTCATCGCGGTCTACAAAATAATTGTCTAATGCGATCGGATGCGGATGCACTCCGAGTGTTCGAAGCTGAATCGACAAGCGATGAGAAAATGATGTCTTACCGGAAGAAGACGGACCTGCGATCATGACAAATTTCTTACTTGGGTCATTGGCGATCTGCTCTGCGATCTGCGCAATCTTTTTCTCCTGAAGTGCTTCCTGTACCAATATAAGTTCCGGCGCACCACCATGCGAGATCACATCATTCAACGCACCTACCGTATCAACATCCACCATCTTGCCCCACGATTTCGCCTCCTGCAAGGTTGCAAACAACTTTGGACTTGGTTTGTGCAATGTTGTTTGATCCGGAGTTTTGCTATTGGGCAGATTCAGCATAAATCCGTTTTCATATGGCTCTAAACTGAAATACTGAAGTACACCGGTACTTGCCGGCATATAACCATAATAATAATCCTCAAATCCATCTAATGTATATATATTTACCTTGGAAACACGACGATATTCAAATAATTTTTTCTTATCCATCATGCCATATTTTTCAAAAATACGCAGTGCTTCGGAAGTATCTACCGACCGTTTCAAAAATGGAATATCTCTATGTACCAGTTCTTTCATATACTGTTCAACCTGCTGCAGCAAAGATTCCGTCACAGGGACACCGCTCACTTCGCAGTAACAGCTATCGCCGATCTGATATTTCACATATACATTTTCCAACGGCTGCCCTTTGCAGACCGCATAAAACGCGCGTAACATCAGTAATGTCACACCACGAACATACGTCTTGTGCCCACTGTCATCTGCCGTCGTCATAAAACATATCTGGACATCCTCACGGATCCGCTTATTTAATTCCACCAATTTACCGCCACGTCTGGCTAGAATAATCGGATATGAATATGCCGATTGTACTTCTTTGGCCACCTGCTCATAGGTAACTCCCTCTTCGTAAGTTTTAGGAATCCTTTTAGCGCCAATGATCACTTCCACTTTAATCTGTTTCCCCATAACAACACCTTTGCCTTTCTGTCACTGACAATGCAGCCTGTTATCTCGGATTCAAAATATCTGAGATAGTCTGCTGTTCCTGAAGAATCTGCCTCTTCGCCGGCTGTGTATCCGGCATTGCCTCCAAAACACGCTGCACCCGCGCAAGCTCTTTTTGCATATATTCCAGAAATACCGGATGTCTCGTTCGCATCAGGTACCCTCCATATATATATTCTTCCTCCGTGAAGTAATGCTCACTGCCCCTCTCACACCGTATGATCGTATAATATTTACCCTGATCAAATACCATCTCTTCCTGTGCGATCACAAAACCCAGATCGTGCAGCGCATGACGTACTTTGTATATCTCTGACTGAGGCGAAAGTACCAGTTCTTTCGCAGACTGTGTTACGTGCGGAAATTCCCGCAAAATACGTTCCATCAAAGCTCCACCGATGCCGCTGATCAATATTGTATCTGCCTCGCCTTCTACAAGCTGCTGCAAACCATCTGACTTACGTAATGCGATCCTGTTATCGAGTCCATACTGATGTATATGTTCTTTCGCACGCATTAACGGTCCATCTGCCACATCCATAGCAATCCCTGCCGATGCAAGCTGATTCATCACCAAATATATAATGGTAAATCCATGGTCACATCCAATATCAGCAACAACACCGCCAGAGTGTACGAGATGCGCCACGGTCTGCAATCGTTTAGATAACTGCATTACTCCAAATAATCCTTTAATTTGCGGCTGCGGCTCGGATGTCTCAATTTGCGCAAAGCTTTCGCTTCGATCTGGCGGATACGCTCTCTGGTCACCTTAAACTCCTTACCAACTTCTTCCAATGTTCTGGCTCTGCCGTCTTCCAAGCCAAAACGAAGTTTGAGCACCTTCTGCTCACGATCCGTCAACGTGCCAAGCACTTCATCCAACTGCTCACGGAGCAACGTAAACGCTGCTGCCTCTGCCGGAACCGGTACATTATCATCCTGAATGAAATCACCCAAATGACTGTCTTCCTCTTCACCGATCGGTGTTTCCAAAGAAACCGGCTCTAAAGAGATCTTCTGAATCTCACGAACACGCTCTACCGGCATGCCCATCTGTTCTGCGATCTCTTCCGGATATGGTTCTCTGCCAAGTTCCTGCAATAACTGACGCTGAACACGTACAAACTTGTTGATCGTCTCTACCATATGAACCGGGATACGGATCGTTCTCGCCTGATCTGCAATCGCACGTGTGATTGCCTGACGGATCCACCAAGTTGCGTACGTACTGAATTTATATCCCTTTTTGTAATCAAACTTTTCTACTGCCTTGATCAGACCAAGATTTCCTTCCTGGATCAGATCCAAAAACAGCATTCCGCGACCAACATAACGCTTTGCAATGCTGACTACGAGACGAAGATTGGCTTCTGCTAACTTCTTCTTAGCCTCCACATCGCCCTCTTCCATACGTTTTGCAAGCTCAACCTCTTCATCCGCAGTAAGAAGCGGAACTTTACCGATCTCTTTCAGATACATACGTACCGGATCCTCAATACTGATACCATCCGGCACAGACAGATCGATATTCTCGATCTCATCATCGTCCGGAACTTCCCCATTATTCTCCAGTTCCAAGATCATATCATCATCGGTATCTTTATCCTCCGAAATCTGTAAAACATCCACATTTTTTTGTTCCAAAAACTCTATGATCTTTTCGATACGCTCCTCTGTCAGATCAATATCCTTAAAAAAATTGTTGATCTCTGCGATCTCTAACACATTTTTCTTACTTTTTGCAAGATCTAACAATGCTCTCATGCGCTCCATAAATTTCTTTGTCTCATCTTCTGTCGCTTTTGCTTCTTTGGCAGATGCCTTCTTCGTCGTTGCGGCAGATGCCTTTTTCGTCTGCTTTTTCTCCGCAGGTTCTTTCGCAGCCGACTGCTTTTTCGTCGTTGTCTTAGCTGCCTTCTCAGACTCCGCTTTTGTCTCTGCCTTAGAAGCAGACGTTTTTTTCGTTGTGCTCGCCTTCTTAGCAGTTTTGGTCTGTTTCTTTTCCTTTGTCTCGGAAACGACTGTCTCCTGCAGCTCCGCCTGTTTCTTTTCTGTTGCCATGTTGTTCCTTCCTTTCTATCTGTGTACCGGGATATCCGGGTTTTTCCATTGTATCTATTGTCTATTCTGATCTCCTGTCAGGGAAATATGCAGTTTTCCCGGAGATTCCAGTTCTTTTTTCTGGCGGACAAGATCCTGAAGCTGTGAAAAATCCGTCAAAGTTCTTGTCTGATGTTCTATACTGCGCTCCTTGATCCGATGGATCAATTCGTTGACCGCCTTTTCTTTTTCACGGTTGTCCATCTTCGCAGATAATGTTGTCTGAAACATTCCTGCCACCATCCGCTGCTCTTCTACATCTTCAAACCGACTGATGATCTGTGCCGGTTCTGCTTGTCCGCGTTCCAGCTGCTCGTATAGCAGCCCCGCCACCTGACGATACGGCTCCTCTAAGAAATCCTCAACATGCACAATGTGTTTAACCTGTTCATAAAGGGCCGGCTGTTCGATCAACCAAGACAAAAACAGCCGATACGTATATGCCATTCCCTCCGGATCCTTGCGGATCGCCTTTCTTCTGCTCTGTTCATGTCGTTCTTCCATGACCTCCCGATAACCTTCCGGCTCCATATTGCTGTAGCGGATCACGAGGGATCTTAAATCTTCCTTCGGAACACTATACTTAGCAGATAACGCCTCCAAATAACTATCCCGCTGCACTTTGTCATCAAACACCAAAAGTTTACGTGCCATTCCATGCACAAACTTTGTCTTTTCCTCCGGATCACTCAGATTGTGCTGTTTTCGAAGCACATCTACTTCAAAAAAGAAACTGTTCTGTGCTTGTTCCAGACGTTCTTCAAACGCATCACTGCCAAGTCCCTTGATAAACTCATCCGGGTCTTTGTATGGCTCCATATGAACCACACGTCCCGTAATACCTGCACGCCTTAATATCGGTATTGCACGCAGTGCTGCTTTGACTCCCGCCTCGTCACTATCATACGTCAGATAGATTTCATCAGTATATCTTCGAAGCAGATTGGCCTGCTGCTCTGTAAATGCAGTACCTAACGATGCCACTGCACCACTAAATCCTGCCTGATGCAATGCGATCACATCCATATATCCCTCACAAAGAATAAACTTCTTACGTTTGCCCTGCTTTGCATAATTGAGGCCAAACAGATTACGGCTCTTGTCAAAAAGTTTTGTTTCTGGAGAATTCAAATATTTCGGCTTGGCATCCCCCATAACTCTTCCTCCAAAACCAATAACCCGGTTATTCACATCCATGATCGGGAACATAACACGGTTCCAAAATTTATCATAAACGCCACGCTCATCCATCTTAAACAATCCGGTCTCACGCAAAATGCGATCATCATACCCTTCATGCCGTAAATAGCGGTAAAGCTCACCGCCGCCCTGTCCGGCATAACCTAAACCGAACCTTAAGATCGTTTCATCGCTAAGCTGTCGTCCCCGCAGATATTCAAGGCCTAATTTACCCTGTGGAGATTTTAGCGTCGCATAATAATATCTTGCCGCCTTGGCATTGATCTCCAATAACGTTGAGCGCAAGTTTTCTTCCTGTTTTTGCTTGGCAGTCATTTCCTGCTTTGGCAAAGTGATCCCTGCCCGCTCTGCCAAGCTTTCCATCGCTTCCGGAAACGAATAATTCTCATATTCCATGACAAACGTGATCACATTTCCACCCACACCGCAGCCAAAACATTTGTACATCTGTCTCGCCGGGTTCACGGAAAAGGACGGTGATTTCTCACTATGAAACGGACATAGCCCGACATACCCGCTGCCGGAACGCTTCAATCGTACTGACGCGCCTATCACATCAACTATATCATTTGCCGACCGAACCTGTTCGATCTGTTCTTCTGTATATCTGGGCACACCGTTTCCTCCTTTCCGAAATCAAACACTCTATTTGGGTTATTCGACGCCTTTTTCCCATTTCCTTTTTTGCATACAAAATATATTTTTCTTTATCGGTGTTCCACACCACGAACCGACCAGGACTTCGGTATCATGATCTCTTTATATAGGTTTACTGAATACCGATCACTCATGCACGCAATAAAATCACAGACCGTACGTTGTGTTGTTTCCCCTTGCCTGATCAATTCCAAAAATTCTTCCGGTAATTTGTCAGAATGATGAATAAAATATTCATATAATTGCTCGATCATATGTACAACTTTGCGCTCTTCGCCCTTGGCGATCGGATTGGTATATACATTAGCAAATAGGAACTTGCGCAATGCATACATTGCTTTCTCAACGTCAGATGACATGCATATCTCATTCTTCCCCTCGCTGTTATGTACGATGTCATGCACCAACGTATTCAGGCGACTGTTGGTCGTATCCCCCAAAACATCTGTCAATTCTTTTGGGATCTCCTCTTCCCGTATGATACCGGCTCGGATCGCATCATCTATATCCGAATTGATATACGCAATCTTATCCGATAGGCGAACAATCTTTCCCTCCAATGTCATAGGCATCAGACTTGTCTGATGGTTGAGGATTCCATCTCGTACTTCTGCCGTCAGATTTAAGCCTTTGCCATCTTTTTCCAACCGTTCCACCACGCGAACACTCTGCTCATTGTGATGAAAACCGCCATATTCCTCAGAGATGCGGTTCAGTGCGCGCTCTCCGGCGTGACCAAAAGGCGTGTGTCCAAGATCATGACCAAGTGCGATCGCCTCTGTCAGATCTTCGTTCAAAAGCAGCGCACGTGCGATCGTCCGCGCATTTTGCGCCACTTCCAACGTATGCGTTAAACGGGTACGATAATGATCTCCCTCCGGAGCCAAAAAGACCTGTGTTTTCTGTTTCAAACGGCGAAATGCCTTACAGTGCAAAATACGGTCACGATCGCGCTGAAAATCCGTTCGGATATCACACTGCGGCTCCTCGTGGTCGCGACCTCCGGACTCATCTGCATAAGATGCAAACGGACCTAATATTTGATGTTCCCGCTCTTCCTGCTTCTGCCGTAAACTTTTTGTCTGTGCCATGGAAATCCCCCTTTTTCAAGTGCTGCGCCTTTTTCTGACCGCCATCGATATTACGCTTGTTCTCCCATATAATAAAAGCCTTTGCTTTCAATTAATTTCACCGGAATGATCTTGCCGATCAAGCAAGTTTCTCCCGGAAAATGCACGACATAATTTTGACTGGTGCGCCCTGTCATAAGAGATGCATCCTGTCCATTCTGTTCTTCAACCAATACCTCCACAACTTTGCCGACATCTTTGCCTGCATGTACTGCGGCAATCTGCTGAACTCGTTCTAACAAACGATCGAAACGTTCTTTAACCACTTCTTCCGGCACCTGATCCTCCATAGCGGCAGCAGGGGTTCCGGTGCGTTTACTATATATAAACGTAAAAGCGCTATCATACTGAACCTTTTCCACAACATCCATCGTATCCGCAAAATCTTCTTCTGTCTCTCCCGGGAATCCCACAATAATATCTGTCGTAAGGGCAATGTCCGGATTTTTGGCCCGGATCTTATCTACCAGTTCCAAATAGCTTTCCTTGGTATAATGACGATTCATGATCTTTAGCAGACGGCTGCTTCCGGACTGCAGTGGCAAATGTAGATGTTTGCATATTTTATCAGACTGCGACATCACCTCGATCAGCTCATCTGACAGATCCTTCGGATGTGAAGTCATAAAACGGATCCGCTCCAGCCCTTCGATCTGCTCTACCTGACGCAATAACTGTGCAAAACTGATCGGATGCTCTAACGTCTTACCGTAAGAATTTACATTTTGTCCCAGTAACATCACCTCAACAACGCCATCCGCTACCATACCTTTGATCTCTTCGATAATATCTTCCGGTTCGCGGCTGCGCTCACGTCCACGTACATACGGCACAATACAGTAACTGCAAAAATTATTGCATCCAAACATAATATTAACGCCGCCCTTAAAAGAATACTTACGAGAATTTGGCAATTCTTCCACGATCTCCGTTGTATCTTTCCAAATATCAATGATCATTCTCTTGGCATCCTGATCAAACAGTCGCATTGCCAGCAATTCTGCCAACTTAAATATATTATGCGTGCCAAAAATAATATCTACATTGCGATAACTCTTCTTTATGCGCTCAATAACTTCCGGCTCCTGCATCATGCAGCCGCAAAGGATCGTCAGCATGTCCGGATTTTTGGACTTGTAACGTTTTAACTGCCCTAGCCTTCCATATACCTTAAGATTTGCATTTTCACGAACGGTACAGGTATTATACAGCACCAGATCTGCCTGTTCACTATCCGTCTCCTCATATCCGATCGTCTGAAGAATACCTAGGATCTTTTCCGAATCTCTGGCGTTCATCTGACATCCAAATGTTTTAATATTGCATGTGAGCTTTCGCCCTTTTTCCTGCTCTTTCTGCGCAATATGCTGCTGCAGTTTTTTTATAAAATAATACTGTCTGTCCGGTTCTTTTTCCGGTGGCGGTAATGTAAGGTCTGCCGCCTGCACCATAGCATTTATATTGGTATAGTGTTCCATAAGTTAGCTGCTCCTATCTTGAAAATTTCTCTAATCATTTTACTATACCATATATTACATTGTCCGTCAAAGCCGCTAAGAACCGCTTCTATTTCATGAAGAATGATATCGATCCCGGCGCAGTGATAATATTATACTTCCTTTTCCATTTCCTCCTGCTGCTCCTGATAATGCGGAAACATAACTTCCACATGAAACAGATCGCCATCCAAAAAGATCTGAAACGTCCCCTGCATCAGCTCCGTCAGGCTCTTTGCGATAGAAAGCCCCAGACCGCTGCCCTCTGTAGAACGCGAACTGTCTCCACGCACGAAACGTTCCGTAAGCTCTTCCGGTGTAATATTTAGCTTGGCCGCCGACACATTTTTCATAGAGAACACAATTCCTTCTTCCTGCTCCTGCAGTGCAACATACACACGCGTACCCGGCATGGCATATTTTTTTGTATTCATATACAGATTTTCCAAAATACGGTATACCCTTCTTCCGTCTCCCAAAAAGAGCAGCTCCTGATTTGGAATATCGCACTCCAGTTCCAATTTATTTTCTTGGAACAGATCTTCGAACTCACCATTCGTCTGCGTTACAATTTCGCCAAAATCAATGACATCCATCTCTAATTCGATCGCACCACTGGATGCCTTTGATGCCTCGATCAAGTCTTCGATCAATGTTTTTAAGCGCTTACTTTTGCGATCTAAGATTGCAATATATTCCTTCGCCGTTTCATTGGTAAGATTCTGTCTGCCTAACAGATCCACATAATTTATAATAGAAGTAAGCGGCGTCTTAATATCATGTGACACATTGGCAATCAGTTCTGTTTTCATTCGTTCGCTGCGCACACTTTTTTCAACCGCCTCATCCACGCGCATGCCAACACGATTCAAATACTGTACCAGTTTGGTCTGTCGGTAAGAAGCTCCACTTGGTGCCACGATGTGCATTGAAAAATCTCCTTCTGACATCTGCTCTACCTCGCGCAGCAAAATGCGATCCGCCCGCTCCGTGCGCAGATTATGAATCTGTGTTGCAAGTAAGAGAAGCAGCAACACCAAATAAGCCACAAGGCATAGTATCCCTTTCCGCTCCATAAGGACTGTCTTTACTCCTCGGTATTTCTGTACAAATTGGAATACATATACAACCAATACTCCCTGCGCCAATCCTTCCAGTAAAAACAAGGTAAAATATCTCTGTCCGATCGGCAATTCATAAAACAATCTTTTGGCAAATCCCGGAAACTGTCCCAAATGCAGCTTTCCAAATATGATCTCACGGACAAACAGAAACAGAATACTTCCCTCCAAAAAGTTTCCCGCTTTCATTCGTTTTAATAAACTCAAAAAAATTTCTGCAGCCAGACAATTCATTGCCCAAAAGAGAATGGCCGCAATCAAAAAATCCAGCCTTGCCATAGAGCCATTCCACATTTGCAGCATCCAGTGATATATCTGTACCAAAAACAGGACACATAGAGCCAACAATTCCAGCCAGACCTTGTCCACACTGTGTAATACGATCTCCTTATATCCTGCCTGATGCCCTGTACATAAACACATAGCAAATAATAAAATCAGCGTCAAAACAAGAGCAGGCATTAACAGACTGTGCCCGACCTGTGCATAATACGCCTGCTTGTCAGACCAGATATATTGTGTTTCAAAAACATCCGCCACCGTTTTATTACGAACTGCATTTAAATCCAATCCAACGGCAATGCTATAAGACCGACCTTGATATTCTTGTGCGATCTGCATGATCTTTTCCTGAATATTACCGGACATTTCAAACGTATCCTCCGGCAGATTACTCTGTCCGTTATAGTCTCTGTTGTTATAATAAGCAAACAGTACATTACTCTTATCCGTCGCCTTTTCCACTTTGCCTGCCGTAACCATGCGTTCGACTTGATTCCACCAATTCTCATTATTCGTCAACAGCATACCGGCAGAATCCTGATAGCCATATGCAAAATTGGTCCCCGAAAAGATATAGTGCAATTCCTGATAGGTTTCTACCAAAAACACTGCGTAATCTGTCGCCGTTTCCATAGTTCTCGGAATACGGTGCATTGACCATGGCATTTTGTTGTCTGGAATGTGAGCATACGTGTCTTCCATCTCCTGTTCCAGCAGTTTCTGACACTCTTTTTTGCTATACCGTTTTTCCTCTGTTTCCGTATACGCTTCATATTGCTCGTAAAAATCCAGATATTCTTTGGACCATTTTCCCTGATCATCTTTGGCGTATCTCAATAATTTATTAATAAAATACCATTTCGCATATTTTTCATAATAGGTAATAATATATTTTTCATAGACACTGCTGGCATGAAACTGTATTGGCATCGTATTCAAATGTCCAATCTCAATATCCAGATCTTTCTGATACTGCTTTCCATAATCTTTGGTCAGACTATTTACCAACACCATGTTGGACTCATATTTCAGTGCATCCGCAATCTGCTTTTCTCTTACGCCCACTCCGGAATGATTCGTAAACTGGTAGACTTGTCCATCATCAACAATGACCTTATCTCTTGCAGACAGCGCATACTGTGTCTCGATCGGATAACTGACTCCGGAGGCGCACTTGTCCTGAAAATCGGACATAAAAGAACGCAGTCTGCTCGCATGAAGCCCGGTACTGTTTGCCCGTCGCAACAATTCTTTTAATGTATATTGTTTATGCTCTCCAGAAGATAAAGAGGTCAGCAAAACCGTATCATAATCGATCATGCCATCCGGTGCTATAACGCTTCCAATCTGCATATATTGCTCATACAATCGCAGATAACCATCCATCATCTGCTCGACCTGTTTTTGCGAAACATAAAAATCTTCTTGCTTTTGACCGCCTTCATTCGCATATTCTTTCGTTCCCTCTATGATCATGCCGGCTACCGTCGAAAATCCGATCGCCACCGCTAGTAAAAGTGGCAATATAATATGTACTGCTAGGGACTCGCGCCATTTTCCCATATAGAACCTCATTTCTGCACACAAATTGTAAATCATACTGCAGGTCATCGTGTGCCAGGACACTACAGCCTTCTACCGTATTACCAGTGATCAATTCTCTGTCTGTGATTGAATCTTATAACCACGTCCCCACACTACTTTGACATAACGTGGATTCTTGGGATCGATCTCAATCTTTTCACGTATATGACGAATATGAACAGCCACAATATTTTTGGTGTCGACCGGAATCTCTCCCCAAATATTTTCATATAATTCTGTCGATGAGTAGGTCGTTCCAGCATTGCGTACCAAAAACAGAAGGATCCGATGCTCTATCGGTGTCAAACGCACCTTTCGACCGTCTACCGTAACATCTGACTCTGATTCATCTACCTCTAATCCACCGATCCGAATCACATTACTGCGCTTATTCTTGCCCTCGCGTATCATCTCGATCCGTCGAAGCTGAGATTCCACACGTGCCACCAACTCTTCCGGATTAAACGGCTTTGTCATGTAATCATCCGCACCGATCTTTAATCCTGTGATCTTATCTTCATCTTCTGATTTTGCCGACAACATAATGATCGGTATATTATATAATTCGCGTATCTTCTTCGTCGCTTCAATTCCATTTACTTCCGGCATCATCACATCCATAATGATCAGATCGATCTGCTGATCAGGATCTAACACACACTGTAACGCTTCTTTACCGCTATATGCCCGCACAATTTCAAATCCGGCATCTGTTAAATACACGCAGATTGCCTGCACAATTTCATGATCGTCATCACATACTAATATTCTCTTCATTCTTCCCTAACCATACCTTTCCGGCCCAATCTTTGAGACTCTATTGAAATGCAAATAATTTGCTAAAGACATTATACAATAAAACCTGTCATTTGTTTATTAAGAATTATTAAGATTCTGATCCAAAAGAGAAAAGCCTGTGTTTTACAATGCATCATACCAGATAACAACAATTTCCTGTTCAGCCGAAAAGGAGCTGTACGCCCGGCGCACAGCTCCTTTTTATTGCAATATATTATATTAGAGAAAAACTTTTTATGAGATCCTATTAATTTTCGCCCTGCAAAGCATCAAATCCAGCCTCACCGGTACGAACCTTTACGACATTTTCAACATCGTATACAAAGATCTTACCATCGCCAATGTTGCCGGTGTAAAGAGCCTTTCTGGCTGCTTCGATAACATCTTCTACCGGAACGGCACTGACGATAACTTCAACTTTCATCTTAGGCAACAGGATAACATCCAATTCTGCACCACGATATCTTGTCGTAATACCCTTCTGTGTACCACATCCAAGAACCTGTGTTACGGTAATACCGCTGACACCAATATTGTTCATGGCAAGCTTCAGATCCTCGAACTTGCTCTGCTGACATACGATAGAGATCTTGGTGATCTTTGGAGCATCGGAATCCTTTGCCTGTGCACTTCTGACAGGAGCAGTCGCTGTCGGTGGAATAACCGGCTCGCGGCCTGTCACCTTGACAACCTCCACTGCCTTGTCGATCGGAACCTCACCCTTCAACATCTCAGCAGATGTTCCTCTAGAGTAGAACATATCGCCGGCTGGCATAAAGTCTGCATAGGAAGATGGCATGCCATGCTCTGTAACATCCAGACCACGAAGCTCTTCTTCCGGTGTAACACGAAGACCAAGAGTTGCTTTGATCACTAAGAAAGCAATAGAAATTGTTACTGCCGTCCAAGCTGCTACAGAAAGGATACCCAAACACTGTAATCCAAGCTGACCAAATCCACCGCCATAGAAAAGACCCTGTGATTTGATCGCACCGCTATCTAATGCAATCTGGAAGCCCGGTGCTGACTTAGTTGCAAATAAACCTGTTGCAAATGTACCCCAGATACCGTTCATCATATGTACTGCTACGGCACCTACCGGATCATCAATCTTCAACTTATAATCTAACAACCATACACCAAACACTACCAACAATCCGGCTACAGCACCGATCACTACCGCACCTGCTGCATCTGTTACATCACAAGGTGCAGTGATCGCAACCAAACCTGCAAGAGAGGCATTCAAACACATAGAAACATCCGGGCTGCCATATTTGATCCAAGTAAAGATCATACATACTACAGTAGCAATTGCAGGAGAAATTGTTGTTGTAAGGAAGATAGATCCTAAATCTCTTAATGACGTTGCTGCTGCACCATTAAATCCATACCAGCCTAACCACAGGATGAATACACCAAGTGCACCGATCGGAATATTATGTCCCGGAATAGCATGCGGCTTACCGGTACGTACACTATACTTTCCAATACGAGGTCCAAGTATTTTAGCACCGATCAGCGCTGAGATACCACCAACCATATGGATTGCACAAGATCCTGCAAAATCATGGAATCCTAACTGAGACAGCCAACCGCCACCCCAGATCCAATGTGCCTCGATCGGATAGATAAACGCAGAGATTACTGCAGAGTATACACAGTAAGATAAGAACTTGGTACGCTCTGCCATTGCACCGGAAACGATCGTTGCCGTTGTGGCACAGAATACTAAGTTAAATACAAATGCGGAGTAATTAAAATCCTTGTAAGCTGTAAAAATATCCAAGCCGGGTTTTCCGATAAATCCCAGGAAATCCTCACCCAAGAGCAATGATGCACCGATCAAAATGAATGTCACGGTTCCAATACAGAAGTCCATCAGATTTTTCATGATGATGTTACCTGCATTTTTTGCTCTTGTAAAACCTGTCTCAACCATTGCGAATCCGGCCTGCATCCAAAATACTAATGCGGCACCGATCAAAAACCAAATGCCATATAGATTCTCGTTAATATAAGTAATCACTTCTTTTGACATAACGATATCCTCCTTTTTGTTGTAGTTTTTCATATGATCCCAATTCATAAATGAATACGTTGTCCGGACGTTAATTAGGACATCAAATGTTGACCTTGCCCGTTTCACCAAAAAATTATCAATGAAACGAAAAAAGGTGCCACGAATTCTCTTCGTGACACCTTTGTCATAACTGAAATTATAGCAGAAAATAAATTTTCGTCAACCTTTATTTTCATTTTTTTATCAATTTGTGAAAAATTCCTAAATTTTTTCAAAAATGAATCTAGAATTTTGACTACTTCGTATTCTGCCCATCTGACGCCGTTTTGATCTTGAGATTCCACTTTAGGGAGTTATCCATCAAATAGCGAATGATCTTCTCCGCATCTTCCGGATGTTTTGACTCATTGCTCATTGCAATGACCGGATCCGGCAGCATACCACCAAGCTGCTTATATTTTTCGCTGTCCTTGAGCGATAAACCGGTAAAATACTGCGTTTTATCGGATGCCTTCATATTCTTGTCCGTGGTATTACTGCGTACATCCTCTCCGGAAATATACTGCGTGTATCGACGATATTTTTCCGGATATTCCGAATAAAACGCAACCTCTTCATTGCCTTTTGCACCATCCTTGCCGTTTTCCGAATAAAAATAGCCGGCATGCCCCCATTTTTCTAAATTCTCCTCCGAACAGATCAAAAGATCTGCCGTGCCGGAATACAGAAATGTCTGGATCTGCTGATCATCTCCATCTAAAGACAGGCGAACGGTTTCCTTGCCATCTTGATATCCTAAATACTCGTTCAATGCCTTTTGGATCTTTTCTACATTATCATCATCAATAACATCTCCCTGCACACAGATAAACAGCAGGACATCTGCCTTTGTAACCGCATCATATACCTGCAGTCCGATCATCGCTATGATCACGACCGCTATGATCACTCCCTTGAGATAATAATGCTGAAACTGCTTCAACTTACCTTTCCAAGATAGATTTTTAATCTCCTCTTTGATCGCCTCATCGGTATGATCCTCATAAATAGATGCTTTGTCTTGTTTCAGTTTTTCTTTTTCCTCATCAGAAAAATGAACTGCCATACGTAATGGTTCTCCTTTCTACAATAAAACGTTTGATGCAAACATAGATCAAACGATGGTCCCCCATATATAGAGCATCAGATAAAAGATAACTAACAGCCCATTACATATAGATGCAATTGTTGGAAAATGCGGACGGATATCTTCCTGATGAAGACTGATCCATGCCAGCACGAAACCAACACCTGCCACGACCAAACTACAGATTCCAACGAATCCGACTAACAAACCTGCATGACCATTACTCCCGCTTGCAGCAACGCAGGCAGCGCCAAACATCCCTGCCGACAAAACCGCCAACAACGTAGCAACAATGCCTAATAACGGATGATGCTTGTCTGTCAAATGTAGAGAAGATTCTCTTTCCTTCTTTTTTCTCGCCATGTACTAATCCTCCATACCCCAAGATAACCCGCTAACTTGGTGAGTTTCGTTTTTTGTTCCAAATATGAAGTATCGCATTGCAGCATCGAAACAATACATATCCCAATATGCCTCCTAGTGTATTCAGCATAATGTCATCTACATCAAACGATCCTAACTTGGACACTAATTGTATACTCTCTACCAGTAATGATGCCAAAAAACTTAGCAGAAGGATCTTTCCAAAACTGCGGCATCGCACAGACAGTACCGGTATTACAAATCCATATGGAATGAAACATATGATATTGCCTAGCAGGTTTAGCAGCACCAGTACTGTCCCCACTCTGCCGGCATAATACAGATACCGCTTAATCTCAGCAAACGGATGCAAATTGTATTGATACGTATCCCGTGGTACACGTCCCATCTGCTCACTGAAAAACAAAAAATACACCATCATGATCAGATATATGCCAAATAATATCCACGATATTATTCGAATCCTCTGCTTATGCTCTTTTCTCACATCATATCCCTTTCTGCGACTATTGACGAAGTACTACATTCTTCTCGCCCAGTCCATTCATAATCTTATCCATACACTTGTTGACTTCATCATCAGTCAACGTACGGTCTGACGCTCTAAATACAATCTTATAAGCCAAAGATTTATATCCTCTCGTCAACTGCTCTCCCTCATAAATATCAAACAATTCGCAAGACTCTAACAATTTACCTCCACGAATGCGGATGATCTCCTCCACTTCACCTGCCAAAACATCTTTGCTCATTGTTAAACTAATATCGCGTGTCATTGCCGGGAACTTGGCAACACCTTCATACTTAACATCAAAATCAGCCAAACTGCTGACAACCTTCATATCAACAACTGCTATATAAGCACGTGTACCGATACCGAAGTTTTTCTGAACTTCCGGATGCACTTCTCCCAAATAAGCAACACTCTGTCCACCACAGGTAACAATTGCCTGTCTGCCCGGATGCAGGAAACTCTTCCCGGCATTTGGATCGTACTTCACAGCAGCCGTCTTAATCCCCATACGCTCTAACACAGCCTGTACGACACCCTTCATATCAAAGAAATCAACCTTACCATACATACCAAGCGTGAGCTGCATTCTCTCATCCGGCAGTTCAGTAAGCGGAAGCTGCTTTGGAAGGTAAACATTGGCAAGCTCATATAAGCGCACTTCCTGATTACGCCGCTTAAAGTTCGTAGCCAGAGAAGTTAACATTCCACCAAGTGCGGAAGTACGCATTACACTGTAATCCTCGCCCAAAGGATTCGTGATCTGAATACTCTTGCGAAGCACATCATCCTCGGAAAGATTCAGTTTATCATATACTTTCGGGCTTTCAAACGAAAATGTCATACCCTCACAGAAGCCGTAATTTTCAACTACTTCACGAACCATATCTTCGTGCTGTAATTTCTGAGATAATCCACCGGACGTTGCAGCACCGCTTGGCAGCGTCATCGGGATGTTATCATAACCGTAAAATCTTGCAACTTCCTCTGCAAGATCTGCCATACGCTCCAGATCCTGACGCCAGGTCGGTACAATTACTTCTCTCTTCTCGCGGTCTACCGGAAGATCGATCGTTTCAAAGTAACGAATCATATCTTCTTCTGAAATATCCGTTCCAAGAAGTGCGTTGATCTTAGCCGGATCATACGCAATGCGGAGCGGCTCTTTCTTTACCGGATAAAAGTCCACTGCACCGCCAACCACTTCACCGGCGCCCAGTTCTTCGATCAACTGGCAGGCACGATCCATTGCATCCATTGCATTGTTCGGATCCAGTCCCTTTTCAAATTTTGCCTGCGCATCGGTACGCATACCAAGCTTCTTTCCGGACAGACGGATGTTCGTCCCATCGAATGTAGCAGCCTCAAACAACATTGTCTTTACATCATCTGTGATCATGGAATTTTCACCACCCATAATACCGGCAAGACCGATCGGTTTCTTACCATCACAGATCATTAACATACTGTCATCTAAGGTGCGCTCCTGTCCATCTAATGTCTTAAACGGCTCACCGGCGTTTGCCTTACGGACTACGATCTTGTGATCCTCGATCGTATCCAGATCATATGCGTGCATTGGCTGCGCAAACTCTTCCATAACATAGTTGGTAATATCAACAATATTATTGATCGGACGAATACCAACAGACGCCAGTCTTCTCTGCATCCACTCAGGTGATGGTGCCAATTTGATGTTTTTGACAACTCTAGCAACATAACGTGGACACAATTCCGGACTTTGTACATCAACGGAGATATAATCATTCACATCTTCATCGTTTCCTGTTTTCGTTACAACCGGAGGAACAAATTTTTTACCAAACGTAGCTGCTACTTCACGTGCAATACCGAGAACACCAAAGCAGTCTACACGATTAGATGTGATCTCATATTCAAAAGTCACATCGTGTAATCCAAGCAGTTCTATTGCATCTGATCCAATCGGTGCATCTTTGTACTCCGGATTGTCGCTTAAAATATAAATTCCGTCTTTGGCTGCATCCGGATACATGTCCGTCGTAGATCCTAACTCTTCGATCGAACACATCATTCCGAATGATTCTACGCCACGCAGTTTTCCCTTTTTGATCTTAAAACCATTCTCGTTTTCCCCATCTTTGTGTGAACTTGCAACATGTCCGCCGTCCAATACGACCGGAACCTTATCACCTTCTTTGACATTTGCTGCTCCGGTTACGATCTGAACTTCTTCACCCTCTTCATTTATCTGTACCTGACAAATCACAAGCTTATCCGCATCCGGATGTTTTTCGATCTTATTGATCTTGCCAACAATGATCTTGTCGAGATTCTTATCAAACTCTGTGAATCCCTCTACCTTTGTTCCTGACAATGTCATTGCATCTGTATATTCCTGTGCCGTACAATCAAGATCCGGCACATATGCTTTTATCCATGATAATGATGTATCCATTTATTTACCTCTTTTCCGCAGTCTCTATCGTAAATACTCCGACCGCTGCATTCTTCATTCTCGTTGTCTGTTTCCTGTGAACATCTTCCTAATCTTATGTCCTATTTAAAACTGTTTCAAGAAACGTGTGTCGTTCTCATAAAGCAGTCTCATATCGTCAATCTCATACTTGAACAATGCGATACGCTCCAAACCGACACCGAAGGCAAAACCGGTATACTCTTCCGGATCAATTCCGCTCATTTCCAATACATGTGGATGAACCATACCACAGCCTAAGATCTCAACCCAACCGGAACCCTTGCAGAAACGGCAGCCCTTACCGCCACACTTAAAACAGGTAACATCCATCTCTGCGCTAGGCTCTGTAAACTGAAAATGATGCGGGCGGAACTTTACTTTGGTCTCTTCACCAAACAAACGCTTTGCAAACTCCTGCAGCGTTCCTTTCAGATCCGCAAACGTGATATTTTTATCAATGACAAGACCTTCAATCTGATGGAAAGTCGGTGAATGGGTTGCATCTACTTCATCCGAACGAAATACTCGTCCCGGTGCGATCATGCGGATCGGCAGTTTGCCCTTTTCCATTTCATGCACCTGTACCGAAGATGTCTGGGAACGAAGTAAAATATCTTTTGTAATATAAAACGTATCCTGCTCGTCTTTTGCCGGGTGATTTGCCGGAATATTAAGTGCTTCAAAGTTATAGTAATCATACTCAACCTCAGGCCCTTCTACTACTTCATATCCCATACCAACAAAAATATCCTCTACTTCTTTTAAGGTGATCGTATTCGGATGACGATGGCCCTTTGGCAACATTGTGCCCGGTAATGTTACATCAATTGTCTCGCTCTTAATCTTTTCTTCCTGAATTGCTTTTTCAAAAGCGGCCCGTTTTTCTTCCAATCTCGTCTCGATCTTAGCGCGCGCCTCATTGACAAGCTGTCCGACCTTTGGACGATCCTCCGGCGCAACGTCTTTCATTGATTTTAGCACTGAAGTTAATTCACCCTTCTTGCCTAAGAATGCCACTTTCACATCATTCAAATGCTCCAACTGCTCTGTGCGGTCGATCTGGCCCAGTGCATCCTCTAAAATTTTGGTCAACTTTTCTTTCATCATATCAGTTCCTTTCTTATGTTGAAATGTTTGCGCGGTTTGTGCCGCACCAGACTGCTGACGCTGTCGTAAGTCCAAACAGTAAATTCCCTGCCGTTAAAGAAAAACAAGCAAGAAACCTCTGCTGCCAGAACTTTCCTGCTTCTTCTCAAAAATATAAGCATTGCCCTGTCGCAGTCATCCTACGTCAGGGACGGATCTCTCCGCGGTACCACCCTGCTTTTTATGGAAAGAGAATATCTTCTCTACTTCACATAAACTCTTCATTACACGTAACGTGTGCAAACGTCAGCCTCTACACAAAAAATCTTCAAAGCTGCAGCTCCCGTGAGAAATTCATTTACTATGGGAACGCACAGGATGCTTACAGCCGGGGACATCCTCTCTCTTCATCGAATCATAGCAAACTACTAAACACGATCATCACTTTTCTCAAATCCAAATTTTATCACATTTCTCTAAAATACGCAACAATCTTTTCAAAATGCATACCATGGGAAGCTTTTACCAAAATGGCATCCTGTTCTTTCAGCAGATCGGGCAATTTCGCCATCGCCTCCTCCAGTGTCGCAAACCAGATTACATTGGCAGAAGGATCGACATCCGTAATTCCGGCAAGATATTGTTTTGCCAGCGTTCCAATGCATATGATCTGATCCAGACCGCATCCAGCCACATATCTTCCCGTTTCGTAATGCAGCTTTTCTTCCTCTGCTCCAAGCTCAAACATATCACCAAGAATGGCGACTTTACGTTCCGGCACTTCAGATAACAGGCGAACCCCTGCCTGCATGGATACTGGATTAGCATTATAACAGTCATCCATGATCGTAAAGTGTTCCGTTGCAAACACACTGCCATGACCATCGACCGGACGAAACGCTGCAATCCCCTGAACGATCTCCTCGTCCGACAACCCCATCTGCTGACCTACCGCTACTGCAGCAAGCGCATTGGTGATCATATGACGTCCCGGGACCGGAATGGTGATCTGAAGCGTTCCCCTAGAGGTCTGCACGGTCACATCCGTACCGGATAATCCCTTAGATGTGATTTTCAACGGATGCACATCGTTGTTGTCATTCAAGCCGAAAAATACCGGTCGTTTTCCATGTACCTGCGTTACTGTGATCAATTTATCGTCGTCGCCGTTCAAAAAAACAGTGCCGCCTTCTTTCATTCCTTGAAATATCTCGGTTTTGGCTTTTAACACGCCATCTCTGTCACCCAATTGTTCCAGATGACAGCAGCCGATATTGGTGATCACACACATATCCGGTCTGGCAATCGCTGTCATGCGGCTCATTTCTCCAAAATCACTGATTCCCATTTCCACGATGGCTGCCTCGTGTTCCTCACGCAGGCGAAGTAATGTAAGCGGCATTCCCAATTCGTTATTAAAATTACCTAATGTCTTTAATGTGTTAAAGTGTGTTGAGAGCACAGACGCTAACATCTCTTTGGTCGTAGTCTTTCCAACACTTCCGGTAATTCCTACTATAGGCAAGGTACATATTGTCCTGTAATACGCTGCCATATCTTTGATCGCCTGCAGGCAGTCTTTGACCTGAATATAAGCCTTTTTCTGCTCACCAGGCTCATCTTCTGACATGCAGCAAAGTGCCCCGCTTTCATAGGCAGCCGGAACGAAACGGTTTCCATCCACCTTTGCCCCTTTGATCGCCACAAACATTCCACCTTCTGTCACCTGCCGGTTATCCGTCACAACTCCGGTGATCTCCTTTGTAGCCAAATCCCGATCCCCATAATAGGTACCACCGCATATTTCCGCAATTTTTTTAGGTGTCATTGTCAACATACGAAACCTCATTTCTTCTCCATAGCCAGCGAGATAATCTTCTCACACAACGTTCCATAATCCATACCAATCGCTGCAGCTTCCTGTGGCAGCAGACTAGTCGGCGTCATTCCCGGCAGTGTATTTGCTTCCAGACAGAACAGATTTCCGTCTGCGTCCATCAGAAAATCGATACGTCCATACACCTCTAACTTCAACTCATCATATACTCTCTTTGCAAAATTCTGCATCTCTTTTGTTTTTTCTTCTGACAATTCCGCAGGACATACGTCCATTGCCATTCCCGGCTGATATTTCGTTTCGTAATCATAAAATCCTGCTTTTGGAATGATCTCTATGATCGGCAGGCTCTCTTCACCAAGCACGCCGGCAGAAAACTCTCTTCCTTTGATACACTCCTCCACAACGACTTCATCTTCATAGCGAAATGCCGTCTGAAGCGCGGTCTCATATTCCTCAGCACTCTGTACCATACTGACGCCAACACTGGAACCACCACAACATGGTTTCACAACGATCGGATATGCCATATCTTCCGGCAGATCGCCACTCTGTCCTTTGCGAACGGAAAATCCTTTCGGCGTTGGGATCCCTGCCTCCAAAAAGATCTTTTTGGACAATCCTTTATCCATGGCAACCGCACTGCCTACGCAGCCGGAACCTGTGTAACGAATGCCAAGCAGATCGAACGCTGCCTGTACTTTACCATTTTCACCATCTGCGCCATGCAACGCCATATATACAATATCTGCCTTTCGGCAAAGTGCCAGAACATTCGGTCCAAAGAAACCATCCTCGGAATCTCCACGCATCTGCTTGATCTGATCCAGATCCGGGTCAATGGACTTGATCTTTTTATCGTCCGAGCGGATCGCGTCATTTCTTACAAAAAAATCCTCTGAAACATCTCCTTCATATCCTAAAAAAACATCCAGCATTGCTGCCTGATGTCCCCTTTCACGCAGCGCTTTGCACACGTCTTCTCCGGTGCTAAACGATACGTCTCTTTCTGTACTAAGTCCTCCAGCCAATACGATGATGTTCATAACTGTGCCTCCATTTTTGTTTTACATGCTAATTATTTACGCCACTCTATCTTAGCACACTACATGCAAAAGGGCAACGCTAATGCATTGCCCCTCCTGCTTTTAACAAACAATTTCCTATTTTGTAGGACGTGCTACCAACACCACGGAATCTCCTTTACCATATCCATAATGAACCACTTTCCCGTAACGGCTGCTTGCAGACACATCCTTTGCGCCGCCGGTATATATCTCAATATGCGTGATATTCTTGTATCTTCCATTACGCCAGCCGGAGAAAAAGATCAAGTCCCCCGGAAGCAGTTTTTTATAAGAAACCGCTTTTTTTGCAATAACTTTATGATTTCTGGTGCACCATTTTCCAATATCTGCGGCAACCGGTGACCAGCCGCTTTTCGATCCAAAATATACATCATATTTACGATATACTCGAGAAACTAACGAACTGCAGTCGTAAAAACTCTTAGACATTCTACGTGCCTGACTGTATGTCGTCTTCGTCTTAGAGATCGCAATCGCTTTCTTGGATGCCCGATAACCCCGTTTACTGGAAATCTCAACCCAGATCTTAAACGTGCGTCCATCCGCCTTTACTGTAATATTTGTATGACTGATCTTCTTCGCTTTCATTTTGCCTCTGGATGTAATCGTTACCTTTTTCTTATTGTTAGAGGAAAAGCTAACCTTACTTCCTGGCACAAGTCCTTTAAGCTTCAGCGTCTTTCCCATTCCTTTGTACATGATAATGTTGAAATCCGCATAGGTAGGATTACTGACACGAACCAAAATAGAAAAATCTAATCCATCGATATTCAATGTTAGTTTTTTCGATCCCTTATAATTTGCAAAAATATCACCTTGCTCTGTAAAATATGCCGCACCCTGTTTTTCAGGATCCCAGGTAATCTTACTTTGTGCGATTGTTCCGCTGATCGAAGGCTTCTTCACACAGCCGGATGCCAAGATCACTGTCTTACTGGATACCGTTGGTGTTGTCACATATACCGGCATCGTAAGTGTTATCGTGTCCTTGTTATATGCAGTGAGCGTCGCTTTCAGTGTCGTCTGCCCCTTAGCTACAGCCTGTATTCCCTGCGTTGTCCAAACAGCCACTTTATTATCTTCGGTTGCATAAGTGATCTTTTCACTGCCACTTCCGATAAAGGAAAAACCGTCAACACCGACAGCGGTTGCCTTGCTGCCAACAGCACGTGTAACATACTCTTGTGAATAACTCGGTGTCTCAATCGTTACTTCTGCTATTGCAAAACAGCTGCCACGTCCATTGTCCGCGTAGATCACGGAAGGGCGAAACCCCACTGCCTGCAGAGAGCCGTCTTCACTAATTGTGACACTATTTCTATCTGCCGACAACGTATAACCCATCTGCAGCAAATATTCCTGCATCGGCTTAGAAACACTCTGTCCATAAGCAAGTTTGACCTGTTCCGGTGCGATCACATTAATCTCGATCGTATCTTTATATGATGTATCATCATCATTTTTGCGCTCCGCCTCAACCGTCACCGTTCCCTCTTTCAAACAAGTCAAAATTCCGGTTTTTGTCACTGACGCCGTTTCCGTTGATGTTTCTGTCAAGTGAAATGTTGTTCCTGCTTTCATATCCGGTTCTACCAGATTCATCAGATCAAATTGATCTCCCACATAAACACTTTGCTCATTTTCGGTAAAAATACGTTCTAAAGCAGCCGCATCTCTGCTGATTCCAAAAATCATTCCTGCAAGCAGCAGTACCAGACACATGATCTGCCATTTCCCTTGTGTTTTCTTTGTTGCCTCCATGTTTCCTCCTTACATTTAATTCACCTTGTAAATAATCCGTCTGCCCTAAATTATCACTGGTATCAGACATCGATTCCCCTATTGTGATCGCTCTGCCTGAAATCCTTCATACATCATATCAATGTATTCCCAGATCTCATCCCGTCCGCTTTTATTCAACGCAGAAAACGGAATAACCGGCGTTCCATCTACTACCTGCAGTGCATCTTTGATCTGCTTGATCTGTTTTTGCAATTGTGAACGCTTGATCTTATCCGATTTAGTTGCAATAATGATCGGATTAAATCCATAATTGACACACCATTCATACATCTGTATATCATTTTGATTAGGTTTATGCCGTACATCCACCAGCAAAAAGACCAGACGCAGCACCTTTGACTGGTGCAGATATCCGTCAATCATCTTCCCCCACTTTTTGACTGTATCCTGTGACACTTTCGCATAACCATATCCCGGCAGATCAACAAAATACAACAATTCATTAATATTATAAAAGTTGATCGTCTGTGTTTTACCCGGCTGCTGCGAAGTACGTGCATAAGATTTACGATTCATCAGTGCATTGATCAAGGAAGACTTTCCTACATTGGAACGCCCGGCAAAAGCGACTTCCAATTTGTCATTTTCCGGCAATTTACTTGTAATACCACAAACTGTCTCTAAATTAACACTCGTTACTTTCATTCTATTATCCCATGCCTTTCCATGTTCTTATGCTTCGCCGGAGGCAGTTTCTATACTCTGCTTCCATATTTCCTTTACCGAAGACACCGGAGTAACCGTGATCCCTTCTAAAATGTCCTCCGAAAATTCCACGAGATCACTCTCATTATCTTTCGGAATGAACACCTGAGCGATCCCGGCTGCTTTCGCCGCAAGCATTTTCTCCTTAAGACCACCAATAGCAAGCACTGATCCACGTAAGCTGATTTCTCCCGTCATTGCTATATCGGCTCTGACTTTCCATCCTGTCACCGCAGAATATAATGCCGTTGCCATTGTAACACCTGCAGATGGCCCATCCTTCGGCACGGCGCCTTCCGGTACATGAATATGAATATCATGTTCTGCATAATAAGAGTCTTTCACCAGCTTTGCGGTCTGGCTTCGCACATACGTTAATGCGATCTGTGCTGATTCCTTCATGACATCCCCTAACTTGCCGGTAAGCAGCAGCTTACCGTTTCCGGGCATAATACCAACTTCGACCTCTAACGTCTCTCCACCAACAGCCGTCCATGCCAATCCGCGTACAATACCGACTTGCGCTCTCTTATTCGCCATCCGGATGGTATGCACTTCTTTGCCAAGATACTCTTTCAGATTGCGTTCCGATATACGAACCTTATCTTTCTCACCTGTTGCAATGCTTTTCGCTGCCTTCTGGCACAACAATATAAGTTTGCGCTCCAGATCACGCACTCCTGCCTCTCTGGTGTAACGAGCAATAATCATACGAATTGCCTTATCCGTTATTGTAATCTGTGAATTTGTCAAACCATTGGCATTTTTCTGTTTTTTCCACAAAAATTCTTTGGCGATATGAAATTTTTCATTGTCCGTATATCCGGACAGTTGAATGATCTCCATACGGTCACGAAGCGGCAGCGGAATTAACTCCAATGAATTAGCAGTACACCAAAACATCGCATGAGACAAATTGATCGGTATTTCCATATAATGATCCGAAAAATGCTTATTTTGTTCAGGATCTAACACCTCTAACAACGCTGCGGACGGATCCCCTTTATAATCTTTTCCGATCTTATCGATTTCGTCCAGCAAAACCAATGGATTATTGGTTTTTGCCTGACAAAACGCCTTTACGATCCGTCCCGGCATAGATGCGACATACGTTCTTCTGTGTCCACGTATCTCCGCCTCGTCATTGACACCGCCAAGACAAATGCGAACGTAACTGCGTCCCAATGCCCTTGCGACTGAACGGGCGATCGATGTTTTACCGGTTCCCGGAGGACCGACCAGACAAAGGATCGGACTCACTGCATCTTTCTTCATTGCCTTTACCGCCAAACATTCCAAAATACGTTCTTTTACTTTAGTAAGACCATAATGATCCTCATCCAACACCTGTGCTGCATACGCAAGATCTAAGCTCTCCTCAGACTTTTTCTTCCATGGAAACGCAAACAGATTATCCAGATAATCACGGATCATTTCACTTTCCGATGGATTTTTGGCAAAACGCTGATAACGCATAATTTCTTCACGAATCGCCTTTTTAACACGCTTAGGAGCCTTTAGTTTCTCTAATTTATGAAGATATTTAGCTGCCTGAGAGCCTACGTCGTCATCACCAAGTTCCTCATGAATAGCATCGATCTGCTCTCGCAGATACATCTCCATCTGCTTCTTATCTATATTTTCTCTGATCTTTTTTTGAATCTTCTCCTGTTCAATAAACAGATTGATCTCCTGCGTCATGTAGACAGCAAGCCGCTTTTCGCGTTCGTCAATGGATGGCTCCTCCAAAAGCTTTTGTTTTTGTGTATAATCACTTTCTAACAATCCGCTAAGTTGATCAACATAAGCCCCGCGGTCCTTCTCATCAGCAATAGCATCCCATACTGTAGCAGGAACATCTTCTCTAAATTCCGCATATTTTCTTTGCAGGGCATTGAGAATGCTGCCCATCGCAAGGATCGTCTGGGAATCTTCCTCTGACTCTATTTCTTGAAATTCACTATATTCACAATAATAACAATCCGATTCCCGATGGACTTCTTCAATCATAACACGGCAAACGCCACGTACAACAGCCTGTGGATGTCCTTTTCTCGGCGTATTCATCTGTTTGACTTCCAATAACGTTCCCACCGAATATAATTTTGAATGATCATCGTCTGCCGTTTCTGCCGACATCCTTGTGACTCCAACCAGTTTTCCACCCGGTCCAATAGCTTGTGATACCGCATTTTCGGAGCGACTGTCATACAAATTCAAATACACAGAACTTCCCGGAAATACAACACACTCTGACAGGATGATCATTGGAATTTTTTGATTATTCATTCCATTCTCTCCTTGTATCTTATCCACAAAAGGGGCAACGCATCTTACGTTACCCCTGCAACATTCGTAAAAAGTACAAAGTTTGTTTATGCAGTTGCATCTTTATCCACTGTCAACTGCTTAACTTCGTCCTCTTTTGTGATCAACTTTGGTTCTTCCTCACCTAAAACTGACTGCTCTGTAATAACACATTCTTTAATGTCATCCACGGATGGAACCTCATACATCACATTCTGCATTACATTTTCCATGATCGCACGCAGTCCTCTTGCGCCGGTCTTGCGTTCTGACGACTGTTTTGCAACAGCCTGGATCGCTTCCGGTTCAAACGACAATTTCACGCCATCCAGTTCAAACAGTTTTTGATACTGTTTTGTGATCGCATTTTTAGGCTCTACCAAAATCTTTTCCAGTGCTTTCTCATCCAAAAGATCTAATGCTACCGTAACCGGAAGACGACCAATGATCTCAGGGATCAAACCAAACTTCACAAAATCTTCCGGCAATACCTGTCGGAACAGATCTCCAATTGTCTCATCACGCTTATCTGCGATCTCAGCATTAAATCCAATGGATTTCTGACCGATACGTCCCTCTATGATCTTTTCCAAACCATCGAACGCTCCACCACAAATAAATAGAATATTGGATGTGTCTAACTGGAAGAACTCCTGATGAGGATGTTTTCTTCCGCCCTGCGGTGGTACACTGGCTACCGTTCCCTCTAAGATCTTGAGCAGTGCCTGCTGTACACCTTCACCGGAAACATCACGAGTGATCGAAACATTCTCGCCCTTACGGGTGATCTTGTCAATCTCATCGATATAAATAATACCATGCTCCGCACGATCCATATCATAATCCGCTGCCTGAATGATCTTTAACAGAATATTTTCAACATCTTCTCCGACATATCCTGCCTCCGTCAGTGCAGTTGCATCTGCAATGGCAAACGGAACGTTTAATATCTTTGCTAATGTCTGTGCCAAAAAAGTCTTACCGGAACCTGTAGGTCCCACCATGATAATATTACTCTTTTGAATCTCAACATCCATATCTTTTGCAGACAACACACGTTTATAATGGTTATAAACTGCTACGGAAAGAGCTCTCTTTGCGTCATCCTGTCCAACTACATACTCATCCAAAAAATCCTTGATCTCTTTTGGCTTAAGCAAATTGATCTCAGTATCATTGTCGACCTGCTCTGCCTTCTGTGTCATCTCATCTTCCATGATCTCCGAGCAAAGTTCTACACACTGGTCACAAATATACACACCCGGTCCTGCGATCAGACGCGTCACCTGATCCTGCGTCTTTCCACAAAAAGAACATTTTAATTTATCATCTTTTTTTCCTGACATGACTACCTCCCTGCCTGATATTCCCCCACTCTTACAATAACTTTATACAAATCTCTATTTCACGATCATAACAGTGAATACAGTCTGTTATTTACGGTTAGTCACGATCTCATCGATCAAACCATACTCTTTTGCTTCTGCAGCCGTCATATAGTTATCACGCTCTGTATCAGCCTGGATAACTTCTAATGGCTTACCGGTATTTTCTGCCAAAATTTCATTCAAACGACTTCTTGTCTTTAAGATCTGTTCTGCGACGATACGGATCTCTGTTTCCTGTCCTTTGGCGCCGCCGGATGGCTGATGGATCATAATCTCCGCATTTGGAAGGGCAAGTCGTTTTCCTTTAGCTCCTCCTGCTAACAAAAATGCACCCATGCTTGCCGCAAGGCCCATACAAATTGTAGAAACATCACATTTTACATAATTCATTGTATCATAGATGGCAAATCCTGCACTAACAGATCCTCCCGGACTGTTGATATAAAGGCTGATATCTTTGTTTGGATCCTGAGATTCCAAAAACAACAGCTGAGATACTACCAAACTCGCAATATCATCATTTACCTCGTTGGATAAAATAATAATGCGGTCCTGCAACAATCTGGAATAAATATCATACGAACGCTCTCCGCCACTCGTTTTTTCAATAACATAAGGAATACTATAACTCATTGTGCTCACCATGCCTTTCCATGTACCTGCAAATACTAAGCTGCAGGACATACTCTCTTAGACTTAACAAAAACGCCAGCCCATCAGGCAGCTGAAACAGCTTCCTGATGCGGATGGCGTTAACTTCTGTTTGTATTATTTCTCAACAGCTTCCTTTACAACAAATTCCACTGCTTTCTGCACTGCCAGATCCATTCCGATCTGTTTCTTCTCATCATCGCCGATTAACTCTTTTAACTTGTCGATCTCCATCTGATACATAGAAGCCATATTCTCTAACTCTTTATCGATCTCTTCATCAGAAGCCTCGATGTTCTCTGCAGCAACAACTGCCTCTAATACCAAGCGACTCTGGATACGCTTCAAAGCCTGTGGCTCTAAATCTTCCATCATCTTCTGTGGAGTAAGACCTGTAAACTGCATGTACTGCTCCAAAGACAATCCCTGAGACTGAAGACGCTGTGCGAACTCCTGTGTCATCTGACGTGTCTGTGCAGTGATCATCTGCTGTGGAATCTCCATCTGTGCATTCTCAATGATCTTCTCAATGATCTGATCTTCCTGCTCACGTTTGATCTGATTCTCTTTGTTCTCTAAGATTTTCTTCTCAACGTCAGCCTTGTACTCATCCAATGTATCAAAATCAGATACATCCTGTGCAAAATCATCATCCAGTTCAGGAAGCTCTTTCTTCTGGATTTCTTTGATCTTTACCTTGAACAATGCAGGCTTACCCTTAAGCTCGTCTACATGATACTCTTCTGGGAATGTTACGTTTACTTCAACATCCTCACCGAGATTCTTGCCAACCAACTGATCCTCGAAATTATCAATGAAAGAATGTGATCCAAGAACTAACGTATAATCCTCTGCATAACCGCCTTCAAACTGCTTGCCATCTACATAACCATCAAAGTCGATGATAACAGTATCTCCGTCCTCTGTAGCACGATCCTCGATCGTGATCAGTCTGGAGTTAGCTTCTCTTGCCTTATCGATCTCTGCTGTGATCTCTTCCTCACTTACTTCTGCCTCTTTCTTCTCTACCTCAATACCCTTGTAGTCACCCAAAGTAACTTCCGGCTTTATTGCTACGGTAGCTGTAAAGATGAAATCCGTTCCCTTTTCCATCTGTGTTACTTCAATTTCAGGCTGTGCAACGATCTCAAGCTCACTTTCCTTAGCTGCTGTCTCATATGCTTCCGGGATCAACTCATTGGCTGCATCCTCATAAAATACTCCCGTGCCGTACATTTTCTCGATCATTGCTCTTGGAGCCTTTCCTTTACGGAATCCCGGCAGAGCAATCTTACCTTTATTTTTCTGATAAGCTGAATCAACTGCTGCATCAAACTTTGCAGCCTCAACTGTAATTGTCAGCTTAGCCATGCTCTTCTCCAACTTTTCTACCTGTACACTCATTCTTGTAAATTCCTCCTTATAAAAATATCACATTGCTATACTATAGCATGAACTTTCTCCGAAAATCAAGGCTTTTTCAAAATTAATTATTTTGCCTCATGTCCTTTAGCTTTCAGTACTGCGATCACATCATCAACATACCGCTCACAAAGCTCCTGTGTCTCTGCTTCCACCATAACACGGATAACCGGTTCAGTGCCGCTCTCGCGCAGCAAAATACGACCATTCTCGCCTAGCGCCTGCTCGACTTTTTTCACGGCTTCGATCACATCTTCATCAGCTCTTGCTGCCGGCTTGTCATTAACGCGAATATTTTTCAATACCTGCGGATAGATCACAAGTCCCTTTCGCAATTCGGATAATTTTTCTTTCTTTTCCAACATAACTTCCATCAGCATCAAAGAAGTAAGCACACCGTCTCCGGTAACCGCATATTTACTAAATATAATATGTCCGGACTGCTCACCGCCCAGGGAATGACCAAACTGCATCATATTGGCATTGACATATTTATCGCCAACGGATGTCTTTTCATAGGAAATACCAACTTTATCAAACGCCTTGTAAAGTCCCATATTAGACATGATCGTCGTAACAACCGTATTGTTATTTAATTCTCCCTTATCCTTCAGGTAACAACCACACAGATATAAGATCGCATCTCCATCGATCACCTGACCCTTGTCATCTACCGCAAGGCAACGGTCTGCATCTCCATCATACGCAAATCCAACATCAAGATTGTTCTCGACCACAAACTTCTGCAGATTATCAATATGCGTCGATCCACAGTTATCATTGATGTTTGTTCCATCCGGATTCATGCCGATCGCAAATGTCTGCGCTCCCAATGCATCAAAAACACCTTTTGCCACGGAATAAGAAGAACCGTTAGCACAATCTAATCCAACTTTTATATTCTTAAAAGAACGAGTTGCCAAAGACATTAAATAACCGATGTAACGATGTCTTCCGATTGCATAATCGATCGTGCATCCGATATTTTCTCTGGTTGCCATAGGAATGTCATCTACTTCACTGTCAATATATGTCTCGATCTTTTCTTCAACCTCAGCCTCCATCTTATGTCCCTTGCCATTGATCACCTTTAATCCGTTATCATAATACGGATTATGGCTGGCAGATATCATAATACCGCAGTCAAACTTTTCTGTTCGCACAACATAAGACACACTTGGGGTTGGCGTTACATGCAGAAGATACACATCCGCACCACTCGCTGTAAGACCTGCACAAAGAGCATCTTCAAACATATAACTGGAACGTCTGGTATCTTTACCGATCACCACACGCGCCTTGTGCTCTTTTCCATAATACCATCCTAAAAAACGACCTACTTTATATGCATGCATTACATTTAAATTAACATTTGCTTCTCCACGAAATCCATCGGTTCCAAAATATTTCACGTTACTCCTCCATTCTGACTCTTCACTCTTTCAACTCTACCCGCTGCCTTATGCTGTCTCTTCTATGTCCTATTCTCCTAATAAGCAACCGGTGCTTTACACAACATTACAATTTTACCATATGTGCTTTTCAAAATCAATGTTCTGTTTCCAATGCGGCTTATATTCCTCAATTGCTCCTTTTTTATGCCACTTTCATTATGGCATATACCCCTAAACGCCTGTTTCTACATGGCGTTTTCCAAAATAAAACCTGTTATGATGATATCAAATATTTTATCTAATAGGAAGGGGCACGTATGAATATTTACAAAGCTACAAATGATATTTGTGATACAACATTGTTTTCTTTAAAGTGGAACAAACACAGTTTTGGACTGCGTCTTGCCAAACTTCGCGAAGCGGCCGGAATCAGCGCACGCCAAATGAGCTTGGATCTTGGATTAAACAAAAACTACATTAATTCCATTGAATCCGGTAAAAATTATCCGGCATTGGAAGGCTTCTTTAACATCTGCGATTATCTTCACGTCGATCCCTTTACCTTTTTCTATACTGATGATAATACGTATCAATCCTTCGCCTATTTTATTCCACTATTGCAAAAGTTAAATTCCGAAGAGATCCAGCATGTCTATCAGATGGTCAAGAATGTCACCGAATATCCATCCCGGCAGACGAAAACAAAAGCGAATCGATTTATTCCTACAAAATAATAGCCGCAATATGTTTTATTTATTGCTGATATAATAAGCAATATGTGGTTTTGCAATAACTTCCGGTATGGGAAGTTTGAATATGTAATTATATGAGATATTAAGGTATGGGAAGCAAAATACAGTCATATCAGTTATAAGGCATGGGAAATTTGTGTAAATTATTTGTAAAAATAACATAATTCGACAGTTATATATGGTTTTTTTATACAAAATGATTTAAACTATTATCATTACATGAACAGGAGGTATATTCTCATGGCAATAACTGTTTTCGCGGCAATTGATGTCGGTAGTCATGAAACCGCAATGCGTATTTACGAGATTTCCAAAAAACACGGTGTACATGAATTAGAATATCTGCATCACACAGCGCGTCTTGGATATGAGACATTTTCCACAAGACATATCAGCTATCACACGATTGATAAGCTCTGTAATATTTTACTCGGCTTTAAGGAAAAGATGATGGAGTACCGCATCAAGGATTATATGATCATTGCAACCAGTGCTCTCCGGGAAGCCGATAATAATCTGATCGTATTAGATCAGGTGAAACAGCGCACAGGCTTTCAGATCAAAATCCTCAGCAACTCCGAACAGCGCTATCTATGCTATAAAGCCATCGCATTGCAGCCCAACTCATTCCACAAGCTGATCCAAAAGGGTACGCTTTTGGTCGATGTCGGCGGTGGCAGTATCCAATTATCATTATTCGACAAAAACAACCTGATCACGACCCATAATATTTTGTTAGGTTCTCTGCGTATCCAAGAGTTTTTACAAACAATGCAAGGCGATGTGATCAATTATCAGAATCTGGTTCATGAATATATTTCTAACAGTCTGCATACGTTTTCTAAACTGTATTTGCAAGATTGTAATGTCCGAAATATTATTGCTGTCGGCAACCAGCTGCAAACGTTTGTAAAATATCTGGTCACGCACCATTTTGGCAATTTGCAGCCGGTCGATTCAAAGGGTAACAAAAAAGATTCCGTCAACCGTCAGGAATACGAAGAACTGTATCATGCCATTTCCACGCAGGCACCGGATGATCTTGCCCGCGAACTGTCAATTTCTGAAGACAAGGCAGAGCTGCTTTTGCCGACTGCCATGATCTATCACAATATTTTTGAAGAGACAGATGCCGAGTTTATGTGGTTGTCCGGCATAACGATCTGCGATGGCATGGCAGCTGATTTTGCCGAATGCAAAGAACATATTGTTCCGGCTCATCCTTTCTCGGATGATATCATCTCCGTATCACGCAAACTGGCAGAACGCTTTTGCTGCGATACAGAACACATTCATCAGGTAGAGATTGCTGCCTTAAAGCTGTTTGATGCTCTGCGCAAAGCCAATCACCTGACCAAGAAGGATCGTTTACTTCTTCAGATAGCAGCGATACTTCACAATTGTGGCAGTTTTCTCAACTTAAATGACATCGGTGAAAACTCCTACAAAATTGTTACTTCCACAGAGATCATCGGATTATCCCATCAGGAACGTATGATCGTTGCTTATGTGATCCGATATACAACCGGCGACTTTCCGGAATACAGCGAGATTAAAAATGAATTCAGCCGTGAAGAATATATCAAAATTGCAAAACTAAATGCAATACTCTGTCTTGCCGATGCTATGGATCGAAGCCATCAACAGAAATTCACCAATTTTACGGTCCGCAAACGCGGATATGATCTTACCATCACCGGTCAGACATTGTATGACATCACATTGGAACATGGTATGTTTATACAGAAATCACCATTTTTTGAAGAGGCCTTCGGTATTCGCCCTGTCCTCCGCCAAAAAAAGTGTCTATAGAAAGGAGACTCTATCATGAGTACAAAATCACCTTATTCCAAACCGGAATATTTTTATAACCGTGAATTAAGCTGGCTGTTATTTAACCGCCGCGTACTGGAAGAGGCCAAAGATTCCTCTCTTCCCTTATTTGATCGTCTTAAATTTTTGAGCATTACGTCGTCCAACTTAGATGAGTTTTTTATGATACGTGTTGCCTCTCTCAAAGACATGGTACAGGTAAAATACAACAAAAAAGACATCTCCGGCATGACCCCTGCAGAACAGTTAGCTGCGATCAACGAACGTACACATTTGTTCGTTAAAGATCAGTATGATATTTTTAATCGTTCTCTGATCCCGGCCCTAGAAAAAGAAGGCGTACACGTCTTATCCCACTATGAAAATCTTAGTGAGAAACAGTCCAAATATGTAGACCGTTATTTTACCGATGAAGTATACCCGGTACTTACTCCTATGGCAGTGGATTCATCCAGACCATTTCCGCTGATCCGTAACAAAACATTAAATATCGGCGCTATTCTCCGCATGAAAAAAGACAAAGCTGCAGGCGGACAATTCCGCGATCTTTATCTGTCACATGGCAACAAAAAGAAAGGAGCTGATTCCAATGATACCGATTTTGCAACGGTTCAGGTTCCTTCTGTACTGCCTCGTTTTGTCGAGATCCCATCCGAGCAAAAAGGTGAAAAAACCTTTATTTTGTTAGAGCAGATCATTGAAAAAAATATTGGAAAACTGTTTGTCAATTATGAGATTGAATCGGTATTTCCATATCGTATCATGCGTAATGCGGACCTTAGCATTGAAGAAGATGAAGCTGCTGATCTTCTGATCGAGATCGAACGACAGCTCAAAAAACGTCAATGGGGGCAGGCAATCCGTTTGGAAGTTGAAGATGGCATGGACAAACGTCTGCTCAAAAAACTGCGTCAGGAGTTAAAGATCAAAGAGGAAGATATTTTTAAGATCAACGGTCCTTTGGATTTAACATTTCTTATGAAATTATCCGGATTGGAAGGATATGATAAGCTACGCACTCCAAAATATACACCACAGCCTGCTAAATGGCTAAATGGTGAAGATCATCTGTTTGATCAGATCCGTGACCATGATGTTCTTCTACATCATCCATATGAGACTTTTGACCCGGTTGTTGATTTTGTCAAACAAGCTTCGAAAGATCCAAACGTTCTTGCGATCAAACAGACCTTGTACCGCGTCAGCAGCCACTCTCCGATCATCGCATCTCTTGCTGCTGCTGCCGAAAACGGCAAACAGGTAACCGTGCTTGTCGAGTTAAAAGCACGGTTTGATGAAGAAAACAATATTATCTGGGCACGTAAACTGGAGCAGGCCGGCTGTCATGTCATTTACGGTCTTGTTGGTCTGAAGACGCACAGCAAGATCACGTTAGTTGTCCGTAAAGAAGAAGATGGCATTCGACGTTATGTCCACCTCGGTACCGGTAACTACAACGATAGCACAGCAAAATTATATACCGATATGGGTCTTCTTACATGCCGTAAAGCGATCGGTGAAGATGCCACCGCCGTCTTTAATATGCTGTCCGGTTATTCGGAACCGGCATTTTGGAACAAATTAGCAATTGCACCGATCCGCCTGCGTGACCGCTTTACTCAATTGATCAACCGAGAAAAAGAATTTGCCAAAAAGGGTAAAAAAGCATTTATTCGCGCCAAAATGAATTCTCTATGCGATGCCGGTATTATCAGCTCCTTGTATGAAGCTGCTGCCGCCGGTGTTAAGATTGAATTAGTTGTACGCGGTATCTGCTGCCTCAAGACCGGAATGCCGGGTATCAGCGAGAACATTACGGTACGTTCGATCGTCGGTGACTTTTTGGAGCACAGCCGAATCTTCCATTTCTACAACAACGGTTTCGAGGAAGTCTATATGGGAAGTGCAGACTGGATGCCTCGTAACCTGGATAAACGTGTGGAGATTTTATTTCCGGTAGAAGATGACGCATTAAAAGCTGAAGTGATCCATATTTTGGACATTCAACTGGCGGATAACGAAAAAGCAAGAATTTTACAGAAAAACGGAACCTATCGACGTGCTGCAAAGGGCGGACACGCTAAACTCAACTCACAGAAATACTTCTGTGAAGAAGCAAAGCGTGCGCAAAAAGAACGTAAAAAGCAAAATAAAAATACGCATACGTTTGAACCTCTCCATTCTGTTCCGGAAGAGTAAAATAAAATCTAATACCAGAACAAAGAGTCGCTTGCGACTCTTTCGCGCTCGAGCGGTGCTTAATGCACCGCCCCTTTTTCACGAAAACGATCATGAATATTATGCGATATGATACATGATAACGCGCATTTTATTTTTTTGCTGTTAATTCTTATCACAGAAAGTCCATCAGCGAGATCTGATTTGAATGTGGCAGATCCCCGAATAATCCAAGCCTATCCATCGTCTCTACTGTATTTGCGCTGACCTTGCACCGGGTCTTAAAGTCTTCCTGCGACAAAAATTCCCCTTTGCTCGCCTCATCCTCGATCAACTCTGCTGCTTTATCTCCCAGTCCGTCGATCGATGAAAAAGCAGGCATTAATTTCCCATCCACGATCTGAAATCTGGTTGCTTTGGATCGATAAATATCAATCTTGCAAAAACCAAATCCTCGCGCATACATTTCCTGTACAAGATGCATATCATCTAACGTACTCTTTTCTTTGTCAGACAACTCATTTTTGCGTCTGTTGTAATCATTAATGTAATACTCTAACCGCTCTCTGCCCTGACACATGATCTCATAATCAAAGGCTGTCGCGCGAATACTAAAATATGACGCATAATACGCCAACGGCTCGTGCACCTTAAACCATGCGACACGCAATCCCATCATAACATAAGCTGCCGCATGCGCTTTTGGGAACATATATTTGATCTTTTTGCAGGATTCGATGTACCAGTCCGGCACATTGCAGGCACGCATATCTTCTTCCATGTCCGGTGTCAAACCTTTTCCCTTACGTACACTCTCCATGATCTTAAAGGAACGTTCATTTTCCACGCCCATACTGATCAAATAGATCATAATATCATCACGGGTACAGATCGCCGTAGACAACGTACAGTCACCGTTTTTAATATAATACTGTGCATTGCCAAGCCATACATCGGTACCATGTGACAGTCCCGAAATACGGACAAGATCCGAAAAGTTTTTTGGCTTAGCATCTAACAGCATGCCCATAACAAAGTTAGTTCCAAACTCCGGTACACCCAGACATCCAAGCGTACATCCGCCAATATCTTCCGGCGTAATACCTAACGCCTCTGTCGAGGCAAAAAGAGAAAGCACATCCGGATCATTCATCGGGATCTCCGAGGCATCTTTACCCGTAAGATCCTCTAACATACGGATCATTGTAGGATCCAAATGTCCTAAAATATCCAGTTTCAACAAGTTTGCATCAATCTTATGATAATCGAAATGTGTCGTTATGATCTTTGTTGTCATATCATTGGCCGGATGTTGTACCGGCGTAAAGGTGTAGATCTCTTCTCCGATCGGCAACACAACGATACCGCCCGGATGCTGTCCTGTGGTACGTCTTACACCTACACAGCCTTTCGCAATACGTTCCATTTCCGCACTGCGCTTTGTGATCTCATGTTCTTCACAATATTTCTTAACGTAGCCATATGCGGTCTTTTCTGCCATTGTACCAACCGTTCCGGCACGAAAAGTCTGACCTGCACCAAAAATAACCTCCGTATAATCGTGTGCATTACTCTGATACTCATTTGAGAAGTTCAGGTCGATATCAGGCTCTTTGTCTCCCTTAAATCCCAAGAATGTTTCAAACGGAATATCATGACCTTCTTTGTTCATTACTGTCCCACAATTCGGACAGATCTTATCCGGAAGATCGCACGCAGAAGTTCCCGCATTTTCCTTGATCACCGGATCATCAAAGTCATAATGATGGCAGGTTGAACAATAATAATGTGCCGGCAACGGATTGATTTCCGTAATTCCGGACATCGTTGCCGCAAAGGATGATCCGACTGAGCCTCGGGAACCAACCAGGTATCCATCTTCGTTAGACTTCCACACCAACTTCTGTGCGATAATATACATCACGGCATATCCGTTACCAATGATCGATTTTAACTCTCTCTCTAAACGCTCTTCGACGACCGGAGGAAGATCAGGGCCATAGATCTCATGTGCTCTGTTATAGCAGATATTACGCAGATCCTGATCAGAATTTTCAATATACGGCGGACATTTTCGCGGACTGCACGGATAAATCTTATCCACCATATCAGCGATCAGATTGGTGTTCGTAATGACAATTTCCTCTGCCTTTTTGGATCCAAGATATTGAAATTCCGCAAGCATTTCCTCTGTTGTTCGATAATATAGCGGTGCCTGCTGATCCGCATCCGCAAACCCCTTACCGGACATAATAATACGGCGATACACTTCATCTTCCGGATTCAGAAAATGCACATCGCAGGTTGCCACAACCAGCTTATTATAAGCCTCTCCAAGAGAAACGATCCGACGGTTAAGCTCCTTCAGATCGTTATCATCCTGTATCTGCGGATATTTATCTTCGTCACGAACCATGAATTCATTGTTCCCGATTGGCTGGATCTCCAAATAATCATAAAAGCGGACTAAACGGTCAATCTCTTCCTCCGGCTTTTCTTCAACAAGTGCACGGAACAACTCACCCGCCTCACAAGCTGAACCGATCAAAAGGCCCTCACGCCACTTCATAAACAGACTCTTGGGCAATTTCGGTCGTCTGTTAAAGTATTTCAAATGAGACTCTGACACCAAACGATACAGATTCACGCGGCCGGTTTCATTTTTGGCTAAGATAACAGCATGATACGATGGCATCTTACGAATCGACTCCTCATTCGGAATACAAGCCTCGTTTAACTGTGTCAGATTCTTGATCTCCTTGTCCTCCAACCGCTTGATCATATGCAAAAAGATTTCTGCCGTTGCCTCTGCATCGTCCACCGCTCTATGATGATGTTCCAGAGAAACATTAAGCTGCTTTGCCACAGTATGTAATTTGTAATTTTTAAGTTCCGGTAAAAGTGCTCGCGCAACAGACACCGTATCCACAATCGTAAATTTGCAGTCAAGCCCGAGATCTGATGATTTCTGGCTAATAAATCCCATATCAAATCCGGCGTTATGTGCCACCATGACTGCCCCTTCACAGAACTCCAAAAATTGTGGAAGAACAGTTTCGATCCCATCCGCATCACAAACCATAGAGTCATCAATGGATGTCAATTTCGTGATATGATATGGAATCGGTCGGTGCGGATTGATAAAGGTACTAAAACGATCGGTGATCGTCCGATTTTCGACCTTTACAGCACCAATTTCTATGATTTCGTTGCTTTTAGGACCAATTCCTGTCGTCTCCAAGTCAAACACAACATACGTATCATCAAACGCTTGTCCTTCATCATTTTGAACCGCTTCGATCAGATCATCGACCAAATATGCTTCGACACCATACAACACCTTAAATGCATCGTCACGATCCACTTCATGATCTGCATCCGGGAATGACTGTACAACACCGTGGTCTGTGATCGCCACTGCAGGGTGTCCCCACTCTTTTGCGCGCTTCACAAATTCACGTACCGGAACTACTGAGTCCATCTCACTCATTTGTGTATGTGCATGTAATTCCACTCGTTTTGGGCCCTCATAGATATCCATCCGTTTTTCTCTGGTATCTTTGCCCGGTTTGATGCCACGTACTGAACTGATCGTGATCTCGCGGCTAAAGGTATCAAAAATCGGGATTCCTTTCAGTTTTATAAATTTACCGTTTTTGAGTTCTCCGCCAATGGATTCTAATACTTCCGGCTCCAAAAAGATCTTCGCCTGAATCGTATCGGTAAAATCTGTAATATTAAACATTAACAGGATCTTACCACTTTTAAGCTCCCTCTCTTCCGAAGACAATATCATTCCCTCGATCACAACCTCACCCGGATCCTCCTGGATATCTGCAATCTTGACCATATTGCCATCACAGTTACGTCCATAGAAACATTCTTCGTCCACATTACCATGAAACGAACCTCTTCCACCTTTTCGGCTGTAAGGACTGCCTCGAAACGTCTTTTTCTCTCCTCCGGCTTTCTTCTCTGCGGAATCGTTCTTTTTCTCCACAACCGGTTCCGCAGCGGTCTTGACGACAGTCTCTGTAGGTGCTTTCTGTCCGGAGACTGTCCCCGGATCCTGTGATCTTCCTGCGGTTTTTCCTTGTGCACCCATGTTTTTTGTTCCGGAACCACGCTCGAACCCTTGTACTTTCTCCGTACCGAATGCCTCCGCCGACTGCACCTGATTCTTATGTTGTATCACATCGCGATAGCTGATCTCTTCCTCTTCTTGGATCTGCGGTTCACGGTAACTGATCTTTAATGTGATCGAAAATCCGGCTTTTCTTGAAAAAAGATCTTGAACTTTCTTGATCACCTCTGTCTCTCTGGCACGAAACAATATATCATCATCACAGCACAAATAGAGTGTCTCCCCTTCGAGATGACACTCTCCACTATAAAACATGTTAAATTCCAGAACATTGCTTTCTTTCAAGATCATCAAAATGCTGTCCTGGTATTCCTGCCAAAAATTCTCAGGCGTATACTGTTCTGACAGTCGAAACCGATCTGTTACCTGTACGGTAAATCCTGCTTTATCAAACAACTGATTCAATGCGTACTCTAACAGTGCAATCTCACGGTATGGAATAATATGTTCACTGACAATATGAACCTCCACTCTTTTTTGCTCCCGCAACAGACACAGACGTTCTACATATACTTCCTCAAAAACAGACTGCTGCCTTGCCGTCAAACGAAGATCAGCAAACGTTTCCTGTAGTAACTTTTCCATTCGATCACATCCTATCAAGTTCCTGCTGCAATGCTAAGAGTAATTGATCTTCCGGAACTTTACGGATCACTTCGCCTTTTTTGATCAAAAGACCCTCACCTTTGCCCCCGGCAATTCCGATATCAGCCTCTCTCGCCTCTCCGGGACCATTTACAACGCAGCCCATTACAGCTACTTTTATATCTTTGTCAAGATCCTTGACCATATTTTCCACTTTCGTTGCAAGACCGATCAAATCAATCTGAGTTCGTCCACAAGTTGGGCAAGAAACAACCGTTACGCCCCCTTTACGCAACCCAAGTGTCCGCAAAATAAGTTTTGCCGAGCGTACCTCTTCGACCGGATCACCAGTGAGAGACACACGTATCGTATCTCCAATACCCTCATACAGAATCGTTCCGATACCGATTGCTGATTTAATGTTCCCGGAGTGAACCGTTCCCGACTCCGTAATTCCAACGTGCAGCGGATAACAACTCTGTTTATCCATTAACTCATGTGCTTTGATACTCATTAATACATCCGAGGATTTAATACTGATGACCAAATTGTCATAGCCCATATTTTCGATCATCGCAACTTTCTGTAATGCACTCTTTACCAACCCCTCCGCCGTCACATGACCGTATTCTGCAATAATATCTTTTTCAAGAGAGCCACTATTGACGCCGACACGGATCGGGATCCCACGCTCCTTAGCAGCATTCACAACAGCACGTACACGCTCCTCATCACCAATGTTGCCAGGATTGATACGAATCTTATCTGCCCCATTTTCAATTGCCGCCAATGCCAGACGATAGTCAAAATGAATGTCTGCGACCAGCGGAATATGGATCTGCTTATGAATCTCTTTCAAACTTTCTGCCGCCTGCATTGTTGGTACTGCACAACGGATAATATCACAGCCGGCCTCCTCCAGCGCATGAATCTGTGCAACCGTTGCTGCCACATCCTCTGTCTTGGTATTCGTCATCGACTGAATTGCTACCGGATTGCCACCACCGATCTTACGATCACCTATCTGAATCACTTTTGTCTGTTCACGCATCTATCCTCACCTATCCTTCTCCCGTATTAATGAATGATCTTAATCACGTCATTGTATAATACAAATACCATAAATAGCATTAGTAATACGAAACCTGCGAAATGTATATAGCCTTCCTTTTCGCGGTCTACCGGCTTACCACGCACAGCTTCTATCAAAATAAAGACCAGACGTCCGCCATCCAGCGCCGGTAATGGCAGCAGGTTCATAACGCCTAAGTTAGCACTTAGCAATACTGCCATATACAAAATGCTCAGCCACATTTCTTTCAAACCGATCTTAGACGTCTCATTGATCATGGTTCCGACAGTATCTACAATACCAACCGGACCGGATACTTCCTTCATCGACATTTTGCCGGTCACAAGCTGGCCTAAGCTGGCAACCGTTGTCTCGATCCAATATTTTACTTCGATCAAACTATACTGCAAAATCTGTCCTGCATTACCCTTCTGATAATCAGAAGCATATATTCCCAGTGTTTTGGTCTTGTAAGATTTTGGTGCGATCTCATACGTTTTCTCTTCGCTGCCTCTGCGGATCACAAATGAAATCGCTTCTCCTTCTTTTTTCTCTTCTTCCATGACTTTGCCAAGTTCTTCGCCATTATCCACAGTACGTCCATTTACAGACAAGATCTCATCCCCCGCCTTAACGCCTGCCTTTTGAAACGGCGAATCTTTGCTCACATCTGAGATTTTCGTATCTGCCGTGTTCTGCTGTTTGTAGGAAAAGCCAAACAAATATGCGGTATAATTCGGATCTACCATGATTGTCTTTTCTTTGCCGTCACGCTCGATCTCTACCTTTACCTCTTCTCCACTCAAAGGATGTAACATCAAGTACGTGTCAATTTCACGGCCGATCGTAATTTTTTTGCCATTGATCCGGCGGATCACATCACCCTTTTTGATTCCAGCCTCACTTGCCGGCTGATTGTCATACGCTGCAAGAACACGCGGAATATCTATTCCGTTATTGGCCAGAATGATAACCGAAAATACAAATGCCAGAATAAAGTTAAAGAAGGGACCTGCAAATACGATAGAGAAGCGTGCCCACACACCCTTTGTATTAAAAGAATCTGCCGCATCATTGTCCTCGTCTTCCCCTACCATAGCACAGGATCCACCGATTGGTAAAAGTTTCCAAGAATATTTAGTTACATCCTGCCAGTCTTCGTAGGCATCAAACTTCTTTTGCGAACAGAAAAATCGACAAACCGGCCCTTTCTTTGTCTTTGCAAACGTAATAATTCTCGGACCCATTCCCACGGAAAATTCAGGTACTCCGACACCGTGTTTTTTCGCAAGTAGAAAGTGCCCCAATTCATGAATCACCACAATGACTGTGAATATCAACAATGCTGCAATTATGTTCATAGTTTTCTCCAATCTGCCATCGTTTCCGATGACATCTATCCTTTCTTTATGCTTTGATCTTCTCTTTCAGCAAACGATATACGTCTTTCTCTACCGCCAAAATTTCCTCCAATGACGGATCTTTGATCACATGATGATGCTCCATACTCCAAGCGATCAAACGTGCTATATCCAAATAACCGATCTTATGCTGTAAAAACAATGCTACCGCCATTTCATTCGCAGCATTTAATACCGTTGGAAGACTGCCTCCTGTACGTCCTGCCTCATATGCTAGAGCTAATCCTTCAAAAGTGTCCATATCCGGCTGCTCAAACGTGATCTCCTGCAATTTCCAAAAATCTAACCGCTCGCCCTGTAGATAACGGCGATGTGGATATGTCAAGGCATACTGGATCGGCAGTTTCATATCCGGCGTTCCAAGCTGCGCCATTACCGCTCCATCTTCAAATTCCACCATAGAGTGTATCACACTCTGTGGCTGCAAAACGACTTGTATACGATCAAAATCCACATCAAACAGATGACGGGCTTCGATCACTTCCAAACCCTTATTGACCATCGTTGCAGAATCTATCGTAATCTTGCGTCCCATGCTCCAGTTCGGATGACGGAGCGCATCTTCCACGCGGATATGTTCTAATTCCTCTTTCTTTTTACCTCGGAACGGTCCACCGGATGCCGTAAGCAAAATTTTATGTAAAGAGCCATGTTCCTCGCCCTGCAGGCACTGAAAAATAGCTGCATGTTCACTGTCCACCGGCAATAGCTTAACGCCATGCTTCTCCACCAAAGGCATAATGATGTGACCGGCCGTCACCAATGTTTCTTTGTTGGCAAAGGCAATGTCTTTCCCTGACTTGATCGCCTCGATCACAGGACGAATCCCGATCATGCCGACTACTGCTGCAACAACTATGGTTGCTTCGGAATAGGTTGCACAGGCGATCAGTCCATCCATTCCCGTAACGATCTCGGTATCTGCCGCAGCATCTTTACGTAAATGCAAACGCTCCTGTAATTCTTTTGCCTTGTCTTCCAAATACACGCACACTAACTTCGGCGTAAATTCTACAATCTGTTTTTCCAACAGATCAATATTAGACCCTGCTGCAAGCGTTACGATCTGCATATCTTCATTTGCTCTGACAACCTCTAATGTCTGTGTTCCGATCGATCCTGTAGAACCAAGTACTGCTATCTGTTTCATGGTTAAATAACCCCTCCATTTCAAAGTTTCTCCTGCATTCGTAAAACTATCCGCATCACAAATAATGCATAGTCAAAAATACACTTAATACCCTATTATAATCCTACAGCGAATGAAACATTGTCACTAAATAATATACGATAGGCGCTGTAAAAATAATACTGTCAAAACGGTCTAAAATACCGCCATGACCTGGGATCAATGTCCCATAATCTTTAATGTCGTGATTTCTCTTGATCGCAGATGCTGTCAGATCGCCAATCTGTGAAATAACAGAGGATACTGCACCAACCACTGCAAACTGCCACCACAATGCGGTCTGGGTGCGGTAAAAAGCCAGTGCAAACAAAAAGCCGATCAAAGCTGCACCAATAATCCCCCCCACGCATCCTTCAATGGTCTTATTTGGACTCAATTTAGATGGCATTTTATGCTTTCCGATCAATTTACCGACACAGTATGCACAGGTGTCTGAGCCCCATGCTCCGATAAAGATCAGCCATACTATCAGTTGACCTCCCTCAAGCATACGTACCTGAAATACATACGACAACATCATTGTCACATAGATCAATCCAAAAAATACCATAATGATCTGTTCACTGCAATATTTTGGGTAAGCGATCACATAACAAGCCATCATAAGCATCAGCGCACCGATCAATAACATAATAACATAGTCCGTTTTTTGTGCCGCCAACAACAGATCCAGGCCAATACTCGCGGCATATCCGATCAACGCCGGTACTGTCTTTTCCATTTTAACGGCACGATAAAGTTCAAACAGGCCGATCACAGTGATCAATGTTATTACCCAAAACAATGGCAAACCGCCAAAGATCATCAATGCGATCGTAATGATCATCAATACAATTCCACTCAGTAGTCTAGTCTTAAACATATCTGCTCCCTTTCTATTTGACACCACCGAAACGCCGGTCCCTTTGTTGATAATATTCTACTGCCTTTTCCAGTTCTTTTTTATTAAAATCAGGCCACAAACAATCTGTAAAATAAAACTCGGTATAAGCCATCTGCCACAACAGATAATTAGAAAGCCTCTGTTCACCGCTGGTTCGTATCATAAGATCCGGATCCGGTATTCCCTTTGTATCCAAATATCCGGAAATCGTGTCCTCGGTAATATCTATCGGATTCAAAATGCCGTCTTTAACATCTTTCCCCATCTTGGTCACCGCACGCCGAATTTCATCTCTGCTGCCATAGTTTAAGGCAACCTGAAAATGCAGCCCGGTATTTTTTGCCGAAAACTCTTCCAACTCACGGATCTGATCCTGCAGATCCGGTGCCAGTTTCGTAATATCTCCTATCACGCGTACCTGCATGTTGTTCTTCTCACTGGTTTTCAGGCAATCCTTTAAGTAACTATATAACAACTTCATCAAAGCATCGACTTCCTCTTTGGGTCTGGACCAATTCTCCGTTGAAAATGCATACATCGTCACGTATTCAATGCCCATATCCCATGCTGCCGCACAAATCTTTTCTACGTTTTTGCTGCCAGCTGCATGACCTGCGTTCCTTGGAAGGAAACGCTTTTTAGCCCATCTTCCGTTGCCATCCAAAATGATCGCTACATGTCTGGGTACGGCTCTCTTCTCATCACTCATCTATATCCTCATTTCTATGCGCAACTGCACCCATCCCGGGAGCAGACGCCATATTCCTTTATTGAAAAGTAGGGATAGACCCATTCCGTCCATCCCTATGATCCATGTTTTGAGAAAATCTCTCAAAACTATGTTATACTATACTGTCATGATCTCTTTAGATTTTGACTCAACCATTTCATCAATTTTCTTAACAAACTGATCTGTCAGTTTCTGTACTTCTGCCTCCGCATCCTTCTGCTCATCCTCAGAAATTTCATTTGCTTTCTGCTCTTTTTTGATATAATCGTTCGCATCTCTGCGGATATTACGGATCGCTACCTTGGCATCCTCGCCCTTTTTCTTGACATCCTTTGTCAAATCCTTACGACGTTCCTCCGTCAGTTCCGGGAAAGTCAAACGTATCACTTTACCGTCATTATTTGGCGTAAGTCCCAGATCAGAAACTAAGATTGCTTTTTCAATCTCCTTGATCAAACTTGTCTCCCAAGGCTGAATCACCAATGTACGTGCCTCAGATACGGAAATATTGGCAACAGACTGTAAGTTTGTCGGCTGTCCATAATAATCCACCGAAATACGATCCAACACATGCGGATTAGCGCGGCCTGCTCGGATCGTCGTATACTCGTTTGCAAGACTTTCAATTGATTTATTCATTTTCTCTTCAAATTGTCCTAATGATACACTCATGTTTACACCATACCTTTCTTATTCTCTATGCTTCTACCAACGTACCTGCCGTTGTTCCCATTGCTGTGTCAATAATACTGTTCTTTTCATTCAATCCAAAGATCATCATCGGCATATGATTCTCCATGCATAGAACCGCTGCTGCCAGATCAATAACGCCCAAACGCTTATTGACCACCTCATCAATGGAAATCGTATCAAACTTTTTCGCTTCCGGATGTACGGCCGGATCACAGTCGTATACGCCATCAATGGATTTACCGGATAAGATCACATCTGCTTCGATCTCAATTGCACGAAGCACCGTGGCTGTGTCTGTTGAAAAGTAAGGATGTCCCGTTCCACCGGCAAAAAATACAACCTCTCCCGCTTCCAACGCCTTCACAGCTTTATCCTTTGAAAACAGTTCTGTAAACGCTCCGCAGACAAACGGTGTCATAACACTTGTCTTCAAACCAACATAGCGGAAAATATCAGAAACATATACACAGTTCATAACGGTAGCTAACATACCGATCTGATCTGCCTTGGTACGGTCGATCGTTTCACTGGTACGACCTCTCCAAAAGTTACCGCCACCGGTCACGATAGCAACCTGTACACCATCCTCGACCAGACTCTTTACCTGTCTTGCCACTTCTAAGCAGGTAGCCTCATCAAAACCTGTCTTATTCGGACCGGCCAAAGCTTCACCACTTAATTTTAATAATACTCTCTTATACTTAGCCATAATTATCCTCATTTCTATGCAAAAAACTTATCAATATCCACATCAGTATAATCCAACGAGCAGGATCCGTCCAAAACAGCGCCCTGATTGATCTGCAAAGACTCTGCAATAACATCTCCCTTAACAACAGCGCCTTCCTCTAAGACAACCGCACCTTGCACGTCGATCGTTCCCTTCACAGCTCCGGCAATATACGCAGATGTTCCGGTAACATTTCCAATGATCACTGTTCCTTCACTGATCTGCACAGTTCCTTCGCTGTCCAAAGATCCTTCCAGTCGCTTCGTATTAACATAGATCTCTGCACCGGAAACATTACCTGTCACTGTACCATTGATCGCTACTTTACCACGGGAAGTAATGTCACCATTGATCGTACCCATTACATCAACAGCCCCGGCCGAATTAATACCGCCATTAACGGTGGTTCCCTGACTGATCACCGTCACTGTGTCATCAGACACTTCTCCGGGTGCATCCATATGTGCTGTCTTATTTTCCTTTACCTTATCCGTTTTCTTATTGTTTTTCTTATGATTTGATGCCGTCTTTTTCTCAGCTTCCTTCGCCGCAGACTCTTTTGCCACATCCTCAATATCTTCTATCTCACCTAAGAGTTTGCTCAAATCTTCATCCATTTCTCCATCAGAGGTCTTATCATCACTCTCTGAAACATCCTCACCATCCGAAAAAATCTGGCTTAACAGATCCTTATCCACATTATCATCTGCAATATCTGCATCGTCCGTCTTGTCCTCATCAAATAATGAACCTAGATCATCACCGATATCATCCAAATTCAAATCCTCCGGTAACGAAACATTCTCTGTCGTCTTTTCATCGTCATCCTTAAAGATTCCCATATTTTCCTCCATTTTGCGCATCGCTGCGCCCTTTATGCTGTAACACCTCATATCCGGTCACCAAACTCCGTCTGATAACCATAGTCATACTTTTTAATTATATCATGAATTTACCGGTTCGTCTATAGTCTGCTTGACCCGTCAGCCCCTGCTCTATGCATCCACTGACTCCATTTGATACGAAATACTGCATATGCCCTGTCAAATACAATCCAAACCACCTCTGCCAAAAGTACCGCTGCCAAACCAAACAAGATCTTAGAATGCTGCAAAACCGTCAGCAAGAATCCTTGTACAAGCTGTTGGAAACCAAATACATAAACATAGCTACAAACTGCACTGATCAAAAGCACATGATACAATATTCCTTTTAGTATCCACGCAAGCATCCTTTGTTTCTTTGAAAAAAAGTGTTCCAAGCACTCCCACGCGAAAACATACAGTACGAATGCCGCATATGTCAACACATACCATTTATTTGGCAACAACACTACACCTAATACACCTGCTGCCGCAGAAACCAGCAATCCATCCTTCCACCCTCTCTGCCAAGTTGTCACGCCTCCTAAGAAAGCCGCTGCCGCCAGGCAAAATAATGAACAATTCTCAAACACGCAAGACAAATACAATAACACCACCATGGCCGCTGTGATCATACCACCATAACTAACCCTGCCAGACTTTAGAAACATGTACACAAATCTCCTCCCATGCATTCACAAAGTGTATCCGCACACCAAAGATCGCAGCACAGATTGCCTGTTCCACATTCATTGCCCGCATATGGATCTCTTCCATATTGACCACCATAACTTTGATATTGACCACGCTGATATGGATTATAACCCTGTCCACTGTTCTGGCCTTGATACCCCTGACCCTGATAGCCTTGTCCCTGATAGCCGGCACTATAGCCGCCAGACGTCTGACTGTCATTTGTTGCGTAGCCTTTCGCGCGCATATCCATGATCTGCGAATATGCCGCCTGCACTTCCTTAAACTTTTCCTCTGCCAGATCCTTCAACGGATTATTGGCATTTGCATCAGGATGATATTTACGACTCAGTTCACGATATGCCTTTTTTACCTCTTCATCTGTTGCATCGCTGGAAATCCCCAGCACCTTATATGGATCCATTATTGTTCCTCCTTCTGCAGTTCCTGTTTTATCATATCAAAGCGATTCCATACTCCTGCATATAAAATATTACGCATAATATCTCTATACTCCAGGCACGGCAGCTTCTCAAATGCTGCTCCGGCAGCTGCGATCTCTGTCAACAGCTGCTCCTCGACCTGCGGTAATAGTTCCCGACGGTCAGTCCCCAGATAGGGGTTAAATCTCTCCTTATGGGTGTCTTCCGGCAAATCCTCAAAAGCATCCATAATATAGATAAATTTGCCCAAATAATATCCGGTTTCCCGAAAAAAATCTGCCAATCCGTCTTCTTTCCACGCAAATACTTCTGCAAGCATGCGGCCAAAACAATCTGCCAGAGCAGAAACATTCCTGCAATCTTCCTGCTCTAACAAATGAAGCCTTTGCATTCCCTCGGCAATTGCTCTTGCCTGTCTTGGATAGTGTTGCTCCAATCGTCTGCTCTGCCCACGATACATCTGAACTCCCAATGATGCCGCCAGCGAATGTTCATCCTGCTTATCGTCCACAAAATGATAATAGCTCAGAAGCATATTAATATCTGCTGCATAGTTTGCTGCTTCCGTACGGATCACACGTCGTTTGCCTACCGGATGGATAATGCATCGCTTGTGTTCCTCCTTTACCGCCAGATCATACACTGATGAAAGCAACAACACCAAAAATGTCATGTCATACGTCAGCGTAACCTGCCCCCGCAGCCCATAGTTATCCCGCAATGAATGACACAGGCCGCAGTAAAAACCCTTGTAACACTCATAGTCTTTTACTAACAGCTCCGGTTTACGGATTCTTACATAACCAAACATGCTACTTCCATCCTCTCTTTTTTTCTAACGTTGTTTATCATAACATAAAAATATGGTATGATGTTAAACGAAAAATTAAATTTATATTAAAAACTCAAATTTCGCACATCCAAAGCTTCTGTTAGGTCGCATATTGCTTATTATGTCAAAGAATACTAAGTATTTTGCAGCCACAACATAGTGATTTCTGCAAGCAGCGAACTATAGTAATTGCCTTGCCGCATTTTCGTTTTTGGTGATTTCTAGATTTTGTTATCTCTGATGATTGATTTACATGCCTTTCGGAAACTCGAAGTCCCGGAAGCAAGGTAATCATCATTTTTGAAAGGGACTTTGCGCTCGTCGTTACTTATGTCTCGTATTTCAGAGACATTAAGTAACGTGACGTAGCGCATCGTAGCGAAAGCGTCCCGTCCAAAAATCGATGATACCTTGCTAGACCGGGACATCTCAGACAATCCTTCAGGCATGTATTCATCAGAGATGTAACAAAATAAGAAATCACGCAAAAACTCTGCGTTCTGCGGCAATTATCTTAGTTCTCTGATGACAGAACAATTTAGTATATTGGCTGCAAAATATGATTAAATTCCCGACATAATAAGCAATATGTGGTTGTACAATAACTTCCGGTATGGGAAGTTTGAGTCATTAACAGTGAATCAAAAGTTTAGCATAACTTTATTAATTTGCAGTTAGGGATGCCGGCTTTCCAAAAATCCTGAAGTGGAATATGTCTCACCTGACAAAGAATGCTGGAATTCATAGCACCATGTCCAACGATCAATATGTTTTTTCCCTCTTTGAGCTGCGGATATACAATTTCGCTTAAAAATTGACCGGTTCTCTCCCAAAGTTCCTGCATACTCTCTGCACCGTCTCGGGCAATATACTGCTCAGGATGCCGAAACAACATGCCGACCGGACAGTCTGGAATATCTTCACAATTCGCAGTTCCCTCATATATTCCAAAGCCCATCTCGATCAATCGGTCGTCACATAATATCGGAATATTTCGCCCCTGTAAAACAAGCTCTGCTGTCTCTCGTGCACGAATCAATGGGGAACAGTAACAAATATCAATAGGAATATTGAGGTAATCTTCCCTTGCCTGCTTTGCCATCTGTCGTCCCTCTTCATTCAAAGGAATGTCCGTATGCCCCTGCAGTTTGTGCTGTATATTCCAATCTGTTTTGCCATGTCGCATAATATATAACATAACTTATAGTACCTCCTGTACTTCTTCGTAACGAATACGAAGCTCCGGCATTTTAGTTATCGTTGTGTAATAATTAACTGCCCAATCCTCTCCCTGTGCCGGATCGTTTTCTCCGGAAGCCGGTGGGGCAAATATTTTCAAGGAAAGCTCTGCTCCCGGCTCGATCGGAGTTTCAAAAAACGCAGACATCATATCTACCGTTTTCGTCCCCGGTGCTTTATAGAACCAACGACCATTTAATTCCAACATTAAATTTAATTCTTCTTCAAAGGTTACTTCGCAAAATTCCGGCGTTTTCTCAAACTTGATTGGAACTGCAATACCCTCTGCATCTTCAGCGCTTCCCCAGCGTAACGTTGCAGGAAGAGTTACTTCCTCTGCTTCGTTCAAACCCGGCAGGAAAAAAGGATCCTTCAAAATATCCTTATAGTCCTTTAAGATTGGCTGTGGAATACCTACAGAAGCGTTATTGGGATCTTCGATTTCCAGTCCTAAACGTCCTCTGTCCCTAAATTGGTACATAGAGAATCCATCAAACCAGTCCGCATTTTCGGACTTTAACTTCTCAACAAAACGCTTGATCGATTCGCCCTGATGTAATGGTCCGGTCACATCGCCGTCAGTATTAAATTCAGATATTACCATTGGCTTGCAGATTCCGCCGTTTACTTTTGTAATTCGTTTCGAGGTCTTACGCAAACGCTCAAAGAACTCATCCACTGGTGTCATAGCATAGCTGTTACCGCCCTTTTCACATACGTCAAACGGCCATCCGTAATGCAGTGCCAAATAGCAGTCATTCGACCAGATATCTGCAGTTGCAAAAGCTTCTTTGAACTCTTTTTCAAATTGAACAGGGGCATCTTCTACACTAATGTCGCCAACGGCACTTCCACAAAATACAACAGAAATCTGCGGTGCTTCCTCTTTGACGATCTTTGCGAAACGAACAAAGAAATCACCAACCTCCTGATAAGAAAAACGCTGGTTATGGGTAAACCAATCGCCACCACATTCGTGATTGATACGAAGACGCATTCTGCCAAAAGGTTTTAAATCCTGAGCAATCTGTCTAAGATATTGATCTTCCAAAGAACAATCAATGGTCAAAGTAAGAGCAACATCCTGTCCATGACGTCTGATGTCTCGCATCTGCTCAAATGGCTGGCCGGTTGTATCACCGTCAATACCGCCGCGATATGGGAAATAGTCATCATAAGGATAATCCCACTGAAAATGAATTTCCATGTCTTTACAAGCAACACTGATTCGCTCCGGCCATTCTTTATCTTTTGGATAATAGGTATACATGATACCAATATTACGGTGTGGTCGTCCGAGCGTGTTCAGAATATAATCCTGATTGACATATTCTGCTCTCTCGCTGCCATCGCCCAGATCTAACCCACAAGTTGCTGCTGTTAATGTAACCTTGTTTAGTTTATTCATGAATTCCTCCTTTTACTCTACCCAAAATACTCTTCCATCATTTCTAGGTGCTGCAGCAGGATTTTCGCCATCTATATAACCTACCGCACAATGACCGATGCCTTCCCACTCGCCTTCGATTCCAAGATCTTTTAAGAGCTTCTGATATTCCGGCATTTCAAACTCTTCTTTCGCTCTGTGGATCCAAATGCTGCCAAGACCCAGAGAATGTGCAGCAAGCATCAGATTGCCCATAACAAGACTACCATCATACGTAGCTGTAGGTACTTCCTTATTAGCGAGTACGATCAAAATCGCAGGTGCGCCATAAAAAGGATCGTTGCCTTCCGGTCCACCCATGATCTCATTGTTGACCGCCGACAATTTATCCCGCAGTTCTTTATCCGTCACTGCAATAGTGATCACTGCCTGTCTGCCCCTGCCATTGGCTGCATACAAACCAGCCTCTACGATCTGTTCCAGATCTGCCTTAGATGGCATTTCTGCCTTAAATTTACGAATACTGCGTCTTTCCTTCATTGCTTTGATTACTTCGTTCATGGTAATACCTCCGTTTCTTCTGATTTCATGCTACGAACATTCCTCTCCTGTAATAAGTAAAATCAGCATTTTGTGCTGCCTGTAGCGTAAAACGAACCATTTCCTATACTATCAAAAATAGCAACGACAAAATTGCCGTTGCTATTTTACACCTTTTTACACGAAAAAGAAATATTTTTATACGCAGAATTTCACCTTTTATTTTGTTACAAAAATATGAGTGATCAAACTTCTTCCCGGATCTGTTTTGCCGCAGCCACCATGTTACGAAGACTGGCATCTGTCTCCGGTACACCTCTGGTTTTTAAGCCACAATCCGGATTCACCCATAATTTATCTTTGTCGATCTTGGTAAGCATCGCATGCAGCGCCTTTACGATCTCTTCAACCGATGGAACTCTTGGTGAATGGATGTCATACACACCGGGGCCAACCTCTGTCTCAAAATGATTTTCTTTGAGAGAATCCAAAATCTGCAAATCGGAACGAGACGCCTCGAAGGTGATCACATCCGCATCCATATCATCGATCGCCGAAATGATGTCTGTAAATTCACTGTAGCACATATGCGTATGAATCTGCGTTTCCGGTTTGACACCGCTATGGGTCAGACGAAATGCAGGAATTGCAAAATCAAGATATTCTGTATACCAATCCGAATGACGAAGTGGTAATTTCTCGCGTAATGCCGCCTCATCGATCTGGATCATCTGAATGCCATTTGCTTCGAGATCTAGCACTTCATCACGAATTGCCAATGCGATCTGAGAAATAGATTCTTTGATGGAAATATCCTCCCTAGGGAACGACCAATTCAAGATCGTTACCGGTCCGGTAAGCATTCCCTTCATGATCTTTTTCGTAAGAGACTGAGCATAGACAGACCACTCTACCGTGATCGGATTTTTGCGATATACATCGCCCCAAATGACCGGTGGTTTTACGCAGCGCGTTCCATAAGACTGTACCCATGCTTTTTCGGTAAACAAAAATCCACCTAACGCCTCTCCGAAATACTCTACCATGTCATTTCGCTCATATTCGCCATGCACGAGAACATCCAGTCCGATCTCTTCCTGCCATTTAACACATTCTGCGATCTTTTGCTGATTGAAAGCAATATACTGTTGCTTTGTGATCTCACCACGGCGGAACGCAGAACGATTTGCCTTGACATCCTTTGTCTGCGGGAATGATCCGATCGTTGTCGTCGGAAATTCCGGAAGACAAAGTACCGTCTTCTGTAATTTTTGCCGCTCAACGCGCTCCGGAAGTCTTGTATAATCAGTCTCCTTTACTCCGGCAAGACGCTTTGTAACTTCCTCATTCTCGCAGTCTCTATGCTGTAAAAATAATGTTTTATTCTTCACAAAGGTACTTTCTGCTGTATGATCTGCGGACTCTGCCAAAGTGCTTAGTTCCTGCAGTTCCACTAATTTTTCCTCAGCGTATGCAAAGTATGCTTTGTATTCTTCCGATAACTTCTGCTCATGCTGTAATGTATATGGCACATGGAGCAAAGAACAAGATGTGGACAGTACAATATGATCCTTTGCAACCGGTAAATCTTCCATCGTCTGCAGCGTTTTCTCATAATGGTTTTTCCAAATATTTTTACCATTAACGAGTCCTGCAAATAACAATTTATCCTGTGAGAAACCAAACTGCTTGATCAATGAAACTGTCTGCTTACCCTCGATAAAATCAAGTCCGATCCCGGCAAATGGCATTTGGATCAAATCCTCATAAATATCACGCACATCGCCAAAATAAGTCTGCAATAACACATGACACTTGTTATCTGCAGCAAGGATTTCATCATATAATTTGTGGAATAAATGAATTTCATTTTGTCCCATATCTTGTACAAGTGCAGGCTCATCAAACTGTAACCAGTCAATGCCTTCTGTCTCGCATTTCACAATCAGATTCCGATATGCTTTACTCACGACATCCACATAATCTGCCATTTTTTTCGTTCCGGTATATCGGCAAAGTTTTAACAGTGTATAAGCACCGATCACTGTCGGCTTTGTTGTGATCCCAAGCTCTTTTGCTTCATGATATTCTGCAAAAAGTTTGTTCCCTTTTAGCTCGATCACCATCTCATCTTCCACCTCTGGAACGATATAATGATAATTCGTGTTAAACCATTTCTTCATTGCCAATGCTTTTACATCACCGGAATCGCCCTGATAACCACGCGCCATCGCAAAGTAGGTATCTAACTCTGATAACTGAAGTTCTTTATATCGTTTCGGAACAATGCCAAATAATACGGCGGTATCTAACATATTGTCATAGAACGAAAAATCATTGCAGGAAATAAAAGAAATCCCCGCCTCTTTCTGTGTAAGCCAATGCGTTTTTCTCAATTCTTTTGCGGTCTGCAAAAGTTCTCCCGCCTCGATCTCCTTTCGGAAATACTGTTCGGAGGCAAATTTTAATTCTCGTAATGTTCCTATTCTTGGGTAACCAATGACTGCTGTCTGCATATTCTTCCTCATTTCTGCACACTTTCTCTTCCTACGGTATTCATGCCAAATGTACAAAACACAAATCCCCCTTGCAACGCTATGTGCCTATTATACGAGGAATGGTCCCTATTGAAAAATACATAAAAGCACAGGCTGACCATAGTTTGAAACTATACCCATCCCATTATCCTGTCAAACCAATACAAGTCTTCATTTCCGTTAAACAAAGGAATTCAAACTTCCCATACCAGAAGTTATTGCAAAACCACATATTGCTTATTATGTCAATAACTATATAACATTTTGCAGCCGTCAAAGAGCAGTTTCTGCCATTAGAGAACTATAGTAATTGCCTTGCCGCATTTTCGTTTTTAGTGATTTCTAGATTTTGTTGTCTCTGATGATTGATTTACATGCCCTTCGGAAACTCGAAGTCCCGGAAGCAAGGTATTCATCAGAGACTTAACAAAATAAGAAATCACGCAAAAACTCTGCGTTCTACGGCAATTATCTTAGTTCTCTGATGACAGAACAATTTAATATATTGGCTGCAAAATAGTTTATTTATTGCTGACATAATAAGCAATATGTGGTTGTGGAGGATTTGAGGTATGGGAAGTTTGAGTAAAGGAATTCGTACTATGAGCAGCCGATATATTTACTTAATGCATCCAGATAAGTGGTTCCCAATCGGCTTAACATTCCTTTTCTGTGCGTGATATAGCCGATCCGCATATCACTTTCATCCGCTAATGGCACGGCGATAATATCTTTGCCATTTAATTTCTTATCGATCACACCACTGCATACCGTGTAACCGTTTAATCCAATCAAAAGATTAAACAGCGTTGCCCGGTCACGCACACGAATATTTTTCTTGCGCTCCGATGCGGAAAAAATCTCCTCCGAAAAATAAAACGAATTGTGCTCGCCCTGCTCAAAAGACAGATACGGATAACTTTCCAACTCTTCATTCGTAATGATCTGACGATCTGCTAAAGGATGTCTGCGACTGATAAATACATGGGGCTTTGCCACAAAAAGGTCGTGAAATTCCAACTCATTGGACTTTAATATTTTCGTGATGACTTTCTCATTAAAATCATTCAAAAAGAGAATGCCGATCTCACTTCTCATTTTTGCTACATCTTCAATGATCTCATAGGTCTGCGTTTCGCGAAGGCTGAAGTCATACTCTTCCTGACCATATTTCTTGATCAGGTCGACAAATGCATTTACCGCAAATGAATAATGCTGGGTCGAAACACAAAACTGCTTTTTACCGCTGCCTTCTCCCTTGTATTTATCCTCTAAAATTTCAGCCTGCTCAAGCACTTGTCTGGCGTAACCCAAAAAGATATCCCCCTCTTTGGAAAGGCTTATTCCCTTATTGGTCCGGTTAAATATCACGATCTGCATCTCCCGTTCCAATTCATGGATCGCATTCGTAAGGCTCGGCTGTGAAATGTATAATTTACCTGCCGCTTCCGTGATCGTCCCGGTTTCAGCAACTGTCACTACATATTTTAGTTGTTGTAAGGTCATGCTATTCCCCCTCTTCCAGCAATATTTTTTGAAATGTCTGCGCAGCTACGCTTCTCGGTCCTCTGGCATCATAGATCATCGAAACGCTGCGCTTTGGGATTATATCTTTTAGCGGGATACAAAGGATCTCCCCGTGTGCGATCGCCTCTTTCGCCATTGCCTTTGGAAGGAAAGCAAGTCCAAGCTCATGCTTTACCAACGGAAGGATCTGATCCGCTGTAGCAGTTTCGATCGACGGCTCCAAAGAAAGACCGTGTTCCAAAAATAATTTCTGATAAAATTGTCTGGTTATCGTGTTTTTTTCCATACAGATCAACGGAAACTGTAATAAATCCTGCAGCGATAGCTTTTGCTCTGCAAGCGCCTGAAAGGTATTTCCGGCGATCAGGATCTCCTGAAATTCACAGAGACGGGTTGTTTTTAGTGTCTTATCCGTTACTGTCGGTGTTGTGATCACTGCAAAATCAGATTCTCCGCTTTGTACTGCTTGAATTGCCTGCGGTGTAGAATGATTATATAGTTTTAATTGCACCTTAGGATACGCCATATGAAATTTTTTTAACTTTTCCAGCAGAAAAATATTTAGGGCGATCTCACTCGCACTGATAGAAACGCAGCCCTTTTCCAACTCGGCACTCTCAGTCAATTCCTCTTCTGCCGCTAATATCTGCATCATAGCTGCAGAAACATGCCGAAAAAGCTTTTCTCCCTCTTCAGTCAACCGTACTCCACGATTTGTCCGTATGAATAAGGTGCAGTGTATTTCCCGTTCCAGGCAATTCATCGCTCGTGTAATATTGGGCTGACTATTATGTAAAGCATGTGCCGCTTTCGTAAAATTTCGATATTTCGCCACATAGTAAAATATTCTGTAGTATTCAAAATTTACATCCATAATGACCGTTCATTCCTTTCCCGTCCCCTTTATGGTATAGGCGTCAGTATATCAAGGTGTTATTGCAGCTATATCAATAATACTTTTTACTTATTGAAATGATTCAATTATAATCGTTTCAAAGCAAAAAAACAACATATAATGGAGATGATCTTATGGCATTAGTATTACCGAGAGAAGAGGAAGTCGAAAAGATTTTTTCAAGGATTCTTTCTTCAGATGACTGCTGTGAAAGACTTCTTGATACTTTTTACGACCATTTAGATGATGAAAACAGATATGTCGACCCGGATTCTCATCATTTTGCAGAGGTGCTTTTGAATGCATACAAAAATGGTGATGTTAGTGCGCTTTTGTTGGAGTTATGCCACCGCTCCATGTTTGATCTGCTCAAAGAAGCATATCTGATTCCAAAACGTTTTCATGGCAAAGCCGGTGAAAACCCGATTTTACTAACAGATGCAGATGGCAAACTGTTAGCGGACAAAAAGAATCTCGTATCAAAACATGAATATAAAAAATTCCAAGAAATTTACCATGCTCACGATGCAGCCCCACGCTCGAAATTATATTTGGCTGACGGCTATGATCTTGTTCGATATTACACATCCGACATGAACATCAAAGAAAAACACGAAAATAAAGAACGCGGTATTCTCCTACTGTATGCGTTACCGGATACGAAAAAGTTACATCTGTCCGAAGCGCAGGCATACGATGTCATTTGGACAACTTTTCATAAAATCCAGCAGGAAGCTTACTCTGCCATTGTTTTTTACGGTCAGGAAACCGGAAGCAGATCCGGCAAAACTTTTGATGAACTCGGCGTGCTTCTCCCAATCAAGCAATTTGAATCCAAAATGCTTCGACATATTGGCGTGATTGACGGACTCGTGCTGTCCTGTCGCGAAGAAATGATCCGAACCGCCGGAGCAGACAGTTTGGATTTATAATACCGCGATGCACAAAAACTTGCCCGTGTGAGTACAGTCAACGGTTGCAGAAAGGGATGTAAGAGGATTATGAAAACAGCGATTACAGGTGCAAACATCAAGAAAAATCATATGGATATTTTATGGCATGAATATGCTGACAAGACAGATCCAACACCGATCACAGAGGCTTCTCTTCCTGCCAAGGCTTCTGTTGTCGGACGTGTCGGGATTATGATGCTTTCCTGTGGAACCGGGGCATGGCGTGTTCGTAGTTCCATGAATGAACTTTCCGAGTTAATGAATATGACTTGTACGGTTGATATTGGATTAATGTCGATCAATTATACTTGTTTTGACGGGAATCAAAGTTTTAGCCAATCGCTGTGTCTGACGAACACCAGTGTAAATACTTCACAGCTAAATCGCTTAGAAAAACTGGTGTCCGGCTTTGCCGACCAAGAGATTACGAAAAGCTGTGAAATGATCCACTCGACATTAGATGAAATTGAAAAAATACACGGATTATATTCTCCAGGTGCTTTAGCACTTGCCGCTGCACTCGCCTGTGGATCCTTTACCTTTTTATTAGGCGGCGGAGTCATTGAAATGTTATGCGCTTTTATCGGTGCAGGTATCGGCAATTATATCCGATGCAAAATGACGAAACATCATTTGACTCTGTTTTTAGGAATCATCTCTTCTGTATCAGCAGCTTGTTTAAGCTATACCGTTCTGCTTAGATTACTGCAGTTGTTTTTTACAGTTAATGTTCAGCACGAAGCCGGATATATCTGTTCTATGTTATTTATTATCCCGGGATTCCCGTTTATCACAAGCGGTATCGACTTAGCAAAATTAGATATGCGTTCCGGAATGGAACGCCTGATGTATTCACTGATCATTATCACTGTTGCGACCATGACAGCATGGATCTTAGCAATGGTTCTTGGATTAAAACCGATGCCATTTCTGCCACTTAAATTTGCACTGTGGCAATGGATCATATTGCGTCTGCTCGCCAGCTTTGGCGGCGTATTCGGCTTCTCCATTCTCTTTAACGGCCCAATTAGGCTGGCAGCCGCGGCAGGAGTTATCGGTGCTGTATCCAACACGTTTCGATTGGAACTAATCGATCTTGCTTCCTTTCCACCTGCCGTTGCTGCCTTTGCCGGTGCTTTTGTTGCAGGCATCTTCGCCTCTACGGTAAAAGGAGTTGCCGGATATCCAAGAATATCGATCACGGTCCCTTCTATCGTGATCATGGTACCGGGACTCTATTTATACAAAGGATTCTATAATCTCGGTACGATGAATTTATATTCTGCCGCTTCTTGGCTTGCCGCTGCACTTTTGATCATTCTTGCGTTACCGCTGGGGTTGATCTTCGCACGAATTATGACCGACAAAACATTTCGGTACTGCACCTGATTTGTTATCGGGCGCTTTGGCAACTGTTATTTCTTCTCATCAAACAAAACAGCATAACGCCTTGCGCCGGCTTTGCCTTTTTATGCCATCTCATTATAATGTGCATAAATCCCATTTGCCGCCAAAAGTTCCTCGTGGGTACCCCGTTCCGCAATACCGGTATCTGCAACCACCAAAATCTCATCCGCATTTCGGATCGTCGACAGGCGATGTGCAATGGTTATGGTTGTCCTGTTTTTGGCCAGTTCTTCCAAACTATGTTGAATCCAGCGCTCACTTTCATTATCTAAGGCACTGGTTGCCTCATCAAGAATTAAGATCGGCGGATTCTTGAGAAATACCCGTGCAATTGAGATACGCTGCTTCTGCCCTCCCGACAAACGGGTTCCACGCTCTCCCACATAACTATCGTATCCATCCGGCAAGGACATGATAAAATCATGAATATTCGCTTTCTTGGCTGCATCGATGATCTCTTCGATAGAGGCACCCGGCTTGCCATAGGAAATATTATCCTTTATCGACCCACAAAACAGATACACATCCTGCTGCACAAGACCAATATTGTTGCGAAGGCTTTCTAGCGACAGACTGCGAATATCCTTGCCGTCGATCCGAATGCTTCCTCCGGTCACATCGTAAAATCTTGGAAGCAATGAACAGATCGTTGTCTTTCCGCTTCCGGACGGTCCTACCAACGCTATAGATTTTCCAGCGTCAATCCGAAAGGAAACATCGGACAAGACAAGTGTATCATCATCGCTGTAATGAAAAGATACATCTTTATACTCAACTGTTCCTTTCACATTTTCTAACGGCTTAGCATCCTTAGCATCGACTATGTCCGGTTCCGTTTCTACAACTGCTAAAAATCGACGAAATCCCGACAAGCCTTTCTGCATCATTTCCGTCAGCTCTACCAGTATTTGGATCGGACTGATAAAGATTCCAATGTACAGCGCATACATTGCCAGATCCGCTGTCTCCATCTGTCCCTTGGCAATCAACCATCCGCCAAACACAAGCGTAACCAGATACATAAGTCCCTGAAAGAACAAATTACCACTCATAAAGCTTCCCATGCAACGATAGTTGGCGTCTTTGGAGTGCAAAAAGTTCTCGTTACTGTGTCGAAACTTATCTCGCTCTATCTCCTCATTTGCAAAAGACTGCACGACCCGAATCCCCGCTAAGGTATCTTGAAGACTGGAATTAATATCTCCGATCTTTTGTCGGTTGTCCATAAAGGTTGCCTGCATTCTGCGGTTTTGGCTATAGGAAAATAGAATCATAAAAAACACAAGTACCAACAGCGGAATGGCAAGCCAGCGATTGATCACAAACAAAAATACAAACGAACCGATAATTTTTATCAATGATATGAATAAATTTTCCGGTCCATGATGTGCCATCTCTGAAATATCAAACAGATCCGATACTAATTTGCTCATCATCTGTCCGGAATTGTTCTGATCGTAATACGAAAAAGATAATTTTTCATAATGGTCAAAAAGTTGTTGGCGCATATCCCGTTCCATATTGGCACCCATCATATGCCCCTGATAACTGACATAATATTTGCACAACGCCTGAACGATATACATGATAAGCATTGCGACACCAATTGGCAGCAAAACTTGCAAAATTGCTGATGACTTTCCGGCAAAGACTGTTTTCGTCATAGTCCGCAAGATCTGTGGATATGCCAGATCGATCAGACTGATCATCGCTGCGCAGATCAGATCCAGAACGAACACTGCTTTGTATGGTGAATAATACGGTATAAATTTTTTTAATGTATGCATGACAAATTCTTACCTCCTAACAATACCGTTAGTATAACAAATGTGTTAAAATTTGTCATTCCCTGTTATAAATGTCAATCTCATTTGATACCATACTGCATTGCCGTGAGTAGAATCTGTTGATATCCCCTCATTTACAAATCCAAACCCGGAATAGTAATGAATTAACTTTTCTTTACAAGTAAGTACAACGCCATTTCTCCCCTGCTTTCTCGCAGTATCAATGGCACAGCGAAGCAACCGTCCCGCATACCCATTTCTTCGATATTCCGGAAGTGTATTTACGCCAAAAATCATCTGCCACGCACCATTCTCGTTGTGTAAAGACGCTTTTTCATACATTTCGTCCGTTAAATTCTGCTCGTCTGTAACAAAACCATCCACAAACGCAATCAGCTTTTGCTTATCATACAACAGGAAAAAATGATCTCCGTAATGTTGGATCCGTTCTGCAAATTCTGCCTTCGTCGCTGCTTCAGCCACCGGAAAACATGCTGCTTCTACGGCTGCTATATCTTCTAAATCCTGCAAAGAGGCTGTTCTTATTTCCATAGTAAGAGTCCCTGCCTTTCTAGTTCTTACCGAAACAATACTCCCTATCAGGAATCCGATAAAAGCCCCCAATGCCAATGTACCAGCAAAAAGCAATGCAATCTCCAGCATATAATTTGTATAAAAATTAGTTAACACCTCGCAAATTGCATATACCACAAAACTTCCGATCAATCCAATCAAATTTCTTTTTGTATCACAAAATTTCACGCTAATAACTAATGCAACTATAACTCCTGCTACCATTAATAAAACACTATCTGACGAACAAAGTTCCTCTAAAATCGGTAAATATCGCATAATGATCCTCGCTATTCTTTTACTCAAATATTTCCTAGAAGCATCCTCGCTTAAGCATACTGTTCTATGATCTCCTCACGGATTCTTTCGCAGTCTTCCGGTGTCACCGGATATCCCAGATATGCGATTCCTCGGTAAATGTTATCTGTGACCTGCTCATTATTTGCTAGGACAGTACAAATCGTCTCCAACAGCTCCTTTTTGGCTGCAAGTACACTCTCCTGTGCACTATAAAACTGTGTCATATCATAGTCGGATGTGTTTCCACAGGGCATTTTGCAAGTCGCACAATCCGGTGCAATAACATTCTTTAACTCGTGGATTTTCTGTACCAGTGACTCTTCCATTGTCGGATCATTTCGGTGTAAAAGAGCCTCCCGAACCACTACATCTGTCTGTTCGGTTTTTCCATTGTTCGACACTGCCCCCACCAATCCAATCAGAGCACTTATGATTCTGTCTCCTGTCATTTCTTTTTCTCCATATCAATTAACTGAACGATATTTCATATTTAATTTGCATGGACTTTACTGATTCATCTCAGCCACCATACTGGCAGGTTTGACCGTCATTTCCACCCAAGCAGGCATGAAACCGCTTCGTATCGCATTTTTTGCAGATCTGATATTAGACCATGCACAACAGTAAAATGGCACTTTTCCACGCTCTATAATCTCAACTGCTAAATTACTGGTTAGCGCAGATGCTATCCCCTTTCTGCGATATTCCGGTAATACATCAACTCCAATCTGCCACATATCGTCACAATCTGCCGAACAACCGGCAAGTCCGATCAATTTTCCATTATCATATGCGCCAACGCCAAGAACATCCAGCTCTTTTCTCGCCTCACACAAAGCATTACTCCATATAGGCAAATATAAACTGTCAAAGTCTTTCTGCGTAAGCACTTTAAGTTCATATTGGCATGATAATCTTTTGAGGGAATTGACATCCGGCAAAAAATATTCTGCCATGAAGCAGACTCTTTGTCCCTGTTCTCTCATTCTTTCATCCAGCCAATGCATATTGGGCGTTTCAAAGCAATGATAAAATTCAAACTTACTCAAATACTCTTTTACCATTTCTTTGTATTCCTCTTTTACAGATGCCACAATATTACTTCCGTAGGAAACCAAATTGCATGCTATTGGTTCGCTATAATATTTTCTTGCCAAAGCCCCTAACCCTGACTTTACAAATACATTTTCCTCTTTGGTAAAGTCAGAAATATCAGCATTAAGATCTAATGCCGATTGCCGCATAGCAATGGACATAATATGTTGATTTGTCATCAGTTCTCCTTTTTCATTATTTCCTCCTCCAGCGCTCTCAGCAGATGTCAGCCAGCGCATCTAACAGCATTTTAGTCCTGCTTGCCTGCAGGCAGAATATAAAGCAAACAATCCTGTCTCTTCAAAATCCAAGTGCGCTTCGTATTCCTGCCTTGCTATTAAAGATTAAAAACGAATATCAACCATGTTGAGATCATTCTCCCGGACTACTTGATATCACCTTGCCGGTATTCCAAAGCATAACCGTTCTTTTCGCTGCTTCCAGCCGCTCTTCCTCCGAGTGAAAATCAATCGTAACAGAATGACAGCCACATTCAAGGCACATCACATAATAGCCGCAGCCACATTCCTCTTCCAAAAGTGCTCCACCGTCGCATAACGGGCAGTCATTAATCTCTAACATATCTTCAATGTTCATAATAATCCTCATTTCTTGTTATAATTTAGGGATGCTCCCTCCACCGATTTTACCATAGTTTTGCGCTATCGTACAGATTCTACTATATTTTAGTTATTATTTTTCCAACAACCAGGCAAACGCCTTAGCTGTCCTAATTTCCGATTCACGAAAATGATTCCCCGGATTCCACTCCAGAATACATGTGATGTCACATTCCTGCAACCACGCATATAGCTTTCTGATGCAATCTCCGACCGTAGACATCATTAAATTTCTAGTCTTTTCCTCTTTGTTGCCAAGGCTTAAATAGATCAAACGGCTTTGTATCCTATTTTCTTGCATATATTCCAAAAAGTCTGGAAACCATACTGACGGTGAGGCTGCTGCAATTCCCACAAAACGGTCCGTCTGGCAAGATGCCCACAGAGCAAATAATCCGGCAAGCGAATACCCGCCCAAATAGTATGTCTTGCTCTTATCAGAACAATACTCCAATATTTTTTCTAAAAGCTCTGATGCACCATCGCCAAATCCTTCTTCTCCAAATGCCGGTGGTGCTTTCCAAGGAGATAACTCATCGTTCCAGTTATTCACCCTCCAGGCAATCATATAAAATTCTTCTGAAGTTCTGTCTTGAATTGCATGAAACTCCTGCTCAATTCCAGATATTTCATGCTCTCCAACAAGCTGTATCAAGACCTTCTCAGCCTCCGGATTCCCATAACTCCAAATCGCCTTCCCATCTATCTCTTTTTCCTGCATTGCAAATCCATCTCCCTATAGGCAAAATCAAATCTTACCGACCAAAACCCTCATTTAATAAGTTCAACAATTTGATGGCATCATAGCGTTCCCCACAACCAGTGCATTTCCAATCACTGTTATTCTTCTTGGCTTTTTTATGAACAAAGTCCAATTTGCCATTACATAATGGGCAAGGCTGTGGTGTCTCGTTCCATAGACTTTTCAAAAATGCGACAGCTTCCGCCCTGCTATTCATCTTGTATTTTTCCAATACATCTTTCTCCATAATTTTTGTTCCTCCCTATAAATTAAATGGTGACAAAGCAAGAATCAACCTCTCTGACAATATCTCCATCGATCCATCCTTTTTTCACCATATCCCACAAGATACCGCTTGCCTTTTCATGTGTCATGCCCTGTTTGTACGGACGACTTTCCGTCAAGGCTTGATAAATATCCACACAAGCCATGATGCGCTCCTGCGTGTTCAACTCAGCCGCCGACCTTCCAAAAGGATATCCCGTGCCATCCATCCGTTCATGATGGAAAGCCGCCCAATCACGAATCTCTTCAAAGTCATCAATATCGGACAGGATGTAGTAAGTATACGCCGCATGATGCTTCATAGCCTTAAATTCTTCATCTGTCAATTTTCCCGGCTTTTCCAAAATTTCATTTCCAATGGCTACTTTTCCAATATCATGCAATGCCCCCGCAAGATACATTTTCTGCACAGTTTCCTCATCAAATCCCATGTGGCGTGACAGTTTTTCCGCATCTTCAGCGACACCTATAGAGTGCGTACTGGTAAATGGCGATTTGTAGTCTACGATCCGAGCAAAAAACACAGCAAGTGCTTTGATCTGCGAAAAATCAAGATCCTGTTTTATCCGAGGAACCATCTTCCACAACTGGTCCTCGAAAGTCTCCCTATCAAGTGATAAAAACTGCTCCTCTGAAAATGCACGCAAAAATGCATCACTGCATTCCCGATCAAACATTGTTCCTGTTGAGTTTTGAACAAACTGCTCTGCCACCTTCCATGTACCTTCCGCAAATTTTTTAGTGCGACAGGCGATATCCAGCAAATCGCACAAATGAATAATACGCGAGAAAAGAGGAATTTCATCCCATTTTTTTCCAAACGGACCACTGCCATCAGCATTTTCGTGATGGTATAAGATCACATCGGAAACATCTGTGTGAAACGGAAGTTCTGCGACATTCTTTTCACCCCAAATGCAATGTGCTCCCAACTTTGGTACCTCTTGCGTTACGGCAATTTGCGAAATATCATTATGAAGTTCTTCCTGGATATACTGCGTCAATGCGTTATCGTGCAATAATGCGCACACTGCCAAATCTTGTAGGCTTTCCTCTTGTATTCCCATCTGTTTTGCAATGCAAACACTCATATAAGCCACTCGTTTTGAGTGATTGTTCGTCACATGAACCAGTTCTGCTTCCACGCAGTCCAGTGCATAGGAACAAGCTGCCAATAATCCCAAAACATCTAAAGTCATAATCATTTTTCCTCTCTATGTACATCTTTCTACAAATTTCTCATCATATCAGAGTTTGCAATTTGCATAAAATTCATTCCCCCTTCACTTATCATATTACACCAAACGCGACTATCTCTGCAATCAAAACTTCTAAATTTATTCTATACCATTCACATGCTGTGTCCACGAAACAAGATTTGCCTCTTATTGATAAAAAATCATCACACTCTTCCAAAAAGATTGCAATGTCTATGATGACAGACATTGCAATCTTTTTTTTGAATAGGAAACTACTCATAATGTGGTGTTATGCCACCAAGAATTGCTTTTACAATTCTTGCAGAGCAAAACCAGCGTTTTGCTTCTTTTTTTGCCTGAAGAATCGTGTTGTTGCCGCTCTTTACAGCGAAGACACATCTACCAAATATGCTTTTTTAGAATTTGTGATTAAAATCTTTTTCTGCGTATTCACAATATGCATTTCCATATTCTTTCTAAACTCTTTTGGAATATCAATTTTTTTCCAGCTTTTCTTGGAAAGATTTACGAGATAGAAGGTATCATCCTCCATATCAATATCTCCAAATATGACATAATCCCCCTTAGCAGCTACAAGCTGTCCTGTAGTGGAAACATCTGGTATCGTCACCGAAGTGCCATTTACCAAATCCAAAAATTTCAGGGTTTTCGTCTTTTTATCATAACGATAATCCCACTTCATATTAATCTCACCTGTGCCATTATATTTCTTTTCGATCTTCAAGGTGTCAAGATTAACACAATAAGTTTCGTAATTATCATCTTCCCCCATAAAAACCGATTCTCCGTAAGTTAAAATATGATTTTCATCCAAAAATTCGATATCGGATGTTCTTGCGTATCCATTAACCAATGCCGTGTCAATCTTTTTCTCCGTATGTGTTTTGACATCAAAAACAGACCAGTACGCATCACCCCTATGGTTGCACAACAACTTTGTCCCGGAAGGTGACATCACAAAGTTACACAACATATGATCGTTCGATATTTTCTCTACCGTATTTTGAGATAAATTAATCTTCAGCAAATATTCTTTTTTATCTCCATCCGTTCTTGCCCCATATACTGTATCCTTATCATAGTAAAAAAACACTTCTGACATGCCACCGGTATAATTAAAAGCGTATATTTCATTTCCGCTAATGACATATTGGAAACCAAATTTTGTGCCATTATACTCTCCTTCAAATGCGGAAGGTGTCATCTTCTTTAAGCCATCCGAAACAACCGTATATACCTGATCGATCTGTTCCTCATCGCCCACAAAATGATACTCACAGACAAAGCTTTCTTTCTCCCCTGCAACCATCGTATTTTCTTGGAAAGGAACCGTATTGTCCCTAGCCCTCACATCTGCGGTTGGCAAGGCTGTTGGCGTAGTCAATACAACCTCTTTCACATTGCCACTTCCAAAAATATTCTCAAGCCATGTCTGAAAAGCTGTAGATTTCATTGCTGCAACTGTTACTGAAGTGGAGCAAAGCAGAAAAAATCCAATCATCGCTGCAATCGAACCATATTTTCTCCAAAATGCTTTACTTGGTGATGTTTTTGAGGATTTTTCCAAAATATCCTCTATCCATTCCTCTGGTGCTGTAATATAATCTAATTTTTTCAAATCCATAATAATCCTCCAATCCTCTAGTCCTCTTTTAATATATCAGCTAGTTTCTCTTTTCCTCTCCGTAGTCTTGATTTGACTGTATTCACACTGACATTTAGAAGCTTTGCAATTTCGCTGGTGTTATATGCCTCATAATAGTACAACACCAACACTTCACGATATTTAAATGATAAGCTCCGCAATGCCTTTACAAGCTGCTCTGTGTCTGGATCATCCACTTGCAATACACGCTGTCTCTCATATTGCTTTGGGTCATATCCTATATCAACATTGCGATTCCAAAACTGCTTATGGTAATCTCTACATTCATTTCTAGCAACCTTGAAAAGCCATGCCTTGATATGTTCTTCCTCTCGAAAACTTTTCTTTGTCATATACAATTTGAGAAAAGTATTTTGAAAGCAATCCTTCGCAGCCTCTTCATTTTGCGTCCAAACAACGCACAACCGGGTTATATCATCTGCATATCGTCTTACAATCTCTTCATACGGTATTCCTGCATAAGTTTTTATCATATGGCAAATACCCCCTCCTGTTCTATTTCTTCGTTTGATAGAAAATGATCATTTTCTATATAATACACGATTCTAATTGTTAAATGGGTGCAAAGATCTCTGGTAGAAGAAAGAAAAAATATTAAATAGGTGAAAAAATTGTTTATCCTCTATGTCATATGAAGCGTTGATTTTTATTGTCAAAAATTTAGATATCGATGATATTTTTTGCTTTTTTCATACGCACTTTTATCATAGAAATCATCATCAAACATTTTTCCTTTTTCCCCATATTCAAATAAATATTTAAAGGTAAATGGCGTTTTAAATTTTTTAGAAAAATGATATAAATTATAAAAATAATCTTGTACTTGCTGATTCATTAATATTCTCTCAACTTCATATTTAAAAAAATCAAACTCTTTATCAGTTATAATTTTTTGTCTTTTCAAATAACAAATATACGAAAAATATGATAAAGTTTTATCTACTTTTAATTCTAGTTCTCCGCTTTGGTGAAATGACTCATAATACCATTTTTTATTATAATCAAACATATAAACTACATCTTTTATGTATTCATCTGTCCTAATTTTTTCAATTAAATCATTAATATAGCCTGCTCTTTTTAACAAAACACTCTTTCTCCATTGATAATATCCAAATATCCCCCCTAAAATTACTAATATAATAGAAACAGTAGAAGTAACATCCGATATTGTTATCTCATTTGCAAAAGTCATTTACTTTTCCTCCTTCGTCTTCCAAAATTAAAAGCAATTATATTAACTTTGTATCTAGATTATTTTTCTATGAAATATTCTTGACCAGAACGACTATAACAATCAACAGTTATGGCTATTCCTAACATTTGACGCAAAAATATAACTTCTCTTTTATGTATTATTTTTTTAACAACTAAGCATATTAGGATTTCTTTTTCAAAATATTCTCAACATATTCTTGATATCCCTGTTCCAAAATGCTAAAAGCACAACTGTTGTCAGTTAATTTCTGTTTTCTATTTGTTGTAACCATTTCATATATTTTATTTGCTTTTTTCCTGATACGCTCAGCATTGTCCACACAAAACTGATATTCCTTATTCAATAACAACCGATATTTTTTATCTTGCACATTTTTGATAACTAGTTTTTCAATACACTCTTCTGGCACAGGAATCATATAATTGAATCGCAAAGATCCTTTGATCTCTTTTTCATCTCCTGGTACACGAATCAAAATATTAGCTTCCTGTTTCTTGTCAAAAGAGGATACAGATACATAATAGTTCATACCATGAACCTGCATAACTGCGCCAAATGCAAATTTATTGCGATCAGTATACCTAATATTAGGAACCTTTGTAACCCCTCTATTTTCTTTTTCATATTTCTGGAGATACTGATTGTATTCCTCATTTATTCGATAAAAATCCATATTTTATCCTCCGTAGTATAGAAAAACAGGGAGATAAGAATCTTATCTCCCCGAAATTAACGATTCGCATTTTAAGCTGCGAAGCACTTAAATTAAAGGTTCACATTCAAAGTAGTGAAGCACTTAAATTAAAGGTTTGCACTCAAAGTAGCAACGCACTTAAATCAAGCAAGTGTTCTTGCTCATTTATATTATATGCAATTATTTAATAAAAATCAATATAAAAATATAAATTTACAGTTTCCTTATCGGATGCCTAATAACCGTTTTACATTTTTCCGGTGCCGTTTTCCTTGGGTCTGACAAATAAATTTCATGATGTCGCCGTTTGCCAGTGAAATCATTCACATAACCGCTCTCCTCAAGATACCTGTCCATCATTGCCACCGTTTCGGGTTCATTATCAAATGCCATTTATCGCATCCCCACTTTCTAAAATCTCTTTTTGTTTCTTTTTACTGAAGCCCCCAAGCACGAGATTATACGATTTATCTAACAAATCTTTTAGCAAATCATCTTCGACCTCACCGTTAGGATTGATAGAATTCCAGTGCTGCTTGTTCATGTAATAGCCCGGTATAATATCATCGTACTGCTGACGCAAAAAACTTCCCTCAGTTGGTTCTAACTTCACAGTTATATAATATGGTTGATTATTTTCTCCCAGACACACCGCTGCAAACATTTTTTCTCCTACCGCATATCGGATCCAGTTCCACTGTGGTGGCAGCTTGGTCACACCAGCTTTCTTCATAAGGAAGTCGTCAATCCAAGCATATCTCATCTTTGTTAATGCAGACCAGATTTTACACTGATCCAGTCGCACTCCGCAGTCACCTTCTTTTTCATCATAAGCAAACTCTTCTAATTGTGTGCATGGAAATTCCTTACATTCTCCACAATGTTCTAATTTTTTACCCTCACAACAACTTTTTACCGGACATGCTCCCCAGAAAGGATTGTCAATATTAGCACAACCCTTACATTTTTCAGTCTGTTTCCAATTGCATCTGCTACACAAAATACCACATCTTGATTCCATTCACATTCCTCCTCAGCCATCCGCCACATTGTCATATTTTTTCTTCATCTGCAAAATACTTTGGCGTAATTGTTCTCTTATTTCTTTCGGTTCCAACAGTTCCACCTTATCCCTAAAAGATAATAACCAGGTAAGCAAATTGTCTTGATTTGTATAGTCTGCCTGAAATAGAAGCGTTCCATCTTTTTGTTCTTGAAAACAATGTGGTCCAAATTCTTCTACCAGTCTCCATTTACAATCCACCTCAAACAAAGCTTTTACCTTAATTCCACCAGTGAAGATTCTTTCGTCTCTCAAATCCGGCAAAGGTGCTGTTCTATCGGAAAAAACATGCCCGGACAGATGCACTTTGTCCATACGATTTAATTTAAAAAGACGAAAATCTTCTCTGCTTTTACACCATCCCCATACATACCAGCTTGACCATCGAAAGATAAGATAACAAGGCTCAATGACACGCTGAGATTCACCCCCCGGAGCATAATAAAAGAACTCTAATTCCCGGTGCTGCTCTATTGCCTTTCTTATCACTTCTATCTTCGGAGCAAGAGAATCTTTGTACCATGAAGAGAGGTCGATCAACACCGATTGATTCCCCACTAAAAAATCAGAAGATCCTATGGATAATTTTTCCATCAACTGCCCATATCTGTTCGTCCCATTTACACTATCCAGGCTTCGCAAACCGGCAAGGATATCCTGCATTTCATCATGAGTCAGCATTGTTTTATCAATTTTGTATCCATCAATAATTGAAATTCCTCCGTTTGCTCCTTGTCTGGTCACAATCGGTATACCAGCCTTACATAAATCTTCAATATCCCTGTTTATGGTTCGTCTGGACACCTCAAACATTTCTGACAAATAAGGTGCTGTAACAGATTCCTTCTGCAATAATATGGATAAAATTCCTAATTGCCTATCTATCTTCATCGTTACTCCTTTACAAAATGCATATTAGCATAAGAAACATGACAGCTGTATGTCATGTTTCCTATATTATTTCCTGTTATTCACACTATTTTCGCCTCGCAATATTTCCTTTACCCGATATAAAACCGGTAATTCTCTATTTGCTACAAGCTTTCCTATTTTGGTATTTGCTCTGTCTTTATACTCTTTCACCGCCTCTTCATAAGATAATTTCAGCGTCGATAAATGAAAACTGTTAATCTCATCTTCGGTCAGATTTTTATCGCCAAACGACTCCACTTTACACAAAAAATAATTATTGATATTATGTCTATGAATCAAATTATAATAATCACTGACAACTCCAATTTTGCAAATTATCGTTACCGTCACGCCTAATTCTTCTTTGAGTTCTCTCTGTATCGCAATCAACAGGTCTTCCCCGTCCTCAACACCGCCACCAGCCGTTTCTATCAGTGTTGCTTTCCCAAAATCATCATCCCTCTGCGCTCTTACAAAGTAAAATTGTCCACTTTCATCATAAACAATTGCTCTTGCAATATTTCTATCATGATCAATATAGTCCAATTCCCACTCTGTATCCTGTAAATCAATATTTATTTTTGTGTGCATACAGTCACCTCCAATGTATATCATAAACGCAGGACATACCACGGCATGCCTTGCGTTTATCTTACATCCAATCGCTTTCAACCTCTTCCAACTTCTTCAGCAGTATATCTTTGAGAGCTGTAAAAGCCGGAATAAAACTGTCATGTATCAACACAATCATTTCATCCACTTCATCTTCATTATAGCTATACACAGAAGTATTATATTTTTTAACATAAGCAGCCATACCTGAGAATCATTGATAAATCCAATTTTATACCCAAGCTGTAGAGCATCTATTTCTGCTGCCATATCATCGCATAATCTTTTTCATCGGTATCGTCATCCAAACCTTCGCTCTGAATCTCAAACCCCTCTCTTTGGTAAAAGCGCACTGCCCGTGTATTCTTTTGGTATACCTTTAAGAGTAATTTCGATTTTCGATCCTTTGCATAATCTAACAAAAGTTTACCTATGCCCCTCGACTGCATTTCAACCGCAACAAAAATTCCTTCTATATATTCGCCATTCAGACCTATAAAGCCTTGTATCTTTTTATCATTTTCATATACATAGACTTCCGCCTGTGGTAACATTTCTTTCACGAATTCAAAATTCGTGTTCCAGTATTCAGCAGAGATAAAATTATGCGCTTTCAGATTGGTGTCTAACCACAAATATGCGACATCATTTAAGTCTGCCTTCTGCAATTTTCTGATCATAACAATTGCTCTCCCTCAAATGCTATAGTTTATATTGCATGAAATTACCATTATGTACAAATCCAAAATCTGCATACAATTTAACACCCATGTCTGATGCCGTAATTTGTATAGTGCCACATCCATACTCTCTAGCATCATTTACAACACGAGATAGTAGTTTCCTTGCAATCCCCATTCTTCTATACTTCGGATTCGTATACATACTAGACAATAAGCCCGCTTTCCCTTAGTTAAAGATATGAACCCTCTTTATCAATCTACTTTTCCAATAAATCGGTAGTATATCTCTATTTCCTGTATTCTTTCGTTCT